>Ga0209963_1000304_pt1 | contig 118003 bp, 115 predicted proteins | sample ThiBio_1000_biof_2_FD_183957 | JGI IMG/M metagenome (GOLD analysis project Ga0209963, IMG submission 183957) | Wastewater bioreactor microbial communities from Cape Town, South Africa - Thiocy_cont_1000_biof (SPAdes) | ecosystem: Engineered > Bioreactor > Thiocyanate-remediating >... | reverse complement strand
AGCAGCAGCGTCGCCGCCACCACCATGACCGGGAGTGCGATTGTCCTGCGCATGTGAGACCCTTCCTCGTCGTCGAGGTCCGCCGTTCGGTGCGACGGCCGGACCGACGTGGAGAAGTCTACGTATCCGCCGGTTACGATCGCGTGTCGATTCCGGGGGCACGCTCCCCGCGCGTGACGAATGTCACGGACAGGTCGTGACGAGCGTGTGGTGTCTCGGTGGGCGCGGCATCCCATCATGGAGACATGGAATCGACAGCACCCGTCCCGGCGACCGCGCCGCCCGTCGCCGCGACACCGCCCGCCGTGGCCGCGACCGGCCTCGTCAAGAGCTTCGGCTCCGTCAGCGCCGTCAGGGGCGTCGACCTCACCGTCGCGCAGGGCGAGATCGTGGCGTTCCTCGGCCCGAACGGCGCCGGCAAGACGACGACGATCGACATGCTCCTCGGCCTGTCGCATCCCGACCGCGGCACCGTGGAGGTGTTCGGCGAGAGCCCGCGCGCCGCGATCGCCCACGGGCTGGTCTCGGCGGTGCTGCAGACCGGTGGCCTGCTCAAGGACATCAGCGTGCGCGAGACGCTGCAGCTCACGGCGAGCCTGTTCGCGGACACGCGCCCGATCGACGAGGTGCTCGCACGCGCCGGCATCGCCGAGATCGCCGACCGCAAGGTGGGCGTGTGCTCGGGCGGCCAGCAGCAGCGACTGCGCTTCGCGATGGCGCTGCTCAGCGACCCGGGCCTCCTCATCCTCGACGAGCCGACCACCGGCATGGATGTGGAGGGTCGCCGGGCGTTCTGGAACGCGATCCGGGCGGATGCCGCACGCGGCCGCACGGTCCTGTTCGCGACGCACTACCTCGACGAGGCCGACGAGTACGCCGACCGCATCGTGCTGATGAGCCGCGGGCGCATCGTCGCCGACGGCACCACCGCCGAGATCAAGAACCTCGTCTCGGGCCGCGTCGTTCACGCGACCCTGCCCGGCGCCGACCAGGTCGCCCTCGCCGCGCTCCCGTCGGTCGACAGCGTCGAGGCGAAGGGCGAGCGCGTGGCGCTGCACACGCGCGACTCCGACGCCGTGGCCCGCTACCTGCTCACGCAGACCGCGGCGCGCGACGTCGAGATCACGGCGCAGAACCTCGAGAGCGTCTTCCTCGCCCTCACCGGAAACGACAACGACGACACCGAAGGAGCACGGTCATGACCACCGCGACCGATCGCGTACAGCTCGACCGCCGCGTGCCCCCGCTCGGCGGATTCAACCTGACGTATCTCGGGATCGAGCTCAAGCGCAAGCTCCGCAACCGGCGGACCCTCGTCTTCACGATCGCCTTCCCCGTCGTGATGTTCATCATCATCGGCGCGCGCCTGAACGACGAGCCGCTCACCCGGACGCCGCTCTCCGCGGGCGGACCGTCGGTCGCGGCCTACATCATGGTGTCGATGGCCATGTACGGCGCGATGATGTCGGCCACGCAGACCGGAGCGTCGGTCGCGATCGAGCGCGCGCAGGGCTGGAGCCGGCAGCTGCGCCTGACCCCGCTGAACCCTCTCGTCAACGTCGTCATCAAGATGATCGCCGGCATGCTCCTCGGTCTGCTCGCAGTGGTCGCCACGTACATCGTGGGAGCGATCAGCGGCGTGCAGCTGAGCGCGGTCCAGTGGATCGCGACCGGGCTGGCCGGATGGATCCTCGCCAGCGCGGTCTTCACCACCCTCGGCCTCATGGTCGGCTACATGGTCCCCGGCGAGAACGCGGCCCAGATCACGAGCCTCGTGATCGTGCTGCTCTCCTTCCTCGGCGGCCTCTTCTACCCGCTCAGCAGCATGCCCGACTTCATGCAGACGATCGCGAAGTTCACGCCGGTCTACGGCATCAGCCAGATCGCCCGTGCGCCGCTCACCGGCGACCCCTTCGACATCTGGTCCCTGGTCAACGCGGTGGTGTGGCTCGCGATCTTCGTCGCCGGCACGGCCTACTTCTTCCGCCGCGACACGAAGCGGGTCTGATCGGGGACGACCGCTCTAGGGTGATCCACATGGGCGACGTTCGAGTCGGGACGCCGGAGCCGGACTATCCGGGCCCGGCGTGGCCGGTCATGCTCCCGGACGCGTATCCGCACTACCGGGTCGCGACGCGCAGGGCGGTGTGGTCACGCGGCGCGTTCAGCTGGTACGTCGGCGCGGGGATCTCCCTCATCTGGCTCGTCTCGGTCGGGCAGGCCGTGGTCGTCGCGTCGCCCACCGCGGCGCAGGCGGCCGTCGGGCTCGTCCTCGTCGCCCTCTTCGGCCTGGCGTTCCTCACCGCGGCCCCACTCGCGTGGTCGCTGCCCGGGCCGCGACGGCTCCTGGCCGGCGGCGGGCTGCTCGCGCTGTCGTTCACCCTCTATCCGTGGCTCGGCTGGGAGATCGTGGGCACGTGGACCTACGTCGGCGTCACCGTCGCCATGAGCGTGGTGTCGTGGGGCATCACGTGGACCCTCATCGCGGGCCTCGGCGTCGCCGCCCTGCTGGCGAAGGCGTCGGTCGAAGGCTGGTCGGAGGACATCTTCTGGCTCCCGATCATCATCGTGACGATCTCGCTCATGATGGCGGGCTTCGGCCGCACGATGGCCGCGATGAATCAGCTGCGAGCCACGCAGCGCCAGCTGGAGGAGCTCGCCGTCGAGCGGGAGCGCGGGCGCATGGCACGTGACATCCACGACATCCTCGGCCACTCGCTCACCGTCGTCACGGTGAAGGCCGAGCTCGCGGGGCGCCTCGTCGATGTCGACCCGGCGCGGGCGAAGGCGGAGATCGCGGAGGTCGAGGAGCTCGCACGCGGAGCGCTCGCCGACGTGCGCGCCACGGTGGCGGGATCGCGCAGCGTCAACGTCAGCGGCGAGATCGCGGCGGCGCGCGCGGCGCTCACCGCAGCCGGGATCGAGCCCCGCCTCCCCAACTCGACCGACACGATCGCACCGCACCGCCGCGAGCTCGCGGGCTGGATCGTGCGCGAGGGCGTCACGAACGTGGTGCGCCACTCCGGCGCCTCCGTGTGTCGCGTCCGCCTCGCACCGCACGAGGTCGAGGTGGCCGACGATGGCGTCGGGCCGGTGGCGGCGTCCGCCGCCTCGACGGGCCTCGGCGGCCTGCGCGAGCGGGTCGAGGCCGCGGGCGGGCGGATGACGGTCGGCCGCAGCGACCTCGGCGGTTTCAGCCTCCGGGTGGCGATGTGAACGCCGCGGGCGAGGCGTCGGGCGGAGGCATCCGCCTGCTCATCGCCGACGATCAGGCGCTCGTGCGCGGAGCGCTGTCCGCGCTGCTCGGCCTCGAGCCCGACATCGAGGTGGTCGCCGAGGTCGGTCGCGGCGACGAGGTGCTCGACGCGGCCCGCGCCTCGCACCCGGACGTCGCCCTGCTCGACATCGAGATGCCCGGGATCGACGGCATCGCCGCGGCCGCATTGCTGAGCGCACACGTTCCCGGATGCCGCGTCCTCATGGTGACGACGTTCGGACGGCCCGGCTACCTCAAGCGCGCGATGCAGGCCGGGGCCGCCGGCTTCGTGGTGAAGGACACACCGGCCCCCCAGCTGGCCGACGCCGTTCGGCGGGTCGCCGCGGGTCTGCGGGTGGTCGATCCGGGTCTGGCCGCTGAGTCCCTCACCCAGGGCGACTCGCCGCTGACCGAGCGTGAGACCGACGTGCTCGCCACGGCGCGGACGGGCGGCTCGATCGCCGACATCGCGCGCATCCTCCATCTGTCTGAGGGCACCGTCCGCAACCACCTCTCCAGCGCGATCGGCAAGACCGGCGGCCGCAACCGGGCCGACGCCGCGCGCATCGCCGAGGAGAACGGCTGGCTGTAGTTGCCGTTCACAACAAAACCCCCAGAACTAGGGGTCGAAAACGATCGAAACCGGGGCTTCACAGCCCTAGGCTCCAAGTGATCCCCCCTCGATCGGAAGGCTCCCCATGCCCGAAACCACCATTGCGCCTGCCCGCGGCGCTCGCCTCGCCCTGCTGGTCGGAGGCGTCGTCGCCGCCCTGTTCGGCATCGCCATCCTCGTCTGGCCCACCAAGGCCGCCGTCGCCGTCACCGCCCTGATCGCGGTATATGCGGTGATCGGCGGGATCGTCTACGTCTTCATGGGACTGACGTCGCGGACCCTCGGCGCCGGCGGCCGCATCGGCCACGTGCTCCTCGGGCTCCTCTACGTCGTAGCGGGCGTCTTCGCGTTCACCGAGCTGCAGCGCTCGGCCGCGTTCCTCGCGCTGTTCCTCACGATCATGGTGGGCGCGCTGTGGATCATGGAGGGCTTCGTATCGCTGTTCACCGTCGGCGCCGCGGGGTCGAAGGTCCTCACCGTCGTCTTCGCAGTGATCTCGATCATCGCCGGCTTCACCCTGATCAGCAGCCCCCTGTGGGGCGCCGTGTTCCTGTGGTGGTTCCTCGCGATCGCGCTGATCGTCCTCGGTGTACTCAACGTGCTCCGCGCGATCACCGGACGGAAGGGCTGATCGCCATGGCCGACGAAGCGTTCGCCGGACCGGTCGACTACCTCGTCTTCGCATTCCCGGAGGGCGCGGCGATCTCCACCGGACTGCACGCGGTACTGGAACGGGTCGATGCGGGCGTGCTCGAGATCCTGGACCTTGAGCTCATCGGGCGCGACGCGGAGGGCGCTCCCGTGCGTCTGTCGCTCGCGGACCTCGACGACATCGATGCGAGCGACCTCGCGGTGTTCGACGGGGTGACCAGCGGCATCCTCGACGCCGACGACCGCGCGGCGATCGCCGACGGCCTCGAAGACGGCCAGTTCGCGGTCGCCCTCGTGTACGAGGACCGATCGCTCGCGTCCGCGGCCGCCGCGTGGACGAGCGCCGGCGGCAGCGAGCTGTTCTCCGGCGGCGTCGCCATCGACGACCTCGAAGACGCACTCTCGGAAGGGACCGAACGATGAGCCTGCTGCGCACCGCCGCCCGCGCCTCCGTCGCCACCCGCGTGATCGGCAACACCCACCGACGCCAGCAGCAGCGCTGGGCGGCGCAGGATGCCGCGCAGGCCGCAGCATCCGCGCCCACCGCGTCCGCACCGACGGAGCAGCCGGCCGCCCCGGCACCGCAGGCCACAGCGGGCCCGTCGATGCTGGACCAGCTCGCACAGCTCGGACAGCTGCGCGATGGCGGCGTGCTCACCGATCAGGAGTTCGAGGCGCAGAAGCAGCGGATCCTCGCCGCCGGCTGAGATCTCCCCGGCGGGCCCGGGCGGAATCCCCCAGTTCTGGGGGTTGCGCATGGCGGGACTCACGTGCGGGGAGACGCTCAGCGGCGGATCGAGTCCTGGAACGGTGCGGGAGCCAGGGTGATGTCGCTCGCATCGTCCGTCCACGTCCCGGCGCCGTGGCGACCGCGGCGCCGGCGGGCCCACAGGAACGAGCGGACGACGGGAGTCCCCACCGCGAGCGCTACCGTCCCCGAGACCGACCGGTCGTGCGCGCCGAGCACGCTCTTGCGGTGCCATGCCGCGTGCAGCGCACCGCCGCGCGGAGCGGGCACCGTGCGCGCGGGCAGGTCGCCGCGCCGACGGCGCTCGACGAGTTCCTCGACCTGCGCCCACCACGTGGCTTCGGCCTCGTCGTGGAAGTAGTTGTCGTCCCGCCATTCGGGGGTCGGATGCCGGAACCGGCGCGCGACGACATCCGCGGCATCGCCGAGCACACCGCTGTCGGCGAAGACGGTGTTCAGGTGCGTCTTGCGCACACCGAACGTGTCGACCGCGATCACGGGGACGCCCTGGGCCATCGCCTCGACCGCGGCCGTGGAGCTCACCGTCACCAGCCCCTGGGCGTGCGAGAGCGCGGCGCTCATCGGCTCGTGCGACACCACGAGGTTGTCCGGCACGGCGCCGAGCAGGTCAGGATATGCCGCCCGTTCGAGGTGCGTCTCCTCCTCACCGCGCTCGCGACGGGAGCGGAGCTTGACCACCACGCGCCGGTCCGGGTCGGCGAGGGCCGCGTCGCGCAGGATCTCCGCCATCCGACGACGCTCGGCGAGGTCGCGCGGCACGAGCGCCTGCGCGGCGAACACGAGGTCGGTTCCTCCGCGCGGGCGAGCCGTGGTGCGCGCGTAGGGCAGCGTCGCGAGACCCAGGCGCATCCCGAGCCCAAGGCGATCCGACAACTCGCCGAACGCGCGCTGCTCCCGGCGCGAGTGGACGACGAGCAGGTCGGCCTCGCGGCGGTACTGGGCCGCGCCCCGCTGCGCGGGGATCGCCATCCCGGGCAGTCCCATCACCGTGACCGGACGCGGATGCACCGTGTCGACGATCCGCATCACAAGACGGGCGAACGGGCCGCGCCCGGCGACGACGAGGACGTCCGGCGGATCGGCGCGCAACCAGCGCTGGAGGCCGGCGAACCGCATCCGCGTCACCGCATGCCCCGGGAAGCCGCTTCCGGCGAGCGCTGCCCGCTGCTGATCCGGGCTCACCGTCAGCGGCGTCTCGACGAGCGCCAGGCGCACGCCGGCCGAGGGGACCGACGTGATCAGCGCGGCCGCCCACTTCACGAAGGAGTCCGCGTCGGCGACGGCCGCGACCCGCAGCGCGCCGGTCGCGGCATCTGCCGACGGAACGGTCATGCCGGGACGCGACGCAGCTTCGCCATCGGGGCGAGCTCGCCGGGGAAGACGCGCTTGACGCCGTCGCCGAGCGCCGTCTCGATCACGCGGATGTCGCGCACGAGGTGCTCGAGGCCGGTCGGTTCGAGCGAGGCGGCGTGGTCCGACCCCCACATGGTGCGGTCGAGTGTGATGTGCCGCTCGACCGCGACGGCGCCGAGCGCGACCGCAGCGAGCGAGATCTGCAGGCCGCGCTCGTGCCCCGAGTAGCCGACGGAGACGCCCGGGTAACGATCGCGCAGGGAGTGGATGACGCGAAGGTTCGCCTCCTCGGGCTCCATCGGGTAGGTCGACGTCGCGTGCATGAGCACGACGCGGTCCGTCCCGAGGACGCCGAGGGCGCGGTCGATCTGATCGATCGTCGACATGCCGGTGGACAGGATGACGGGCTTGCCGGTGTCGCGCAGGGCGGCGAGCAGCTCGAGGTCGGTGAGGCTCGCGGAGGCCACCTTGTGCGCGACGACGTTGAGGTCTTCGAGGAAGTGGACGCTCGGCACGTCCCACGGCGACGCGAACCAGTCCAGGCCGCACATCGTCGCGTGGTCGCCGACGGCGATGTACTCGTCCCGCCCGAACTCGACGCGGTGCCGGTACTGGAGGTAGGTCATCGTTCCCCACGGCGTCTCGCGGAGCGTGTCGCGCATGTGCTCGGGCGTCGCGATCTCGGGTGTGCGCTTCTGGAACTTCACCGCGTTCGCCCCGGCCGCCGCGGCGACGTCGATGAGCCGCTTGGCGAGCTCGACATCGCCGTTGTGGTTGAGGCCGATCTCGGCGATGACGTACACCGGGTGACCGCCGCCGAGGACGTGCGAACCTATCGTGACCGTCATGTCGTCTCCCGTCGTCGTGCTCCGGGTTCCAGGACTACGCGCGCGGGGTGAACGACGGCGGAACCCCGGGTGGACCGGGATCGACCGGCGGCTGTCAGTCCGTGGCGTCAGCGACGCGCGCCGCGAGAACCCGGTCGGCGAGCTCTCGCACGGCGCCGGCGCCGCCGCCGCGCTGCAGCACCACCCGCGCGGCGGACCGCACCGCCGGCTCCGCGTCGGCCACGGCGACCGGCCATCCCACGACCGCCATCGGCGGCAGGTCGTTGACGTCGTTGCCGAGGTAGGCGATGCGATCGAGGGGGATGCCGAGGCCCGCCGCCCATTCGCGCAGCGCGGTGACCTTGTCGGCCAGGCCGTGCACGACGGGGACGCCCAGCTTCTCCGCGCGAGCGCGCACGACCGGGTGCACCTCGGAGGAGAGGATGAGGAGCGGGATGTCGGCGCGGCGGAGCAGCGCGACGCCCATCCCGTCGGACCTGCTGACGCGCACGGACTCGTGTCCCTCGGCATCGACGCTCGCGGTGTCGTCGGTATGGACGCCGTCGAAGTCGGTCACGATCGCGTCCACGTCGATCGGCTCGGGCGGCGCCACGAGCGGGGCGATCGCGACGGCGATCGCGAGCTGATCGGCGTCGTCGATCTCGATGGCGCTCGACTCGGGCACCTCGACGATCGCGATCCGGCCGAAGAAGCGGTGCCGGGCTGCACGGAAGCCGTCGGCATCGAAGACGTAGAAGGCGCCGGTCTCGAGGTGGTGCGGCTCGCGATCCTGTCGCCGTGGCCGGCGGGATGCGTCGTGGTTGATCGCGCGCGCCGTGCCGTCGTCCGCCCGCGCCCACAGGAACCCGTAGGTCGCGACGGCGGAGAACGCGCAGTCGAACCCCTCGTCGCGGACAGCGGCGATGCCCCGCGAGATGCCGGCGGACGGGATGAACGGCGACGTCGCCTGCAGGAAGACCACGATGCCGGCATCCGTCCCCTCGGCCTCGAGCACCTCGAGCGCGTGGAGCACCGCGCTCTCCGAGCTCGCGGTGTCGCCCGCGATCTCGGCCGGGCGCATGACGACCCGCGCCCCCGCCGCGCGACTCACGGCGGCGATCTCGGCGTCGTCGGTGGACACGACGACGAGGTCGACGCCGTCGGCCGCCAGGGCCGCGCAGATGGCGCGCTCGACCAGCGGCACCCCGCCCACCCGCCGGACGTTCTTGCGGGGCACGCCCTTGGACCCCCCGCGCGCGGGGATGACCGCGACCACGCGTCTCTCGCTCATCGTCCCTGCAGCGCCTTCCATGCGCGCCCGAGGCGTCGCCGAGCACCTCCGATCACGAGCCGGACCTGCTCCCCGCGTCCCACCCCGCCGGTCGACGCCATCGCGCGTCGCAGGATGCCGCGGCGAGCGCCGCCGGGAAGCTGCAGCTCCGTCAGCCGTCGTGCGGCGAAGTACCGCGCCCGCTCTTCGTCACCCAGGTCGCGCAGCACCTCGATCGCACGCGGGCGCAGATGCGACATGATCTCGGGCTGCATGCAGTAGCCGACGGCATCCACGAGACGCTGGAGCGCGTCGGGGTGGGCGTACCGCGCGTCATCCCGCGTGAGCGCGTCGACGATCGTCACCGGCACGCGGTTCCCGTTCTCGTAGGGAGTGAGCCGCCCGAGCAGGATCTCGTTCCCGACGGCGGCGACGGGGGTGCCGAACAGGGCGCCGACGGTCGGCAGCGCGGACGAGAAGCCCGCCACCACGACCACCGGATCCAGCCGGGCGACCAGGACCTCCGCCGGGGCGTCCCCCTCGTAGATCTCGCAGTCGATCCCGTGCTCGGCCGCGCGGCGGCGCACCGCGTCCGACGCCGTCGGCGGTGCGGACGGATGCGGCTTGAACACGATCCGCCGTGCGCCGTGATCGCGCGCGCGGTCGACCATCTCGACCTGCATCCGCTGTTCCTCGTCCACGGAGACGAGCCCCAGGGCGGCGAGGTACTGCCCGAGCACGACCGCCGTGGGCTCCGCCGCGGTCGCGAGCCACGTCAGGCACGCGTCCCCCTCTTCCTGCGCAAGGCGCTCGATCACCGCGCGCATCGCGGCGGGCGGCACCGGCACGCGGGGCGCACCCGTCTCGGTGAACACGAGGGGCATCACGCCCGGCACGACGTCTGCGTACACGACGCGGCGCACGCGCTCGACGACCGTCCGCGGGAGCCGGTCGCGGATCGGCGAGTACGTCATCAGCCCGTCGCCCACCACCGTGATCGACGCGCCGGGGAAGACAGCGGCGATGGTCCGTGACGGTGCCACCTGGGGGCTCTGCAGGAAGAGCTCGACCGGCTCGTCCGGGAGGTCCCACGCCCGACGCAGCAGGCGCTCGAGCAGGGGTCCGTCCTCGGCGGCGGGACTCCACGCCGTCGGCAGGAGCGGCGCGATCAGCTCGTTGAGGCTCTCGACCCGGTCGAACCGCGTGAGCAGCGGGCGCAGCGTCGGGAGCTCGCCAGGACTCGCGGCCGTCTCCGGCAGCGGTGCGGCGTTGACCGACACGAGCACGCGCAATCCCCCGGGACGGATGAGGCCGGCGTCCATCGCAGCGACCACCGTGGTGAGGGCGTACCCGGAGTTGAGCACGAACAGCTGCACCATCACCGCACCCCGCGGAGGATGCCGGCCAGCCGGTGCCGGCGGCGATCGGGCATCGCGCGCAGCGCGGCATCCACCTCCGGTGCGGGCATGGCGGCCACCAGCTCGCCGACGCCCGTGCGCAGCCGGCGTCGCACGGGAGCGCTCATCCGGCCGGACCGGTGGAGGTGGTGGGCGCACACGGCCAGGGTGGTCGCGACGATCTTGGGCAGGAAGCGCGCGCTCTCGGCATCCCCCTCGACGACGGCGACGGCCTCCGCGAACGCCGGGAGGAAGTCGAGCTGCCGTTCGTCCGCGATCTGCGTGAGCGAGGTCGGCACGCCGCGGCGGTAGAGGATGGCGGGAGCATCGACGACGGCGAAGGACTTCGCCCGCAGATGCAGCCGCCAGATCCACGGTCGATCCTCCGCCGTGAACAGCCCCTCCGGGAAGCCGAGCAGTCCCTTGTCGACGAGCTTGCGGTGGAACATGCCCGCCCAGGCATACGGATAGTCGACCATCGTCGTGTCGTCGTCGGGGAGGATGGCGTCGCGCGGCGACGCGACCACGCCGCGCCACGGATACGGTGCGCGCACGAGCTGTCGTCGGCCCTCGGTCGACGTGACGTGGTCGGTCCGGACGAAGTCGCAGCCCAGGTGCCGCATCGACGACACCAGGGCGGCGATGCGCCCCGGCTGCATCCAGTCGTCGCCGTCGACGAAGCAGAAGTAGTCGCCCTCGATGTGGGGGAGCGCCTGGTTTCGTGCGCTCGCGAGGCCCACCGGTCGGGCGTTCGTGAGCAGTTCGAAGCGGTCGAACCGCGAGGCGAAGTGCCGGACGACGGCCGCGGTGTCATCGGTCGATCCGTCGTCGATGACGACGACCTTGAGCGCAGAGGGCTCATCGAACTGACGGGCGAGCGTGGCGAGCGTCGTCCCGATGTAGTCGGCGGCATCCTTCGCGGGAAGGATCACCGTAGCCTGCGGCCCCACAGCACTCCCGTGTCGCTCGTCGCGACCGCGTCCGCGATCGAACGGCCACGCTCTCAGGGCACCGTGACGGACGGGGGGCCGGGAGGTGAACGGACGGTGGCGGGAATCGATGCGTTCGCCGGGCACAGCCACCAGAACTGGTGGCCTCGGATGCGGGAGCCGCGTGAGTCTGCGGGCACGCGTTCCCCACTTCTGGGGGATTCCGGTCTAAGTGGCTGTCCTGCTTCTGCGCGGATGCTGAGGTTGCGCCATCACGCTTCCGGTCTTCGCGCGCCGCCCCATCTAGGCGGATCGCAGGCTTCGGACTGGCGGAATTGAAAGGAACGAGCATGAATCTGGCAAGCAGGGGAGCTGCCCGAGACGCGCATGAAGAACTTCGTCTTGTGGGGTTGAATCCAGCTGTGGACATGAGCCGTGAAGACCGACACCTGCCGTGGCTCACGCCCATCCTGTGGGCAGCAGCGGTGATCACGTACGGCGGAGCGTTCTTCTTCCTCCTCGACTTCGCGTTCTCCCACATCGCGAACGCACGCAACCCCGGGGCCGCGATGGACCGAGCGATCGCCATCCTCTTCTACCCCGGTCTCGCCATTCTCGTGGTGTCGGTCATCACGGCGAGCGTCGTCCGGATCTGGGAGATCCGCTCGCGGTGGATCGCGGCTGCGGCGTTCGTCATCATCGCCGCCCTCGCCTCGGTGAGCATCTCGATCGCGGTGGGTTCGGTCGCGTGATGCCTGAACGGGCCCGAAGCGCTCGGCGCCGTGCGGCTCACCGCATTCGCGGCCGCCGCCATCGCCGCGCGAGAGCCGTCCCGGCAGCCAGCATCCCGCCCGCGCCGAGAAGGACGCCGCCGAGGATCCGGATCCAGGCCGTACCGCTCCCGCCCGCCTGAGGCAGGACCAGAGCGGGCACGTCCTGCACGCGAATTGTCGGCACACCCGACACGGTGACGAGTGACACGTTCGAGGGCGACCCGGCCGTGAGCTGAATCGTCCCGGTGGCCGAGATCGTGAACCCGACTCGCCCGGCCAGGAGGGCGAAGCCGGGGGACGCCCGCGTCTCCTCCAGCCAGTATGTGCCCGGCAGCAGCGTGGTGTCGCGGAACAGTCCCGTGATCGTCGCGCCACCGGCATCCGTGGCGGGCGCGACTGAGCCGACGATCGCCGACCCGCCGGTCGCGGCCCCGTACACCGCCCACGCCGAACCGTCCATCGGGACGACGACGGCGTCGGAATCCTCGCCCACCTTCTGCACCTGCAGGACCGCCGGCGTGACCTGGGTGGTGCTGCATGTCGACGCGCACGGGTCCGGCGCGACGGCGGAGCCGGAGCCCGACACCGTGTTGTGCAGCGTCGCCGACCACGCATCGGCGCCGACCGTGACGCGGTACACGACCACGGCGGCCGCGCCGGCCGGCAGGGTGAACGGGCCGACGGTCAGCACCCCGCCGACCGGATCGGCCACCGCCACCGAGGCCCCCGCGCCGACCGTCAGCGTCGCGGAGCCCGCGACGAACGTCGCCGACCCGAGGACTCCGGACAGGTCATCGCGGAGCACCGTGCCCGGCAGATCGATCGTCGCCGCGCTGGTCGCCGTCACCCGGTAGGTGATCGTGTCGCCCGGCTGCACCACGGCGCCTTCGGTCAGCGCCGCCGCGCCGAGCGAGGCGCTCTTGGCGAGGGACCACCGGGTGATCGGGACGACCTGCACGGTCGCCTCCGCGGTGTTCGAGAGCACGGTGAGACCGCTCGCGGTGCGCCCGGCGGCGGACGCGGTGTCGTCGATCCTGCCGTGGTCGACGTCCGCCTGCGTGGAGACGTAGCTCCCCGTGCACACCATGCTGGTGTGCGCCGCCAAGGCGGTCAGCGGGCACGACGGGCCGGCCGTCAACGGTCCGGCGGGCTGCCGCTGCACGTCCGTGAGGACGATGCCCTGCACCGCGACATCCGAGATGTTCGACACGGTGAAGCTGTATGTGACGGTCTGCCCGACACCCGTGATGGTCGTCGGCGTCGGCGTCTTCGTGACCTGGAGCCCGACGCAGGCACTCGCATCCTGCACGGAGGAGGCCCCGTAGTACGCGGGCCCACCGCTGCGCACCACCGTGACGGGGAAGGCTCCGACGTTCGTGGTCGGGATGTCTGCGACGGCGACCCGGCTCAGGTCCCCGGTCGGCGTGACCATGTACACGTAGCCGCCCGACTGCGCACCTCCGTGCATCCGCGGCAGCGTGCCGACGAAGGTCAGGCTGCCGTCCGGGTGGATCCGGTACGCGAGCGACGTCGTGATGTCGCCGCTCCCCTGGACGCCGAAGGCCAGGACGTCGCCGTCGGGTAGCTGGAAGAAGTCTCCGGCCGAAGATATCGTCGCGGGGAACTGCGTCCACAGCGTCGTCTGACCGGTCGCGATGTCGAGACGGTAGATGTCACGCGACGAGTAGCTGCCGACGAGCAGGGTGCTCGCGTCGAGCGCCGTCAGAGCGTTCGCGCTGTAGGCGGTCTGTCCCGGCATCGTCGTCTGGGTGAGCATCGGCCCGGTGAGGGGGCGGACGCTCAGCTCCGCTCCCGTCGCCGGATCGATCTGCCTCAGGTCCGGGATGACGCCGGTGCCGGCGTCGTAGTCCACCGCGAACAGTCGCGACCCATCTGTGGACCACGCGATGTCGCCGTACTCTCTGGCGAGCGGAACGTTCGACAGCTCGGCGAAGGTCGTTCCCGAGTACGAGATCAGGCGGTCCGCGGTGTTCGCCCAGATCGGCACCGGCGCGCACGTGAACGCCGCTGCGGTGAAGGTGACCTGTGCGCAGGCGGGGAGACCGATGCCGACGACGCCGGTGAAGTCGGCGGCGCAGTTGCGGTACGTCACTGGCGGATCACCGGGGGCGGGCGTCGCGGAGGTCACGGCGACCGTGATCGTGCAGGATGTCACGCCGGCGGCGAGCCGCCCCGCCGTCACGCCGAGCGTCCCTGCGCCGGCGCCCGCCGTCACCGTCGCCGGACACGTCCCGCCCAGGTTCGGGCTCGGTGCGATGACCAGACCCGCGGGGAGCCCATCCGTGAACGCCCAGCCGTTCTTCGCGGCGAGCTCGCTCGTGTTCGTGATCGTCAGCGTGAGCGTGGAGGTGCCCCCCGCCGTCACCGTCGTCGGGGCGAAGGCGATGTCGAGCTGCGGAGTCACGTCGAGCAGCCGCACGTTGTCGAGCGCGGTGTCGTTCCCGTTGCCCGCGCCCTGCTGATTCCGGACGACCAGGCCGACCGTCCCCCCGTTCGCCAGCACGGAGGAGTTGGCGACGAATCGACCGTAGGCGACGACGTCCCCTCCGATCGTCGTGGTGAGGTGGCGGGTGTCCGTGCACGGGTTGAGCGTGCCGGCGTTGACGGCGCTCTCCACACCCGCTGCGTTGGCCAGAGACATCCCGAGCTGCGGCGCGCTGACACCGCAGCCCGTCGCCGCCGCATCCAGCGACATCGTGAGGAATCTGCTGCCGCTCGGAAGGGCGATCTGCGACGAGGCCAGCATCCGTCCCGGCGTTCCCGAGGTCGTCGTGGCTCCCGCCAGGGCGCGGTTGGTCGACGAGTTCTGCGGGGTGTTGAGCAGTCCGAGAGCGGACGTCTTCGCGGTGAGCGAGGCGAACTCCGTCGCCCGCCCGCCGCACAGGGCTCCGCCGGGGAAGACGTTGGCGCTGCTCACGACGAAGCCGTTGCAGGCGCTCGTGTCCAACCAGAACGGATCGGCCGTGTAGGTCGTGCCCGACGAGGAGGCGTAGGTCGGAAGGGTGGTGATCGCCGCACCCTGCTGGAAGTCCTCCTGGAACAGCACGGTCGGCGCCGACGGCGTGCCCGGCGTCCCCGGAGCGGCGGTCGCGGGGGACGTGGGCCCGAGGACGGCGACGACCGCGAACGACGGCAGCATCGCGATCGCGGCGCCGGCGGACAGCATCCGGCGCAGGCGCGAGCGACGTCGCGGGGCGGATGCCGCGGCGGACGGCGGACGAACGGGCACGGGCCCTCCCTGATCGGTGGTCGAGACGCGAGCCGATCGGCGGCCGGCACCACACGGCGCACGGCAGTCACTCGATCGGACGCCTCGTCACGATAGGTCGGGGGCGGATGCCGCGGCTACGGCGCCGGGGTTGCGCGTTCGCTACGCCGGAGAGATCCGCGTCGTTCCGGCGCTGTGACACGCGATCCGCCGATGCGGGTTCGTGCTGCGCCGTGTCCGAACGGAACCGGGGTGGCCGATCCGCCCCGGCACACCACCGCGAGTCCTCAAACGGGTCGGACGGCGCCGGGCCCGAGCCCGAAGTGCTCGAGCTCGGCATCATCGAGCATGCGGGAGCGCACGATGAACCTGTTGCCCGTAGGTCCCTCTACGCTGAACCCCGCGCCGCGGCCCGGGACGACATCGATCGTGAGGTGCGTGTACTTCCAGTACTCGAACTGCGCCGCCGAGATGTATACGTCGAGGGGATCGAGCCCGGCGACCCCTAGGGTCCCCAGGTGCACGTCGCCCGGCCCGGTGAGGAACATCCCGACCGGGTAGCACATCGGCGCGCTCCCGTCGCAGCATCCGCCCGACTGGTGGAACATCAGCGGTCCATGCTCAGCGGTCAGCGTCCGCAGCAGGGCCGCGGCGGCATCCGTCACCGCGACCCTGCTGAACGTCGTGTCGGACATGGCTCAGAAGAAGCCCATCGCGCCTTCGGCGTACGACACGAGGAGGTTCTTCGTCTGCTGGTAGTGGTCGAGCATCCGGAGGTGGTTCTCCCGCCCGATCCCGGACTGCTTGTAGCCGCCGAACGCTGCGTGGGCCGGGTACTGGTGGTAGGTGTTCGTCCACACCCGTCCGGCCTCGATGGCACGACCGGCACGGTAGGCGATGTCGCCCGAGCGGCTCCACACGCCGGCGCCCAGCCCGTAGAGGCTGTCGTTGGCGATCGAGATCGCGTCGTCGAAGTCGCGGAACGACGTCACCGAGACGACCGGACCGAAGATCTCCTCCTGGAAGATCCGCATGTCGTTCGTGCCCTCGAAGACGGTCGGCGCCACGTAGTAGCCGCCGCTCAGGTCGCCGCCGAGATCGACGCGCTCGCCGCCCGCGAGCAGCTTCGCGCCGCCTTCCTTGCCGATCTGGATGTACGACAGGATCTTCTCGAGCTGGTCGTTCGAGGCCTGCGCCCCGATCATCGTCTCCGGGTCGAGCGGATTGCCCTGGCGGATCTTCGCGACGCGCTCCAGGCCGTCGCCGAGGAAGCGGTCGTAGATCGACTCCTGGATCAGCGCCCGCGACGGGCACGTGCAGACCTCGCCCTGGTTGAGGGCGAAGAGCGTGAACCCCTCGAGCGCCTTGTCGTAGTAGGCGTCGTCGGTCGACCGGGCGACATCCTCGAAGAACAGGTTCGGGCTCTTGCCCCCGAGCTCGAGCGTCACCGGGATGAGGTTCTGCGAGGCGTACTGCATGATGAGGCGGCCGGTCGTGGTCTCGCCCGTGAACGCGATCTTGCGGATGCGCTTGTGCGAGGCCAGCGGCGCGCCCGCTTCGATCCCGAACCCGTTCACGATGTTCACGACGCCCGCGGGGAGCAGGTCGCCGATGATCTCGAACAGGAACAGCAGGGACGCCGGCGTCTGCTCGGCGGGCTTGATCACGACGCAGTTGCCCGCGGCGAGTGCCGGGGCGAGCTTCCACGTCGCCATCAGGATGGGGAAGTTCCACGGGATGATCTGGCCCACCACACCGAGCGGCTCGTTGAAGTGGTACGCGACCGTGTTCTCGTCGAGCTGGCTGAGCGTGCCCTCCTGAGCCCGCAGCACGCCCGCGAAATAGCGGAAGTGATCGATGGCGAGCGGGATGTCGGCGGCCAGCGTCTCGCGGACGGGCTTGCCGTTCTCCCACGTCTCGGCCACCGCGATCGCCTCGAGGTTCTCCTCGATGCGATCGGCGATCTTGTTCAGGATCACCGACCGCTCGGCGGGGGTCGTGTGCTTCCACGACGCGAACGCCTTCCAGGCGACATCCACGGCGCGATCGATGTCCTCCGCGGTGCCCCGCGCGATCTCGGTGAACGGCTTGCCCGTGACGGGGGTGATGTTCTCGAAGTACTGGCCCTTGATCGGTTCGACGAACTCGCCGCCGATGTAGTGGCCGTAACGGGAGCGGTACTGGGCGACGGAGCCGCGCTCACCCGGTGCGGCGTAGACGCTCGAGACGCCCTCTTCGACGATGGTCATGGTGTCTCCTTCGACGGTCGCGACCCTCGTGGTCGCTGCAGGTGTGACGACGATAGGTCGCCCCACGTTGCATCCCGTTGCGCGGGCGCACCGGCGGCTGCGCGGGATGCCTCGGGGCGCTGCGTCCCGCGGCCGCCTTCGGCGGGCGCCCGCCAGGCCCGGCCGGCAGCGGGCCGAGGCATCGCGCTCCGCCCAGCTGCGGTTCTCCCGGCTCGGCCTTCGCCGGTGCGCGTAGGGAACGCAGGAGTGTTGACGTGAACATGGCGTCCCGGAGGGCATGTTCACGTCAACACGCCTGCGAACCCCACGCCTGCGCGATCGGAGGCTGCGACCTTCGCCCTGCCGGACGCGGCGACCCGGCCGCGCGGATGCCGTCAGGACGCCTCGAGTCGCTCGATCCGTGCCACCAGGCCGGGCCGCTTCGGGGAGCGGGCCGGCAGCATCTCCAGGCACAGGCGCAGGACCTCGACGTCGTCGGCACCGGCCTGTGTGTCGGCGTAGGCGAGGAGGACCTCGACGCTCGCCTCGGAGAGGAGCGCTTCGCGCAGCGCGGTCGCGACCGTGTCGCGCAGCTCCTCGACGCCGGGCGCCGACGACTCCGGCAGGACATCCCCGCGGTAGGCGGCGAGCGCGACGCGATGCGCCCCGCGATCGAGCAGTGAGAGCAGCTGATGCGCGTCCGTCTCCAAGGGCTCGGTCAGCCGATACGGCCGTGACTCCGGCACCAGGGCGGGCGCGATCCGCTCCAGCGCCTTGCGGAGGCGCACCATCTCGGCGCGCAGGGTGACGGACGCATCGGGGTCGCCGTAGACGAGCTCGCCGAGTCGCTCGGCCGACAGCCCCTGGCGGTGGGTCGCGAGCATCAGCAGCAGCTCCGCGTGACGCTGACCGAGCTCGGACACGGTCTCGGACCCGTCGGCGTCCACCTCGAGGAGCGCGCGGTCGCGACCGAGGACACGCAGGGTCGCACGGGTCTGCGGCGAGCGCGGCACCCTGCGCGGTCGCGGCGCCTGCGGAGCGGCGGCCCGCGCGCGCAGCCGAGCGAGCAGGAGCTCGCCCTCGACGGCGCGGGCCGTGGCATCCACCAGCAGCTGCGCCTGGGGTGTGACCACCTCGTCGCCACCCGTGACGTCGATCACGCCGATCAGCCGCCGTGTCTCGGGGTCGTGCACGGGAGCCGCGGTGCACGACCACGGCTGCACGAGCCGGTTGAAGTGCTCGGCTCCGCGGATCTGCATGGACCGGTCGAGGCGCAGGGCCGTCCCGGGCGCGGACGTGCCCACGGCCTCTTCCGCCCACGACGTCCCCGCCACGAAACCCATGTCTCCGGTGAGGGTCCGCACGCGGCGGTCGCCCTCGACCCACAGCAGGCGACCGGAGGCGTCACCCACCGCGACGACCACCCCGGACTCCTCCGGCGCGCCGGGAATCAGCAGACCGCGGATCATGTCGATCACGTCCGAGAGCGGATGCTCGCGGCGATGCCGCTCGAGTTCCTCGGGCGTGAGCGCGAGCGGGGGGAGGCCCTCCAGGCCGACGAGGCTGTCGAGCGAACGCCGCCAGCTCTCCCGCACGACGCCGCGCACGTCGCGCACGCGCGCGTCGTCCGGATTTCCCCGGACGAACTCCTCGTGAGCGCGCTCGATCAGCAGACGTGAGGCATCCGGCGATCCCTCACGTCTCGGCGACCACGGGGAGGACACGGCGATTCCCTTCTGCGTCGAAGGATCGATGCGCTGACCGCGCTGCGCCCAGTGTAGTTCTCAGAGGACCCGGCCGGTCGGGACCGCTTCCGCCGCGCTCGCGCGCCGCCGCGGCCACGCGATGACGCAGCCTATCGCGGCTCCCCCCAGGACCGCGACGCCCCACCACGGCGGCCCCGGTGCCGGGGGCGGCGCGACCTTCGCGCTCTCCGAGGCGGCGGACCGCGCCACCCGCTCGCCGCGGACGAGAAGCCGGTGCGTGTTGACGCCGGTCGGCGTGCACGTCAGGAGCGTCACATAGTCGTGTCCGGGAACCTGGCGCAGATCCTCGCCGTCGTCAGGTTTGACGACCTTGATCTGATCGACCCGATAGGCCAGCTCCTCTCCCGCGACGTCGATGAAGAAGAGATCGCCCTTCCGGACCTCGTCGAGGTGCGTGAACAGCGTCGCGTTCGGGAGCCCCGAATGACCCGTGAGGACGGCGTGGGTGCTGGGGCCGCCGACGGGGAGCCCGGATCCGTAGAGGTGACCGATTCCTCTGGCCAGGGTGGCATCGTCCGTGCCGTGGTAGATCGGGAGGTCGACGTCGATGGAGGGGATCCGGATGCGCGCCATCGGTGCGCCGGGCGTCGGCGAGAGCAGCGACTCGTACGTCGAGCGACCCGCTGCGATGCTCTCGCCCTCCCCGGAGGCGTTCAGGACGTAGGGATCGCGCAGCGGACCGTTCGGGAGATGAGCGTTGTAGACCTGCGCGGCCTCGCGCAGGTCGCGCAGCGATGCGGCATCCGTGCCCGCCACATCGCGCACGTACCCGGAGATCTCGGACGCGTGCGCAAGGTCGCTGAACCAGTCGGCCGCCGTCGGGTAGGTCAGGGTGGCGATTCCGGCGAAGACGACGACGGCCACTGCGATGTTCGCGACCGACCAGCGTCGCCGGACCGCGACCGGACGGGTCGCCGGCGCCCTGGCCGGCTCAACCGTGACGGGCATGGAGTCCTCCGCGCTGGTGCGGTCGGTGGAAGAGGCGGGTGAGGGGCACGCCGCTCGGGAGGCGGCCCCTCACCCGCGGTGACGGAAGACACTGGGAGTTCGCTCCCGTCACCGGAGAGGGAGGCGCACGTGGGGGCGCCTCCCTCCCACATGGGTCACCCCTGGCGGGTGCGACGAAGCCGGATGAGCAGGAACCCGATCCCTCCGACGATCAGCACGATGCCGGCGAGGTAGAGCAGGCCCGGGCCGGTACCGCCCGTGAAGGGGAGCTCGAACCCGGCGTTGTCCGGGACGTTCGTGACCGTGAGGTCGACACCTGCCGCCGAGGTCGCCGCCGTGACCGTGAACGGGATGGGCTGCGCCAGCAGCTCGTAGCCGGTCGGTGCGACGGTCTCCACGAGGTAGTACTGGAGGTAGCCGGGATCGCCCGGCGCCACCGTCGCCCCGTTCGCGAAGTCCGAGTACCGCAGGCCCGAGATGGTGAGCGTGCCGTTCGCGGCCGTCACGGTGAAGGTCGACTGCCCGGCGATCGTGACCGCGTTGGTCTGCGCCGCGGCATCCGCCGCACTCGTGAACACCTTGAAGGACGCGCCCGTGAGCGGAGTCCCGCTGCCGTTCACCTTCTCCAGCGTGATGCCGCCCCAGCGCGTCTCGACGGGAGGCGTCACGGTCGGGCCGCCCGGCTGGCCGGGGGTGACGGTGAAGCTCGCCTGGTTGGGGTAGACGAGCGCCTCGTTCGAGATCTCGCCGACCGTGTTGACGGTGGTCACGAGGTCGACGACAACGCTCGTGGCGTTGTGGGCGGCGAGGATGGCGCGCCCGGCGGCGGTGAAGTCGATCGTGACGGCGTTCGTGCCGGCGTCGTGCGTGACGGTGTAGTCGGTGCCCAGCGTGATGGCCGTGCCGTCGGCCAGACTGACCGCCGTCGACACGTAGGTGAGCTTCGCATCCAGCGGGTCGACGATCCGGAAGCCGTCGATCGGGTCGGCGTTCGGGATGTCGGACGTGATGCGGAACGACACCTGGTCGCCGAGTTTGACCGCCGCGGCGTCGTTCACCGTCTTGGTGGCGCTGGTCACCGCGTTCTTCGGATACACGTGCACGTCGTACAGCCAGTTGTCGTGGTTGTTCGGATCGGTGAGCGGGACCGAGACGAGGAACGGAGCCGACGGCGTGACGCCCGCGGGGTAGCTCGTCTCCTGGACGAGGTAGAGGCCGATGGGGAGGCCCGTGAACGCCGCGGTGCCCGCGCCGCTGGTCACCTGGGACGTTCCGGCGCCGAGGGTGTGCCCGGCACCGGTGATCGAGCCGGCCGGATTGGCCGGGTCGAACGTGCCGGAGAGCGCCGAGGCTGTCGTCCAGCCCGCGTTGGTCGAGAGGTCGATGTCGGTGACGCGCTGCACCTGGAATGTCACTCCGGCGAGCGGGGTGAGCCCGGTCGTGTCGACCTGGGTGCCGTCGTTCGGAAGACCTGTCGGTGTGTCAGGCGTCTGGAACTTGTGGACCGTGATCGAGCCGGTCGCGTTGGGGTCCACCAGCGGCGCCGCCGAGGCGGGCGCCGCGAGGCCCAGGACGGCGACGGCCGCGACGGCCGCTGCGGTGATCCCGGCGCGGATGCCGCGCCGGACCGATCTGATGTTCATGAGTGCTCCTTGCTGTGGTGGGACGTGCTGTGGTGGGACGTGCTGTGGTGGGGTTCGATGATCAGCTCCCCTCACGGCGTCTGCCGGGCTGTCGCCGGGATCGCCTCAGGAAGACGACAGCGCCGTAGGAGAGCGCCGCGATCACGAGCAGGAGACCCACCAGGTAGATCCACCGGGTGCCGCTGCCGCCGGCTTCCGGGAGGGCGAGGGCAGGGATGTCCTGCACGCGGATCGTGTCGATTCCGCCGACCTGCACGATCGAGGCGTTCGGCGCCGTGCCCGGCGCGAGCGTGAGGTGACCGTCGGCGGCCACCGTGAACCCGACTCGACCCGCGAGCAACGCGAATCCCGGCAGCGCTCTGGTCTCCTGCAGCCAGTACGTGCCCGGGCTGAGGGTCGTGTCACGGAAGAGGCCCGTGATCGGCGAGCCCCCCGCATCCACGGCCCCCGCGACCGACGCGATCACCGGGCTGCCCCCCGTCGCCGCGGAGTAGACGGCCCATTGCGAGCCGTTCATCGGCACGACCATGCCTGCCGAGTCCTCGCCCACCTTCTGCACCTGCAGGACGGTCGGGGTGAGTTGAGTCGTGGTGCACGCCGTCGGGCACGGATCGGGGGGGATCGGCGAGGCCGGCGTGCCCGCGGTGCCGGTCACGGCGTTGCGGATGGTGGCGGCCCACGCGTCCGCGCGGACGGTGACGCGGTAGGTGAGCACGGCGGTGGTGCCCGCGGGAAGCGTGAACCCCGTCGTCGTCAGCGTCCCCGCCGCGGGATCCGCGACGGCGACGGGTGCTGCGGCGCCGATCGCGAGCTGCGCCGACCCCGGGACGAAGGTCGCGTCGTCGAGCACCTGGCTCAGATCGTCGCGCAGCGTCACGCCGGGAATCGCTGTCGCGGTTGCGTTCGTCGCTGTCACCCGGTAGTCGATCGACGTGCCGGGCTGCACGATGGCGGAGGGGGCGAGCACGACACCCGCGACAAGCGCCTGCTTGGCCAGCTGCCAGGCGAGGATGGGCGTGTTCTGGAAGGCGCACACGACGTGGATGCCCGCGGCGGGAGCGGCGGGTACGGTGATCGTCCCGGTGACCCCCGCGCCGGAGGCGAGGACGGTCCCGTTCGCGGTGTTCACGCACTGCCACGTCGTCGTGTAGTGCGCGAGATCCGTCCCCGGTGCGGCCGACTCGGCGATCGCATACGTGCGACCGGGCACGCCGACCACGGGGCCGGCGGATGCCGACGGCGTCGTCTGCACGCCCGTCGCCGTACCCGAGGTCGTCCCGGTGTTCCCCTGCGCGACCCCGTTCCCCGTGATCGACACCGTGAACTGGTCGGCGGGACCGAAGCGGCCGGCGACGTCCTTCCGCAGCGTGAGCGTGCTGTTCAGGCTGCAGGATGCGAGGTCCGCGACGCCGCCGCTCCCGGAGCCCGGAGCTCCGATCGTCACGGTCGAGACCACGGCCCCGGAGTTGGGATCGGTGCGCTGCAGGCTCCGTACGTTCGCGGTGTTCGCGTACACGACGTAGAGGTAGCCGTCCGCCCCGAAGGCGGCGCCTTCGGGCAGGGCTGTCGTGGGCGCCACGAAGGCGAGCGGGCGGACCGTCGCCACACTCCCGTCCGAGGGGACCGTCTCGACGATGCCCAGCGGGTTCGCCGCCGCGGTCCCGTTCCCCGTCGACATCGCCATGATCAGCCGGCCGGTGCTGTCGAACACGAAGTCGCCGTTCGGCGACGTCGGGGCGGGCGTCGGTGCGGTCATCCGGAACTGCTCACCGCGCGACACCCCCGCGACGGGGTCGAACGCGTACACGATGTACTGGGAGCCGGAGCGACCACCGACGTAGTACCACCCGTTGACCGGGTTCACGGCGCCGAAGACGAAGTCGAACGTCGACGTCTGCGGGATCACCCCCATCGGTGTCGCGACCCCGGTCTGGGTGTCGAAGCGATAGGTCATCTTCGTGCCGGTCTGCGCCACCGCGTAGGCGTAGCGGCCGTCGGGCGACATCCCGAGACCGTTGAGGATGATCGAGGCCCCCGCGGGGAAGTAGCCGACCTGCGTCGCCGCGCCCGTCGTCGCCGAGATCGAGGTGAGCTCGCCCGACCGGTTCAAGCCGTACACGTTTCCGGCCGTGCAGCTCAGCGGCGCCGAGAAGAGCGAGGTCGCGGTGCTCTGATCGTTCGTCGGGTTCGGATCGTGCTCGTTGCCGAGCACCGTCGCCGTATTGGACAGGATGCCCGTCGTACCGGCCGCGACGGTGCCTGTCACCGTGATCGTCGACGACGCACCGGCGGCGAGAGGGCCCCGTACGCACGTGAGCGTGCCCCCGGAGACCGCACAGCCCGCCGTCGCCGTCGTGGCGCCGGTCAGCGCGGCGGGAAGCGGATCCGTGACGACGTACCCCGACGAGCCGACCGCGCTGTTGTTGGTGACGGTGAGCGTGTACGTGAGCGCCCCGCCGGCGCTGTAGGTCGCCGGCCCGGTCTTGACGATCCCGAGATCGACGTCGGCGCCCGGGATGGCGGCGCCGTCGTTGTTGGCCGACGCCGGTCCGGTCGAGGACGCGACGAGCGTGAATGTCGGATTCGGCGTCGCGCTGCCGTCGATGCGCACCTGGTAGACGCGCCCCGTCGCATTTGCCGACAGTCCGATGTTGCCGTTGCCGTAGACCCACTGCGCCCCGAAGGCGAGATTGAGGCCGAATCCGGTCGCCCACGACGACACCTGCCCGGTGGCGGGATCGATGCGGTACACGCGATCGGTATCGGAGAACCCCCAGACGTATCCATCCTTGTAGACGATGTCGGAGATGAGCTGAGGTGTGGCGGAGAGGGCGACGGTCGTGGCCGTCAGCGTTGTGACGTTGACCGCATACATCCGGTTCGTGGCCCCGGTCTCCCTCACGTACAGGATGTGGGCGGTCGCTCCCGCGCCGAAGGTGCCCTGGTTGTACGTAGCTGTGGAGACCGGCAGCCCGGACACCGCGCCCAGGCCGACGACGACGCCCCCCTGCCCGATCCGCTGCAGCGCGTTCGTGAATCCGGTGTCCCGCCTGATCGCGTACAGGTAGTTGTTCGCCGTGTCGTAGCCCATCGCGTTGTAGCCGCGGTCGGCGGTCGCGCCTTCGGGGGTGAACGTCACCGCGCCGTTGCCTTGAATCGCCGTGTAGAGCCGAGTGGGCACGTCCTGCGCGACGAACACGCGCGGGACGGACGGGTCGAACGGATCACCCGGCGCCGCGACCGCGGGGGCGATCGTCAGCAGCGAGATCACGAGTCCCACCGCCGTCGCGATCGCTCCGAGTACGCGCACGCGGGAACGACCGGGACCGCCGGTGCGGCCCTTCGACCGATGACGTCCCGCCTGCGAGTCGAACGACGCGCGCATCCCAACCCCCGAGCCCTCACGTGTGCGGTCTCGGGGGAGGACGGGCGATACGTGGGCTGCATCGCGACGCATGACCTGAGTGGAGCGTTCCGGAGGCGACGTCCGCAGCGGAGCGCACCACCCGGAGCCGATGCCTCCTGAGACAGTCGTCCCACGATCGCAAGGCGTGCCGCCCGGGAGTATCCCCAGTTCTGGTGGTTTTCGGCGCCATATCGGCACCTCCAGCCACCAGAAGTGGTGGCTGCGGTGCTGACGACCCGCCGGAGCACGGCCAGGAGTTCGATGTCTGCGCGTGCCGGGGCTCGCCGCGCACCGCGCTGGTGCGACCTGCGCGCGGGCGTGGGCGTGCGTGACATGACGATGGTCTCCCCGAGTCGATGCCGACGATGCCCCACATGCGGAGCCCACCCTCGGCGGGGAACGACGCTATGGGAGCACCGTGGACGACGGAACGGTGCCGCTACTGCGCCTGGGTTGCGCCGGAGGCGGCGGCGGGATCTCGGGGCTCGCACGGGCGCTCCGCCGAGAAGGGGCGTGCCTGCGCCGACTCCCGATGCCGCTGCGCGCGGTCGCTATGCTGTGCTCGGAGAGGCGCGCGGATGCCGGATTTGAGCGAAGCGGCGGGGGATGCGGCCCGGCGACGACTGACCCTCCTGCTGCGCGCGGCTGTCGAGCGAGGTGATTTCGCCGAGGCCCGCCTCCCTTCCGACGAGGAGCTCGCCGAGTCCTATCAGCTTCCGCGAGCCGTGGTCCGCGACGCGCTCGCCGCTCTCGCCGAGATGGGGGTCGTGACGCGCGTCCGTGGCACGGGGACACGGGCGGGCGATCACCACGGCGCGGTCTTCAACCTGCTGTCGTTCCAGGGCACCTCGGGCGTACCGGAGTACCGGCTCCACCCTCGGGTCGTCGAGCGGACGGTCGTGCGAACCCCCGCGCTCGTCGCGGCACGGCTTCCGACCGCCGGAGACACGGTGCTGCGGGTCGAGTACCTGTCCATGCCGGGCGACGACGTCGACGGCATCTCGACCGGATACTTCGTGCTGCCCAAGTCGGAGGCGCTGCGTGACGCGGAGTTCGGCGAGAACCTCTACACGTTCCTGAGCGCCGGAGGTCTCACCGTGTCGGCCACGGACTTCGTGATCGGCGCGATCGATGCCGACCAGTACACGGCACTCCGGCTGCGGGCGAAGCCGTCGAGCGCTCTGCTGTTCGTCGAGCAGACGACGTTCGACGAGGCGGGCGACCCGCTGAGCTTCTCGCTCGCGGCGCTGCGGGGCGACCGCCTGGCCCTCTTCTCGCGGGCCCGTTCCACGGAGCCGGAGTCCCGTCCGTCGATCGCTGGATGATCGACGGACGGGGAGGTCGCGCGCCTGGGGGGCGTCGGCGACCGGGCGCGATCAGGGCCGATGTTGGGGAAGGTCCGAACGATCGCGGTGTCCGACAGGAGGACGCTATCCGTCCCGGCGCCCCGCGGGAACGGCGCCGCGACTGCGCTCCGGTTGCGCCGGATCCCGCCCGCGAACCAGCGGCCTCGGCGACCCGCTACGCCGGGATGGACGGGCGGTCCGCCGGTTCCGCGACGGGCGGCGCGGCCGGCCCTGTCCGCGCGAAGAACCGCACCCGGTCCCCTCGCTGCGCGACGGTGGAGAAGCAGATCGGCGCGCCGTCCGCCCCGTACATGATCTGCTCGAGCGTGAGGAGCGCGGTCCCCGGCTCGGCCTTCAGGCGCGCGGCCGTGTACGGATCCGCCTCGGCCGCCCCGATGAGGAACTCGCTGGCGGAGAGGGTGATCCCGCCGTTCGCGAGGAAGGCGTAGATGTTGTGGCCGAAGTCCGCCTCCGCCAGTGCGGCGCACGCGGGCAACGTGAAGTAGTTCGTCGACACCGCTCCCGGGAAGTCGAGCGCGACGGCGATGTACTCGACCCTGAGCACCTCGTCCCCGCAGCCGGGGAGACGGGCCGCGACGACGGGCGGTGTCGGGATGATGCTGCGGTCGGTGACGGTCGGGTACGTCGACTGCTCCGGGACGCCGTCGACGCCGTGGAACTCGCGCAGGCCGAAGATGGACGGGAGGACGCCGGTGCGCGTTCCGAGTCCCTGCTCCCGCGTCACGACGCCGGCTGCGGCGAGCTCGCCGAGGGCGTCCCTGACCACCGCGCGCGTCTCGCCCGACGATTCCATCAGCTCCCACTCCCGGGGGAGCCGATTGCGCGGGTAGTCGCCCCGACCGATCGCGGAGCGCAGGAGGAGCGCGAGCCGGCGCCGCGCGGCGTTGCCGTCCGGCTCGGCCAGCCGTTGGGAGGAATCCCGGAGCATGCGGCTCATGCTAGCGCCGCGGCGGCATCCTGATCCGGATCCGGCCCGCGTCAGACCGCTGCGGGATGACCGAGATTCGCGCGCGCCCAGTCGGCGAGCCGGGAGAGGACGGGCACCAGCTCCAGCCCGCCCGGGGTCAGCGCGTAGGTGACCGCCACCGGGGGCCCGGCATCGACGTCGCGGACGACGAGGCCCGCGTCGGCCAGCTCCGCGAGGCGGTCCGAGAGGACGGCGTCGCTGATCCCGGGCACGCCGCGGCGGAGCGCGACGTACGACGCGGGCCCCGAGCCCAGCACGTCCAGGATCATGCCGTTCCAGCGCTTGCCGAGGATCGAGAACGCGAGCGTCACCGCGCCGTCGCACTGACGGCCCTCGATGTCGCCCTCTTCCATCCACCAATTCTATCCGTGCTACGGTTTCCCAAGGCACTCTGTTTTTCTTAGTCACTCTTTCGATCGGAGCACAATGAGCCTCCCCGCGTCGTCCGCCAGCCGCGCGCTGGGCGACATCGTCGAGTCCGAGTGGCTCGCCCGCCACCACGACGACGAGATCGTGCGCCGCGACCTGTCGACGCATCCCGTGGCCGCCGACGCCTGGCCCGCCGCCGTGACCGCGAAGCACACGCCCGAGGGGAGCCGCACCGACGCCCAGCGGGCGGCCGTGGCGGAGGCCGTCAGCATCGCCGACCAGCTCACCGACGCCGACGCACTTCTCTTCGCGGTGCCGCTGTACAACTTCGGCGTGTCCCAGCACTTCAAGGCCTGGTTCGACCTCGCCTACACCGACCCGCGCATCGACCCCCAGGGCACGGCGCTTCGCGGCAAGCCGGCGGTGCTGGTGACGGTGCTCGGCGGCAACTACGGCGAGGGCACGCCCAAGGAGGGCTGGGACCACTCGACCGGCTGGCTCCGCCGCGTGCTCGAGGACGTGTGGGGCCTCGACCTCACCGTCGTGCAGCGCCAGTTCACGCTCGTGGGAGTGAATCCCGCGCTCGACCAGTTCGCCGATATCGCCGCCGACCTGAAGACCGCAGCCGAGGCGCAGGCTCACGTCGCGGGTCGCGCGCTCGCCGAGGCCGTCGCCGAGCGCGCCGCGGCCTGACCCCGCGCGGGTCAGGCGTCCCGCGTCGCCCACCAGTCGCGGAGCCGGCGCTCGGCCTCGTCCTCCGCGAGGATGCCCTCGTCCAGCCGCAGGTCCAGGAGGTAGCGGTAGGCCTCGCCGACCTCGCGACCCGGCGGGATACCGAGGACCTCCTGGATGCGGTTGCCGTCGAGCGCGGGCCGCATGGCCTGGAGCTCCTCCTGGGCCGCGAGCTCGTCGATGCGGCGCTCGATGTCGTCGTAGGCCGCGGCGAGGGTCGCCGCCTTGCGGCGATTGCGCGTCGTCACGTCCGCCCGCGTGAGGATGTGGAGGCGCTCCAGCTCCGCGCCCGCGTCCCGCACGTAGCGCCGCACTGCCGAGTCGGTCCACGCGCCTTCCGCGTAGCCGAAGAACCGCAGGTGGAGTTCGATGATCCGTGTCACCGCGTCGATGGTGTCGGAATCGAACCGCAGCTCCTTCAGGCGCTTGCGCGCCATCCGCGCGCCCTTCACGTCATGGTGGTGGAAGGTCACGCCTCCGCCGGGTTCGAGGCGGCGGGTCGTGGGCTTTCCGATGTCGTGCAGGAGCGCCGCGAGGCGCAGCGCGACGTCCGGCTCGGCCCCGGGATGGCGCGCGTGCTCGAGCTCGATCGCCTGACGGACGACGGTGAGCGAGTGCTCGTAGACGTCCTTGTGATGGTGGTGCTCGTCGATCTCCAGCCGCAGGGCCGGCACCTCGGGCAGGAACTCGTCCACGAGCCCCGTGTCGACGAGCAGGCGGATGCCGCGGACCGGGTCGTCCGTCTGGAGCAGTCGCACCAGCTCGGCCTGGATCCGCTCGACGCTGACGATCTCGAGGGTCTGGCGGAGCTCCGCCATCGCCACCACCGTCGCGGGGTCGACGTCGAACCCCAACTGTGCCGCGAAGCGCGCGCCGCGCAGCATCCGGAGCGGGTCGTCCCCGAAGCTCACCCGCGGATCGGCGGGCGTACGCAGGACGCCGCCGAGAAGGTCCTCGACCCCGCCCGTCGGATCGACCAGAGTGCGCCCTGGCACCCGCAGCGCCATCGCGTTCACCGTGAAGTCGCGGCGGGCGAGGTCGCCCTCGAGCGTGTCGCCGAACTCGACGGTCGGCTTCCGGCTCGCACCGTCGTAGCTGTCGGCGCGATAGGTGGTGATCTCGACCTGCTCGCCGGCGACGCGCGCGCCGATCGTCCCGAAGTCGCGGCCGATGTCCCACCGGGCGGTGCTGATGGGCGTGACGATCGCGAGGATGCGGTCGGGCCGGGCGTCGGTGGTGAAGTCGAGGTCGTGCGTGGGGCGGCCGAGCAGCGCGTCGCGCACGGGGCCGCCGACGATGGCGAGCTCGTGCCCGGCGTCCGCGAAGGCGCGCGCGAGCTGGGCGACCGGTGCGGTCTCGGCGAGCGCGCCGAGACGCGCGATCCCCTCGGCCATGTTGAGCATGGCTTCGAGCCTAGACGGGGCAACCGGCGGCCCGCGTGTCAGGCGAAGCCGAGGAACCCCGTGAAGACGAGCTCGCGCACGCGCGGCAGGATGTCGGCGCGGAGGGCGTCCGCGTCGACGTCCAGCAGCTCCGCGATCGCCGCGACGAGGACGCCGACCGACAGGTCGCCGTCGCACGCGCCGACGAGCGCGGCGAGCGCCGGGTCCGCCTCGATCGCGCGCCCGAACCCTCCGCCCTGACGCAGCTCGATGATGCGGGGAGCCTCGATCCCCGGCAGATGGTGCCGTGCCTCGGTCACGTCCGGCGCGACCTGCAGGACGGATGCCGCAAGCGCGACGTCGTCGAGCGCCGCGAGCCGGTCGTGCGCGGCGAGGGCCCGGCCGAGGTGCGCGCCGAGGCCGCCGTCCGACACCGGGTGGACGACGCGCTCGTACCGGGCGAGGGTCGGCGCGCCCGCCGCCGGCCGGCGCAGGAGCACGTATCCGAAGCCGACCTCGGTGACGCCCCGGGCGGCGAAGTCGTCGAGCCACGCCCCGAGCAGGGCGTCGTAGGCGGGCGTGCCCGGCAGCGTGCCGGCATCCCGGATCCACAGCTCGGCGTACGCGACCGGGTCGAGCACCTCCCTCTCGACGAGCCACGCGTCGAGGGGCACGGCGGATGCCTCGACCCAGGCACGGGCCCGGTCGAGTCCCGAGACCCCGTCGCGGTACTCCCAGTTGCCGAGGAGCTGCGCGGTGCCGCCCGGCTCGAGGTGCTCCCCGACGCCCCCGATGAACTCGGCGACCAGGCCGTCGCCGACGCGGCCGCCGTCGCGGTACTCGTACGCGGGGACGCCCGCCGTCCGCGGGGTGATCACGAACGGCGGGTTGGAGACGATCCGCGCGAACCGCTCACCGCGCACCGGCGCGAACATGTCGCCGAGCCGCGTCTGCACCGCGTCCACGCCGTTCAGCAGCGCGTTCAGGCGGGTGAACCGCAACGCGCGTTCGGAGACGTCGGTCGCGACGACCGCCGCGGCTGCGCGCCGGGCCCGCAGCGACTGGATGCCGCAGCCGGCGCCCACGTCGAGCGCGCGACCCACGGGATCCGTGAGCTGCAGCGCGGCGAGCGTGAGGGAGGCCCCGCCGACCCCGAGGACGTGGTCCTCGGGAAGGGGCCCGCCGAGCGCCGCCTCGTCCAGGTCGCTCGCGACCCACCACTCCCCGGCGCCCTCGTCGTCGACGAAGGCCTGCGGTCTCACCAGCACGAGCGGGAGGACCCGGCCCGCGTCGCGCCGCACCAGCCCGAGCGCCTCGAGGCCGGCGAGTCCGGCGGCCGGAAAGGCGGATGCCGCCTCCTCGGCCGCGACGTCGTCCCCCAGGCCGAACAGCCGCGCGATGACACCGACCGGGGTCGTCTCGCCGGCGAGGCGCCGACGGGCGGGAAGGGCGTGCCCGCGTCCCAGGGCTCCGTCCGCGGCGTCGCCCCACAGCTCCCGCAGGCGCTCGGTGCGGAAGCCCGCGGCGCCGAGGTCGGCGGCGAGCGAGCGGACCACGACGGCATCGGGCTCGGGCAGCGGCATCCCCCCATTCAACCCGCTGACCGGCTCCGCGGCGCGCGCACGGTGCTCTCCGAGGGAGCGCCCGTAGAATCGGCCACGATCGTGCGGTCATCCATCGCGCACGAGCACCTGCCAGTATGACCGTGACCCCTCTCCCTTCGCGCGCGCCGAGATCGCGTCCCGCTCGGCGGATCGGCGTGCGCCTCGCCGCGCTGGCCGCCGTCGTCGCCCTGGTCGCCGCACCGTGGCGGGCGCCGAGCGCCGGAGCTGCGGACGAGACTCCCAGCCCGTCGCCGTCGGCCACGCCGACCGGAACGGTGCAGGCCGTGCTCGCACCCGTCGACAGCGGGGTGGTGCGCGACGGCGAGCCCCTCAACGTGTGGGTCACCCTCCGCAACGGCACCGCGTACTCGGTGGGCTCGACCGCGGTCACGGTGAGCCTCGGCTCGACCGCCCTCGGGGACCGCGATGACCTCACCGAGTGGCTCGCCGGCTCGTCCGATGCGCCGGGCCTCGCGCAGGTGGGGTCGGCGACCATCCCCGCGATCGGCCCGGAGAAGGATGGACAGCGGCTCATCCTGATCTCGGCGCAGGACCCCGCCCTGCAGAACCGTGCGCCCGGCGTGTATCCGCTGAAGGCGACGTTCCGCAGCCCGTCCGCGACGTGGACGGCGACCAGCACCATGGTGATCCCGCGCACGGATGCGCCCACGACTCCGGTCGGGCTCGTGGTGCCCATCACCGCGGGTCCGCTCACGACGGGTCTGCTCACCGCCGATCAGCTCACCGCCCTCACCGCCCCGGACGGCGAGCTCACGAGCGAGCTCGACGCCGTCGACGGCACCGACGCCATCCTCGCCGTCGACCCCGCGATCCCCGCATCCATCCGCGTCCTCGGCACATCGGCGCCCGACTCCGCGACCGCATGGCTCGCTCAGCTGATGGGCTTGTCGAACGAGCGCTTCGCCCTGCAGTTCGGCGACGCGGACACCGCCCTGCAGACCCAGACCGGCCACACCGCGCTCCTCCAGCCCACGTCGCTGCAGGCGTACATGACCGCCGACGACTTCCTGCCCGTGCGCGGCCAGGCGAACCCGACGCCCACGCCGGGCGCGACGCCGGAGCCGACGCATACCTCGCAACCCGGGCAGCCGACCTATCCCGATCTCGCCGCCCTGACCGACATCGGGCCGCATCAGCGCGGTGCGGTGTACTGGCCGTTCTCCGGCACGGCGGGCCCGCGCGACATCGGTGCACTCGGCAAGCTCTCGGCGGGCGGAGACGCCTCGCTCACGCTCGTGGGATCGACCTCGACCGCAGGCGGTGCGAACGGCGGTGCGGTGATCGCGCGCGGCACGGCGGCGGGGGCGGCGATTCTCGTCTACGATTCGGCCGTCTCGACCGCGCTGCGCGCCGCGTCCGTCGAAGACGATGCTGCGTTGAGCGGTGCGCCCCTCAGCGCGGCGGCCGCCTATCTCACCCTGGCGACCGCGAAGACCGGCGGTGCACCGCTGCTCGTCGCCGTGGACCGCGCGACGGAGCGCTCGTCGATCGGCCTGAGCGGCGTGGTGGGGGCGATGGCCCGCCTGCCGGGAATCCGCTCGGCCACGCTCGCGGAGCTCGCAGGTGCACGTCCCGTCTCGGTGTCGGTGACCGAGGTGGCGACACGCGAGGATCGGGTCGCCGCGATCGGGCGGCTCGAGGACGACGCGCGCGACCTCACCTCGTTCTCGTCGATCCTGAACGACCCGACCGTCCTCACCGGTCCGCAGCGGGCTGAGATCCTCCAGCTGCTCGGTGGGGGATGGATCGGCCGCGGCGCCGCGTGGAAGACGGCTGTCACCGCGCACGAGAAGGCTGCCGTCGCCACGCTCGGTGCGGTCAGCATCGCCCCGACCAGCTCTGTCAACCTCGTGGGCAGCGCCGCGCCCCTGCGCTTCTGGGTGCGCAACGACCTCCCCTGGCCCGTCAACGTGGAGCTCATCGCCCAACCCGACGACCTGCGGCTCGAGGTCGAGCAGACGACGAAGGTCGTCGCCCAGCCGTCGAGCAATACGCGCACCGAGGTGCCTGTCCGCGCCAAGATCGGCAACGGCGAGGTCACCATAACCCTGCACCTGGAGAGTCCGACCGGCGTCCTCCTCGGCGGCCCGCAGAGCGTGGACGTCAACGTGCGCGCCGACTGGGAGGTGGCCGGCCTCTGGATCATGGGGGTCCTCGTCGGCGCCTTCCTGATCCTGGGCCTGATCCGCACGATCGTGGCGCGGCGACGCCGGTCCCGAGCGGTGGATGCCGCTCCCGATGCGGACCCGGATGCGACTTCCGAGGCAGCCGAGGCCGAACCGGGCGAACACGCCGGCGTCGGCGAGAGGACGCGCGAGTGAGCGGCATCGGTCGCGCGAGCGTCATGATCGGCGCGGGCACGATCGTGTCGAGACTGACCGGGTTCCTCCGCAACATCGCACTCGTCGCCGTGCTCTCGTCGGTCGGTGCGGCCGGTGACGCGTTCACGGTGGCCAATCAGCTCCCCAACAACATCTACGCGGTGATCTCGACCGGTCTGCTCACCGCCGTGATCGTCCCGCAGATCGTGCGAGCGGGCACGCACGCGGATGGTGGCCGCGCCTTCATCTCGAAGCTGTTCACGCTCGGAACCGTCGTACTGCTCGTCACGACCGCCGCAGCCGTCGCACTCGCGCCCTGGCTCGTCCAGCTCTACGCGGAGAAGTTCTCCGCCGACCAGCTGGCCCTCGCAACGGCATTCGCGTACTGGTGCCTGCCGCAGATCCTGTTCTACGGCCTCTACGCGCTCCTCGGTGAGATCCTGAACGCGCGCAAGGTGTTCGGGCCGTTCACGTGGGCTCCCATCATCAACAACGTCGTCTCGATCGCCGGCTTCGTCGCCTTCCTGTTCGTCTTCGGCGGCCCGCGACCCCAGGTCTCGGAGTGGACGCCGCCCATGATCGCGGTCCTCGGGGGAACCGCGACACTGGGGATCGTGGTCCAGGCGGGCGTGCTGCTGCTCTTCTGGCGCCGCGCGGGCCTGCACGTGCGGCCGGACTTCCGCTGGCGGGGTGTCGGTCTGCGCCATGTCGGCAGGCTCGCGGGCTGGACGTTCCTGATGATGCTCGCCGGTCAGCTGGCCGGCGTCGTCCAGTCGCGCGTGATCTCGCCGGCCTCCGGTGACAATCCTGCACAGTTCGCTTCCGCGAACGCATGGCTGCTCTTCATGCTGCCGTACTCGATCATCGTGCTGTCGATCGGGACGCCGTACTTCACGCGGCTGAGCGAACACGCGACCGCCGGTCGCGACGAGGATGTGCGAACCGACGTCGGCCGCAGCATCCGCACCCTCGGCGTGTTCATCGTCATCGCCACGGCAGCGCTGGCAGTGGCAGCCGTCCCCGCCTCGCGGATCTTCACGACGAAACCCGAGCAGGCGGTCCAGGTCGCCCCGGTGCTCCTGTGCTTCCTCGTGAGCCTCATCCCGCTGGCGGTCCTCTTCGTCGTGCAGCGGACGTTCTACGCCTACAACGACACCCGCACGCCCTTCTTCTTCACGCTCGTGCAGGCCGCCCTCGTCGTGATCACGGCGCTGATCGCGGGCGCGACGCTGCCCCTCTCGCAGCTCGCAGCCGGGGTCGCGCTCGGTCAGTCGTTCGCCAGCATCGTTCAGGTGGTGATCGCGACCTGGTTGCTGCATCGCCGACTCGGCGGCATCCAGACGGTCTCTTGGGTGCTGGCTCTCGGACGATTCGCTCTCGCCGCGGTCCCCGCCGCCGCCGCGGGCTGGCTGGTCTTCGAGGCGACGGGCGGCATCGGAGGATGGATGGTCGCCGACCGGTGGCTCGGTGCGGTCGGCGCCGCGCTCATCGGCGTCGTCTGCGTCGTGGTGTATGTGGTGGTCCTCGCCCTGCTCCGAGCTCCCGAGCTCGGCCCCGCGCTGCAGACGGTGCGCCGACTCATCCGTCGCTGACCCCGTCGCCGATCCCGCGGGGACGCCCTCCTTCGCGTACCCAACTCAGGAGATCCGTATCCGCGCGCTCCGAAGGACCCCGGAAAACCGGGCATCACCTTCGCCGGCCCGCCCGCCACTCCTGCGTTGGGTACGCGGCCACGACCGACACCCAGCGAACGAGCGACAGAGGCGGAGCCGGATGCCTCGTCCCGCCGCTGGTCGGGCCTGGCGGGCGACGCCCGAAGGGCGCCGCGGGAAGCGGCGGGCCGAGGCATCCGGCGCAGCCGCAGCCGCGGCACGCGCTGCCCAGCCCCCTGCCCCGTTGACCCCCGCCCCGCCCGCCACCCGTCGCGCGGAATGCCGCGCGGTTACGATGTGTTGAAGCATCCGGACGGTGGCAAACCGCCCGCTACGAGTGGAGAGAACGTGCGTCAGCTCATCATCATCGGCTCCGGCCCCGCGGGCTACACAGCTGCGATCTACGCGGCTCGGGCGAACCTGGCGCCTCTCGTGATCGCCAGTTCCGTCGAGGCGGGCGGCGAGCTGATGAACACCACCGAGGTGGAGAACTTCCCGGGCTTCCCCGAGGGCGTTCAGGGCCCCGACCTCATGACGAAGATGCAGGAGCAGGCCGAGAAGTTCGGCGCCGAGATCGTGTACGACGACGTCGTGAACCTCGATCTCGCCGGTGCGACCAAGACGGTGACTCTCGGCAGCGGCCGTGTGGAGGAGTCCGACGCGCTGATCTTCGCGACGGGCTCGGCGTACCGCAGGATCGGCATCGAGGGCGAGGATCGGCTGTCCGGCCGCGGCGTCTCGTGGTGCGCGACGTGCGACGGGTTCTTCTTCCGCGAGCGGACGATCGCCGTGGTCGGCGGGGGCGACTCTGCGATGGAGGAGGCCACGTTCCTGACGCGGTTCGCGTCGAAGGTGTACGTCATCCACCGCCGTGGCGAGCTGCGCGCGTCGAAGATCATGCAGGAGCGCGCGTTCGCGAACGAGAAGATCGAGTTCGTGTGGAACAGCGAGGTCGTGGACGTCCTCGGAGAGGATGCCGTGACCGGCGTCGTGCTCGAGTCGACCGTCGACGGCACCCGCAGCGAGCTCGCGCTCGACGGCCTGTTCGTCGCGATCGGCAACGACCCACGTACCCACCTCGTCCACGACAAGCTCGATCTGACCCCGGAGGGCACGATCTGGGTGGACGGACGCTCCTCGCGCACGTCTGTCCGTGGCGTCTTCGCAGCGGGCGACGTGATCGACCCCACCTACCGCCAGGCCGTGACGGCCGCGGGGTCGGGAACGGTGGCAGCGCTCGACGCGGAGCACTTCCTGGCCGCCCTCGGCGAGGCCGGCGCTCCGGAGGTGGACGCGGACGAGATCGGCGGACGCCCCGAGGCCGACCGCGCGAGCGCGGCCTAGGAACATTTCCCGCCGCACCGGCGTTTCATCGATCGAGAGACTTCAGACAAGGAGACACACATGACCGCCAAGGCGACAACCTCCGCCACGTGGGACCAGGACGTGCTGCAGGCGAAGGGCCCCGTGCTCGTGGACTTCTGGGCCGAGTGGTGCGGACCGTGCCGTATGGTCGCGCCTGTCCTCGACCAGATCCAGTCGGAGAACCCCGACAAGATCACGATCCTCAAGCTCAACGTCGACGAGAACCCCGACCTCGCGATGAAGTACCAGATCACGTCGATCCCGGCGATGAAGGTCTTCGACGGCGGTGAGGTCAAGACGACCATCATCGGCGCCAAGCCGAAGTTCGCGCTCGAGCAGGACCTGGCCGCGTTCATCGGCTGATCTGCCGGCTCCGTCGGACCTCGAGAACCCTGCGATCCTCCGGGATGGCGGGGTTTTCGCGTATCCGGAGCGCGGCCGCGAAAGATTTCGTCCGACAGATTCGGCCCGATGTGTCGATCCGGGCGCTTCCCGTTCGACGTATCGGATGAGAGGGTCGAACGGGACCCGCCGAATGAGGAGACCGACATGCGTTACATGATGATCATGCACGTGGATGCCGCTGTCGCGGCCGCACCGATGCCGATCGACATGGCCGAGGCCGTCGCGATGATGGGGCGCTACAACGAGGAGATGCAGAAGGCGGGCGTCTTCCTGGGCGCCGAAGGGCTGTCACCCGCGGACGAGGGGTTCCGCGTGGACTTCGACAGCGCCCCGCCTGTCGTGACCGACGGTCCGTTCGCGGAGGCCGCCGAGGTGTTCAACGGCTTCTGGATCATCGAGGTCGCGAGCCGCGACGAGGCCGAGCACTGGGCGCGGAAGTGCCCGCTCGGACCGGGGACCGCGCTCGAAGTGCGCCGCATCAACGACCTGTCCGACTTCAGCGAGCTCGGACCGGACAACGAGTGGGTGAAGAAGGAGCAGGAGTGGCGCGCCGCCCACGAGTGAGCCGCGCCCTCGGTTCAGGACGCGTCGGCACGCACCACCGCATCCCAGCGGCGGTGCGTGTTGGCGTCGCCCAGCAGCCGCCAGACAGCGGGTGTGAGCGGCGGGTATTCGAGGGCGATCTGCCGCAGCACGCGGTAGTGGCGAGCCGCCGTGGGCCGCTGGCCGCCGTTCGCGGCGATGTTCTCCGCTCGCAGGGTGAAGACCACGAGCTCGTCGACGCTCGGCAGGTCTTCCATGAAGTCCCACGGGTCTTCGCCACCCCGCAGGCGCTCGTGGACGAGCACGGCCAGCTCGTCGGCGGCCTCCGCGCGGAGGAGCTCGAGGCTCGCACGACGGCGCGGACGCACGTCGCGCGGGTCGCTCGGCTCGGCGCTGCTCATCCATCCAGCCTAAGCGAGCCCCCGGACGGCGGGGGGCGTCCGGCGGCGCGTCGCCGGGGTCGCGGATGACGGCGGACGAGGCATCCCGCGGCGCCGTCGAAGCCGTGTGGCGGTCCGAATCCCGGCGGATCGTGGCGGGACTCACGCGCATCACCGGTGACTTCGGCTGGGCCGAGGATCTCGCTCAGGAGGCCCTCGTCGAGGCGCTCGCGAGCTGGCCGGCATCCGGCATTCCGGACAATCCGGGCGCGTGGCTCCTCGCCGTGGGCCGTCGCCGGGCCGTGGACGGATGGCGGCGCCGGGAGCGGCTCGCTCAGCGCGAGGGTCTGCTCGCGCACGACGCGCGGATCGCGGAGGGCGCGAACCCCGTCGAGGATGCCGCGGACCCGGACGACATCGACGACGACGTGCTCCGGCTCGTGTTCGTCGCCTGCCATCCCCTCCTCCCCCCGCAGGCGCGCCTCGCCCTGACGCTGCGGACCGTGGCCGGCCTCACCACGGAGCAGATCGCACGGGTCCTCCTCATGACGGTCCCGACCGTCCAGCAGCGCATCGTGCGGGCCAAGCGCGCTCTCGCCGAGGCGGGGGTCCCGTTCGAGGTGCCCGATCGCACCGAGCGCCCCGCGCGGTTGGCGAGCGTGCTCCACGTCGTGTACCTCCTGTTCACGGAGGGCTACTCGCCGGCGGCGGGCGACCATCCGATCCGCCCGGAGGTCGCGCGTGAGGCGGTGCGCCTCGCGCGGGTCCTCGCCGCGCTCGCGCCGGGCGACACCGAGGTCCGCGCGCTCATCGCGCTCATGGAGTTCCAGTCCTCTCGCTTCGCCACCCGGACCGATGCCGGGGGGTTGCCGGTGCTCCTCGCCGACCAGAATCGCTCCCGCTGGGACAGATCCGCGATTGTGCGTGGTCGTGCCGCGCTCGACCACGCGCGACGCGGCGAGTCGGGCCTCGGCTATTACGGGCTCCAGGCCGCGATCGCCGAGGTCCATTCCACCGCGCCGACGTTCGCCGACACCGATTGGGCCCTGATCGTTCGGCTCTACGACGCTCTGCTCCGACTCGCCCCCTCACCGGTGGTCCGGCTCAACCGTGCGGTGGCCGTGTCGATGGCCGATACCCCCGAGAGCGCGCTGCCCCTCGTCGATGAACTGGACGGGGAGCTGGCGGGCTTCCGTCCGTACCACGCCGTGAGAGCCGAGCTGCTCGAGCGCGTGGGACGGACGGCGGATGCGGTGGCCGCCTTCGAGCGCGCGGCGTCGCTTCCCGGCAATGCCGCGGAGGCGATCGCTCTGCGGAGGCGTGCCGCCCTGCTCCGCGACGAATCCTGACGAGATCTCGGCGGTCTCAGCGGGTGGTTCCGAAGTCGGATTCGCCGAGCTCGCCGAGGATCCTGTTGAGATCCTGGATGGTGGCGAAATCGATCATGACCTGGCCTTTTCTTGCACCCAGCGTCACTCTGACCTTGGTGTTGAGGCGGTCACCCAGGCGATCGGCGACTTCGTCCAGGTAGGCGCGCCGCGCACCTGCCTTGGGAACGACGCGTCGACCGCCGGCGCTCCCGCCCGCCTTCGCCGCCGCTTCCGCCGCCCGGACCGAGAGGTCCTCGTTGACGATCTTGTCGGCCAGCCGCTGCATGGCCTCGACATCGTCCAGCGACAGGATGGCGCGCGCGTGGCCGGCACTCAGAACACCGGCCGCGACCCTCTGCTGCACGGGCATCGGCAGCTTCAGCAGCCGGATCGTGTTGCTGATCTGGGGACGCGAGCGACCGATGCGGGTCGCGAGCTCCTCCTGGGTGATGCCGAAGTCCTCGAGGAGCTGCAGATAGGCGGATGCCTCTTCCAGCGGATTCAGCTCGGAGCGGTGCAGGTTCTCGAGGAGGGCGTCGCGCAGGAGGTGCTCGTCGGCGGTGTCGCGCACGACGGCGGGGATGGACGCCAGTCCCGCCTCGCGCGCTGCGCGCGTGCGGCGCTCCCCCATGATGAGCTCGAACGTGCCGTCGCCCGTCTCGCGCACCACGACGGGCTGCAGGACCCCGAATTCGCGGACGCTGTGGACGAGCTCCGCCAGATCCTCGGGGTCGAAGACGCTGCGGGGCTGACGTGGGTTCGGCACGATCGCGTGCGGGTCGATCTGCACGAGCCGCGCACCAGGGACGGCGACGAGCTGGGCGTCGGCGTCGCTCGGTGTGCCGGGCTCGGCGCGCGCGCCATCCGGCGTCCGCCCCTGACCGCCGGGGAAGAACACGTCGACAGGCCGCTCGGCGGCCTCCGTGGTCGGGATGAGTGCTCCGATGCCGCGTCCGAGGCCCGTGCGCTTGGCCGCCATCAGCTCTCCCCTTCGCTGTCAGGCGCGGTCTCGCGCCGGATGATCTCCACCGCAGCCTCGCGATAGGCGACGGCACCCGCAGACTGCCCATCGTAGGCGATCACCGTCTGGCCGAAGCTCGGCGCCTCCGACACGCGGACGGATCGCGGAATGACCGTGGCCAGCACCTCGTCCGGGAAGTGCTGGCGAACCTCGTCTGCGACCTGCTGCGCGAGGCGCGTGCGACCGTCGTACATGGTGAGCAGGATCGTCGACACATGGAGCCGCGGGTTGAGGTGCTTCTGGATCATGCTCACGTTCCCGAGGAGCTGGCTGAGCCCCTCCAGGGCGTAGTACTCGCACTGGATCGGGATCAGAACCTCGCTCGCCGCCGTGAATGCATTGATGGTGAGCAGTCCCAGCGACGGGGGGCAGTCGATGATGACGAAATCCGGCCGATGGGGCGCCGACTCCAGGTAGCCGTCCAGGGCCGTCCGCAGCCGATGCTCCCTCGCCACCTGGGATACGAGCTCGATCTCGGCGCCGGCGAGGTGGATCGTGCTCGGCGCGCACAGGAGGAGTTCGGACTCCGGACTCGTCTGCACGACGTCGGCGAGCGCGAAGTCGTCGATCAGCACGTCGTAGATGCTCGGGGTGTCGGCGGTGTGCGGCACACCGAGCGCGGTTGAGGCGTTGCCTTGCGGATCGAGATCGATCACCAGTACGCGCGCCCCCACCGCCGCCAGGGCGGCTGCCAGGTTCACGACGGACGTCGTCTTTCCGACCCCACCCTTCTGGTTCGAGACCGTGACGACGCGGGTCGTTCCACTGAGCGTGACGTCCACGTTCTCCAGTGCGCGGCGACGAGCGGAGAGGTCGGCGAGTTCGCGAGCGATGGGGCTGTCATCGAGAGGATCGGATGCCGTGTGCTCCGAGTTCTCGGACTGTTTCACGTGAAACACACTTCCTGTCGGGGGGCGGCCGGGCTCTCCTTCCACTCTAGCCGCGGCGTGCGCGACCGACCTCTCGCCGAGAGCCCGGGAGAGGGGTGTTTCACGTGAAACAGCCACCGGACGAGACGGGGGAGGAGGCAACGCCGGCGTCCCTGTAAGAGTTGCATACGTTGCCACGCGGGCCGGAGTTCAACAAACACGTCGCGCCCTCACGCCCAGGTGACGCGAGCTCCGCTTCGGCGTGACGGACGCGGCGCTCCTGATCCTCGTTTCACGTGAAACATCGAGGTATCGCGGGCGCCTCGGTCGGGTGGACGAGCGACCGATTGACCCCGGCCACGACAGATCCTCGCCGGGCCGACGAGCATGCCGACGACTCGCCGGTCGTCGCCTTGGAGCCGAGGCTCGCGCAGCGCACGCGTGCGAGCCGTCCCGTCCAGAGGGTGCCGGAGCTCGGTTTCACGTGAAGCAAGCGCCCCTCGCGGACGCTGCGGCATCGGCTGCGGACGACCCGACTGACGCCGAACACGCAATCCGCCGCGCGAAGCGGCCACCGTTGCGTGTGAGTCGTCGGCCGTCGCCGTGGTGTACGGAGATGCCACGGCGCAAAGAAGAGGCCGCGCACCCATCGCGTCCGCACCACTCGGGACGGGGAACGAGTCTCCCACCGACGGCGCGTCGACCGAGTCGAGTGGACGCCACCCCGGGCATCCCCGCCCGGGCAGGCGACCGCCGTGGCGCGACGAAGTCGCCCGATCCCACTCTCGCCGCCACGCCCCGAGAGAGCGGCCGGTCCATGCAACACGTGGGGTGGCGAGTGCACCTCGTGCCGGCCCCGCGCTCTCCTGCGCTGTGATCGTCGCGCGACGGCAATCCTGCTGCCACACCTCGAGCACCCGTCCCCCGGTCGCGCACCGCGGGACGTTCCGCACCTCCCAGGAATCCGCGGCACCTCGCAAAGGCCTCCGCCGAAGTGGCGTCCACACGGAACGGCATCCCCTGTCCACCCCCGTCTCGTCAGCCGGGGCCTGGATGTTTCACGTGAAACGTCAGCCGCGAACGCGCGCCCTCACCACGCGGGTCGGCTCCGGAAGAATCCGTTCGCCGATCAACTCGACCCTGATGTCGGACAGACGGAAGCGTCGGATCTGCTTCTCCGCCGCATCGATCTCGGCCGGCGCACCCGCACCCTTCAGCAGCACCAACTCACCGCCGTCTCGCACCAGCGGGGCAGTGAGGGGGATGAGGGTCCGGAGTGCGCTGACGGCTCGTGCGGTCACGGTGTCGAAGACGGCGCCGCCCTTCCACTCCTCGGCGCGAGCACGAACGACCTGGACGTTGGACAGCCCCAGGGACGCCACCTGCTCCGTCAACCAGTTCACCCTGCGCTCCATCGGTTCGATGAGCGTCCACTCCACGTCCGGACGGGCGATCGCGAGCACGAGTCCCGGCAGACCCGCCCCGGAGCCGACGTCGGCCGCACTGCCCTCGAACAGCGGGGCCACGATCGCGCTGTTGAGCACGTGGCGGGACCAGAGCCGAGGACGCTCCAGCGGACCGATCAGTCCGCGCTCTTCGCCGTGCTCGGCAAGTGCAGCGGTGAAGCGACGCGCGACGTCGATGCGGTCTCCGAAGACCGTCACCGCTTCGCTCGGCTCAGGCTCGAGGGCGTTCTCGCCGGCGTGTTCGCTCATCGATGTTTCACGTGAAACGTCAGGAGCGGCGGATCACCGTGTGGCGGTCCGCGGCCTCGCCGTACGACTCCGACACGAACCCGCGAGCGGCGACGATGTCGTGCACCAGCTTGCGCTCGTAGCTGGACATGGCCGGGAGAGATGCCTGCGACGCGCCGCCCTCGAGTCGGACGATGGCGCGGTCGACGAGCTGCTCGAGCTCCTGCTGGCGCGCGTCCCGGGAACCACCGATGTCGAGGATCAGCCTCGAGAAGCGGCCGGTGCGGTTCTGGACCGCGAGGCGCGTGAGCTCCTGCACCGCCTGGACGGTGTCGGGGTCGGAGAGCAGGGACAGCGAGTCCTCATCGCCCGATGCCTCGACCGAGACGTAGGCCCGGCCACCGCGCACATCCAGTGCGAGGTCTCCGTCGATGTCAGCGATGTCGAGAAGGCCCTCCAGGAAGTCCGCGGCGATGTCGCCTTCCTGCTCGAGCTGCTCGACCGTGCTCTCACGGTCGCTGGTCTCCTCCGGGGAGGTGGTCTCAGGCGTGGTCATCATGATCCTCTGCGTCGGATGTCAGGACTGCGAAGGTGCCGAGTCGCCGGGCTTCCCCGGGGGCCGACCGGCGGTCGGGTTCTGCTTGCTCGTGGACTGCTTCTTGGCGCGCTGCTTGCTCACGGGCTGCTGACGCTTGGGAGCCGCGGCGCGGGCGGCCTCCGCCTCCTCCAGGAGGCGCTGCTGCTCGGCCTGGTACTTCTCCATCGGCACGATCTTGCCGTTCGCGTCGATGGCCTTGCCCTTGCGGGCCAGGCGCTCCTCGCGTTCCTTCGCCGCCTGCGAGCCCGGAGTCGGGAGATTGCGGATGACCAGGAACTGCTGCACCGCCGTCCACAGGTTGCTCGTGAACCAGTAGATGACCACACCGAGCGGGAAGAAGACGCCGGAGAAGACGAAGGCGAACGGCAGGATGTACAGCATGACGCGCTGCAGCTGGTAAGCCTGCCCCTGCTTGGCCTCGGGGGACAGGTTCTTCGAGACGATCTGGAGCTGCGTGAAGAACTGCGACGCGATCATCAGCACGACCAGGGTCACCATGATCGCGACGGTCGCCTCCCAACCGGCGGGCTTGAAGTTGATCGTGTCGACCAGCGACTCGTGCAGCGAGGCGACACCGAACAGCTTGGCGTCGTAGAACTCCTTGGTGAGGTCGGGGGTGAGCCAGAACACCCCGCCGTGCCCGGCCACCGCGTTCGTCTTGATGGAGGAGAGCACGCTGTAGAGCGAGAAGAAGACCGGCATCTGGATCAGCAGCGGCAGACAGCCCGACACGGGCGATGTGCCGTTCTTCTTGTACAGCGCCATCGTCTCGCGGCTCATCGCCTCGCGAGACAGCTGATCGCGCTTGCCTTTGTACTTCTCCTGGATTTTCCGCAGTTCAGGAGCGATTTCCATCATCTTGCGCTGGCTCTTGATCTGCCGCACGAAGATGGGGATCAGCGCGGAGCGCACCACGATGACGAGGCCGACGATCGAGAGCACCCAGGTGATGCCCTCCGCGGCTCCCATCCCCAGGAAGGTGAAGATCGCGTGCCACGCGACCAGGAGGAACTCGACCACCCATTTGAGTGGCCAGAGGATGATTCCGATGATGTCCGGCACGGATCAGTCCTTTCTCAGGGGCACGACGAAACCGTGCGGAGTCAGCTCGTGACGGAAGTCCCGGTGGAGCGGCACGTCGTCGACACCGCCGGCGGCCCAGGGGTGGCACCGGGCGATCCGGGCGGCGGCCATCGCCGCGCCCTTGATGGCGCCGTGCTGCTGGACGGCGCCGACGGCGTACGCCGAGCACGATGGGTAGTAGCGGCACACGTCGCCGTACGTGTGCGAGATCGTCGCTCGGTAGCCGTGCAGCAGCGCGAGCAGCGCGTTCCGGGGGAGCAGAGGCACAGAACGCCCGAGTGACGAGGCCTCGAAGTGTCCCTCGCCGACAGATGCCATCGGGAGAGTCGCACTGCTCATGCAGCCCTCCGGGCCAGACACCGGACCACTTCGGAGCGGAGTTCCTGGAAGTCGGTCGCGGCGGATCCGGGAAGCGCGCGGATCACCACGTCCGCACCGCTGCGGATGCCGGGGAGGGCTCCAGCGCACACCGCCTTGAGCCGACGACGCACGGAGTTGCGGTCCACGGCATGACCGACCTGCTTGCTCACGATGAATCCGAATCGGGCCGCGCGGTCCTCGCCGGACTGGACGACGTAGGTCACCGTATGCGGACCGGCGCACCGGTCACCCCGACGGACGACGGCCTTGTAATCCGCTCCGCGGGTCAATCGATTCGGCCTCGCGAGCACCGGATCGGCTCAGGCCGAGAGCTCGGTGCGGCCCTTGGCGCGACGGGCCGAGAGGATGGCGCGGCCGGCACGCGTGTGCATGCGGGCACGGAAGCCGTGCTTCTTGGCCCGGCGGCGGTTGTTGGGCTGGAACGTGCGCTTGCTCATGGGATCACTCCGGATCAGGTTTCACGGGTCGCTGCACCCGGGGACGAGGAATGGGACGATGCCGCGAGGGCATAAGTCAACCGACTAAGGCTACGTCGTGTGACGGGATATCTCAAACCGGAAGGAATCGGAACCGGCATTATCCACAAACGCGTCTCGAGGCCTGGCAGTGACACGCCGCCCGGTCCTACAGTGGAGTTTGCTCCCGAGGCGGCTCCTGGCTAGCGTGACTCGGACAGTTTTCCACAGTCCGGCGTGAGTTCTTCGTCGCTCGTGACGAGTACACCCCGGGAGGGACATGGCACAGCAGGACATCCCCGATGTGCCGATCTGGACCGCGGTGCTCCGATTGCTCGACGTCGACGATCGGATCACGCCGCAGATGCGCGGATTCCTCAATCTCGCCGTTCCCCAGGGGATCATGGGCGGCATCCTCTATCTCGACGTCCCGAACGACCTGACGGCCGCGCAGATCCACAAGCGGATGCGGGCGCCCGTGATGGAGGCCCTCGAGCACTCCGGCGACGAGGTGACCTCGTTCCGGGTCGTGGTGAACCCCGAGTTGACCGACGCGCATCTCACGGCGGCGATCCCCACGCAGAGCGCATCCGCCCCCGCCCCGGCGCCCGCCCCCGTGGAAGAGATCGTCGAGACGCCGTCCCCGGCGCGCAACGACACGCGGCTCAACCCCAAGTACAGCTTCGACAGCTTCGTCATCGGCCAGTCCAACCGCTTCGCGCACGCCGCGGCGGTCGCCGTGGCCGAGGCACCCGCGAAGGCCTACAATCCCCTGTTCATCTACGGTGACTCCGGGCTCGGCAAGACCCACCTCCTCCACGCCATCGGCGACTACGCGCAGAGCCTGTACACCGGCATCCGCGTCCGATACGTCTCGAGCGAGGAGTTCACGAACGACTTCATCAACTCGATCGCGAACAACCGCGGTTCGGCATTCCAGGCGCGCTATCGCGACGTCGACATCCTCCTGATCGACGACATCCAGTTCCTGCAGGGCCGGGCCGAGACGCAGGAAGCCTTCTTCCACACCTTCAACACGCTGCACGACCACGACAAGCAGGTCGTCATCACGAGTGATGTGCCGCCCAAGCACCTGACCGGCTTCGAGGACAGGATGCGCAGCCGCTTCGAGTGGGGCCTGATCACCGACGTCCAGGCTCCCGACCTCGAGACCCGCATCGCGATCCTCCGCAAGAAGGCGCAGAGCGAGCGTCTTCAGATCCCCGACGAAGTCCTGGAGTACATCGCGACCGTCGTCTCCTCCAACATCCGCGAGCTGGAAGGGGCGCTGATCCGGGTGTCCGCCTTCGCGAGCCTCAATCGGTCGACGCTCGACATGTCGCTCGCCCAGACGGTCCTACGCGACATCATCGACCAGGACGACGCCAACGTCATCTCGCCGACGGACATCATCACGGCCACCGCGCAGTACTTCAAGCTCTCGGTCGACGATCTGTACGGTTCCAGTCGTTCGCAGGCCGTCGCGATCGCCCGGCAGATCGCCATGTACCTGTGCCGGGAGCGGACCAGCCTGTCGCTGCCGAAGATCGGCCAGCTCTTCGGCAATCGCGATCACACGACCGTGATGTACGCGTACAAGAAGATCAGCGATCTCATGAAGGAGCGCCGGTCGATCTACAACCAGGTGACGGAGATCACCACTCTTCTCGGCCGCGCCGCGCGCTGACCCGCCTGCTGCCGCGGCCGTCCCGCACCCCACAGCGTTGTCCACAGGGACGGATGCCGCGTGCCGCACGCGTCGTGCGACGGAATATGCCCATTCCGTGCTTGACAGACCTCGCGGGGATGCCTGATCATCCGGAATCCCACAGTGTGGATAACTTGTGGAAAACCCTCCGACACGCCGGAATCGCTGTGAACGGGGAGCGGATGCCTGTGGATAGATGTCTCGTCGCCGTCCGGTCGCCTCGACCTTCGGCAGGGATCCCTCCTCAGCCGGTCCACATCTCACAGCGATGTAGTTCCGGTGCGCGGACAGCGATCCACCGAGTTATCCACAGTTCCCACAGCGGTTAAGAAGATGACAGATATCCATCGAAGAGAACATCATCCGATCACCTCGACGGTCCAGGCTGTGGGCAACCCGTCGCGGCAGAGAGGGCAGTGGCAACTGCGGCGGCGGGCACTAGCATGAGAAAGCCCACGCCCATGTCAAGGGAGCGCAAGTGAAGTTCCACGTCAACCGCGATGTGTTCAGCGAGGCCGTCTCGTTCGTCGTGAAGCTCCTCCCGCAGCGGAACCCGCAGCCGATCCTCGCCGGAGTGCTGATCGAGGCGACCGACGCCGGCCTCTCGCTGTCCGCCTTCGACTACGAAGCATCCGCCCGCACCACGATCGAGGCGACGGTCGACGAGCCGGGCACGATCCTCGTCCACGGTCGACTGCTCTCCGACATCGCCAGCCGCCTGCCGAACGCTCCCATCCAGGTCGAGGTCGAGGAGGACGGGGGCATCGCACTCACGTGCGGCTCCGCCCGATTCACCCTGTCGTCCATGCCGGTGCAGGAGTACCCCGCCATCCCCGAGGTCAGCGGCGATTCCGGGCTGGTGCCGGCCGACGACTTCGGGACGGCGATCTCGCAGGTCGCTTTCGCGGCATCGCGCGATGACGTCACCCCCGTGCTCACCGGTGTCCAGCTCGAGGTCACCGGCACGCAGTTGAGCCTCGTCGCCACAGACCGTTACCGCGTCGCGCTGCGGCAGATCCCGTGGGACGGCGGCGCGGCAGCCTCGGACGACGCGACGACCGCTCTCGTCCCCGCCCGCACCCTGACCGAGGTGGGCAAGACGTTCGCACACAGCGGCGACATCTCCATCTCCTTCTCCGGCTCGGGTGACCGCGAGATCATCGCCTTCACGTCGGCGAACAAGACCGTCACGTCGCTGCTGATCAAGGGCAACTTCCCGCCCGTCCGTCGGCTGTTCCCCGAGCAGACCGAGCACCACGCCGTGGTCAACACCGCCGATCTGGCCGAGGCCGTTCGACGCGTGTCGCTGGTCCTGGACCGCTCCGCGCCGCTGCGCTTCACGTTCACCGCCGAGGGCGTGTCGATGGACGCCTCCGGGACCGAGCAGGCGCGGGCGTCCGAATCCGTCGACGCCACGCTCGTCGGCGAGGACGTGACGCTCGGGCTCAACCCGCAGTACCTTCTGGAGGCGCTGTCGGCCGTCCGCAGCGAGTTCACGCGGATCACCTTCACCTCCAGCGACAACGCGAACAAGCTCAGCCCGGTGCTGATCACGCCGCAGACGTCGGTCGACAAGGCCGGCGAGGACTCCTTCCGTTATCTGCTCCAGCCGAACCTGCTCCTGCGCTGACCCGCTCCTCGCGCACGGGCCAGGGTCCGCCGTCCGCCCACCGGAATAGGGTGGCTGGGTGATCGTGGAGCAGCTGAGTCTCGTCGACTTCCGCAACTATGCGGTCGCCGACGTGGCACTGTCGGCTGGTCCCACGGTGTTCGTCGGACGGAACGGCCAGGGCAAGACGAATCTCGCAGAGGCGATCGCCTATTTCGCGACCCTCGGATCTCATCGGGTGTCCGGCGATGCGCCCATGGTGCGGGACGGGGCGGAGGCGGCGATCGTCCGCGCCCGGCTCGCGCACGGAGACCGTCGTGTGCTCCTCGAGGTCCAGGTCAACAAGCAGGGGTCCAACAAGGCGCGGGTGAACGGGGCTGCCGTCAAGCCCTCCGAGCTCCCGCGCTATGCGCAGGTCGTGCTGTTCGCGCCCGAGGACCTCCAGATCGTCCGCGGCGATCCGTCGGCCCGCCGTCGTTTCGTCGATCAGCTGCTCGTGCAGCGGACGCCGCGCCTCGCGGGCGTGCTCTCCGACTACGACCGGGTGCTCCGTCAGCGCAACGCGCTGCTGAAGTCGGCGCGCGCACGCGGCATCCGGGGCGACGCGCTGTCGACGCTCGACGTGTGGGACGAGAAGCTCGTGGCACTCGGTTCCCAGCTCATCGACGCGCGCGCCGCGCTGAGCGACGAACTGTCGACTCCGATGCGCCACGCCTACGCCGCGATCGCGGGCGACGACCATTCCCCGACCCTCGCGTGGTCGCTCTCGATCCGCGGCGCCGACCCGGACGACGAGACCGGTGCCGACGAGCTCGAGCCGGGGTCGTCTGCGGGGAGCACCGCCGACATGTTCCGCGCGGCGCTGGCCGCGCGACGTGCGGCGGAACTCGACCGCGGGCTGACCCTGGTCGGCCCGCATCGCGATGACCTCGTGCTGCGGGTGCGCGGGCTCCCCGTCAAGGGATACGCGTCGCACGGCGAGTCGTGGTCGGTCGCGCTGGCGCTGCGGCTCGCGTCGGCGGAGCTGCTGCGAGCCGAGTCGCGCGTGGGCGATCCGCTGCTGATCCTCGATGACGTGTTCGCCGAGCTCGACGCGGACCGCCGCGAGCGGCTGGCGGGGATCGCCGCCGGCTACGAGCAGGTCATCGTGACGGCAGCCGTGGAGGCCGACGTGCCTCGCGCGCTGCGCGCGCGGAGCGTCCGCGTCGAGGCGGGCACCATCGTCTCCCCGGCGCCCGTCGGCGAGGAGGCGGGAGCGGATGCCTGAGCCCGCAGACGTCCCCGAGACGATCGCGACGTACCTGCGCCTGCGCGGTCTGGAGCCCTCCGCCCGCGGCGCGCGCCGTCAGCGCCGGGTCGTGGACGACGACAACGCCCCCTTCGGTGCCGGCCGCGACCCGCACGGGATGGGGGACGTGCTCAAGGCGCTCACGAAGGACGCGGGCTGGGACCCCCAGCTCGCGCGGGAGGATCTCGTGCGCCAGTGGGACGAAGTGGCCGGGGAGGAGACGGCGCGGCACACCCGTCCGGTCGCCCTGACCGGAGGACTGCTCACCGTGCAGTGCGACTCCACCGCCTGGGCGAAGCAGCTCCAGTACATGCGCGGGCAGATCGTCACCGAGATCCTGCGCAGGTACCCCGAGGCGGGCGTCGAAGACATCCGTTTCGTCGGGCCGGACGTCCCCTCATGGAAATGGGGCCCCAGAGCCGTTCCAGGGCGTGGTCCGCGCGATACCTACGGTTGAACCACCTCCGGGATCATCCAGAGCAGTTTCAGGCCGCCACAGGGGCGTACATGCCGCCACGGAGGCAGTCTCCTTGATAGGATGGGAGTGCACCCAGCTGGATGATTCGGAGCGCTGCACACCTATGACGTCAGATACCCCAGAAAGCGTTCCCGAGGAACCCGCGAACACGCCCGAACCGACCTCACGGCCTGCCGCGACCCCTCACGGTGGCGAGTACGGGGCCGACGAGATCCAGGTGCTCGAAGGCCTGGAGGCCGTGCGCAAGCGCCCGGGCATGTACATCGGGTCGACGGGCGAGCGCGGCCTGCATCACCTGGTGCAGGAGATCGTCGACAACTCGGTCGACGAGGCCCTCGCGGGCTACTGCGACCACATCGACGTGACGATCCTCTCCGACGGCGGCATCCGCGTCATCGACAACGGGCGCGGCATCCCTGTCGACACGAACAAGGCGCAGGGTCGCTCCACGGTCGAGGTCGTGCTCACCGTCCTGCACGCCGGCGGCAAGTTCGGCGGCGGCGGGTACGCGGTGTCGGGTGGCCTCCACGGTGTCGGCTCATCCGTCGTCAACGCGCTGTCGACACGCCTCGAGGTCGAGGTTAAGAGGCAGGGGTACGTCTGGCGCCAGTCCTATCGCGACGGCGGTACTCCGCTCGCCCCCCTCGAACGCGGGGAGGAGAGCGACCAGACCGGCACGACGATCACGTTCTGGCCCGACGACACCATCTTCGACACGGTCGACTTCGACTACGAGACGCTGCGCTCCCGATTCCAGCAGACCGCGTTCCTCAACAAGGGCCTGCGGATCAGCCTGGTCGACGAGCGACCCGCCGCCGCGTTCGCGGACGACCTCGACGGCCAGACCGTGCTGCAGCAGCGGAACGACAGCTTCCTCTACGAGCGGGGCCTCGTCGACTACGTCGAGTACCTCAACAAGGTGCGCAAGACCGATGTGGTCAACGAGGAGATCATCGACTTCGAGTCGGAGGACACCGAGCGCAAGATCGCACTCGAGGTCGCCATGCAGTGGACCACGAGCTACACCGAGAACGTGTTCACCTTCGCGAACAACATCAACACGCACGAGGGCGGCACGCACGAGGAGGGCTTCCGCGCGGCGCTCACCACGCTCGTGAACCGCTATGCGCGCGCGAACAACCTGCTCAAGGAGAAGGACGAGAACCTCTCCGGCGACGACATCCGCGAGGGACTCACCGCGGTGATCTCGGTCAAGCTCTCCGAGCCTCAGTTCGAGGGCCAGACCAAGACGAAGCTCGGCAACACCGAGGCCAAGGCCTTCGTGCAGAAGGTCGTCGGCGACAGACTGGGCGACTGGTTCGACCGGAACCCGGCGCAGGCGAAGAACATCATCCGCAAGTCGATCGATGCGGCAACGGCCCGGCTCGCCGCGCGCAAGGCGCGTGAGACGGCGCGGCGAAAGAGCGTGTTCGAGTCGGCATCCATGCCCGACAAGCTCAAGGACTGCACGAGCAAGGATCCGTCGATCAGCGAGATCTTCCTCGTGGAGGGGGATTCCGCCGGCGGCTCGGCCGTGCAGGGTCGCGACCCGCACACGCAGGCGATCCTGGCGCTGCGCGGCAAGATCCTGAACGTCGAGCGTGCGCGACTCGACCGGGCCCTCGGCAACAACGAGATCCAGGCGATGATCCAGGCGTTCGGGACGGGCATCGGCGAGGACTTCGCGATCGACAAGGCGCGGTACCACAAGATCGTGCTGATGGCGGATGCCGATGTCGACGGGCAGCACATCACGACGCTGCTGCTCACCCTGCTGTTCCGCTACATGCGCGGTCTCATCGAAGCGGGCTTCGTCTACCTCGCGATGCCGCCGCTGTACCGCCTGAAGTGGTCCAACGCACCGCACGAGTACGTCTACAGCGACAAGGAGCGCGACGGACTGCTCGCCGAGGGTCTCGCGTCGGGCAAACGCATCCCGAAGGACAACAGCATCCAGCGATACAAGGGCCTGGGCGAGATGAACGCCAAGGAGCTGTGGGAGACCACGATGGATCCGACCACGCGCACGCTCCGGCAGGTGACCATCGACGACGCGGCCGCGGCGGACGAGATCTTCTCGGTCCTCATGGGCGAAGACGTCGAGTCGCGTCGCGGCTTCATCCAGCGCAACGCGAAAGACGTGCGCTTCCTCGACATCTGATCCGTCTCGTCGCGGCCCGGCCGCGGATCGAGCGACAACGAGACGACACGAAGAGAGAATGACGAATGGCTGACGACGACCGCCCTACCGAGGCCGCGGAGCACAATCACGGGAAGATCGACCAGGTCGACCTCCAGGTGGAGATGCAGCGCAGCTACCTCGACTACGCGATGAGCGTCATCGTCGGGCGCGCGCTGCCCGACGTCCGCGACGGCCTCAAGCCCGTGCACCGCCGCGTGATCTACGCCATGTACGACGGCGGCTACCGTCCCGACAAGTCGTTCTCCAAGTGCGCGCGCGTCGTCGGCGAGGTGATGGGTCAGTACCACCCGCACGGCGACTCGGCGATCTACGACACCCTCGTCCGGCTCGTGCAGCCGTGGTCGCTGCGCTACCCGCTCGCCCTCGGCCAGGGGAACTTCGGCTCGCCCGGCAACCAGGGCGCCGCCGCGCCACGGTACACCGAGACGAAGATGGCTCCGCTCGCGCTCGAGATGGTGCGCGACATCGAAGAGGAGACCGTCGACTTCCAGGACAACTACGACGGCCAGACGCAGGAGCCCGTCGTCCTGCCGGCGCGGTTCCCGAACCTGCTGGTGAACGGGTCCGTGGGCATCGCGGTGGGCATGGCCACGAACATCCCGCCGCACAACCTGCGCGAGGTGGCCGCCGGAGCCCTGTGGGCGCTCGAGCACCCGGAAGCGACGCGCGAGGAGCTCTTCGAGGCGCTGGTCGAGCGCATCCCCGGTCCGGACTTCCCGACCGCCGCGCAGATCCTCGGCACGCGGGGCATCAAGGATGCCTATCGCACGGGCCGCGGGTCCATCACGATGCGCGCCGTCGTCAACGTCGAGGAGATCCAGGGCCGCACGTGCCTGGTGGTCACGGAGCTCCCGTACCAGGTGAACCCCGACAACGTCGCGGTGAAGATCCGCGACCTCGCCAGGGACGGCAAGATCTCCGGCATCGCCGACATCCGCGACGAGACGAGCGATCGCACCGGTCAGCGGCTCGTGGTCGTGCTCCGCCGGGATGCCGTCGCCAAGGTCGTGCTCAACAACCTGTACAAGCACACACAGCTGCAGGAGAACTTCGGCGCGAACATGCTCGCGATCGTGGATGGCGTGCCCCGCACGCTCGCGATCGACGGATTCATCTCGTACTGGGTCGAGCACCAGATCGAGGTCATCGTCCGGCGCACGCAGTATCGCCTGCGCAAGGCCGAGGAGCGCATGCACATCCTGCGCGGCTACCTCAAGGCGCTCGACGCGCTCGACGAGGTCATCGCGCTCATCCGCCGGTCGCCGACCGTCGACGAGGCCCGCGAAGGACTGAAGCAGCTCCTCGACATCGACGCCGATCAGGCTGACGCGATCCTGGCGCTGCAGCTTCGCCGTCTCGCCGCCCTCGAGCGCCAGAAGATCATGGATGAGGCCGCGGAGCTCGAGCTGCAGATCGCCGACTTCCGGGCGATCCTCGCGGACCCGAGCCGCCAGCGCTCCATCATCCGCGACGAGCTCACTGAGATCGTGGCGAAGTTCGGCGACGACCGCCGGACGCAGATCCTCCCGGGCTACGACGGCGACATGTCGATGGAGGACCTCATCCCCGAAGAGGAGATGGTGGTCACCGTCACGCGCGACGGCTACATCAAGCGCACGCGCAGCGACAACTACCGGTCGCAGCACCGCGGCGGCAAGGGCGTCAAGGGAGCGCAGCTGCGCGCGGACGACGTCGTCGAGCACTTCTTCGTCACGACGACCCATCACTGGCTGCTGTTCTTCACGACGAAGGGCCGGGTCTACCGCTCGAAGGCGTACGAGGTCCCCGAAGCGGGTCGCGACGCGAAGGGACAGCACGTCGCGAACCTCCTCGCGCTGCAGCCGGGCGAGGAGATCGCTCAGATCCTCGACATCCGCGACTACAGCGTCGCCACGTACCTCGTGCTCGCCACGCGCGACGGCAAGATCAAGAAGACGCGGCTCACCGAGTACGACACGAACCGCCAGGGCGGCGTGATCGCGATCAGGCTCCGCGGCCAGGAGGAGGAGGACGGCGACGAGTTGGTCAGCGCGCTCCTCGTGAACGACGATGACGAGATCCTCCTCATCAGCAAGCACGGGATGTCGCTCCGCTTCACGGCCACCGACGAGTCGCTCCGCCCGATGGGCCGGTCGACCGAGGGCGTGAAGGGCATGTCGTTCCGCGGCGACGACAGTCTGCTGTCGGCGTCGGTCGCCCGCGAGGACGGCTACGTGTTCGTCGTGACCGAGAACGGCTACGCCAAGCGGACGGATGTCTCGCAGTACCGCGGCCAGAGCAGGGGCGGACTGGGCATCAAGGTGGCCAAGCTGAGTGACGATCGCGGCGACCTCGCGGGCGGACTCATCGTCGGCGAGGACGACGAGGTCTTGGTGGTTCTTGCCAGCGGCAAGGTGGTACGCTCTGCCGTGGCCGAGGTGCCCGCCAAGGGACGTGACACCATGGGTGTCGTGTTCGCCAGGCCCGACGACGATGACCGGATCATCGCGATCGCGCGCAACGGCGAGCGGGGATTGGCCGAGTCAACCGAGGCGGAGCCCGAAGAGGGCGCTTCGATCGCCTCCCCCGAGACCCCCGAAGAAGGTACTGACGCATGAGCACCGTAGCCGACAAGCTCGCGAAGAAGTCCAGCCACAAGACCAGCGCCAAGCAGGTGCGCCTGCGCCTGGTCTACGTCGACTTCTGGTCCGCCGTCAAGCTGTCGTTCCTGGCGGCCGTGGCATTGGCGATCGTGACCGTGGTGTCGTTCTTCCTCATCTACATGGTCGTCTCCGCCACGGGCCTGATCGGCAAGATGGACGACCTCTTCAAGAGCTTCTCGGATGGCGGGGTGTCGCTCACGTCCTTCGTCGGCCTCCCGCAGGTCATGGCGATCGCGGCGATCATCGCGATCCTCAACCTCGTCGTCGTCACGGTGCTCGGTGCCGTCATCGCGGGCATCTACAACCTCGCGGTCAAGGTCACCGGCGGCCTGCTGGTGGGCTTCACCTCGAACTGATCCGGGTCGGCACCCGATTCGAGAAAAGGTCTCGCGTCGGGTAAAGTCTTGGAGGTTGACGGCACTGGTGCCGCAGCAATCCGGGGGTATAGCTCAGGCGGTTAGAGCGCTTCACTGATAATGAAGAGGTCCCAGGTTCAAGTCCTGGTACCCCCACCGAAAGCCCCGGGGCCTTAGCTCAGTTGGTAGAGCGCCTGCTTTGCAAGCAGGATGTCAGGAGTTCGAATCTCCTAGGCTCCACAGACGTACGAAGGGCCGTCCCGCAGGGGCGGTCCTTCTCTCATCCACTCGGCAGGCAGCGCGAGAGGATCGTGAGATGGATCGATCCGTCGATCGTGGTGGTGTCGTGCAGAGTGAGGGACTCGACGCTTCTCGTGCTGCTGTGCCGGATGTCGGACCCCATTGCCCGGTCTTTTCGGTAGCCGACCGCGCTCCAGGCGGCGAGGATCTGCGTCGCTGAGCGCGCGTTGTCGCCCGTGCGGAGCTCCAGGGTCACCACTCGACGCGAGCCGGAGGCATCGCAGGCTCCGGCCGTAGCGGTCACGGCAGCGGGATCGACGGGCACGCGCCCCGCATCCGTGACAGGTCCGACCGCCGACGCGATCGTGAGCGAGGTCATCCGCGCCATCTCTTCATCGACAGCTCGGGCGGCCTCGGTAGTGGATGTCGGGGAGGGGGTCACCGAGCCGGCCCCGATCTGGCCACCAGAGAGTCCGCACGAAGCGTGTCGATGGGTGAGCTTCGCCAGCGTGAACGAGGGCGGCCGTGCGGAGGCGTCGATCGGCCGCCCGCTCGCGTCGCCGATGTCGTACCAGACGCGGAGATCCGTTCCGTCGTCGCGTACGACATAGGCGTCGTTCGCGAACGGGGCGAAGCCGTCGTCTCCTCCGGTGGAGGCGACCTTCGTCACCAGGATTCCGTCCTGTCGATAGACCGTTCCCCAGCCCGAGAGCAGGAAGGAACTCTCGGCCACGATGTAACCCGTGTCGCATCCCTCGCTGATGATGGGCGAGACGGTGACCGGACGCAGGACGATCAGACCGATCGCGACGGCCAGGCTCGCCGTCGCGATCGCGGCGAGCCGGATCGGGATCATTAGTGCGAGCCAACGGCGGCGCACGGGGATCACACACAGGCCCACAGTCACGACGACGACGGCGACGACGACGGCGACGGTGACGATCCCTTCGGAGTCCAGAGGTCCCATGAGAACCGATGCGCGGCCTCCTGTCCATGTCGTCACACCGACGACGAGGGAGAGCGTCAGCACGACGACGGCCAGGAGAACACTTCCCGCCACGCCGATGCGACGACGCGCGACCACCGATCGCCCGGGAACCGCACCGGGGGCGGGCGGCGAGACGTCGGGCACGCATTCGACCCTAAGCCGCGGGGCTCGGGATCCACTGTGATGCGCGACCCGCGTCGCCCGCCGAGGACCTCGATCAGCCGCCGGTCATCCCGTTCAGAATCGCGAGACAGGGCCCGAGCACGACGATCCATGCTGCGGCCGAGGCGATCAGGATGCCGGTCGCGATCCCGCGGGTCCTCCGGAAGAACATCATCACGATCGCGACGGCGGCGATCGTGAGGAAGGGCCACAGCCAGCCGTAGGCGTTGCCGATGATCCCCGCCGTCGCGAAGAGGAGCACCACTCCGAGGACGTAGGCGCCGCAGCCGATGCCGACGCCGATGCCGATGCGCCCGCCGAGACTCGGCCCGCGGGTCGCCGGGGCGGGCTGCATCGGAGCGGGAGGAGGAACCGGCCCGGCTGCGTCATACGGCGGCGTCGCGGCCGGCTGGAGGGGCGGGATCATCCCTTCCGGCGACACCGCGCCCGCCGGTGGGATCGGCGCGGGCGCGGGATCCGGCGTCGAACGTTCGGGGTCTGCGGGGCCCTCGTCGGGCTCATCGGGCGTGCTGCTCATCCGGCACCGTCCTCTCGGGGCTTTCCTCGGTCTCCGTCGCGTCGAGACGGGTCATGCGGAGGTCACCGCGCCGCGCCATCCAGACGAGGCGCGCCAGCACGAGCGGGATCGTCACCATCAGGAACAGCTGCGGTCGCGTGAACCCCAGCCATGCCACATCGTTCCCGCGGACGAACTCGATGAAGAAGCGGAAGACGCCGTACGTGGCGATGTACAGCGTGAGCGTCTCGCCCGCCGCGATGGGCCGATGGCGCAACCAGAACCACAGCAGGATGAACGCGACGACATGGAACGCGATCTCGTACACGAAGCTCGGGTGCAGGGGCACCCCCGCGAGCGAGCCCACCCGCGCCGCCGTCGCGGGATCCAGCACGATGCCCCAGGACGTCTCCGTCGGCGTGCCCGGGCGCTCCGTCAAGAGGCAGCCGATCCGGCCGATCGCCATCGCGAGCGCGACCGCCGGCGCGAACAGATCGCCGGTGCGGAGGGGGTAGCGCGCGATCCGCTTGGCGACATGCACACCGAGCCAGGCGCCGACGAGCGCCGACAGCATCGACGCGTTGCCGTAGGCGAGCTGATCGACGAGGCTCAGATTCTTGGTGGGGTCGAGGTGCTGAGCCCACGTGCCGAGGCGTGAGAGGAGGGCGGCACCGGCGAGGGCGCCCAGCACGATGTACGGGATGCGCGGATCACGGACGCCCCGCCGCCGCTTCTCGATGAGGAACACGACACCGGCCGCGACGAGGCCGAGCGCGACGAAGACCGAGTGCGTGCCAAGCGGCGGGAGCCACGGCACGAGGTCCTGCAGCGTGGGGAACACGGCTCAGCCCAGCACTCGCATCCAGAGCACGACCCAGAACGGGACGGCGGCGGCCGCCAGTACAGCGACGACCGAGAGGTAGACGAGGACGTTTCGGGTGGCGCCGAGCTTGCAACGCGAACGCAGCAGACCCGCGCGCCGTGCGCGTGCGTACCCGGCGATCGCGACGATCGCGAACCCGAGCACCGCGATCGGTCCGAGGAGGCACGCGATGACGGCGATCGTCGTGAACACGCACAGCCGCAGCGGATCGAACGGTGCGACCGGGTCGCCGACGGACTCGTCCCGCTGATTGAGATGGGCGTAATCGGCGGCGCTCACGACGCCACCGTCACGGGGATCTGTCGCCGCCCGCCGGTGGCCGTGGAGATGCGCGTGCGCGAGAGCGGTGCCCACGCCTGAACGGCGCAGAACGGCGCGCACTGGTGCGCATCCGTCGACTCGTTCACCGTCGCGACGTGCACGCAGCACTGCGTGAGGCGCTCCTCGATCATCGTGTTGATGTCCATGAACGGCTTGATCGTGACGCGAAGGACGCGGTCGGCGAGCATCCGTCGCAGACGCTGGTGCTGTCCGGGCAGCCGGGAGGCGGCGAGGGTCGCCAGCGTGCCGATCCCGAGATCGCAGTTCAGGCAGATGTCGCGCCAGATGTCGCTCATCGATGGATGCGAGAGCGACGACTGCTCGCTCAGGAGGTCGAGCAGCGAGTTCTTCACGACGCCGCGGATCGCGGCGTTGACATTCGAGTCGGCGATCCGGTTCGCCAGGAGGTCGGGGTTGAGGTCGAGGAACTCCTTCAGCCGCTCGTGTCCGATCAGACCGACGAGGGACTTCCACTCGTCGGCGTCGTCTTTGAGGAAGTACCCGACCGAGCAGCAGTGCGGATGGCTGCAGGGCAGAGCGGTGAGGTCGCGCCACGTGATCAGGTCGTCGGTCTGCGGGCCGAGCCTGGCCAGCACCCCCGTGTGCGTGAGGCGGTCGTCCGGATCGATGCCGGCCGACCGACCCGAGCCGAACACGGGCTGGACGGTGACACCCCCGACGTACGGCGTCGCCATGGCGCGGCGGATCACGGCGCCGATCTCGCCGTCGTTCACGCCGAGAGCGGCGGTCATGGTCAACGTCGTGAAGACGCCCGCCTCCGACAGCCGGGCGATCGCGCGCTCCTTGAACCGGCGGATGTCGGCACCGCGATGGTAGGCGGATGCCTCGGCCGACTCTCCGTCGTACTGCAGGTAGACCTCGACGCGCTCCCGATGTCGCTTGAGCGTCTCGACGAGGCCGTCGTCCTGCGCGATGCGCAGTCCGTTGGAATTGAGCAGGATGCGGACGATCGGACGGGCGACCAGGTGCTCGAGGAGCTGCTCGAGCCACGGGTACAGGGTCGGTTCCCCGCCGGAGAGCATCAGCACGTCGATGCGGTCGTTCTCCTTCGCCAGGCGCGCGTCGACCGAGGCGAGCACCTCCGCGAGGGGCGCGATCGCCGATGCGGCCGGGCCGGACTCCGCGAAGCACGTGGGGCAACGCAGGTTGCAGTGGTCGGTGAGGTCTTCGAGCAGGATGCACGTGTGCTGAGTCTGCATCTGCGGGAGGCCGTCCTCATAGGCTGACGGCACCGGCTTGAAGTTGCCGGCGGTGTCGGGTCCGTGCACCTTCGTCGGTGCCGTCCACTGCTCCAGATACGCGAGGAGCTCGGCCGACTCGTCGTACAGCGTGCGGACGAGGCCGTGGTCCGGGCAGCCGCGCTCCAGCCACACGACGCCGTCCCGATCGGCGAGCCACCCCGACAGGCGCCGGACCTCCGAGAGCGGACGCTCCGGGTCCTCCTCGTGGCAGCGGGGGCAGAAGGCGTTCACGTAGCGGTGGATGCGATAGTCGCGCAACGGCATCCCGGTTCCGGCGGCGGGCGTCATGCGCTCACCCTATCCGGGGCGCTCGCGGTGCCACCGGGGTCTCCGAGTCAGTTGGGGACAACCGGCGGATCGACCGTCCGACCGGCGAGGATGTGCCATCCCAGCCACCACCAGATCACGACGATCGCGACCCGGATGACTCGATCGGCCATGAGCCGGTCGAACATCGCGGTGACGGTCGCCGCCGGATAGCGGCGGCCGATCACCCACCCTGTGACCGCCAGCGCGGCGCCGCACAGCACGAAACAGGACACGCTGACGAAGAAGATCACGGTCGCCTCCCGCGTCGCACGAGGAACACGCCGGCAACGACCCAGGCGGCGATGAAGAGAACGCGCCCGGGGAGGCTCGACACGAGCGGGTCGACGAGGTCGCTGAGCGCGAACCACTGCAGGCGCGGCTCGACTCGTCCGAGGATGAACTGGAGGAGCTCCCACAGGCAGCCCGCGACGAGGATGACGCTCCACGCGATCGCGAGACGCTGCAGACCGCGGGACCAGGGCGCCGCGGGCGGACCGTCCGGCTGCGACCATGCCAGGGCCAGCGCGGTCACGCCGGCCGCGATCACGACGGCGGCCATCCATCCTCCGTGTCTCGGCGCGACGCACATCGCCGCACCGAACACGGCGGCGCTGGCGATCAGCCGACGCAGCCTCGGCCGCACGCGCGAGCGGAAGCGCGGCATCAGCCCTGCGGCGTCCGCGCCGAGAGCCAGGACGACGACGAGGAAGACGGAGGAGTCGAACCACTGCGCGCGCACGACCTGCACGATGCCGATGGCCAGGAGGATCGCGAGCCAGGCCGCCTCGGACCAGCGCAGACCGCGGCGGCGCCCTGGCGAGACGCCGGTGTCACCCGCATCCGCAGCGGCATCCCGGTGCGTGCCACCGGCCTCCTCGCGCGGATCCATCCCATCCTCCCTCCCGCACTCTAGCCACGTCGGGACCGGTGCGGGCGGTGCGGCGCCGGAGCCGCCGTTGCGGGGGGACGCACGACGCGGGCCATAAGGTGAAGGGATGGATATGCGGGTCGCAGCCTACGCCGTGATCGTCGACGACGATCAGCGCATCCTGCTCTCGCACTGGATCGAGGGCCGTCGTCCCGCATGGACCATGCCCGGTGGCGGACTGGAACCGGGGGAAGACCCCGAGCGAGCGGTGAAGCGCGAGGTGCGGGAGGAGACCGGGTACCGCGCCCAGGTGGGTGAGCTGCTCGGGATCCACTCCCGTGTGATCCCGCCGGGTCGGCGCATCCCCGACGGCGCGACGGAGCCGTTGCACACCCTGCGGATCGTCTATCGCGCCACCATCGTGGGCGGTCGGCTGCGCAACGAGATCGACGGGTCGACGGACCGCGCCGACTGGTTCCCGCTCGCGACCGTGCGTTCGCTCCAGCGCGTGCGTCTCGTCGACATCGCGCTCCGGCTGGCGAAGGTCTCCTACTGACCGAGATCCCGCGCCGTCAGGCGTCCGCGTCCATCGGCTGAGAGATGTCGGCGACGACGGCGTCGTAGGCGGAGATGAGCGCGTCCGCGTCGACGAACAGGCTGAAGCCGTGCGCGCCGGCACCCATCGCCACACGCCGGCCCACGATCGCGGTGTCGGCGAACACCGGCCAGTCGTTCGTGCTCCCGATCGGGACGATCGTCCCGCGCTCGTAGCCCGTCGCCTCCAGCGCGCGCTGCTGATCGGGGAGCTGCAGGCGATTCACGCCCACGACCGTGCGCAGCTTGGGCCACGAGATCGAGCGGTCCCCGGGGACCAGGGCGAACAGATACGTGTCGTCGCTCCGCTTGACCACGAGCGTCTTGACGATGTCCGCCGGTTCCAGGCCGAGGAGGCCCGCGGCCTCCGCAAGGTTGCGGGCGGCGGGCCGCTCGCGGATCTCCACGTCGAGACCTCGAGCGGATGCGGCAGCCCGCACCCGCTCCGTGGGGTCGGTCACGCGTCGGGTGCGCGCAGCGGGTCGTCCGCGACCCACAGCTCGTCGTCCGCGCGCAGCGTCTGCCACGCGGCGTACAGGACGCCGACGGCCGCGGCGACGCCGAGGAGGATCGCGATCACCCCGCCCGCGCCGATGCCCTTGCGCTTCGGCTCGACGGCGGCGGCGAACGAGCGCGTCGCGCTCTTGCCGTACTTCTTCGCGTTCTTCGCGAGGGTGGCGGCCGCCGGCAGCGAGAGACCGCGGTCCGCGGCCAGCTTCGCGCGCGTGTCGTTCGCGGCGTCCCACACGGAGAGCGCGCCGCCCACGACGGCACCGGCGGCGGGAACGAGCCGGTCGTTGAGGACGTGCTGGGAGTACTTCACTCCCTTGTCGACGTACGGGGCCGCGTACTTCTCGTAATTGGCCTGCACCTGGGGCACGACCTGCTCACGGCTGTAGTGGCCGAGCTGCCTGCCCGCCTCGCGGGCGACACTGGTCGCTTCACCGACCAGCACCTGCTGGGAAGCCCAGAGCTTGTTCGCCTGATCCTGCAGTCGGCGGAGTTCCTTCTTGCGCTTGCGGCTGAGACTCACGGGGGTGCCCTCCCTGTAGATGGGGATAGTGTGCCTCCCCATCTTGCCAGACGCGGTCGGCGGCGGGCGTGGATGCCCAGAACTCTGAAAGAATGTCCGCATGCCCACGCACACCGCTGTCGCCACCCTGCACACGAACCACGGCGACGTCGTCGTCAACCTGTACGGGGATCACGCGCCCCGGACCGTCGAGAACTTCATCGGACTCGCGAACGGCACGGGCGCGTGGACCGATCCCGCAACCGGCAAGCCGGGTGAAGGTGCGCTCTACGAGGGCGTCATCTTCCACCGCATCATCCCCGGGTTCATGATCCAGGGCGGCGATCCGCTCGGTCAGGGCACCGGCGGCCCGGGCTACACCTTCAACGACGAGATCCACCCCGAGCTGACGTTCGGTGCGCCGTACATCCTCGCGATGGCGAACGCCGGTCTCCGCCGCAACGCCATCACCGGCGCGGTCGAGGGCACCAACGGCTCGCAGTTCTTCATCACCACCGACCCCACCCCCTGGCTCCAGGGCAAGCACACGATCTTCGGCGAGGTCGCCGACGACGCGTCGCGCGCGGTCGTGGACGAGATCGCCTCCGTTCCGACCGGAGCCGGCGACCGCCCGATCGACCCGGTCGTCATCGAGTCCATCGACGTCGCGGCGGTCTGACCCGGCCGCAGGCCACCCCCATGACCTCGGCCGCCTTCGCGGGCAACCGCGACAACTTCTGCTATCGGCATCCCGACCGGCAGAGCTTCGTGCTGTGCCAGCGGTGCCTGCGGACGATCTGCCCCGAGTGCCAGACACCGGCGGCCGTGGGGGTCATCTGCCCGGAATGCCTCGCCGAGCAGCGCGGCGCCGCGTCGCCCGCCCAGCGCACGGCCGAGCGGCGATGGGGACGGCAGCGCTCCGGCACGGTCGCGGCGGCCTACGACACGCGTCCGCTGATGACCTACGGGATCATCGCGGTGACCGTGGTCGCCTACCTGATCGAGTGGGCGACGGGCAGTCTCCAGGGATGGTTCGCCAACCTCCTGGCCTTCAACAGCGTCTTCGTCGACCCGGTCCACGGGGCTTTCGAGCCGTGGCGCCTGCTCACCGTGCTGCTCATCCACTCGAGCATCCTGCACATCGGCCTGAACATGCTCGCCCTCTGGATGATCGGGCGCAGCCTGGAGCCCCTCGTGGGACGCTGGCGCTTCCTCGTGCTCTACCTGATCGCGGGGCTGGGCGGATCCGTCGCCGTCGCCCTCATCGCTCCGGGCACCTGGGTGGTCGGGGCGTCGGGAGCGATCTTCGGCCTGTTCGGGGCGCTACTCGTGATCGGTCGCCATATCGGCGCGGACATCGCGGGCATCGCGATCGTCATCGGCATCAACCTGGCGTTCCCCTTCGTGGTGGCCCTGCTCTCCGGCGGGAGCTCCGGGATCTCCTGGCAGGCGCACGTGGGCGGACTGATCACGGGTGCGGCCGTCGGCCTTGTCTACGCGCGCACCCGGAGCGTACGCAGGAGAGGGCTGCAGATCGGCCTGCTCATCGCCGTGACGGTCGTGCTGCTGGCCCTGCTCGCCGTGCCCGTGCTGGTGTACCGATAGTTATCCACAGATTCATCCCCACCTGGGGATGAATCACACGCGTGTAATTCCCTCTGTGGGGAGGTGCGAACTCAGCGCCAGCGTGTGGTCATCAGGAAGCCGACGAAGGCGATGCCGAACCCGATGATGAGGTTCCACGCGCCGATGCCGGGGATCGGGAACTGCTGCGTGCTGAGGTAGAAGACGAGCACCCAGACCAGGCCGACGAGCATGAGGCCGATCATGATCGGCTTGAACCACACGGGGTTGGGCGCCGCTTCGCCTTCGCTGCGCTCCGTGACGGTGTCGTCCTTGCCAGATCGTGCCATGCAAGCATTCTAGGCGGAGGGCGCGCCCGCACCGCACCCCGAATCGAGCGCACTGCCAGGCGGGGCATAGGTGCGATCGCTAGAATCGCCGTGTAAGGGGTTCGACTGCGGCTGGGGGGCCGATGGGGCAGGATTCAGCGGTGACGCGCGAGCGCACGCGACCGCGGCGACGCGTGACGTTGTTCGGCGTGCTCGGAGAGCTCCTGATCACGGTGGGCGCGATCACGCTGCTCTTCGTCGCCTGGCAGCTCTGGATCGGCGACTGGATCATCGGCGCGCAGAACAACGCGGCCGGTCAGTCCCAGTCGCAGCAGTGGGAGAAGAGCTACGGCGGCGACGCGACGGGCTCTCCCTCGCCGTCGTCGACGCCGACCCCCGCGGCCACGACGGCACCGCCCGCGATGGCTCAGCCGGCGAACGCCCAGGTGTTCGGCGTCATGCACATCCCGCGCTTCGGCTCGGACTACGCGGTCAAGATCGCCGGCGGCGTGACCCGCGCGGGGACTCTGGACCCGATCGGCATCGGGCACTATCCCGGAGCGCCGATGCCCGGCGCCGTCGGCAACGTCGCGCTCGCTGCCCACCGGACCACGTTCGGCAAGCCGTTCAACCGCATCGCCGACCTGCACATCGGCGACGCCATCGTGATCGAGACCCCGCAGGGTTGGTACACCTACCGGTTCCGTACGCTGGAGTACGTGAAGCCCGACGCCGTCGATGTGCTCCTGCCCGTGCCGCAGGAGTCCGGCCTCTCCGCCGACGGCCGGTACCTCACCATGACCAGCTGCAGCCCGATGTACTCGAAGGCCGAGCGCATCGTCGCCTACAGCTCCTTCGAGTCGTTCACCCCTCGTGCGGCCGGTGCGCCGGCGTCCCTCGCGGCGGTGAGCTGATGTACGCGGCGCTGTGGCGTGTGCTTCCGGGTCCGTGGTGGGTGCGGGTCGTCATCCTCCTCGTGCTCGCGGCCGCAATCGTGTACGCGCTCTTCTTCTTCGTGTTCCCATGGGTGAGCGCGATCATCGACCCGCAGGACGTGACGGTCGGCGGGCAGTGAGCCGCATCCTCGTCGTCGACAACCACGACAGCTTCGTCCACACGCTCGTCGACTATCTCGTCGAGCTGGGCGCCGCGGTGGATCTCGTGGAGGCCGACGAGATCGAGCCGTCCGCGGCCGCGGCAGCGCTCGGCGGCTACGACGGTGTGCTCATCTCACCCGGTCCCGGGAACCCCGCCCACGCGGGCGGATCGATCGCCGTCGTCCACGCGGCCGCGAACGCCCGCATCCCGCTCCTGGGTGTGTGCCTCGGACACCAGGCGATCGCCGAGGCGTTCGGGGCGACCGTCGGCCACGCGCCGGAGCTGATGCACGGCATGACGTCGGAGGTGGGGCACGCGACGAGCGGACTGTTCGAGGGGATGCCGCAGCCGTTCACCGCGGGGCGCTATCACTCGCTCGCGGTGGACGCCGGGACCCTCCCCGACGACCTGATGGTGACGGCCTGGACCGACGCGGGCATCGTGATGGGCATCGCGCACCGGTCGGCGCCCATCGCCGGCGTGCAGTTCCACCCGGAGAGCGTGCTCACCGAGGGCGGGTACCGCATCCTCGGCAACTGGCTCGCGCTGACGGGCATGCCGGATGCAGCGGTGCTCGCCGTCGGGCTCTCACCCCGCCGTGGCGAGACGGCGCGCGGCGCCTAGCTGCCCGAGCAGGACGTGAGGGTGATGGTCGAGTGGATCGGGGCCTCGCCCGGCGCGATCGACTGGGACCGCACCGTCCGCGGATTCTCCGCCGGGCAGCTCGCATCGTCCTGAACCGTGACGGTCAGCTTGAGCTCGCCGAACGCGCTCTTCGCGTCGTCGACCGTCCAGCCCGTGACGTCGACGATCGTCACCGTGCCGGTGGCCGCGACGATGTTGACCGCCGTCCCCTTCGGCACGGTCGCGCCGGGCTCCCGGTCCGCCGCGATGACGATGCCCGCCGCGAGGTCGGGATCGTCGCGCGGGGTGACCGCGCCCAGCATGAGACCGGCGTCGTCGAGCGCCTGCTGCGCGGCGGCCTGCGTCAGCCCGACCAGCTTCGGCACCGCCACGACGTCAGGGCCGCTCGACACGTAGATCGTGATCTGCTGGCCCTTCGCGACCGAGACGCCCTTGCCGGGATCGGTGCGGATCACGTCGCCCTTGGCGGTCGAGTCGTCCGGCTGGTCGACGCGGTCCGCGAGCAGGTCCTCTGCGGCCAGCTTCTGCTTGGCCTGATCGAAGGTGAGTCCCGCGACGTCCGGCACGATCCGCGCTCCCGACGGCACGCCGCTGCCGGGATGGATCGTGACCACCCAGAACAGGACCGAGATGAGGAGCACGGCCAGGAGCGCGACGCCCGCCCAGATCCAGGCGACGGGAGGGCCGGACTGGGTGCGCTTCATCGTGGTGTCCGTGCTGAGCTGCCGCAGCGACCGCGCGGTCTCGGCCGCCTGCCGCGGATTCGGACCATAGAGCTCGCTGGTCAGTGCGCCCACTTCGCGCTTCGTCGGCGCCTTGCCGTCCGTCGCGGCATCCAGGGCGTCGCGGAAGGTCGCGGCATCCGGGAACCGCTGGAACGGGTCCTTCGCGAGAGCCCGCAGCACCACCGCGTCGAGGGCGCGCGGCAGCGAATCGACCACCTCGGTCGGCGGAACGGGCGTCTCGCTGACGTGCTGGTAGGCGACCGCGACGGGCGAGTCGCCGCGGAACGGCTGGCGCCCGGTGAGCAGCTCGTAGAGCACGACGCCGGTCGAGTACAGGTCCGCGCGGGCGTCGACGGCCTCGCCCTTCGCCTGCTCGGGCGAGAAGTAGGCGGCCGTGCCGAGGATCGTGGTCGTCTCGGCGACGGTCGAGGACGAATCCGAGACCGCGCGCGCGATGCCGAAGTCCATCACCTTCACCTGGCCGGCATCCGTGACCATGACGTTGCCCGGCTTGATGTCGCGGTGGACGACGCCGGCGCGGTGCGAGTACTCGAGCGCCTCGAGGATGCCGTCGGTATAGCGGACCGCATCGGCCACCGGCACCGGGCCTTCGGTCAGGATGTCCTTGAGCAGCCGGCCGTGGACGAGCTCCATGACGATGTAGGGGATGTGCGAGATCGTGCCGTCCATCGCGGCCTCGCTGTCCTCGCCGGCGTCGTACACGCGCACGATCGCCGGATTCGACATCCGAGACGCCGCCTGCGCCTCGAGCCGGAACCGCGTGCGGAACGCGCTGTCCTCGGCCAGTTCGCGCTTCAGGATCTTGATGGCGACATCGCGGCCGAGTGTCAGGTCGTACCCGCGATACACGCTGGCCATGCCGCCGCGGCCGATGAGTTCGTCGACGCGATAGCGCCCCGAAAGCACGCGCGGCTCAGCTGTCACGGTCACTCCCTGGGTGGAACAGATGCCAGCCTAACCGACCGGCCTGAACGTCGAAGCCGCTCAGGGAGTGGGTGACGAGTCGGGTCCGGGATTCGGGCTGCTCGCGGGCTGGATGACGGTCGTCAGCGTCGGCGAGTTCGGCGAGTTGCGGTCCTCCCCGCTGCCGCCGCACACCGCCGAGTACGTCACGGTCAGGTTCTGACCTGCCGCGCCCGCCACCGTGACCTGCGCGTTCGTGGCCGTCACCGTGTCCTGGCTCGTGCCGTTCGAGAACAGCGCGTTGGTCACCTGCACCGTGTAGCCCGTGACGGTGCTGCCGGCCGGGCAGCCCGCGAATGCGGTCCAGCTGATCTGCGCCGATCCCCCCGCGACGACCTCGCCGGACGGACCGCTGCCGCTGATCTGCGGGGTGGACGGTGCCGGGATGCTCGTCTGCGCGGTGTAGCACGTGATCGTGATCGGCGCGCCCTTGTCGACATTGCCCGCACTCGGGTTCGTCGACTGCACGGTGCCGACCTGCGCCTGCGTCGTCGCGGCCGGGCCGTCCTTCTGCGTCGGGACGAGACCGGCCGCGCTGGCCGTCTGCATGGCGGCGTCGCAGTTCTTGCCGACCAGGCCGAGCGCGGCCACGTCGACCGGGGTCGGGGTGGGGGACGGCGTGTCGCTCGGAGAGGCGGAAGAACCGGAGTTCGTGGGCGTGGGCGTGCCGCCCTGATTGGCGACCAGCGCCCACACGGTGCCGGCCAGGACGACGAGCAGCAGCACGATCAGAGCGATCAGCGGCCAGGTCCAGGGGCTGCGCTTCTTCTTCTCCTCCGGCTCCTCGGCCGTAGCGAGCGCTGCCGTCGCGGGGAGCAGCTGCGTCGCGGCGGCGGTCGCCCCGGGGCTGAGCAGCTGGGTTGCGGCATCCGCCCCCACGGCACCCCCGGCGATCGCCGGGACCGCGGCCGCCGCCGCAGCGAGATCGCCGCGGCGCAGGGCCGTCGCCGCACGTGCGACGGCGGCGGCGGATGCGGGACGCTCGTCCGGCTTCTTGGCGATCATCGCCATCACGAGGTTCTGGACGGGCTGGGCGACGGTGGGCGGGAGCGGGGGCGCCTGCTCGTTGATCTGCGCCATCGCGATCGCGACCTGCGACTCGCCGGTGAACGGACGCTTGCCGGCGAGGCACTCGTAGGCGACGATGCCGAGCGAGTAGATGTCGGTCGCGGGCGACGCGGGGTGGCCGGACGCCTGCTCGGGCGACAGGTACTGGACGGTGCCCATGACCTGACCCGTCGCGGTGAGCGGAACCTGATCCGCGATCCGGGCGATGCCGAAATCGGTGATCTTGACGCGGCCGTCCGGGGTGATGAGCAGGTTGCCCGGCTTGATGTCGCGGTGGACGAGGCCCGCGGCGTGCGCGGCCTGAAGCGCCGCCGCCGTCTGCGCGACGATGTCGAGCGTCTTGTCGGTGGAGAGCGATCCGTCCCGTTCGAGGATCGTGGACAGCGCCTCACCGGGCACGAGCTCCATCACGAGGAACGCGGAGCCGTTCTCCTCGCCGTAGTCGAAGACGCTCGCGATGCCCTCGTGGTTGACGAGCGCGGCGTGGCGGGCCTCGGCGCGGAAGCGCTCGAGGAAGCCCGGATCGCCCATGTACTCGTCTTTGAGGATCTTGATCGCGACGGTGCGGCCGATGACATGATCGGTCGCCTCCCACACCTCGCCCATGCCGCCGATGGCGATCCGCGAGTCGAGCTCGTAGCGGCCGCCGAAGGTCACACCCTGCGTCGGTCTCATTTGCCCAGCACCGCCTCCATGACCTTCTTCGCGATGGGCGCCGCGATCGTGTTGCCGCTGCCCGACTGGCCCTTGCCCCCGCCATTCTCCACGACGACGGCCACCGCAACCTGGGGGTCTTCTGCGGGGGCGAACCCGGTGAACCAGAGTGTGAACGGCTTGTCGTTGCCATTCTGGGCCGTTCCGGTCTTGCCGCCCACGTCGACTCCGTCAATTCTTGCATTCGTGGCGATGCCGCTGCTGACATTGGCGACCATCATCTGCACCATCTCCGCATCAAGGTTCGCGTCGAGGGCACGGCCGTACTCCTCGTCCTGGTAGGTCTGCTGCACGGAGAGGTCCGGGCCGACGATGCGGTCCACCATGCGCGGCTTCATCACCACACCCCCGTTCGCGATGCCGGCCGACACCATCGCCATCTGGAGCGGGGTCGCGGTCACCTGCCCCTGGCCGAAGCCGGTGAGCGCGGTCTGCGCGTCGTCGAGCGCCCGCGGGTAGCTCGACTTCGTCGACGTGAGCGGCAGGTCGAACGACGAGTTGAAGCCGTACTTCTCGGCCTCCTTGCGGATCGTGTCGTCGCCGAGCTTGGCGGCGAGCTCCGCCATCGGGATGTTGCAGCTCAGGCGCAGCGCATCCGCGATCGTCACGGTCGCGCCTGGTCCGCAGGTCCCGCCGGTGTCGTTGCTGATAGGGGTGTTGCTGCCAGGCAGCACGTAGCGCGCGAGGTTCGGGAGCGTCGACTGCGGCGTGTAGTCGCCGGTGGCGAGCGCTGCGGAGGCCACGACGAGCTTGAAGGTCGACCCCGGGGGGTTCGTGTCGCCCGCGATCGCACGGTTGTAGAGGGGGTTGGTCTTGTCGGCGACGAGCCTGTCGTACGCGGCGTTGACCTTGTTCGCGTCGTGCGCGGCGAGCGTGTTGGTGTCGTAGCTCGGACTCGTCACCATGGCGAGGATGCGGCCCGTCTTCGGCTCGATCGCGATGACGGCGCCCTGCAGGTCGCCGAGGGCGTCGAACGCGGCCTTCTGGACGTTCGCGTCGAGGCTGAGCATCACGTTCGAGCCGCGCGGCGGCTGGCCGGTGATGATCCGCTCGATGCGGGAGAGGAACTGCGAACCCGCCGTGCCACTGAGCTGCTGATTCAGCGCCTGCTCGATGCCCGTGGACGACCCCAGCACCGGATTGATGTAGCCGGTGACGGGCGCCCACATGTCGGGGTCGGTGTACACCCGCTGCCAGCTGTACACGTCCTTCGACGGCACGGACGAGGCGATGGCCGCGCCGCTCGCGATGATCGACCCCCGCTGCACCTCGAACGAGTCGTACAGCGCGCGCTTGTTCGCCGGGTTCTGCGCGAGCGATTCCGCCTGCACCACCTGGATCACGCTCGTCGACCCGAACAGGGCGAGGAACATGACCAGCATCAGGATGCTGAGGCGTCGGAGCTCCTTGGTCATGTCAGCCGATCACCACCCGGGGCCGGCTGCGGACGGCATCCGAGATCCGCAGCAGGATCGCGACGATGAGCCAGTTCGCGACCAGCGAGGAGCCGCCCGCGGCGAGGAAGGGCGTCGTGAGGCCGGTCAAGGGGATGAGACGCGTCACGCCGCCCACCATGATGAACACCTGCAGCGCGATCGTGAAGGCGAGGCCGGTGGCGAGGAGCTTCCCGAAGTCGTCCTGACCCGCGAGCCCGATCCGGACCCCGCGGCTCGTGAACACCATGTAGAGGCAGAGGATGGCGAAGACGCCGATGAGCCCGAGCTCCTCGCCGAGACTCGGGAAGATGTAGTCGCTCTCGGCGAGCGGTGTCAGGTACGGGCGCCCCTGGCCGAGTCCCGTTCCCACGAGGCCGCCCTGTGCGAGCCCGAAGATCCCGTTGACGAGCTGGTAGCTGCTGCCGTCCATCAGCTTGGGGTTGAACGCGTCCAGCCAGTTGGTGAACCGCCCCTGGACGTACGGCAGCACGCGCGACGCGAGGAACGCGCCGCCCACCGCGAGCACGACGCCGATCAGCACCCAGCTGGTCTTGCCGGTCGCGACGTACAGCATCGCGACGAACATCCCGAAGATCAGGAGGCCCGTGCCGAGGTCGCGCTGCATCACGATGATCCCGAGCGAGACGAGCCAGATCAGCAGCAGCGGCCCCAGCTCGCGTGCGCGCGGCCACGTCATGCCGAGGAAGCGCGTGCCCGCCGAGGCGAGGCTCTCCCGCGTCCGGACGAGGTATCCGGCGAAGAAGATGCCCAGCGCGATCTTCGCGAGCTCGCCGGGCTGGAAGGAGAAGAAGCCCAGCGACACCCACACGTCGGCGTTCGCGTTCGTGCCCAGCCCAGGGACGATCGGCAGGAGCAGCAGGGCGATCCCGACGAACCCGAAGATGTACGTATAGCGGAAGAGGACGCGGTAGTTCCGCAGCAGGATCACGATGAGGATCGCCCCGACGAGCGCGATCCCCGCCCACGCCAGCTGGCGCGTCGAGTACGCCGCCCACCCGTGCCGGTGCCAGTGCACGTCGAGGCGGTAGATCTCGGCGAGACCGAGCCCCGTGAGGAGCGTCGCGATCGGCACCACGAACGGATCGGCATCCCTTGCCCGCAGTCGCAGCACGATGTGGAGCGCCAGCACGAGCGCGGTGAGGCCGCCGAGGTAGATGAGGAACTTGGGGTCGATGACGCCCGCGGCCCCCAGCTGCACGAGGGCGACGGCGGACCCGTTGATCGCGAACGCGAAGATCAGGAGGGCGAGCTCGCGGTTGCGCTGCGTCTGCGGCACGCGGATACGCCGCAGCGCGCGCAGCACCGCGGTGTCTGTCGACGGGCCGTCGGCCGCCGGTCGGGTCGTGGTGGTCATCCGCCGCCTCCCGCGGTCGTGCGCAGGTTCGAGACGATCTGCTCGGCCTCCTGCAGCGAGCCGGCGTTGATCGTGCCCTCGACCGTCTGGCGATCGAACTCGGTCAGGGAATCCAGCGGAACGTCGGTGTCCTCGTATACGGACGAGAGCGAGATCGGGCCGATGTTCTGCTGGATGCCGCGGAAGATGACCACGGTGTCGTCGTCCGCCCCGACGAAGTAGCGGGTCTGGGTCCAGGAATAGGCGGCGAACAGCAGACCGGCGATGAGCGCCAGCACGAGCAGGAGCCCGACGAACCACCCGACGCGACGCCGTCGGGCGCGACGCCGGTCCTCCTCGATGAGCTCCTCGAGGAACTCGGCGGCCGGCTCGAAGTGGGTGGGTTCGTTCGCGGCCTGACGATTCGGGTGCAGCCAGGAGCTGCGGCCCGGACGGGCGGCGGGGACGTCGATGCCCTTCGGGGTCGATGCGGCGCCGACGATTGTCGGGGTCCCCGAGAACAACGGATGCTGTCCGCCGACGTCGACGATGACGATCGTCACGTTGTCGGGCGCGCCGCCGTCCAGAGCCTGCTTCAGGAGCAGATCGGCGGTGCGGCCGGGCGCGAGTCCGAGCGAGAGCGCCTTGGCGGTGTGGGCGTCGTCGACGACGCCGGAGAGGCCGTCGGAGCACAGCAGCCACCGGTCGCCCGGCTGCGTCGGCATGATGAAGGTGTCGAGCTCGGGATCGGCATCCATGTCGCCGAGGACGCGCATGAGGACCGATCGGCGCGGGTGGTAGCGGGCCTCCTCCGGCGTGATCCGCCCGGAGTCCACCAGGCGCTGGACGAACGTGTGGTCGGTCGTGATCTGGGTGAGGGCGTCGTCGCGGTAGAGGTAGATGCGCGAATCCCCGATATGGGCGATGACGGCGTAGTCGTCGACCATGACGATCGCGCTCACCGTCGTGCCCATGCCGGCGAGCTCCGGACGGACCTTGACCGTGTCGATCAGGTCGCCCGCGGCATCCGCGATCGTCTGGCGCAGCTCGCGCTCCGCCTCGGACGTCGACGCGAACGGCTGGTCGAGCGCTTCGATGCGGGCGATCGCGAGGCTCGACGCGACGTCGCCGCCCGCGTGCCCGCCCATTCCGTCGGCGACGACGAACAGATTCGACCCGGCATAGCCCGAATCCTGGTTGTTGGCGCGCACCTTGCCGGTGTGCGAGAGCGCGGCGCTCGACCCTTGGAAGACCATCGTCCTCTGGTGCCTACGTCCGCAACTCGAACGTCGTGGCGCCGACCTTGATCGGCGCGCCGACGCGCACCGGCGTGGGGGCGGAGACGCGCGTGCCGTCGTGCCAGGTGCCGTTCGTCGAGTCGAGGTCCTGGATCATCCACTGATCGCCCCACAGCACGAGACGGGCGTGGTGGCTCGAGGTGTAGTCGTCACGGATCACCAGCCCGGACTCGCTCGACCGGCCGATGGTGAGCGGCTCGCTGCCCAGCGGCAGCTCCAATCCGGCCTTCGGGCCGCTCGTGATGACGATGCGGGACACGCGGTCGGTCGTGGCGGGGCCGCCGGATGACGCGGGGGCCGACGGCTTCGCCGCGGCCACGGGGGCCGTGGCGGCGGTCGCGGATGCGACGATCGGCGCGGGCGCCGCCGCGGGCGCGGGCTCCGGCATCCGCCGCACCCGCACGCCGAACAGGTCGGCCCGGAGCGAGTAGACGACGGCGAACACGAAGAACCACATCAGGACGAGGAACCCGATGCGTAGGAGGAGCAGAGTGAGTTCGCTCACGAGTCGTCTCTCCTGACGTCGAAGACGCGCGTCGCGTCGGCGGCGGAGGTCTTCGGGACAGGCGGAGCCGCCTGCGGCACGACCCGGAAGACGATGTCGGTCCGGCCGATCGTGACCGTCGAGTCCGGCGCGAGCGCCGCCTCGGTCACCGGCCGGCCGTTGAGCTTGGTCCCGTTCGTGGACTTCAGGTCGCGCACCATGGCGCGCTCACCGTCCCACAGGATCTCGACGTGCCGGCGGCTGGTGCCCGAGTCCGCCACGGTGATGTCGGCGTCGCTGCCCCGCCCGATCACGGTGCGGGCCTTGGTGAGGGGATGACGCCGGCCCTCGACGTCGAGCACGCCGCGCCACGCGACGCGACCCTCGACGGTCTGCGAGTCGACGCCGAGTGTGCCCGTCGCGAGCTGGTCGTCGCGACGGAGCGTGACCGACACGGGACCCGCGAACGCGTAGTGCTGGGCCGTCGCGTGCTTCTGCACCAGCGAGAGGAGCTCGTCGATCAGCGTCGGCCCGATCGCGCTCATCTTCTCGTCGTCGGACGGCGAGAGCCGCACGGTGAACGTGTTCGGGGCGAGGATGCGGTCGCGCGAGACGACCGCCGCCTTCTTGTCGAGCTCGCTGCGCAGCGCGGAGGCGATCTCCACCGGCTGGATGCCACTGCGGAAGGTCCGAGCGAACGCGCCGTTCACCGCGCGCTCGAGACCTTTCTCGAAGCTGTCAAGTAGTCCCACGCGACTCCTCCGGCAGGCAGACCAGTGCGTACATGCTAATTGCACCGGCTGTGCGGACCGTGAATTCGTCCTCTGGGGGGCGTCGGGGCGGGTTCGGGCGCCGCCGGGGCGCGTGATATCCTCGGGAGGTTGAGTCGGGGAGACCCGATCTCGCGCGAGTGGCGGAATAGGCAGACGCGCTGGCTTCAGGTGCCAGTGCCCGAAAGGGCGTGGGGGTTCAACTCCCCCCTCGCGCACAGCGAGTCGTTCTCCGGAACGGCCACGTGCGATTCGAACCGAAACCGGTGGGAGACCCGATCTCCCGCCGGTTCATCGTTTTCGCTCCGATCGGTCGACGGCTACACGGTCCGGCGGCGGCGGGGTGCAGCGGATCGTGGAGGGGCCGCGCGCAAGTGGTCGCGTACGCGTCCCAGCACATCCTCCAGACTCTCGATGTCCGCGGCGGTGAGCGGCTCGAGCAGCATCTGGTCGAGAACGGCGACGTGGCCGGGGAAGACGCCGGCGAGCACGCGGCGGCCCTCGTCGGTGATCGTCACGACGACACTGCGTTCGTCGTCTGGCGCGGGCGCGCGCGTGATCAGTCCGCGCTGCTCGAGCGTCTGCGCCTGGTAGGTGAGGCCGCTGCGGCTGTAGACGACGCCATCCGCCAGATCGGTCATGCGCTGGCTGCCCTGATCCGAGTCGCCCAGCCGCGCCAGAAGCTGGAACTGGACATAGCTGAGGTCCCCCGCGTCGCGCAGCTGCTGCTCGACCGCGTGGCGCAGGAGACTGCTCACCTCGATCAGCGCGAAGTATGCGCCGAGCTCCGTGGGACTGAGCGAACGCGGGGAATCAGGCACATCTCAGAGTATCGCGTGGTTCGAACTCGAACTACTTGCTTCGAATGTGAAGCAGTGATACGGTCTTTCCATTGCTTCACATTCGAAGCAAACAAGCTCGATCCAGGGAGAAGATCGTCATGAAGGCCGTACGTTTCCACGAGTTCGGCGGACCAGAGGTCCTGCGGTTCGAAGACGCCGAGCGTCCCGTCGCCGGCACAGGACAGGTGCTGATCCGCGTCGCCGGTTCCGCGTTCAACCCCGCCGACGGCGGCATCCGCAGCGGCACGCTGCCGTTCCCGGTGACGCTGCCGCACGTACCCGGCTACGACGTCTCGGGCATCGTCGAAGTCCTCGGCGACGGTGTGGACACCTTCGACGTGGGTGACGCGGTGATCGGATTCCTGCCCATGGGGGCCGACGGCTCCGCCGCGGAGTACGTCGTCGCTCCCGCCGACGTGCTCGTCCCGGCGCCCGCCAGCATCGAGCTCGTCGACGCGGCCGCGCTGCCCTCGGTCGCCCTCACCGCGTGGCAGGCGCTGTTCGACCTCGGCGGTCTCACGGCCGGTCAACGGATCCTGATCGTCGGTGCCGGCGGCGCCGTCGGCGGGTACGCGATCCAGCTCGCCGCGCGCGCCCGCGCTCACGTCATCGCGACCGCGAGCCCCAGGAGCGTGGACGCGGTCACGCGCGCGGGTGCCGACGAGGTCGTCGACCACAGCACGACGAGTGTCCGGGATGCCGTGGACGAGCCCGTGGACCTGCTGCTGAATCTCGCTCCGATCAGCCCGGCGGAGTTCGAGGCCCTCGTCCCGCTGGTGCGTGATGGCGGCATCGTGGTCTCCACCACTGCGTGGATGGCGACGCCGGGTGACGACGCCCGTGGAGTCCGTACGGCGGGTGTCCTCGTCGAGCCGAAGACCGACGAGCTGGCTCAGCTCGTGGCCCTCGTGGACCGTGGCGAGATCGTTGTGGACGTCGCCCAGCGGGTCCCGCTCAGCACACTGCCCACCATCCATGCGGAGGCCGCCGCCGGCGAGATCCACGGGAAGGTCGTCGCCCTCCCCTGATCCACCGCGAGGTCATCCCCGGGTGTCGCGGAACTCGGACGGCGTGAACGGGAGGAGCCCCGGTGTCCCGGGACTCCTCCTTCACAACCGGCGTCATGGTCGGACTGGTTCCGCATCTCTTCAGCATGGCGACGATCACCTACGGCGATGAGGACATCGTGGTTCCCGAGGGCGTGGACCTCGATGAACTTCGCAGCGCGCTCAGGAAGGCCGAACGCGGCGTCGGCCCATCCTGGGTCCGACTCCCCTGGCTCCAGGAACACTATCTTCTGGTGACCCCCCACCTTCCCGCGTGGCTGCGGGATTGACCCGCTAACCCGGCCGGCGCACCATGTCCAGCCCGGCGCTGGCGAACTGCCGGAGCGTCGCGTTGGGGAGGAAAGCGCGGGTGAGGCCCGCGGCGATGCGGGTGAGGTCCGTCTCGTCGCGGTAGAGGAGGTACATCGTCTCGTAGCGAGGGTGGAACTTCTCCTTGAAGCGGTGCAGCGACTGGAAGCCGTAGACCGGCTCGAGGGCGTCGGCGAGCTTCTCGCTGAGGTCGGCGATCATCCCGGCGTTCGGGGGATACTCGTGCGCGAGCGGCGCGCCGGACAGCGACATGATCTCGGCGCCGGCGTCGCGGAACGCCACCGCCGACATGCCGATGAGGTACTCCATGACGGGGCCGAAGCCGCCGTCGCGGCGGCGCATGAGGTCGAGCGTCCAGCCGCGCACCACCCCGCCCTCCCCGTACACCGGGAGCCAGGAGAGGAAGCCGTCCACGTCGCCCTGCGGCGAGATGGCGAGGGCGAGCCGCACCTCGGGGTCCTCCGCCTCCACGAGCGTCCCGAGCGTGAACCCCATCTCGGGCAGGCCCTTGTCCCCCACCCACATCTCCGAGATCGCGCGCAGCTGCTGCTGGATGCCCCACGGCTCGTCGTTGAGCCGCGTCATCCGGAACGTCATCTCCTCGCGCCCCGCCCGGTTGAGCGACGTCCGCACGGAGTTCCACCGCTTGCCGGTGAACTCCAGCCCCGGAAGGTCGACGATGGTGTCGTCGGCGACGACCAGGCTGCTCCATCCGGCCGGCACCGCCGCCTTCGTCGCCTCGCTCGCGCTGAAGAAGCACGGCACGAGCCCGGCGTGCTCGGCCATCGTGATGAACTCCCTCACCGACTGGGCCCTGCCCTCCTCGGGCCCGAGCGGATCGGCGAGAGCGAGCGCGACGCCCATCCGCCGCTGATAGGTGACGAGGCCGGTCGAGGTGCGCGCGTAGATGTTGCCCTCCCACGTCGTCATCCACGACAGGGTGCCGCCACCGTCGGCGCGGAGGACGTCCCGGGCCTCGGCAAGATCCGGGATGGGCTGCAGCCCGAGGGTGCCCTTTCGGCGCCAGCGGAACGCGTGCCGCACCCACAGCAGGTAGATGAGCATCGCCACCCACAGGCCCGAGGTCGCGAGGGACAGGGAGGGGTCGCCGTTGATCGCGTCGCCGACGTCGTTCCATCCGAGCAGCGCGATCGCGAGCACCACGACCGCGCCGGACAGCACGTTGAAGGACGCGAGCACGATGCTGACCACCCACGCCCAACGACGCGCGCGGCGCAGGCCGTCCGCGACGAGCAGGATGACGATGATGTCGATCGCGATGTCGCCGAAGGACCCGGACGCCGGCGTGGTGGGCCCGAAGAGCCCGTTGGTCGGCAGCAGGAGCACGATGATCTCGATCGCGCCGAGCGTGAGCATCGATGCGAACGCGATCAGTCGCTGCTCGCGGACGGTCGCGCGCTGGATGCGCAGCGTGCGGTCGACGAAGAGGATGAGCAGCACGCCCAGCATGTGCTCGAGCTCGGCGATCGCGCCCCAGAACAGCAGCGCCACGAAGACGAAGGCGAGCAGCGCGAGCCACGCGCGGACCCGCCAGGGCGAGCGGAAGAGTCCCACCGCGGCCGCCATGCACGCGAACGCGCCGCCGCTCCAGCCGACGTCGAGCAGCTGCGCCTGCGCGATCGCCCAGGGTGAGCCCGTGAACGACAGCGCCCACAGGAGCATCGCCGAGGCGAGGACCGCGAAGAGCTGCCCGATCCAGAAGTAGGCCATCGCCACACGCCAGCCGCGACGGTACTCGAGCCACACGAGACCCCAGAGCGCGATGAGGTTCGCGATGTAGACGGGCGGTGCGCTGCTCACGAACGAGCCCGTGACGAGCGTCCACCACCGGCCGTCCGTGAAGGCGGGGAGACCGTAGGCGAGTACGTCCCACGCCGGACTCTTCGCGAACGGCGTCCAGAGCGCCTGGGTGGCCACTCCGAACACGAGGATGACCGCGACGAGGATGAGGGTCGAAGGGATGCGCCGCACGACGCCGAGAAGCCGGCGCGGCCAGGGCCGCGGGCCCGGGGTGGTGGTGCGGGTGTCCTGCGAGCTGGCGGTGTCCTGCGTCATGTCGCTCACTCCAGAGTGGGGACGAGGGCGAGGACGATCTCCTCGACCTCCCTTCCGAGGCCCGGCGCGAACGCGTCATCGCGGGAGACCTCGGTGAAGCCCGCCTTGGCGAGCACGGCACGGGAGGGGGCGTTGTGTGCAGCCACCCGTGCGAACAGCGGGCGGACGGGCTCGCGGGACATGAGCAGGCGGAGCGCCGCCGTCGCCACCCCGCGACCCTGCGCGTGGCGGGCGATCCAGTAGGTGACCTCGCGGTCGCCGTCGATGGTGAACGCCGCGGCCGTCCCGGCGAAGCCGCCGTTCTCGGTCACGACGAACAGGGCGACATCAACGGCGGCGCGCTGGCGCGCGATCCACGCGTCGAACGCGGCGCGGTCGTCCGGATCCTGCGCCGTGAAGGCTGCCAGCGCGACCGATTCGGGGTCGCGCATCATCTCGAAGACGGCGTCGAGGTCGTCGTCGTGGAGGTCGCGAAGCTCGATGTGGCCCACGGGTCCACGGTATCGAGGACCGCCGCCCCTGCCTATGATTGCCGGTCGATTCGGACCGGCTCAGTCGATCCCGTGCTGCGCGCGGAGGATGGCCTCGGCGGTCTGGCCGTCGCGGGCGGCGAGCGCCGCACGCATCCGGACGTAGCCGTCCGTGCGGTCCGCGGGGTCGTTGTTGAGCGGGCGCCAGCCGGTGAGATTGCGCCGCAGCGCCAGGTCGGCCTCCCGGAGGACGGTGATGAAGACCGAGTTGCCGGTGGCGCGGATGAGGGACTGGAACATGAGCGCCGTGCAGTACAGCATCTTCATCGGCTCGTCGGCCTCGGACGCCGCGATGAGCGCGTCCGCCCGCTCGAGGATGCCGGCGAGCTCCTCTTCGGAGCACCGGGGCAGCGCCATCCGCATCGCGTTCGCCATCACGTAGGCGACGAACTCGTGCGTGTCTGCCAGCGCCTTGCTGTCGGGCTCCGACACGCGCGTCCAGCGGCCGGCGGCGACCTCGACGAGACCGTTGCGCTCGAGGCGCTGGAGCGCCTCCCGCACCGGTGTGCGCGACACCCCGAGACGGCCGGCCAGTTCGGTGTCGCGCAGGCGCTCGCCGGGCCGCAGGCGCCCGTCGAGGATGGCCTGGCCGAGCACGCTGTAGACCTCGTCGCCGAGGACGGCGCCGCGCGGATCGAGGGGCGCGAAGTCAGGTTCGCTGGACATGGGTGCGACCAGTGTATGTCGGCCCACCTGAGGGACCCATGAGCGGACGCGGCCAGCCCTCGGCGACAGTCAGTACAGTGGAGCCGTCACGCTTTGCGTGACCTATCCGGGGGGATCCGTCGACGCCCGGGCCGTTCAGGCGCAGGCCCGGCCCGGGCGTCGTATGGGCATCGCGGCACGGCGGCGGTGACCGGACTGCAACGTTTGTGTCACCATCGGACGACGGGGAATCACAGGTCCGTCGCGGTTCGTTACGGTGGTATGCAATCCGGCGCACAGTGTGCTGGAACGCAGAGAACGGCAATTCATGAGCACGCAGGGCACCGTCAAGTGGTTCAACTCGGAGAAGGGGTTCGGTTTCATCGCGCCTGACGACGGCGGGGCCGACGTCTTCGCGCACTACACCGCGATCGTGGCCAACGGGTACCGCTCCCTGGAGGAGAACCAGCGCGTCGAGTTCGACGTCGCGCAGGGTCCCAAGGGCCTCCAGGCCGAGAACATCCGCCCGGTCTGATCCCGGCGGAGACGCCCCGTCGCCACACCGCGGCGGGGCTTTTGGCATGCCCGGACGCCGGAGCTACTCGCGCGTCATCCGCGCGTAGGCGGCGAGGGCCTGCGCATCCTCCGCATGGCGCATCGCGCGACGCGCGGCGTCGAGCGCCTCGACCGGATCCGCGGCCTGCCGGGCTGCGGCGAGTTCGTCCTGCGCGGCGGCGAGGCGGACACGAGGGGACGCGCCCGGTGAGCCGCTGACCACCGTCTCCGCATGGGCGATGGCGTTGCGCGCCGCGGCGAGGGTGCCGGGGAGGGCCGTGCGGGCACCCCGCAGCCGCTGCTGCGCCGTCCGGGCGTCGCCGAGGGCGAGGTCGAGGCGGTCGCGCAGGCGTGCGATGCGATCGACCGCGGCGGTGGGGCGGCGGCCGGCGTCGGGCTGGAGCGCGTCGAGCGCCGACGTCACCTCCCGGATCGCTGTTCCCAGCCGCTCGGCATCGACCGGCTCCAGACCCTCACGCGTGACCATCGCCTGCCGGACGGCGGCGCGCGCCGCGTCGAACTCCCCCGTCAGCGCCTGCGCGGCCTGGCTGATGAGGCGATGCGCCTCCTCCAGACGCTGGGCCTCGGACTGACCGGAGCGGATGCGGCGCTCCGCCATCGCCAGATCCGCGAGGGCCGAGCGCGACGGGTCGGCGGCATCTGCGCCCGCGCGGTCGAGAAGCGCCTCCGCCTCCGCGGCGTCGGCCAGCGCGGTGCGGGCGGCGGTCGCGGCATCCGCCCATTCGGAGTCGTCGAAGCGGTCGGCGAGCTCGCGCACGAGCGCCTGCGGATCGCCCATCGACTCGCGCAGGACCGCGAGGCGGCGGCGGGCGGCGTCGACCTGGGTCGCCGCGGACACGTTCTCGTCCGTCCACTGCCGGTGGTCGGCGCGGGCGCCCGCGATGATGCCGAGGGCCCGATCGACGCGGGCGCGGATCAGGCGGGCGCGACGCTCGGTCTCGGACGGCGCCAGCGTCTCGTCGGAGATCGCCTGGAACTCCTCGAACGCCTGATCGCGCACATGCTGGGCGGTGCGTCGCGCGCGCCGCAGCGACGGGGGTGCGTCGCCGCCGTAGAGGGCGCCCGAGAGCGACACCTCGAGGTCGAGCTCACCCACCTCGTCGTCGAGACGGACGAGGGCCGAGCCCGCGTCCGCCCGCGCCGCCTCCGCGCGGGCCCGTGCGCGCGGGGAGCGGCGCGCCGCCCTGATCGCCCACGCGATGGCCGCGATCGCGATCGCCGCGACGCCGAAGACCACGACGACCGGGACGAGCCAGCCGAGGACGGCGCCGAGGAGCGGGTCCACCTCAGCCGCCGGTCGCCTCGGGGACGAGGAGCAGATCGCGCAGCTGGCCGGCGTCGTGCACGACGGCCTGGGCCCCCTCGGACTCGTGCGGCCAGCTGAACCCCCACGTGACGAAGATCACCGGAACGCCCCGTTCCGCCCCGCCCTCGACGTCGTGGCTGCGATCTCCGATGAGCACCGGCCGGGAGGTGTCGACGCCGGCGACCTCGAGCCGGCGCAGCGCCTCCGCGACGATGTCGGCCTTGCGGGCCAGCGTCCGCTCGTCGGGGGTGCCGCCGACCATCGCGGTGAAGTCCGGCGCCAGGTCGAAGTGGCGCATGAGGGCGACGACCTGCACCTCCGGCTTGGAGCTGGCCGTGGCCTGGGGGATGCCGGCCGCGGCGACCTCGGCGATGACGTCCGCGATGCCAGGGAAGAGGCGCACACCGGTGGTGTACCCGTCGGCCTTGCCGAGGGCGCGGTAGAACGTCACGGCCTCCGTCGCCTGCGCGGGCGTCATGCCGAGGTTCACCTGGAACGAATCGAACATCGGAGGTCCGATCCAATGCGCCAGCTCGTCGCGCCGGGGAGCCGGATGCCCGAAGTGCTCGAGGGTCAGCGCGAGCCGGCGGAGGATGCCGTCCGACGCGTCGACGATCGTGCCGTCGACGTCCCAGAGAACGCAGGTCCAGGGAGAGCGGTGCGGCATGCGTCCAGCCTACGGGGCGGGGCGTGTGCCGCCCGCCGGGGGTCCTCAGAACAGCCGCGGAGCACCGGATTCGATGCCCTTCATCCCCTCGTAGTCGAGCGTCACGCAGCGGATGCCGCGATCGGCGGCGAGCACGCGGGCCTGGGGCTTGATCTCCTGCGCGGCGAAGACACCGGTGATGGGTGTCAGGTGCGGATCGCGTCCGAGGAGCTCGAGGTACCGCGTCAGCTGTTCGACGCCGTCGATGTCGCCCCGCCGCTTCACCTCCACGGCGATCGTGCCGCCCGCGGCATCCCGCAGCAGGAGGTCCACCGGACCGATCGCGGTCGGATACTCGCGGCGCACGAGCGTGAGCCCATCCCCGATGACGTCGACCTGCTCGGCGAGGAGGCGCTGGAGGTCGGCCTCTACCCCGTCCTTCTGCAGCCCGGGGTCGACGCCGAGCTCGTGCGACGAGTCGTGCACGATCTCGTAGATGCGCACGAGCAGCGCATCGCCGCTCTTCGCGTGCGTGACCCGCCACTGCTCGACGACGCCGGCGCTCGCCGACTCCTCGTCGGGGACCTCGACGGTCAGCGTGCAGGGCGGGCTCATCCAGTTGAGCGGCTTGTAGGAGCCCCCGTCCGAGTGGACGAGGAGGCTGCCGTCGCCCTTGTGCACGAGGAGGCGGGTGGCGAGGGGGAGGTGCGCGTTGAGCCGACCGGAGTAGTCGACGGAGCAGCGGGCGATCACGAGGCGCACCCGACGAGCCTAGTCGCCCGCGGAATCGGCGAGACGCGGGGGGTGAGCGCGTTCTCCGGCAGCGCCCACGCGGTCATCGCCGCGGTGCACCCGGTGATCGCGGCGGCCGCGGCGTGTGCGCTCCGGAGCACCTGAGGAGGCCGGAGGGGCCGGAAACGGCTCGGCCCGGGCTTCAGTGGCGGTCGGCGCGGTCGGCGCGGCCGGCGCCGACCGTGGACCCGGCGGCGGGCCGCGCGGCGGGGGAGGCGAGCCCGGACGCGACGATCAGCACGACGAGGATGTACAGCGTGTTGAGGAGCCCGATGTGCTCGCTGACGAACCCGAGCACGGGCGGCCCGGCCAGGAAGGCGACGTAGCCGATCGTCGCGGCGGCGCTGACGCGTGCGGCCGCCTTCGCGGGGTCGTCCGCCGCGGCCGACATCCCGAGCGGGAAGCCGAGCGAGACGCCCATGCCCCACAGCGCGGCGCCGACGAACACCAGAGGGATGTTCGGGGCGAGGATGAACAGGAGCAGGCCGACGGTCGCGGTGATGGCCAGCACGCGCAGGGTCGCGACGCGGCCGAATCGGTCGACGAGCGGTCCGCCGAACACCCGCACGACGGTCATGCTCACGGAGAACACCGCGAGGGCCGCCGCGCCGAGCGCCTCGGCCGCGCCGTGTCCGTCGACGACGCCGAGCGCGAGCCAGTCGTTCGCCCCGCCCTCGGCGAACGCCATGCCGAGCATGATGACGCCGAGCGCGTAGGTGCGCGGCTCCTTCCACGCCGACAGGGCGAGGTGGAGCCGGTCGCGCCAGCCCGCCTTCTCCTGCGGCGTCTCGGAGTCCATCGTGGCCTCGCGGGCGGGGACGTTTGCGATGCTGGCGAAGGCGACGACCACGATCACGACCGCGATGACGGACAGATGGATGAGGGGGCTCAACCCCAGCGAGATGGCGACGACGCCGAGCCCGGCGCCGATCACGGTGCCGAAGCTGAAGAAGGCGTGGAAGAGCGGAAGGATCGTGCGCCCCGTCTGCTTCTCGATGGCGGCGCCCTCGACGTTCATCATGACGTCCAGCGCTCCGTTGCCGAATCCCCACATCGCCAGCCCGAGCGTCACCACGCCCCACGAGCGGGCGACGTCGGCGCCGATGCCGATGACGGCCACGCCGACGGCGAAGACCAGCATGGAGACGAGCATCGCCCGGCGGGCACCCCACCGGGCGAGGACGACCGAGCTGAGCGAGAGGCCGACGATCGAGGCGATGCCGCCCACGAGCAGCATGAGCCCCAGGTCGGAGCGGTTGACGCCGAGCAGGTCCTTGATGGCGGGGACGCGCGCCGCCCACGTCGCGATGCTGAGCCCGCTGGCGAGGAAGATCGCGAACACCGCGGTGCGCCAGCGCACGAGTTGGGAACGAGTGAGGGCGGCGTCCATCGGGCCATCGTATCGAATCGATTCGACCGCCGCGACCGGCCCGGGTACGATCGGGAGCGATGAGCACGCGCAGAGCCACGATCGCCGACGTCGCCCGCGAGGCGGGGGTCGCGGCATCCACTGCATCCGTCGTCTTCAGCGGCAAGACGGCGGTCTCCGAGGCGACCCGCCGGCGCGTGCTCGACGCGGCCGCCTCGCTCGGCTACACCGGGCCCGACCCGCGGGCCGCGTCGCTCCGGCGTGGGCGCAGCGGCATCGTCGGCGTCGTCTTCGAGGAGCACCTCGGCGTCGCCTTCCTCGACCCGGTGAACACCCTCATGATGGACGGCCTCGCCGACGGCGTCGCGCCGATCGGGGCAGGGCTCCTGCTCCTCCGCGACGACAACCAGGGACGCGAGCCCACCCTCACCTCCGCGCCGCTCGACGCCGCGGTGCTGGTGGGCTGCAGCGGGAGGCTCCGCGAGTCGCTCGCGACGGTGCGCGGCCGCGGCATCCCGGTCGTCGTGATCGAGGGGGATGCGGGCGAGGGCGTGCCCCGCATCGAGCTCGACAATCGCGAGGCGCAGCGGCAGATGGCCAGTCACCTCCGGTCCCTCGGCCACGAGCGGGTGGTCGCGCTGACGCTCCCGCGGGACGCGCGGCGCCTCCCCGGCTGGTACGCCGAGGAGGACGAGCTCGGCATAGATGTCACGCGCGACCGGCTCGCCGGCTTCCGCGACGTGTTCCCGGAAGCGCCGGCGTACGCCGCCGGCGCGAGCTCGATCGACGACGGTCTCGCCGCGGGCCGGATCGTGTTCGCCGATCCCGAGCGCCGCCCGACGGCGGTCGTGGCGCAGAGCGACCTGCTGGCAGCGGGGGCGATCCGGGCGGCGGAGGAGGCCGGGCTGCGCGTCCCGGCCGACGTCAGCGTCACCGGCTTCGACGGCATCTCTGTCGACGGACTCGCGCCCTACACGCTCACGACCATGGTCCAGCCCGCCGCCGACAAGGGTCGGGCCGCGGGCGAGGCCGTCGCCGCCATGATCGCCGGCCGGGATGCGGCATCCATCCGCTTCACCTGCCGCTTCCGCGAGGGGAACACCGCCGGTCCGGCTCCCGTCGCCTGACGAGCTCGCGCGGCGGGCTCGGGCGGGTGGGACCGGCTGGGCCGGGGCGTGTCGCGGGCGCGACGGGCTCGGGCGCGCTTGGTGTCAAAACGCGGACGGAAGCGGTGACGCGCCGGGTGCGGGCGAGGTCGGGGCGGCGTGTCGGGGAGTGCGTCCGCGTTTTCGAGCGGGGGAAAGCGGCGCGGGGGGCGGGGAAGCGGCCGAGCTGGCGCGGGGCAGACCGCGGGTCGCCGCCGGTAGACTGGGCGGACACCCCGATGGCCCGAGTCGCATCGCCCCCGAGATCGACCGACGACCCCGAGGAGGCCGCACGTGCTGGTCCTCCTTGCCGCGTTCGCGATCCTCCCGCTCGCCCTGCCGTGGCTCGTCGGACGCCTCGGTGCACGCGCGTTCACGATCGCGGCCGTGCTGCCGATCGTCGCGTTCGTGCACGCCGCGCTGCAGACCCCGGCGGTGCTGTCCGGGCGGATTCCGTTCGAGACATACGACTGGATCCCGGGACTCGGCATCCATCTGTCGATGCGGATGGACACGCTCGGATGGGTGATGGCGCTCATCGTGACGGGGGTCGGCGCCCTGGTGATGCTCTACTGCCGCTGGTACTTCGACGGCCACACCGAGGGACTCGGCCAGTTCTCGGCGGTGCTCCTGGGGTTCGCCGGGGCGATGTACGGTCTCGTGCTCACCGACGACATCGTCGTGCTGCTGATGTTCTGGGAGATCACCAGCGTCCTGTCCTACCTGCTCATCGGCTACTACCACCGCCGCGGGGCGAGCCGCCGCGCCGCACTGCAGGCGCTGCTCGTCACGAGCCTCGGCGGTCTCGTCATGCTGATCGGCATCGTGCTCCTCGTGGTCGCGGCCGGCACGACGAGCCTCAGCGGCATCCTCGCCCACGCCCCCACCGGGACGGTGGCGGACATCGCCATCGTGCTCGTGCTCGTCGGTGCGCTGAGCAAGTCCGCGATCTTCCCGTTCCACTTCTGGCTCCCCGGCGCCATGGCCGCGCCGACCCCCGTGAGCGCGTACCTGCACGCCGCCGCCATGGTCAAGGCGGGCATCTACCTCATCGCCCGGCTCGCCCCGGTGTTCGCCGTCGCCCCGCCGTGGCGGCCGGTGCTGATCGCGCTCGGCGTCTTCACGATGCTGCTCGGCGGCATCCAGGCGCTGCGCGAGACCGACCTGAAGCGCATCCTCGCGTTCGGCACGGTGAGCCAGCTCGGCCTGCTCACCGTGGTGCTCGGATACGGGACGAGGGATGCCGCGCTCGCCGGGCTCGCCCTCCTGCTCGGGCACGCGCTGTTCAAGTCGAGCCTGTTCCTCGTGGTCGGCGTGATCGACCGGCAGCTCTCCACCCGTGACATCACCGAGCTGAGCGGGGTGGGTCGTCAGGCGCCGACCCTCGCGACGTTCTCGATCATCGCGATCTGCTCGATGGTGGGTGTCATCCCGACGATCGGCTTCGTGGCGAAGGAGGGCGCGATCGCCGCGCTCCTCCACGAGTCCCAGGGCGGCTCCGTGTGGGGCCTGGTGGCGCTGCTGGGCGTCGCGCTCGGCTCCGTGCTCACGGCCGCGTACGGCGTCCGCTTCGTGTGGGGCGCGTTCTGGACCAAGCGGGATGCGGCCGGCGATCGCATGCCCGTGACGGCATGGCCGGATCCGCCCGTCGGTTTCCTCGCCGCCCCGATCGTGCTCGCCGGGCTCACGCTCGTGTCCGGATTCGCGGCCCCGCTCCTCGACACGGCCTTCGCGGGCTACGCGGACGCCGCCCCCGCCGCGACCCCGGGGGTCCACGCGCCCGAGCATGCGGCGCACCTCGCGCTGTGGCACGGATTCGAGCCGGCGCTCTGGATCTCGCTGGCGACCATCGCCGGGGGCGCCCTCGTGTTCTGGGCGGCGCTCGCGGGCGGATGGGCGGGGCGCCGCCGCATCCTGCCGTTCACGGCCGGCGACGTCTACAACGGCGCGCTGCGGGGCATCGCGCGCGTCTCGGTCCTCACGACAGGCCTGACCCAGCGAGGGTCGCTGCCCGTCTACGTCGGCACGATCTTCGTCGTGTTCGTCGCGGCCGAGGGCACCGTGCTGCTCGCCAGCCCGCAATGGCGCACGGCTCTGGATGCCTGGCAGACGCCCGCGCAGCTGTTCGCCGCGCCCGTGATGATCGTCGCGGCGCTCGTGGCGGTGCGCGCGCGCAAGCGCTACACGGGTGTCGTGCTCGTCTCGGTGACGGGGCTCGGGATGGTGCTCCTGTTCGCCACGAGCGGCGCGCCGGACCTCGCGCTCACCCAGGTGCTCGTCGAGACGGTGACCCTCATCGCCTTCGCGCTCGTGCTCCGGCGCATCCCCGCCCGCCTCGGCGACCACAACGCGTCGGTCTGGCCCGTCGCGCGGGCAGTGCTCGGCGCCGCGGTCGGCGTCACGATGGCCGCCGTCGCGATCGTCGCGACGGGCGCGCGCACGGCCACGCCGATCTCGGAGCGCTTCCCCCAGCTCGCGTACGAGCTCGGCCACGGCAGGAACGTCGTCAACGTGGCGCTCGTCGACCTGCGCGGCTGGGACACGATGGGCGAGCTCTCCGTGCTCATCCTCGCGGCGACGGGCGTGGCATCCCTCGTCTTCGTCACCCACCGTGCCGACACCCTCTCGACGTTCACCACGCAGCTGCCGAACATGCGCGCGCGCCGGCCGCTCGTGGAGACCGACCGCGGCCTCCGGTCGCAGTCCGCTGACACCGGCGGGCACCGCGCGTGGCTCGTCGGGGGGCAGCGGGTCCGCCCCGAGAACCGGTCGATCATGCTCGAGGTCATCGTGCGGATCCTCTTCCACACGATCATCGTCGTGTCGCTCTACCTGCTGTTCGCCGGGCACAATCTCCCCGGCGGCGGGTTCGCGGGCGGGCTCGTCGCGGGCATGGCGCTCGTGATGCGCTACATCGCAGGCGGACGCTACGAGCTGGGCGCGGCCGCGCCGACCGATGCCGGACGGTTCCTCGGGATCGGGATGTCGCTGGCCGTGGCGTGCGCGGTCGTGCCGGTGCTCTTCGGCGCCGCGCCGCTCACGAGCGCCTTCTTCGAGATCCAGCTCCCCGTGCTCGGCCACGTGGAGTTCGTCACCTCGACGATCTTCGACATCGGCGTGTACCTCGTGGTCATCGGGCTCGTGCTCGACGTGCTGCGCAGCCTCGGCGCGGAGGTCGACCGCCAGGCGCAGGAGACCCGGGAGCGCGTGAGCGCCTGATGGACGTCAGCGGCATCCTCATCGTGATCATGGCCGTGCTCTTCGCGTGCGGGGTCTACGCCATGCTCGAGCGCAGCCTCACACGCGTGCTCATCGGGTTTCTCCTCCTCGGCAACGCGGCCAACCTCCTTCTGCTCATCGTCATGGGCCGGCCGGGGCTCTCTCCGTTCTTCGGCACGTCGGACAAGGACCGGATGTCCGACCCGCTGCCGCAGGCGCTCACCCTCACCGCCATCGTGATCACCTTCGCCGTCTCGGCGTTCCTGCTCGCCCTCATCTACCGGTCCTGGCAGCTCGGGCAGGCCGACACCGTCGAGGACGACGAGACCGACCTCGCCGTGCGCGGCCGCGGCGCCGCGCGCGAGGAGGACCTCGACGACGAGGTCGAGCTCGAGAACGCGGACGACGCCGTCACCACCGACTTCCCCGACGTGGACACCTCGCCGATCGTCGTGCTCCACCACCGCGACGTCGCCGGCATCCGCGACGACGCCCCGACCGACGGCCCGGACGAGGGTGGCGGCCGATGAACGCGCTCGTTCCCCTGATGGTGACCCTGCCGCTCGTCGGCGCCGCCATCGCGCTCATCGCGGGGCGCCACCGTCGCACCCAGGTGCTCGTGTCGATCGTGACCCTGAGCCTCGTCCTCATCATCGCGGCCGTGCTCCTGGTCGCCGTCGACACAGGGTCGCCGATCGCGGTGTCCGTGGGCGGATGGCCCGTGCCGTTCGGGATCGTGCTCTACGTCGACCGGCTGTCGGCGCTGCTGGTGGTCGTCTCCAGCATCGTGCTCCTCGCCGTCCTGCTCTTCTCCGTCGGACAGGGCGCCGCGGACGGCGACGACGACACACCGGTGTCGATCTTCCATCCCTCGTACCTGATCCTGGCGGCCGGCATCTTCAACGCCTTCATCGCCGGCGACCTGTTCAACCTCTACGTCGGCTTCGAGATCCTGCTCGTGGCCTCGTACGTGCTGATCACGCTCGGCAGCACCGAATCGCGCATCCGCACCGGCATCGTCTACATCGTCGTGTCGCTGGTGTCGTCGATCCTCTTCCTCGCCGCGATCGCGATGATCTACGGCGCGCTCGGCACCGTGAACATGGTCCAGATCTCCGAGCGGATGACCGAGCTGCCGCAGGAGACGCAGCTGGTGCTGCACCTCATGCTGCTGGTCGCGTTCAGCATCAAGGCCGCCGTCTTCCCGCTGTCGTTCTGGCTCCCCGACTCCTACCCGACCGCCCCCGCGCCGGTGACGGCGGTGTTCGCGGGACTGCTGACCAAGGTCGGCGTGTATGCGCTGATCCGCACCGAGACGGAACTGTTCCGCGACAACGACGTCAACACGCTGCTCATGATCGTCGCACTCGCCACCATGGTCGTCGGTGTGCTCGGCGCGCTCGCGCAGGCCGAGCTGAAACGCATCCTGTCGTTCACCCTGGTCAGCCACATCGGCTACATGGTGTTCGGCCTCGCCATCGCGACGCCCGCGGCGATCGGCGCGACCGTGTACTACACGGTCCACCACATCATCGTGCAGACGACGCTGTTCCTGTCCGTCGGTCTCATCGAACGGAGGGCGGGCTCGACCTCCATCCTCCGGGTGAAGGGGCTGATGCGCGCCGCCCCCGTGCTGGCGGTGCTGTACTTCATCCCCGCCATCAACCTGGGCGGACTGCCCCCGTTCTCCGGGTTCATCGGCAAGTTCGCGCTGTTCGACGCGGGTGCGCAGTCCGGGACGCCGCTGGCGATGGTGGTGATCGTGGGCGGGATCGTGACCTCCCTCCTCACGCTCTACGCCCTCATGCGCGCCTGGAACCTCGCCTTCTGGCGGGAGAAGGACGACCACACCGAGACCGAGACGCTCGAGCGGATCGCCTACCTCGGCGACGCGCCGGCCGCCGGCGTGCAGACCGAGCGCCGCGTCATCCCGCGCATCATGACGGCGACGACCGCGGGCATGGTCGTCGTGACGATCGCGCTGACGGTCTTCGCGGGGCCGCTGTACGACGTGTGCGCGCGGATCGGCGAGTCGCTGCTGCAGCCCGTGCACCTCTCCCAGCTGCAAGAGGAGGCGGGACGATGACGCCGCACGCCAGGAACCTCCTCGTCCGGGTGTGGCGCCAGATCCCCTTCTTCACCTGGCTGATCGCGCTGTGGATGCTGCTGTGGGGCCAGTTCACGGTGCTCGCGTTCCTCTCCGGCCTCGTGATGGCGATCGTCGTCACGCGCGTCTTCCGCTTGCCGCCGGTCGAGCTGTCGGGGCGGATCAACCTGTGGTGGGGACTCCTCTTCGTCGGCGAGTTCGTGGCCGCGCTCGTGCGGGGCTCGCTCACGGTGGCGTGGCAGGTGCTGGACTTCCGCCGGCAGCCGGGCGCCGCGATCGTCGCGGTGCGGCTGCGGACCGATGACGACCTCATCATGACCCACACCGCGGTGACGGCATCCCTCATCCCCGGGTCGCTCATCGTGGAGGTCGACCGCGACCGCCGCGTGCTCTACCTGCACGTGATCGGCATCCGGTCGGACGCCGACCTGGAGCGCCAGCGCGAGAGCGTGCTGCACTGGGAGCAGCGCATCGTGCGCGCGGTCGGATCGAGCGCGCAGGTGCGCCAGATCGAGCGCGGCGAGGCGGTCCCTGACCGCGAGCGGGGAGGTGCGCGATGACGTGGCTGATCGGCGTGATCTATGTGGTCTTCGCGGCGGCCGCGCTCATCACGCTGTGGCGGATCATCCGGGGACCGTCGATCCTCGACCGGGCCGTGGCATCCGATGTGCTGCTCACCGAGGTGATGTGCGTCCTCGGCGCCGACATGGCGATCAACCACCACACCCGCACCCTGCCGGTGCTGCTGGTGATCGCGGCCGTCGGCGTCTTCGGCTCGATCGCCATCGCGCGGTTCGTGGCCAGGAAGGACAACGCAGACCGATGAACGGACTGGATGTCGCCGCCCTCGTGCTGATCCTCATCGGCGCGCTGCTGTGCCTCACCGCCGCGATCGGGGTGGTGCGGTTCAAGGACGTGCCGACGCGGCTCCACGCCGCGACCAAGCCCCAGGTGCTCGGGCTGATCCTGATCTGCCTCGCCATCGCGCTGTCGCTGCGGTCGTGGCCCGTCGTGGCCTTCCTGGTGCCGGTCGTGCTGATCCAGCTCGCGACCGCGCCGCTGTCCGCCCACATGGTGGGGCGGCAGGCGTACCGCAATCGGACGATCGACGAGAAGAGCCTCTACGTCGACGAACGGGCACAGGCGCGCGAGCGCGAGCGTCGGCGGGACGAGGGCTGAGGACGGTCGGTCAGTACCAGTTCATCGCCTGCGAATGACCCCAGGCCGCGCACGGCGAGCCGTAGGCGCGCTTGATGTAGTCGAGGCCCCAGGCGATCTGGGTGGCCGCGTTGGTCTGCCAATCCGCGCCCGCGCTCGCCATCTTCGAGCCGGGGAGGGCCTGAGGGATGCCCGTGGCACCGCTCGGGTTGTAGGCCCGGTAGTTCCAGCCCGACTCCTTCTGCCAGAGCGACGCGAGGCAGGAGAACTGCCCGTCGCCCCATCCGTACCGGGTGGCCGCCATGCTGCGCGCGGTCGCGCGGGCCCCGTCCGGAGTGTTCGTGCTTGCGAGCTGGATCGCGGCGGCGCGTGCCGCGGCGCGGGCGGCCTCGGCCTTGCGCGCCTGCTCGGCGTCGTACTCCGCGAGCTTCTGCGCCACGTTCGCGGTCGTGGTGCGCAGCTGGCTCGTGAAGGCGGCGACGGTGAGCGACGGCAGTTGGTGCGAGTCGTCCAGCTGCGCGATCTGGATCGCGAGGTCGGTGGTGTCCACCTTCCCGTGCGCGAGCACGCTGGTGCTGCGGGCGATTCCGACGAACAGCGATGCGTCCTGGTCGACCGGACGCGGCGACTGGACGACGATGCCCGCCGGCTGGGCCGCCGCGGATGCGGAGGCGGCGCCGAGCGGGACCCCGACGGCCGCGACGGTCAGCAGTGCGGCGGCGACCGGGAGGGCGGCCCGCGTGGCGCGTCGCGCGGATCGTCTCCTGGCGCGGCGCGTGGCGGGGGGCGTCGGGGACGGGGTGCGGGCGGACGGGCTGCGGTCGGTCGGGTGGTGGCGGGTCGGGGTGCTCGGGGTGTCCGGCGTCCCGTGGCGGGGGGATGCGTGGCGGTGGGCGGGCGTCTGGGGGTGGGTGGTGCGAAGGCGCACGAGGCTCCGATGGTCGGACGTCCCCGCGACTCCGCCCGACCGCTTCGGGCGCGGCGGGCGGCGGTGCCGCACTCGGGATGCGACGCCAGCGCGGGCTGGTCGCCTCGGTGCGCGGGGCCGGGCATCGTCGATGCCCCGCCGTTCGGGGTGCGCGGGGCGGCGCGGATCGCACGCCGTACCGAGGCATCCGCCGCACGGCTCGGAGTCGCGCGACGGACCCGGGCCACGATAGGGGCCGTTTCTGGACGGTTCATCCGAGGTGCCTGTCCGTTCTATGCACGTGGATGGGTGGTGGGGGCGCGGTCGGTTTCGGTGGTGCCGGGATTCGGGGATGGCCTAGGTTGTCCACAATAGGGGAACAAATATACGAATGTATCGTGACACGTCGGTAGAATGAAGGTATGAGCGATCTTCTTGCCGGTCTCGACGAGGCGGTCGCCGAGCTGCGGACCGCATGGCTCGGCGACGGTGGCGTCCCGCCCGCGGTGGGAGAACTGGGGCGGGATCGCCTGATGCGCGTCGTGCAGGTGCTCGGGGTGCTCGGCAGTCGGCTGGACGCGGTCCGGGCGCAGGTGGCGGCCGAGGTCGCGCGTGAGTCGCGGGTCGAATTGGGCGCGGACTCTCTGGCGAAACAGCAGGGCTTCCGCAACCCGACGACCCTCATCGCTGCGACGACCGGGACGTCGGTCGGCGACGCCGCGCGACTGGTGCAGGTGGGCGAGGCCACGGTGCCGCGCCTGACCTTCAGTGGCGAGGCCGCGCCGCCGCGGCATCCGCACGTGGCACGCGCCATCGCCGACGGGGTCATGCCGGCTCAGGCTGCCGCGGCCATCATCGCGCTGCTCGATCGGGTGGCGCTGCGCGCGGGGCGGGATGAGGTCGACCGAGCGGAGCGGGCGCTCTGCGCCCAGGCCGACGGTCTCACGCTCGACCAGCTCGCCAAGGTGATCCGGCGGGCCGAGGCGCACCTCGATCCCGATGGTGTCGAGCCTCGCGAGCAGGAGCTGCGCGCGAACAGAGGCGTACGAATCTTCGAAAGAGACGGCATGTTCCACCTCTCCGCCGTCCTCGATCCAGAGACGGCGGCTCCGGTGAAGACCGCCATCGGTGCGCTCGTGAGCGCCGACTTCCGTGCGGGGCGGGCGTCCGCGGCAACCGGGCAAGGCGGCGAAGGCGGGGAAGGCGGGGACGCGGATCAGCCGCACCGGTCGGTACCGCAGCGGCAGGCCGACGCGCTCGCGGTTCTCGCGGCACACTATCTCGGGTGCGCCGAGACCGATGAGCCGCTCGCCGGTGCCACCGTGATCGTGCGGGTTCGTCGAGAAGACCTCGAGTCGGGCGACGGCTACGGGCTCGTCGACGGGATCGAGCAGCCGGTCTCGATCGGGACGGTGCGGCGGATGGCGGCGGGCGGCGGTGTGCTTCCTTGGGTCTTCGGTGGCGAGAGCGAGATCCTCGACTGGGGCCGCGAGAAGCGGCTGTTCACGAAGGCCCAGAAACTGGCCCTGATCGAACGCGACGGCGGATGTGCGATGTGCGGATGCGATCCGGGCCGAGCACGTGTGCACCATATGCGCTGGTGGCACCGCGACCGCGGGAGAACCGACCTCGAGAACGGCGTGCTGCTCTGCGACAGCTGCCATCACCGCATCCATGAGAACGGATGGGAAATCTGCGTCGACGGTGCCGGGGTGACCGGGCGCGTGTGGTTCATCCCGCCGTCGCATGTCGACGCCGCTCGACGACCACGGCTCGGTGGGCGCGCGCGCTTCGACTACCTCGCGGGGTAGGTCGAAGAGGCGTGAGCGGCGGGGTCGACGTGGGTGGGTGGGTCGGCGTGGGCGGTGGGGTCGACGTGGGTGAGCGGGGGTGGACGGGTCGGCGTGGGCGGCGGGGTCGAGGTTCGACTGGGTGGGCGGGTTGGCGGGGCCGGGTCCGGAGGAGGCGTTGACGGCGGGGCGTGCCGGGGGACCCGTATCGGGAGCACAATGGGGACATGCTGGGCGACGCAGAGGTCGCGGAGCTGACCGCGTTGCGGCGGCGGGCGTACTCCGCCGACGCCGACATCGCGCGCGACCCTGCCGCCTTGGCGCGGCTCGACGAGCTGGAACGTGCGGTGCTCCCCCTCCCGCCGCGGCCGACGGAGGGCGGTTCCCGTGCCCGAGGTGCCGGGTCGGATGGCGGGCAGGTCGGTGCCGTCGCGGAGAGCACCGGGGGGATCGACGGCGCCGGGTGGGTCGACGGCGCCGGGTGGGTCGACGGTGCCGGGTGGGTCGACGGTGCCGGGAGGGTAGCACTGCCGGGCGATATGGGGGCGGGGGGCTTCCGCCCTGACCGCGGGTCGGGTGAACGTGATGGGGCGGCCCGGGCGGGCGTCGGAGCCGGGGTCCCGTCGCAGGACGCCCGCACGGGGAGCCATCGGAGCGAGATGCCGCCCACCGCAGGGGATGACCCGGAGTCCGCGCGCCCACCGGGCAGGGCGCCGGATCCGTTCGCCGTCCCCGATCCCGCCGCGGTCGAGGCATCCCTTCCGATGCGTGTCATCCGACGGACGTGGCCGGCGCGCGCCGTCGTCGTCGCCGCCGTGCCTGCGGCCGTGGCGCTGCTCGCATTCGGGTTCGTGTTCGGTGGCGGCACGGCGTCCCCCGCGGCAGCGCCGACCCCAAGCCCGACCCACACGAGCGTGCCGCCGCGTCCGGGCTTCGCCGACAGCTACGCCTGGGCGCGGAGCGTGCGCACCTGGGACGTCGAGTCGCTCCGAGTGCTCGCCATGATCGACGGCACCCGGATCTGGGCGGGAACGGTCGGCAGCGGCGCCGCGACCTGTGTCGCGATCGACGACCAGCGGACCGACCCGGTCGTCTGCCGCGTGACCACCGACGTCTCCCGCGACGGCATCGTGGTCGACGCGCCACGAGCGCGCGACGACAACACGCCGGCCGTCCTGTACGTCGTCAACCCCTACGGGGAACCCACCGTCACGATGGAGCGCATCATCACGGACCGCACGGACTGATTCGGCGCGGCAGCCGCGTCAGCGGATGCCGCGGACCGCCGCCAGCGCCTGCTCCAGGGCCGCGGAATAGTCCTCGGAATCCCCACGGATCCAGCGCTGGAAACCGTGATGGAACACAGAGCCCGCGGCATCCGCCGCCACCGCCGCAGTGAGCTCGTCCGTCCCGCGAGCGCGCAGCGCCGTCGCGATCCCGTCCCGCAGCGACGCCAGCTTCAGCAGCTCGCGCTCGCGCAGGCTCGCGTTGGCGTCGATCGCCGCCGCACGCCGCCGCGAGAAGTCGCGGTCGACGAGGAACTCGCGCGTCGCCCGAACCCCCGCGATCGCGGCATCGAACGCCGACGCGTCCACCGGAGCATCCGCGATCGTCTGCACGACCAACTGCTCGAGCAGCGCCGACCCCTCGAAGAGGACCTCCCGCTTGTCGGCGAAGTACCGGAAGAACGTGCGCTCGGTGACCCCCGCCCTCGCCGCGATCTCGGCGACCGTCGTCTCGTCGAACCCACGCTCGACGTAGAGATCGAGCGCGGCCATCACGAGCCTCTCCCGTGCCCCCGACTGCCAGCGTCCCATGAGACGATCCTAGTGATGACAGTCCATGACATCGGGGTATAGCATGATGTCAGTCACTGTCATCAACGGAAGGTGCACCATGCACGTCTTCATCACGGGAGCCACCGGCTGGATCGGATCCGCCGTCGCGGCCGAACTCATCGACGCGGGTCACGACGTCACCGGCCTCGCGCGCTCCGACGCGAACGTCGAGAAACTCGAGGCCGCGGGCATCCGACCCCACCGCGGTGATCTGCACGACCTCGAGAGCCTGCGGGCCGGAGCCACCGGAGCCGACGTCGTGATCCACTTCGGCAACCTCCACGATTTCTCGAACATGGCGGAGTCGGGTCGCGTCGAGCGCGCCGCCGTCGAGACCTTCGGCGACGTGCTGGCGGGATCCGGCGGCACGCTCGTCGTCGCGTCGGGCATGGCCGGCACGGGCAGCGGCATCCTCACCGAGACGGATGCCTCGCCCCACGTCGGCCCGGACTCGATGCGCGGTGGCAGCGAGCACCTCGCCCTGAGCTTCGCCGACCGCGGCGTCCGTCCGATCGCCGCACGATTCGCGCCCACCGTGCACGGCGTCGGCGACCACGGGTTCATCGCGCACATCGCCGGGATCGCGCGCGAGAAGGGCGTCTCCGCCTACGTCGGGGACGGCGCCAACCGCTGGCCCGCCGTGCATCGCCTGGATGCGGCACACCTCGTGCGTCTCGCGATCGACGACGCCGCTCCCGGCACGGTCGTGCACGCCGTGGCCGAGGGCGGCGTGCCGACGCGCGACATCGCGACGGCGATCGGCGCGGCGCTGGGCGTGCCCGCGGTGTCCATCGCGCCCGAGGACGCGGCGGCGCACTTCGGCTGGATCGGGATGTTCTTCGCCATGGACCTTCCGGCGTCGAGCGAGTTCACCCGCGAGCGGTTCGGGTGGAACCCGACCCATCCGACGCTGCTCGAAGACATCGCCGCGGGCGCGTACACCGTCTGACGCGGCCGACGAGGGCGGACCCTCCGCGCCCCGCTCAGCCGATGAGACTCGGCTGAAGGTCGCGGAGGGTGCGCCGGTGCGTCATGCGGGTGACCCCGAGCGCCGCCAGTGCGAGCCCGCCGACGAGCCACGCGGCCAGCACGAGCAGGTCGACGCCGGCCCGGCCGAGGTCGCCGCCGTACATGAGCTGCCGCATGGCATCGACGACGTACCCCATCGGCAGCACGTGATGGAGCGCGGCGAGCGGGGCGGGAAGGGTCTGCCAGGGGAACGTGCCGCCCGCCGTGACGAGCTGCAGCACCATCAGCACGAGGCCGAGGAACTGCCCGACCGAGCCGAGCCAGACGTTCAGCGCGAGGATGATCGCCGCGTAGGTGAAGGATGCCGCGACCATGACCCCGAGGGTTCCGAGCGGGTTCGCGAAGCCGAAGCCGAGCGCGAGCGCGAGGACGCCGAACAGTCCCACCATCTGGACGCCGCCGAGCACCGCCGGCGTCAGCCAGCCCGCCGCCGTCACCCGCAGGGGCGTGCGCAGCGCCGTCACCGCCCGCCGCGAGATCGGCTTGACGATGAGGAACAGCGCATAGATGCCGATCCAGCCGGCGAGAGCGGCGAAGAACGGGGCCAGGCCGGCGCCGTAGTCGCCCGCGGCGGCCACCTTGCTCGACTCGACCGCGACCGGATCGGAGATCGTCTTCGCCTGCGCGTCGCGCAGCGCCGCGCTCGAGTCCGGGATCTGCGCGACCCCGTCGGCGAGCCCGTCGCGAAGTTCGGCCGCACCCGACCGCAGCGTTGCGAGTCCGGACGCGAGGGATGCCGCGCCGCCGCTCACCTGCGACGCGCCGGAGGCCGCGGCATCCGCACCCGACGCGACCTGCGCCGCGCCCGAGGACAGCTGCGACGCCCCGGCCGAGACCCGGGCCGCGCCCGCGGCCACCTGCGCGGAGCCGGTCGCGAGCCGATCGACCTGACCCACGGCGGACTGCACCGTGGTGTTGCCGTCGCGCAGCTTGTCGGCGAGCGGGTCCAGCTGCGCCAGCACGTCGGCGATCTGGGTCGGCGTGAGCCCCTGCGCGGCGAGGGTGTCCGCGATGTCCTGACGGACCGCGGGCAGCGCGTCGGTCGCCGCCTGCACGGCGGTCCCGGCCCGATCGGCATACCCGGCGAGCCGACGGTTGCCCGCCGCCACCTGGTCCGCACCGGAGGCGAGCTGCTGTGCGCCGGGCACGAGCTGCGCGGCGCCGGATGCCACGCGGTGGGCGCCCGACGCGAGGCTCGCGGTGCCGTCCGCGAGGGAGGCGGCACCCGCGGCGAGCGTCCCGGCGCCGGACGCGGCGGTGGCGGCACCGTCCGTGAGCTGCGCCGCGCCGTCGGTGGCCGTGACGAGCTTGCCGCGGATGTCGGAGATCGCCGTGAGCAGGCGGCCGGCCGCCTCCCGTCCGACGAGCTCCGCCACGGAGCGCCGGATCTTCTCCACGGCCTGATCGCCGATGGTGGAGGCGAGGTAGTTGTTCGCGTCGTTCGTCTCGAGCGCGATGCGCGCCTGGTGCGGATCGTCGCCCGCTGCGCTCGCAAGGGAGGCGGAGAAGTCCGCGGGGAGCGTGACGGTGAAGTCCACGTCGCCCGCCTGCAGCGCCGCCTCGGCGCCCTTGGCGGTCATGCGCCGCCAGTCGAACGCCTTGCCCTCGAGGAGTTCGTCGGCCACGCGATCGCCGTAGTTCGTAGCCGCGGAGTCGTCGGATGCGGCGACCCCCTCGTCGTCCACGACGAGCGCGACGGGCACCTCGCTGAACTTGCCATAGGGGTCCTGGTTCGCCCACAGGTAGAGGCCGCCGTAGAGGATCGGCACCAGCACGAGTGCGATCAGGGCGATGACGGACATGCGGGTCGCGGTCAGGCGCCGCAGCTCGGCGGCGATCATGGCGGGGATCTTCATCGGTCGCCCTCCGGCTCGTCACGGTCGTCGGGTTCGGGGGTGGGGTCCGGGTCGGCGGACTCGGGAATGGGGTCGTGCTCGCCGGAGCGGGCGGGTGCGGGGTCGGTAGTGGGGGCGGGTGCAGGCTCGGGTGCAGGCTCGGCGGCGGATGCCGGTGCGGATCCGTCCCGCGCTGCGGGGTCCGCGGCGACATCACCCGCAGTTGCGGTTGCGGGCTCGGCCTCGGAGTCGTCGACGAGGTCGGAATCGAGGGCGGCGGGCGTCTCGCCCCCCGACCCCGCGACGAGATCGTCGAGCTCCTCAGCCGCGGTGCCGGTGCCGGCCGCGGCATCCGCCCGCGGCGCCCGTCCCTCCAGCACGATCGCGGCCGCCTCGCCCGCGACGACGAGCATCGCGAAGCCGCGGTCGGCGAACGACTCGGCGAGCTCCCACCACTCGGCGGGGTGCCCGCCGTGGCGGTCGGGCGAGACCAGCACCATGCCCTCGACGCCCGGGCGCAGCGCCGTCAGCCCCAGCAGGAGTGCGACGCGCTCGCGGGGTGAGACGTCGGCGACGGGCGTGCGGGCGATCGCGCCGAAGCCCTCCGCCTCCAGCCACCGGCGTGCGGAGACCGGGTTCGACGGGCGACCCGCGAACATCAGCTCCTCGGCGACCATCCCCGCGACCGTCACGTTCGGGGCGGGATCGCACACGTCGGGCGCGTCCACGAGCGCGACGGCGCGACGGAGGGTCGCGGCATCCGCTCGCCCGTCGATCGTGACGGTGCCGGCATCGGGCGCCATCCGTCCCGACGCGATGAGGCCGAGCACGGTGGGTCGTTGCTCGGTCTCGGCGAGGGCGAGGCGGGCCTCGCCGGAGGCGTAGGCGAGCGAGGTCGGGGGGAGCGCCTCGTCGCGGCGACCCTTCGCGACGTCGGTCAGTCGGATGCGCATCAGAGGATCGCCTCCAGCTCGGGATGGGCGTCGATGAGGGCGGCGGCCTCGCGCCACGAGAGTCCGGCGATCCCGAGCACGGCGCGGACGGCGATGGCCGGAGCGGCGGCGGACGAGGCATCCATGCGGGTGACGACGGTGCGAGCGGTCTCTTCGACCAGGCGCGCGAGCGTCGGCGCCGCGACGTCGGTGCGCAGCTCGCCCGCGTCCTGGCCGAGGCGGACGATCTCCATCACGCGCCGACGCAGCGGCGCGAGGGCCGCAGCGGTCTCGGCGACGTGGGTCTCGTCCAGGGCGATCGCGGCGGCCACCTGCACGTGAGCCGCCTCGCGCCACAGGCGCGCCGTCAACCGGGCGAGGGCGAGACGCGCATCCGGCTCGCGGATGTCGAGCGCGATGTCGTTGAACCGCTGCGCTCCGGCCGCGATGACCTCGCGGATCAGCGCGTCCCGGTCCTCGAAGTGCCCGTAGAGCGCGCGCCGGGACAACCCGGCGCTGCGGGCGATCGTGTCGATCGACGCGTGCGGGTCGTGGGCGATCGTCGCGGTCGCCGCGGCCAGGATGCCGGCGCGGTTCTCGACGGCGTCGCGGCGCGGTCGACGGGAGACGGATGCGGTGGAGGTCACCCGTCGAGGATACTAACCTGCACAGTCATGTGCAAGTTATGGGATCACGCGACGAGGGGATCAGTCGGCGCCGAAGTCGAACGAGGCCGACTCGGATGCCTCGTCGACGGCCTCGGCGAGCTCCTCGCGCGCGTCCGTGTACCCCTCGGCGTGCTCGGTGATCTCGTCCGCCGCGCCCTGCTCGAGTCGTCCGACGAGGGCGCCCGTGGCTCCGCCGATGAGGCCGCGCTCGGCGTACTGCTCGAGCCGCGCGCGGGAGTCGGCGATGTCGAGGTTGCGCATCGTGAGCTGACCGATACGGTCGGTAGGGCCGAAGGCCGCATCCCCGACGCGCTCCATCGACAGCTTCTCGGGCGAGTACGACATGCGCGCAGCGGTCGTGTCGAGGATCGTGTAGTCCTCCCCACGGCGAAGGCGCAGCGTGACGGCGCCCGACACGATCGACCCGACCCACTTCTGGATCGACTCGCGCAGCATGAGCGACTGCGGCTCCAGCCAGCGGCCCTCGTACATCAGACGGCCGAGGCGCCGGCCCTGCTCGTGATATGTCGCGAGGGTGTCCTCGTTGAGGATGGCGTTGACCAGGCGCTCATACGCGATGAACAGCAGCGCCATCCCCGGCGCCTCGTAGATGCCGCGCGACTTCGCCTCGATGATGCGGTTCTCGATCTGGTCGCTCATGCCCAGGCCGTGGCGTCCGCCGATGCGGTTCGCCTCGAGCACCAGCTGCACGGGGTCGTCGAAGCCGTGCCCGTTGATCGCCACCGGCCGCCCCTCCTCGAAGGTGATCGTGACGTCCTCGGTCGCGATCTCGACCGCCGGGTCCCAGAACCGCACGCCCATGATCGGCTCGACGGTCTCGAGCGACACGTCCAGATGCTCGAGCGTCTTGGCCTCGTGGGTCGCGCCCCAGATGTTGGCGTCGGTCGAGTACGCCTTCTCTGCGGAGTCACGGTAAGGGAAGCCGTGGGCGACGAGCCACTCGCTCATCTCCTGCCGGCCGCCGAGCTCCGTGACGAAGTCGGCGTCGAGCCACGGCTTGTAGATGCGCAGCGCAGGGTTGGCGAGGAGGCCGTAGCGGTAGAACCGCTCGATGTCGTTGCCCTTGTAGGTCGAGCCGTCGCCCCAGATGTCGACGCCGTCCTCCTTCATGGCGCGGACGAGGAGCGTTCCGGTGACCGCGCGCCCGATCGGCGTCGTGTTGAAGTAGGTGCGGCCGCCGGAGCGGATGTGGAACGCGCCGCACGCGAGGGCGCCGAAGCCCTCCTCGACGAGCGCACGCTTGCAGTCGACGAGGCGCGAGACCTCTGCCCCGTACTCGAGCGCACGGCCGGGGATGGCGGCGATGTCGTCCTCGTCGGGCTGACCGAGGTCGCCGGTGTACGTGCAGGGGACGGCGCCCTTGTCGCGCATCCAGGCGACCGCGACGGAGGTGTCCAGACCTCCCGAGAAGGCGATGCCGACACGCTCGCCGACGGGCAGGGACTGGAGGACCTTCGACATGGGCTCCAGCCTACCGGCGGCGGATGCCGCGCCCCGGCCCGCTCAGGAGTCGACGGCCCCCGCCGAGTGCGCCTCCGACGCCATCCGACGCCCCCGGACGACGCGGAAGCGTCCGGCCCAGATCACGAGCAGTCCGACGCCGACGATCGCGATCGCGATGCCGACGATGTAGGCGGCGACGGCGAGGTAGCCGCCCGACTGATGCGGATCGAGGAACGGATACGGGTACCAGTAGGGCTTGCCGGTCGCGGGGGAGACGACCAGCGGCGCCCGCACGAGGGTGTAGACGGCCCACACGATCGGGTAGATCACGATGATCCAGGCGGTCGACCACGGCAGCGCCCGTCGGCGTGGCGCGAACAGCACGTCGGCGAGCAGGAAGAGCGGGATGACGACGTGCAGGACCTCGTTCGACCAGGGGACGGTGGCGCCCACGGAAAGCTGGATGCCGCGCAGCAGCGTGTTGTAGACGATGCCCGTCACGATCATGTAGGTCGACACGCACACCAGGAGGATGGCGAACCACCGCGGCTCGACCGCGGCATCCCTGCCCTTCGTCCACGCCCAGATCGCGCCGATGAGGAGGGTGACGGCAGCGGCGAGATTCGACTCGATCGTGAAGAAGCTGAAGAAGTTCGCCACCACCGTGCCGACGTGATGGCCGTACTCGGTCTTCGAGGCGACGGAGATCCCGACGGTGCGCACCAGCTGTGCGATGATCGCCGCGAGCGCCAGCGCCGCCGCCACGGCCCGGAGTCCGTCCCACACCCGTGTCCACGTCTCCGTGCGCGCCATGCGCTCACCCTAGCGGCGCCAGGTGCATCGCCGGGGCGCTTCGCCGGGTGTCGGACACCGCGACGGATCCCTCGGATGCGCGCGCACGGCTCGGGGCAGCCGATGGGTCAGCGGTCTCTGAAGTAGCGGAAGAGCTGGCGTTCGCTCGTGCGGAGCAAGGCGAGCAGACCGCCGAGGAACGGTCCCACGACGGCGGCGAACCCCACGCGCGCGCCGAGGATCCATCCGGTCGTTCCGTCGATCGGCGGACCCACGGCCAGCAGGACCGTCACGGTCGTCGCCGTCAGGACGGCGGCGGGGACGGTCCACGCCACCGTCTCGACGGCCAGCATCGCGCCGAGCGCGCCCTTGCCGACTCCCGCATGCAGGGCGGAGGCCAGTTCGAGTCGCCGGATGCGGACGGACACGAACCCGATGCCCGCCGCGAGTGCGAGCGCGAGGAGAGCGGCGAACCGCGTCAGGCGATCGTGGAACCGCTGAGCGCCGTCGAAAGCGGCGCCGAGAGTGGAGTTCAGCTGGCCCAGCTGCGGAGGGTCATCGCTCGGCCCATCCGGGAGGAGGACGGTCCTCATCACGAGCGCGGTCGTCTTCGACTGCGGCCAGATGTCGGCCCAGCACGCATCGAACGCTCCCGCCGGCGTCACCGGCGCGAGGACCGCATAGCCGTAGCCGGGGTCGCGACCGTCGCTCGGATACTCGTATACGCCCGTGATGGGTATCCCGCCCTGGGGCGTGTGCAGCCGTCCGCCGGAGCGGACGCCGAGCAGGTCGGCGGCCTCCCGCGACAGGACGACTCCCTCGGCCGATCCGTGGTCGGCGCGAAGGAGCTGGAGCACGCCGCCGGTGATGTCCGTCACCGGCAGGGGCGAGGAGGGGAGCTCGATCGCCGTCAGTGGCGATGTACGGGGTCGCAGGGCTCCGGCGGCTCGGACCCCGGGCAGCGCGTCGAGGGCGTCGCAGGCGACTCCGCTGATCCGGCCTGGAGCGGTGAGGGTGACGACGGAGGCCGCGGACGAGACGTAGGTGCGAGCGGCGGCTGAGATCTGCTGGACGGAGATCACCTCGAGCGCTGCCAGGCCCGCGGACAGGACGGAGAGGAGCACGGTGAGCAGAGCGGCCCGGGAGGTGCCGGTCAGGAGGTTGCGCCACGCCTCCTGGAGGAGAGGGCGGAGGGTCATGATCGCGCCCGCCCCGCGTACGGGCCCGATCCCTGGAAGTCTCGGAGGTCGAGACGATCCGTACAGGCCTCCTGCGTCGCCACGTCGTGGGTGGCGACGACCACGATCGTCTCCGCGGCGCGCAGTGCGGAGATGCCGCGCGTGACCTCGCGCGCTGTCTGGATGTCGAGCTGCGCGGTGGGCTCGTCGAGGAGGAGCAGGGCCGGCTGGCAGGCGATGCCGCGAGCCAGCATGAGCCGTTGCGCCTCCCCTCCGGACAGGGCGCGGAAGGGACGGTCCGACACGTGCGTCAGCCCGAACCGGGCGAGTAACCGCAGCGCCTCCCGCTCGGCCTCTCGCCGACCGGCCCCTGCCGCGAGCAGCGGGAGTGCGACGTGATCGACGGCGCTGCGACCGGCCACGCCGATCGGGTTCTGGAACACCCAGCTCACCTTGCCCGCGCCGACGCGCGTGATCCGGCCCTCTGCGGGGAGCAGCCAGCCGGAGAGCAGATTCAGGAGCGTGCTCTTCCCCGAGCCGGACGGTCCGGTGAGGGCGTACACCCGCCCGGGTTCGAGGACGACATCCAGAGCGCGGAAGAGCCAGGGGCCATCCGCGAACCGGTGACCGACGCCCGCGAAGATCACCCGCACGATCCGGCATCCTTCGGTGCGATCTCCACGGCGGTGGGCACGGTGCCTCCGCCAGGGAATGTGACGAAGCTCACGCCGAGCTCGGAGCCGACCACCGTCACCCGGTGGGGAGTGCCGCCCGCGAGCACGCAGGCTGTCGAACCCTCGACGGCGTACAGGGCGGCGGGCGGGACACTCGAGACGCGCACGGGCCGTGCGAGCGCGAGGTCCGCCGTGAACGTCGTCGCCGAGTTCCGCCGCGCCTCGCGGTAGAGCGGTGACGCAGCGATCTTCGCCAATGCGTCCGCGTCGACGATCCTGCCGTCGGCCCCCACGGGCACGCGCTGATCACCGAGGACGAGGACGCGCGCACCGCCCGGGCCGCCGGTCGGCAGGGCGACCGAGGCGGAGATCGGGCCGGCGGCGACCTCGGCGACGTCGCCTCCGGCCTCGACCTGCGCTCCCGTCGCAGTCGAGCACTCCGTCACGGTCGTCTCGGCGCGGGGCAGCCACAGGAAGCGGCTCGCGGGAACGCTGCTCTCGTACGGCCGCTGCCCGGCCGGACGGGAGAGCAGCTGGTCGACGGCGGCCAGCGTCCTCGCTCCGACGATTCCGTCGACGACGACCGGGTGGCCCAGCCGGTTCAGCTCCTCCTGCACCGCGGCGACGTCGTCGCCCTTGTCGCCCCTGACGAGGTCGCGCCACAGCGGGACCCGTGTCGAGAGGTTCACGACGGACTGCCCGTCCACCCGGAGGTTCGACTCGCCCGAGACGAAGGGCTCGTCCGGTGAGCAGCGGAACGCCGTGACGCGGCCACCGGTGGGTGCCGACAGTCTCGTGTCGACTCCGAGCCGCACGACGACCTCCGCCGAACGGAGGTCGGAGAACGACTGTTCCGTGAGCGGAACCGCCCGCACCGTCGGCGCGGCGCCGAGCGATCGCGGTGTCGCGTCCGCCTCGAGGAGGACACCGCCGATCACGCCGATCCCGGCTACGGCGGCGAGTGTCACGGCCGAGAGGGCGAGCGCCGGACGACTGAGCTTCACGCGCGGCCCCCCGACTCGCGACCCTCGGCTTCGCCGGCAGCCACGCTACTTCTTCTCGAAGTGCAGCGGGTCGGCGTCGCACTCGTCGAAGAGCGGCGAGGCACTGATCCGCGCCATGTCCACGCCGCTGTCGTACATCTCCGCCGTGTAGCTCGACTCGACGAGGTGCACGCGCTGCAGACAGTCGACCATGATCTTCCCCTCGTCGAGATGCGACGGATTCCTCCGCATCGCATCGCGCAGCGTGATCGTCCGGATGCCGTTGCCGGCGTTGCAGGCCTGGACGGCGTCGCGGTCGATCGGTGTCGAGCGGCTGGTCGCGTACGTGAGTGTTCCTTCGGCATCGAACGACGCCTTCAGCCCCAGTCCGTCCAGGCACCGCAGGATGGCCGCTTGCAGTTCGCTGTACTCGGCATCGGTGATGCGGCCGTCGCTGAGCACCTTGCGCTCCAGGTCGGACGACGCCTGAGCCGACGTCGCCGAGATGTCGGCTGCCCACGATTTCTCACTGTCGCTCGACGCGTGGCCCGCGCCGCAGCCGCTCAGGACGAGGGCTGCGGCGCAGACCAGCGCGAGCAGGGAGGCCCGGCGCATTCAGTACGTGTTCCAGTACGCGGTGTTGAAGGCAGGCGAGGCGGGCACCGATGCCTTGGCCCAGACGTTCTTCGCCTTCACGACCTGCTTGCACGTCACGAAGATCGCCCCGTCGCACGCGGTCGCGCTGTGGTACTTCGTCGGGTGGTGATAGTTCGACCACGAGTTTCCGAACGGGAACCCGTCCCGCCCGTACTGCCACAGCCCACCGCCCACCTTCTTGGTCGTCGTCGGCACCATCCGGCTGTCCACGGCGGACGACGGCGTGGTGCTCGCGCTCGCGGCAGCGGCGGGAGCGAGAACCAGCGCACCGAGCGCCAGACCTCCGATCACCCAGGCGACTCGCCGGTGCTTCTTCTTCTCGTACATGTTTCGACCTCTCTCTTGTGCACACATGCATGGGTGCACGGTGCATTCATGAGAGGCTAGTTGGGGTCGGCACACCGTCGGGACCGGAGGAGAGAATCTGTGGATATCGTCGGACTGATCTTCACCGCACTCGTCCTCGGGTGCCTCGGTCTGGGGGCCCTGTTCGGGTACCTGCTTCTCACGTCCCGACGAGCGTCTCGCCGCGCGACCGAGCGATGGGAGCGGTCAGGAACCGACCGGACGGACTGACTCGTCTCCTCGGCGTCGCCAGGGGTGCTTCGCCGGGTGTCGGACGCCGACCGATAGGATGGGGTGTACCGTCGGCCCGTACCGAGGAGCTCCCCATGCCAGGAATCGTCATCGTCGGAGTGCAGTGGGGAGACGAGGGCAAGGGCAAGGCCACCGACCTCCTGGGTGAGCGCACCGACTGGGTCGTCAAGTTCAACGGCGGCAACAACGCGGGCCACACCGTCGTCATCGGCGACGAGAAGTACGCCCTGCACCTCCTGCCCAGCGGCATCCTCAGTCCGGGGGTCACTCCCGTCATCGGCAACGGCGTCGTCGTCGACCTCGAGGTGCTGTTCGCCGAGCTCGAGGCGCTCGCCGCGCGCGGCGTCGACACCTCGCGGCTGCGCGTGAGTGCGAACGCGCACATCATCACGCAGTACCACCGGACCCTCGACAAGGTCACCGAGCGCTTCCTCGGCAAGCGCCAGATCGGCACGACCGGTCGCGGCATCGGCCCGGCCTACGCCGACAAGATCAACCGCGTGGGCATCCGCGCGCAGGACCTCTTCGACGAGAACATCCTGCGCCAGAAGGTCGAGGGCGCCCTCGACCAGAAGAACCACCTGCTGGTCAAGGTGTTCAACCGCCGTGCGATCTCATGCGACGAGATCGTCGACGACCTGCTGTCGTACGCCGAGCGGCTGCGGCCGATGGTGGCCGACACCGGCCTGATGCTCAACGAGGCGCTCGACGCCGGCGACGTCGTCGTCTTCGAGGGCGGCCAGGCGACGATGCTCGACGTCGACCACGGCACCTATCCGTTCGTGACGTCCTCCTCCGCCACCGCGGGCGGTGCGGCCACGGGGTCGGGCGTCGGCCCGAACCGCCTCGATCGCATCGTCGGCATCGTGAAGGCCTACACGACCCGGGTCGGCTCCGGACCCTTCCCGACGGAGCTCCACGACGAGCAGGGCGAGTGGCTGCGCTCGCGCGGCTTCGAGTTCGGCACCACGACGGGCCGCCCGCGACGGGTGGGCTGGTACGACGCGCCCATCACGCGCTACGCCACGCGGATCAACGGGATCACCGATCTCGTCCTCACCAAGCTCGACATCCTGACAGGACTCGACGAGATCCCGGTGTGCGTGGCCTACGACGTCGACGGGGTGCGTTTCGACGAAGTGCCCGTCAACCAGTCGGACTTCCACCACGCGCGGCCGGTCCTCGAGTATCTCCCCGGCTGGAAGGACGACATCTCCGGTGCCCGCACGTTCGACGAGCTCCCGCTCGAGGCGCAGGACTACGTGCTCGCCCTCGAGGCGATGAGCGGCACGCGCATCTCGGTGATCGGCGTCGGGGCCGCGCGCGACGCGGTCATCGTGCGCCACGACCTCGTCGACTGATGCGGTTCTGGACGGGCGGGTACACCGCCGACATGGAGGGCGCTGCCGCGGGCATCGGCACGCTGCTCGCGGGCGAGGCCGGTGATCCTCTCGCCGGCGGACCGCTCCGGTTCGGCGGCGACGTCGTGCGCGTCGAGGGCTCGCCCGCGTGGATCGCGGCGCATCCCGTCCGCGACGTCCTGTACGCGGCGCTGGAGGGCGCCGGGGCCGTGCAGGCGTTCGCGCAGACCGGTGAGGCGCGCTTCGTCCCGCTCGGAGCTCCGGTCCCGGTCGGCGACCTCGCGTGCCACGTGGCGGTCGCGCCCGACGGCGGCTCGCTCATCGCGTCGTGCTGGGGCGACGGCCATGTCGTGCACGTGACGCTGGACGCCGCCGGCGCGCCGTCCTCCGCTGTGACGGCCGTCGCGGCCACCGACCCGTACGGCGACGCGTCCGCGGGAGCCGCGCCCCTCCCCGCGCTCGGTGCCGCGGCGGCCGCGCTGCGCGAGGCGGCGGGCGCCGAGTTCGCCCACCTCGTGCCCGACCACGACCGCGAGACCGCGCCGACGCCCGACGCCGGGTCCGCGGCATCCAGCCCCGGGGGCGAGGCTGCCGAGCCGCGGGTCTCGCGCGCGCACCAGGCCGCGTACCTGCCGGACGGCGTCGTCGCGACGACCGACATGGGCCTCGACCTCGTGCGGTTCTGGCGTGCCGGATCCGCGGGGCTGCGACCGCTGCAGGAGGTCGTGCTCCCCCGCGGCAGCGGGCCGCGCCATCTGCGCCGGCATCCGAGCGGCCACCTGTATGTCATCACCGAGCTGTCGCACGAGGTCTTCGTGCTCGCGCCCGATGCCGCCGGGTCGTGGACCGTCGTCGGCGGCGCGCCGCTCAGCGCGGACGTCCGCCCGGACGACACCGCTGCCGAGCTCGCGCTCTCCCGCGATGGAGGGTTCCTCTACGGGGGGATCCGAGGCTCGAACACGATCGCCACGCTCCGCGTCCGGGGCGACGGGTCGATCCTCGAGCCGGTCGCCCTCGTCGAGGCGGGGGTCGATTGGCCGCGGTACCACGTCGTCGCTCGCGACACCCTCCTCGTTGCCGGGGAGCGCTCGAACGACGTCGCGTCGCTCACCCTCGACGAGCGCACCGGCGTCCCGCGCGGCATCCGGCACCGCACCGAGGTGCCGTCGCCGACCTGTCTGCTTCCCGCCCGCTGACCGGCGGCGCGCAGCCGCGCCGCTAGACCTTGGCGTCCTGGCGCGGGATCACGACCTGCTTGATGATCAGCAGGATCGACGCCGTCACCGGGATGGCGACGAGGGCGCCGAGCAGGCCCAGCAGCGTCCCGCCGACGAGTGCGCCGATGACGACGAGCGAGCCCGGTACCGAGATCGTGCGGTTCATCACGCGGGGCGTCAGTACGTACGCCTCGAGCTGCATGTAGATCAGGTACACCACCGCGAAGATGAGGGCGCTGAGCGGGCTCGTGAACAGCGCGATGACCGAGCCGACGATCCAGAAGAGGACCGAGCCCACGAGGGGGATCAGCGTCAGGCAGAAGGCCGTGACGGCGAGCAGCAACGGGAACGGCAGCCCGAGGAAGAGATAGAGGAGGAACGTGACGATCGAGTTGCAGAACGCCAGGATCACCATGCCGCCGAGGTAGCCGCCGATCGAGTCGGTGATCTGCTCCGTGATCGAGGAGATGCGCTCGCGGCTGCGGGCGGGGGCGAGACGCGTGAACGACACCTTCATCGTGGGCAGCGAGGCGAGGAAGTACAGGCTCAGGACGAGGACGATGATGAGCCCCGAGATCGTCGTGCCGATCGTCACGCCCACCTGGACGACGCCGCCGCCGATCGCGGCGATGTTGCCGGGGTCGGTGAGGAACGTGCGGATCTGGTTGACGATCGTGCCGACCTGGTCGCCGAAGTTGTCCTGCAGCCACGCGTAGACGTCGGATGCCTGGAAGCTCGAGATCAGGTGCGGGATGTCCCGCACGAACTGGGTGATCTGCCGGATGACGGTGGGGATGATCAGCCACAGCACCCCGACCAGCACGAGCGCGAAGGCGGCGTAGACCGTCACGATCCCCCATGCGCGGGTCACGTGATGGCGCTCGAGCAGCCGCACCAGCGGGTCGAGGCCGAGCGCGGCGAACAGGGCGAAGACGACGTAGATGATGACCGTCGAGAGGTTCGAGAACGCCAGGCCGAGGAGGAGCGCGACGAGCCCGCCCAGCGTGAGGGAGAAGCCGACCGCGAACGGGTTGTTCAGGCTCGCCCAGAAGGTGCGCGAGGGCGGCGCCTCGCCCGCGCGCAGCGCGACGGCATCCTCCTCCCGGGTCGCGGCCGGGATGTCCGCCGCCGGGACCTGCGCGCCCGCGGGGGGAAGGGGTGCCGGGGTCTCGGTGCCGTCGCTCATGGACACACTCTAGAGCCAGGGCCACCGCGCGCACGGGCTCCGCGCCCGCGGGCGAGGCGGCGTGCCGCGATAGTGTCGAGAGCGCGAAGGAGGACGCCATGACCGATGCCCCCGCCCCAGTTCCGAACCCCGTCGACCCGGCCGAGACCCTGCAGCGCCTGCGGGGCAGCATCGACAACATCGACGCGTCGCTCATCTACCTGCTCGCCGAGCGGTTCAAGTGCACGAAACAGGTCGGGGAGCTCAAGGCCGCGCACGGCATGCCCGCGTCGGACCCCGCACGCGAAGAGCAGCAGGTCGAGCGGCTCCGCCGGCTGGCGACCGAGGCCGACCTCGATCCGGAGTTCGCGCAGAAGTGGTTCACGTTCGTCGTCGCCGAGGTGATCCGCCACCACACCGAGGCCGCCGCCGACGTGCGATGACCCGCTCTCCACAGCGTGCTCTTCCGCGGAGCGGTCCGCGCTCCGTACGATGCGGAGCATGCCCCGCGAACTGACCATCGGCACGCTGATCGAATCCGAGGACGCCGCACCGGCCCAAGTGCTCGCCGCGAAGCTCAACCGGCACACGTTCTGGTGCGGACAGAGCGGATCCGGCAAGACGTACGCGCTCGGCGTCCTGCTCGAGCAGGTGCTGCTGCACACGCGGCTGCCGCTCGTGATCCTGGACCCGAACTCGGACTTCGCCCGGCTCGGCGAGGTGCGCGACGACGCACCCGCGGACGTGGCCGCCGCGCTGCGCGACCGCGACATCCGGGTCTTCCGCTCCGGCGACCCGGACCGGCCGCTGCGCGCGCGCCTGCTCGGGATGCCGCTGCGCTCGCGTGCCGCGATCCTCGGCATCGATCCGGTCGTCGACGCCGAGCTCTACAACGAGATGCTGCACCTGGAGGCCGAGCTGGGCGGCATCGAGCAGGGGCGGCTGATCGGATACCTGCGCGCGCAGGACTCCGAGCTGCGTCAGCGACTCGCGACGCGGCTGGAGAACCTGGGGATGGCGGAGTGGGCGCTGTGGGCGTGGGGGGAGCGGGACGTCACGCAGGACATCGATGAGGGGCCCGATGCGACCATCGTGGACCTCGGGAGGTTCGACACCCAGGCCGAGTTCCGCGCCGCCGCGCTCGCGGTGCTCGATCACCTGTGGGCCCACCGCGAGGAGCGCCGGCCGCGCCTCATCGTGATCGACGAGGCGCACAACCTGTGCAGCCCCGAGCCCGCGGACGCGGTCCAGGCGCTGCTCACCGAGCGCATCGTGCAGATCGCCGCGGAGGGCCGCAAGTTCGGGCTGTGGCTGCTGCTCTCGACCCAGCGGCCTTCGAAGGTACACCCCAACGCCCTGTCGCAGTGCGACAACCTCGCGCTCATGCGGATGAGCTCGCTGCGCGACCTCGACGAGCTCGCGGACGTGTTCGGGTACGCCCCGGAGTCTCTCGTGCAGCGTTCGCCCGCGTTCGCGCAGGGGCAGGCCCTGTTCGCCGGCGGTTTCGTCGATCAGCCGGGCCTGGTCCAGATGGGGTCGCGCCTCACGCAGGAGGGCGGGATCGACGTCCCGGTCCCGCTGCGCTGATCAGGGCCGCGATCAGGGCACGAGCCGGCGCATCGTCCCGTAGGAGATCACCGACAGGACGGCCGTCAGGACGAGGCCCCACAGCGCGAACGAGATCGCGCTCTGCGTGGTGAGCCATGCCCCGACCGCGCCCCACGCGTCGACGCGGCCGATGAGCCAGATCGCCCCGACCAGGAGAAGTCCGAGGGCGACGAGGACGATCGTCAGCCCGATCGCACCGAACCGCTTGAAGATCGTCGCCCCCCAGAACCCGAAGACGAAGAACAGCATCGCCACCATGAAGAAGAACAGCGCGGCACCTGCCGGGCCTGCGGCCCAGATCCAGTCGATGTAGAAGAAGTAGCCGTTCATCCCCCAGCCGTGGGTGGCGAGCTCGAGCGCGCCGCCGGCCACGAAGACCGCGGCGAGGATCGCCGAGGTGAGGGCAGCGGTCGTGAGCGTGCCGATGAAGAAGGCGCGCCGGGTGACGCTCATCGCCTGCGAGAACGGGAACGTGAGCGTGAGCGCTTGGATGCCGACGGCGAAGAAGTACCACAGGGGCGCCTGGGAGCCGCCACTGTACTTCGTCCCGCCGTAGGGGATCATCGACCAGATCAGGAGGGACAGCACGAAGCTGCCGCCGAGGATGATGAGCGGGATCCAGATGTACGTCATCCGGTTCACCAGCTGCATGCGGACGACGTTGAGTGTGCGGTTCATCGCGCTGCCCCTTCGGTGCGTGCCGTGTCGGTGTGCTGGGTGGTGCGGACGATCAGCTGCTGGAGCGAGACCGGTGCGACCTCGAGCCCTGCCTCGCCGAGCCGGCGCCGGTCGTCCGGGCTGAGCGTCCCGATGACCGTGACCGACGACACGTGACCCAGGCTCTCGCGATGGATGACCTCGCGGCCCGCGACGAACGCGTCCACCGCGGCGGTGTCGCCGACGATCGTGGCGGCGCGGTCGCGCACGGCATCCGTCTCCTCGTCCATGATGATGCGGCCGTGGTCGATGACGAGGACCCGCTCGATGAGGTTCGCGACCTCGTCGATCAGGTGGCTGGAGAGGATGACCGTGCGCGGATGCGCGGTGTAGTCCTCGACGAGCCGGTCGTAGAACAGCTGTCGCGCGACGGCGTCGAGGCCGAGGTACGGCTCGTCGAAGAAGGTGATCTCGGCGCGCGAGGCGAGTCCGATGATCACGCCGACCGCCGACAGCTGGCCGCGCGAGAGCTTCTTGATCCGGGTGCGCATCGGCAGCTCGAACTCGGCGACGAGCCGGTCGCACAGCTCCTGGCTCCAGTTCGGGAAGAAGAGCCGGGCGGTGGCGAAGGCGTGGGGGGGCTTGGCGTCGTCCGGATACTTCTGGCTCTCGCGCACGAAGCACACGCGGCTCAGCACCCGCCCGTTCTCGTACGGGTCCTCGCCGAAGACGCGGACGTCGCCGGAGGTGGCGAAGTTCTGCGCGGTGAGGATGGACATGACGCTCGTCTTGCCGGCGCCATTGCGGCCGAGCAGGCCGTAGATCACGTCCTTCTCGATGGCGAACGTGATGTCGTCGACCGCGATCGTGTCGCGGTAGCGCTTGGTGAGGTGCTCCACCTCGATGACGGAGGTCATCGTGCCGGTCCTTCCGTGTCGGTGTGCGATGCGGTCATGCGCTCGCGGATGAGTTGGCCGAGGTCGTCGGCGCCGAGGCCGAGCTTCCGCGCCTCGTCGAGGAGCGGCTCGACGAAGCGGTCGGCGAAGACGGTGCGGCGCTCGGCCAGCAGGAGGTCGCGGGCGCCCGGCGACACGAACATGCCGATGCCCCGACGCTTGTGGATCACGCCCTTGTCGACGAGCATGTTCACCCCTTTCGCCGCCGTCGCGGGATTGATGCGGTAGAAGGCCGCGAGCTCGTTCGTGGACGGCGCCTGCGCCTCTTCGGCGAGGCTGCCGTCGATGATCGAGTCCTCCACGCTCTCTGCGATCTGCAGGAAGAGCGGCCTGCCTTCTTCGATCACTCCGCCTCCGGTCCCTTGGTTAGTTACTTGACTAAGTAACCACAGAAGTCCTGCGTGCGCAACCCCGATCTCCCCGCCGCGCAACGCAAGGTGTCGTGACGCGAGCCTCGGACATCGGTCGCGAATGGCCGGATGGACCGCCCCGGGCACCCGGAATGACGCCCTCTTGCGACCGAAACAGGTGGCTGGATCAGACGATGGGGGGCTTGGGGGAGCGCGCCGGGACCGGCCATGGCGAGGGCGGAGCCGCCGGGGATGCCGGAGCCGCCGGGGATGCCGGGGGCGCGGAGGCGGGGGGCGTGAGCGGGGGGCGGTCCGCGGCATCCTGCCCCACAGGGATGTCCTGGGCGGCGGTCGCCGGGAGCTCGAGGGCGACCTTCGTCTCGAGGACCTCGATCGCACCGTCCGAGAGGGAGATGAGGCCGTCGAGCTCCTCCCGCACGCGGCGGTACGCGAGCTGACGCTCGGCGGGCGTGGCGGCCTGGTCGATCGCCACGGTGAGGAGCTGCTTCGCGGTGTCGAGGCGCTTGCGCTCCCCGTCGGTGAAGGTCGAGTCCTTCAGCCGCCGGGCATCCCGCTCCGCCACGTCGAATGCGACCTCGTAGTCCGTGACCGCGTTGCGGTACTCGGCGAGGTGGTCCTTCGTGAGCCGTGCCTTGGCCGACGCGGGGCGAAGGCCGTCGGCGACCTTCTTCGCGCGCAGGAACGCGGCGGTGAGGGGCTGGCGTCCGTCGCTCATCGCGGGGAACGCGATCAGCTTCGCGACGTCGAGCTCGTAGTCGAGCCACCGCTTGGTGACGGCATCCTGCGCCGCGAACAGCCGGGTGAGCTGCGCCTCCTGCGACTCGTCAGGGTCGACGGCGGCGGACGGGGCGGGGGCGGCGGATGCCGGGACCGCGGCCGGCGCGACGCCCTTGCCGCGCGCCGCGGCCTGCGCCGCCTTGATCTCGGCCTTCGCGTGCAGGATCTCCAGCCGCCGGGCGTGACGGCCGCGCGCGCCGCGCTCCCAGGCGCGGGCGACGCCGCCCATCACTCCGAGGAAGGGGAAGATGAGCCACCAGTAGCTGCCGATGAAGTTCCAGGGCTCCACCATGTCATGCTAACCGCCCGCGGGAAGCGGCATCCCGGACGAATGTCACGCGGCCGGGCCGCGGAGCGTGCCCGTGAGGGTCAGCCGACGAGGAGGGCGATGACCGTGGCGCCGCCGCCGACGAGGATGAGCGCGACGATCACGACCCATGCGATCACCTTGATACGGCGCTGACGCGCGTCCGTGAAGGTGCTGTACTCCTCGTCCTCCGCCATGACGACCAGTCTAGGCCGAGGGTTCGGACACCGTTGCGCCGAACGCGCCCGGGAGGGTCGAGGTCGACAGCCCGCGCAGCTCCGAGAGCGGCACCGTGAACAGCCCCTGCACCTCCAGCGCCGCCTCCTCGCCGTCGGCGGCATCCGTCACGCCGATCCGCAGCACCGGGTAGCCCCGGCCGTCGCACAGCCCGCGGAACTTGACGTCCTCCTCACGGGGGACGGTGACCAGCACGCGGCCGGTCGACTCGGAGAAGAGGGCGGCCGCGGCATCCACGCCGTCGCGCTCGCGCAGCTCGTCGAGCCACACCCGCGCACCGACTCCGAAGCGGAGCACGCCCTCGGTGAGCGACTGCGCGAGCCCGCCCTCCGAGAGGTCGTGCGCGCTCGAGATGAGCGACTGATCGGATGCCGCACGCAGCAGCTCGGCGAGCCGGCGCTCGGCGCCGAGGTCGACGGCCGGCGGACGACCGCCGAGGTGGCCGTGGATCGTCGCCGCCCACGCGGAGCCGCTCAACTCGGTCGACGTCACGCCGAGCAGATACAGGTTCTCGCCCGCGTCCTGCCACCCCGACGGGATGCGGCGGGCGACGTCATCGATGATGCCCATGACCCCGACGACCGGCGTGGGGTGGATCGGCACGTCGCCGGTCTGGTTGTAGAAGCTGACGTTGCCCCCCGTGACCGGGATGCCCAGCTCGAGGCATCCGT
>Ga0209963_1000301_pt1 | contig 118640 bp, 119 predicted proteins | sample ThiBio_1000_biof_2_FD_183957 | JGI IMG/M metagenome (GOLD analysis project Ga0209963, IMG submission 183957) | Wastewater bioreactor microbial communities from Cape Town, South Africa - Thiocy_cont_1000_biof (SPAdes) | ecosystem: Engineered > Bioreactor > Thiocyanate-remediating >... | reverse complement strand
CGCAAATATCAGCGCCGTGCGACTTCGCTGATCCGGGATCATAAGGCGCGATAGAGCAAGCCGTCATTGCCGGACTTGACCCGGCAATCCATCATCTTTTGAAAAGATGGATGCCCGGATCAAGTCCCGGTTTTGGCCGAGACTGACAAGCGGGTTGAGGTGGTGTCAATCCTTGGCTTGTAGCTGGGTTTTCCGGTGCGGTCGATCCAGTCGAGGATAGTCCCAAGCTCGCCTTGCAGGGTGATGGAGAGGTCGCGGCGCATCTTGCCGGGAGTAATGACGATGCGGTCGATGATCTCGCGGATGGCCTCGGCTGCCTCAAGGGCGTCGTCCGGATGGGCGAGAGCGACGGTCAGGCGCTCGATCCTGCGCCGGTAGGTTTCGGCGATGCCGGGGTGGATGTCGGGAATATCCTGCGGCACGTCCGACAGCCGGGCGGTGAGGCTGTCCTGTTTCGCCTCAAGCTGGGTGAGCCTGTCGGACAAAGCCCGATGCCAGCCGCCTTGCTCGATGACGCGCACGATCTCGGCAATGGCCTTTGCCGTCTCGGCCAGTTCCCTGCGGCTGGCCTCGGCGGTGTTGCGGCGCTCACGGTTGAGGCGGTTGGTTTCCTTCGCATAGGCGCGCATCGCCTCTGCGGCCATGTCCGGCGTCATCATGCGCTCGCGCAGACCAGTCAGCACGCGGGCTTCCAGAGCCTCGCGAGCAATGGTGCGGGCATTGTCGCAACCATTGCCGAGCACATGGTTGATGCAGGCGAAGCGGTCCTGTCCGCGCCGGGCATAGGTGCCGTCACAGCAGCCGCAGAACAGAAGACCGGACAGCAGTGTGCGCGGACGGTGGGTCGCGTTGAGGCCGCCGTTCTTCGCCATCATCGTTCGCGTGGCGGCGCGTGATGCCTCAGCCTGCTTCTTGTAGAGGCCGGTCAATTCGTCCTGCCTGGCCTTCGCGGCGTCCCATAGCTCCTGCGATACGATGCGAAGCTCCGGGACGTCCGCTCGTATCCACTCGCTTTCGGGATTGAACCGATAGGTGACACGGCCGGTGTCGGGGTTCTTCAGCTTCTTCTGCCGGTTCCAGCGGATGATGCCGATGTAAAGCTCGCAGTTGAGAATGCCGGAACTGATGATCCGGTTGCCCCGGATGGTGGTGTCGTTCCAGCGATTGCCCGATGGACTCGGGATTCCATCGCGGTTGAGGTCAGCGGCAATCTTCTTTGGTCCCTTGCCGGCGACATATTCGCGGAAGATGCGCCGCACGATCTCGGCCCGGTCCTCGACGATCTCGCGTTCACCTCGGATTGGCTCGCCGTTGGCGTCGAGCTGGTGGACGACGCGATAGCCATAGGCGTTGCCGCCGCCAATCTTGCCGGCCTCGACGCGGCCCCTGATGCCGCGATGGGTCTTGATGGCGAGGTCTTTCAGGAAAAGCGCATTCATAGTGCCCTTGAGGCCGACATGAAGCTCGTTGATCTCGCCTTCCGACAGGGTGGCGATCGTTACGCCTGCAAAACGCAGTCGCTTGAACACCCCGGCCACATCCTCCTGATCGCGGCTGATGCGGTCCAACGCCTCGGACAGCACCATGTCGAAACGGCCGGCCTGCGCGTCGGCCAGAAGTGATTGGATGCCGGATCGAATGAGCGATGCACCCGATATGGCGCGGTCGGAATAGCTGTCCACCACGGTCCAGCCCTCGCGCGCGGCGCGCTCGCGGCATTGGCGCAACTGGTCCTCAATGGAGGCGTCGCGCTGGTTGTCGGAGGAATAGCGAGCGTAAAGGGCAACGCGCGGCGTCGGGCGGATAGTCATCAGGGCGATCCTTTCACTCCTTGTCGGCCCCGTCCTCCATTCCGTCGGGCACGATGGGCCTGTTGTCGTTGGCGGCGACACGCGCCGCGTAATCTTCCCGCGCCATGCGGCGGCCGATGATGCGGGCCAGCGTTAGCGCCACCCGGTCGATGTTGCGCCAAGTCTCTGCGCTCGGCTCGCCGCGCGGGCCGGTATTGTCATTCGCCGGTTTGAACCGTTCCGGCTCGGTGTCGTCGTCCATGCCGTTTCCCACACTGTTTTTCGAGACAAACAGGCATGAAGCGGCAGCGAAACCGGAATGAAAAGGCCTAAAACTCCTTCATGGTACAATCGGCGGCAAATACTTGCGAACGGCGGTTCTAGCGTAGGTCGCTCCATACGCATCACATCACTTATGCTGCGCGTTTCTTCAACGGACGTGCGCGGTCGATTCGCTCACGCTCTTTCGGCGTGTTCATCACCTCCCAAAGATCGCTGCGCCGCTGCACGTTGAGCCAGAAATCGGGGCTGTTGCCGAAGACACGAGCCAGGATCAGAGCCGTCGCGGCGGTGACGTTCCTGCGGTTGCCGCACAGTTCGTTGACGTGCTTGCGCTGAACGCCCATCGCCTCGGCAAGCGCGCCCTGCGTCAGGCCCATCGGTGCCATGAACTCTTCCGTCAAAATCTCGCCGACCGTGGCCGGCTTGCGCTTGGTGGTCAACATGGTTGCCTCGCTCTCATCGGTAACTGTGATCGTCCAGATAAATCCCGTCCGCCTCGCCGCGCTTACCATCCCAGCGGAAAACCAGCCGCCATTGCTGATTGACACGGATCGAATGAAACCCCGCCAGCTTGCCGCGTAGCTTCTCGAAGTGGTTGCTCAGCGGCACGCGCAAGTCCTGATCTGTCATGGCGTCGTCGATCATCTGGAGCTTTCTGAACAGTCGGGCTTCGAGATCGGACGGGATATGGCTGGAATGGGCATCGTCCACGAAGAAAGCTCGCAACCAGCCATCCCGAAAGCCGACGATCATCCCGCCACTCCAATTTGGAGTATTTGTACCACCCCATAACCCATTTCTCAAGAATGATTTCCCCTCACCAGCGACGCCGCCTCTCCTTCGGGACGGGAGCGCAACCGCGCTCACAATCCGCCTTTGTCTGCTTGGCAAGCCACCACCGGGCCGGCGGCAGGCGGTCAAGGCCGAAGCCGCGCAGCGGGGGCGCGATAGCGCCAGCCTTGAGGGACTGCCGACAGTCTGGTTTCATCAGAGCAACCAGATAGGTCTCTCCTCCAATCCGAGCTTGAGGCTGTCTGAATGTGTGCTCTTTGACGGAGCCTCGCGGCGAAGCACGTCGGGATTCGAGCCGGTGCAATATGGAGAAGGGCTGCGGAGCAGCCGAAGCTTGATGAGCAATCGCATTTTTCTGCATGGGGTGCCTGATACGCCGAGAATTTGGGGCGCTTTGATAGAAGCGCTTGGCGAAGATGCGTTGACGCCATGCCTGCCAGGCTTTTGTGCTCCGCCTCCCAGGGGATTTGGAAGTACAAAAGACGAATACGCGGAATGGCTAATTCGATTACTGGAAGATCAATACGCGGCGTTCGGCCCAATAGATATTTTCGGACACGATTGGGGTGCCCTGTTGACATTGAGGGTAGTGTCTCTACGGCCGCAATTGATCAAATCGTGGGCAATTTCGGGGGCGACAATCGATCCCGATTACCGGGGTCACGCTGTCGCGCATCTGTGGAACGCTCCATTGGCAGGTGAAGTTGCAATGGCGCTTTCACCGGCACGAATGATGGAAATCGTCTTTCGGCTGAACGGTCTTCCTCGGGATATTGCCGGACGCGAAGCATCTGCATGGTGTCCTCATATGCGCCGGTCGATACTCGCGCTGTATCGCTCCGCTAACGCGCTTCGATTTGACGGCGACTGGGTCGAACGTCTCAAAGACCTGCCTGAGCGTGGACTGCTGATCTGGGGAGCAAAAGACCCTTATGTTTCGTTGTCTGTCGCCCAGCGTTTCGCAGAAAAATATCGTACCGCGCTTCACATTGAACATGGCGCTGGGCATTGGGCCATCGTCGAACGGTCACAAACAATTTCCAAAATTCTCAAGCTGCATTGGTCTGAATAGAACGCTGCCTCACGATCCAAGGCAGCGCTGCCTGACGAACACCCATCTGATGCCGCCGGTGTCGTGCATGACACCGGAAAGCAGACTGCAAGCACGTCCACATAAGCGCTGACTTTCTGGATGTCTGTAATGGTCTCAACAGACCTCATCGATCTCACTTTTTGGACGCCATGATCCCGGATCGGCGATCCAGCGGTTGATGTCGGACTCGCGCCATCCCGCGCCGTTGACGCTGATCTTGATCCGGGGCGGGAACGTGCCCTCAGTGATCTTGCGGTAGATCGTGGACTTGGACAGCCCGGTTCTGGAAAGAACGGTTTTCATGCGGACGATACGGTCTGGTTCGGGCATGGTCGCGCTGCCTCCTGCTGGCTGTTCTCGAGGGTTTTCGAGACCAGACAGAGCAACGATTTGTCGTTGTGCAAGAGGTATTTTATCGTCGTAGTACTGCGGGGTAGAACCGGCGGCAAATACTTGCGATCGGCGGAATCGATTCATGTCGCCTGACACTGCGCACAGCGATTTTCCGATAACGACATGCACCAAATCAGAGTCCGATGCCCCTTCCTCTGCCGAGTCCGTGGCTGATGGCAAGGTCGCGGCCGAGACTATGGCCTGAGTCGAAATCGATACCGAGTTCGCGCTTTCGGCCCCGGAGCAGGGATTCCATCTGCGCATCGCGTTCGAGGCTCATCGCCATATTGCCCATCTCCTTACGCGCGGCCTTGTAGCCGGAATAATCGCCCGCCGCATATTGGCGCTCACCGGCCCGGTCGAGGTTCTGCCAGCGCTCCACGAAGCGGTCCGCGCGACGCTGTGGGTCGGTACGGATTTCGGTCTCCAACTGGAGGGCACGAATGGCGCGGCCAGTCCGGCCCGATCCCGCTTCATGGGCGAGGCTGTTGTCCTTGTTGTAAGCGGCTTCCGCATCCTGCCAGCCATGGGGCCGGACCTCATCGAATGCGCGCCTTGCCGCGCCAAGCTCGCGCCGCTGTTCGATGGAAGGCGTGAGCCCCTGATGCTTGGCTTCAAGGATCGCGGCCGCTGCGCGGGCATGACGCTGGAGCGCAGCCGTGCGGGCTTTGCGCAAGGCCGCTTCCGGGTCTTCGGCAATTTGCCGGTCTGGCGTTGTGTGGTCGCGCCGCACCGCCACGCCTGCGTTTCCTCTTTCCGGCCGCTCTCCAGCGTCAGGGTCAGACGCGCCATCGCCGGACAGGCGCAACCCGTCGAACATTCCGCGCACCTTCTCCGGCACGACTTTGCGCACGATCTCGACAACACGCTCGCGGAAGGTGATGCCGCGCCGCTCGGCATAGCTCTGCGCTGGATCGGCGCGCTCATAATCCGTCGCCATGTCCTTTGCACGATCGCGTGACAGAGTGCGGATGAGCCGATTCTGATCGGCGAAGTCGTCGCGGCCGTAATGCAGGTTCATGCCGTCACGGTGACGCGACAGGGCGACATAACTGCCGTGGGCGTCCAGTCCCGGCGTCGCCAGCACATGAACGCGGTCCACCGTCATGCCCTGCGCCTTGTGGATGGTCGCGGCATAGCCGTGGTCGATGCGGTTGTAGTCTTTTAGATCGAAGGCGACGGAGCGCCCATCGTCGGTGTGCACGGTCATGCTGGTGACGCTGACCTGCTCGATGGTCCCAAGCGTGCCGTTCTTGATGCCAAGGCCGCGCTCGTTTTGCAGGAACATGACACGATCCCCGCTGGCGAAACTGCGCGCGCCGCGTTCGACTTTCAGGTGAACGTCCTCGCCGAGATCGCCCGCCTCCCGCATCTGTTCCCGTGCGCTCGCATTGAGCGCACGCACCTCGTCATTGGTGTGGGTGAGGATGATGCGGCTCAGGTCCGGCGCGGCCTGCCGGTCACGGTCCCAACGGTCGATCAGGTCGCCACGCGCCTGCTCGCGGGTTTCGGCGGAATGCACCATGTCGTGCGTGTCATAGGCATGGATCGCCGCGCCGGTCCTGCCGGTCGCCAGATCGCGGGTGGCGTCGCGCTGCCAGTCTTCCCGCTGGCGGCGGACTTCATGGATTTCGACGCCGCCATGACGCTCATGGATCGAGCGGAACGCCGCACCGGCTTCGATAGACTGTAGCTGCTGCGGGTCGCCGACCAGCACCACCTTTGCGCCAACATCTGCGGCATGGGACAGCACGCGTTCCAACTGGCGCGTGCCGACCATGCCCGCCTCGTCAATGATAAGCACATCACGGATGGTGAGCGTGTCGCGGCCCTGTCCCCAACCATGTTCCATGCTGGCGATGGTACGGGATGCAATGCCCGATCCGCTTTCCAGATTCTCGGCGGCGATGCCGGATAGGGCCGCGCCGCGAACCTCGTAGCCTGCTTCCTCCCATGCCTCGCGTGCAACACCCAGCATCGCGCTCTTTCCCGTCCCGGCATAACCGACGACGATGCCAAGGTCGCGCCCGTCCGTGACATGCGCCAGCGCATCGGCCTGCTCGCCGGAAAGGACAAGGCCGCGCCGTTCGGCGCGGGCCAATGCCGCCTGCCTGTCAGCGTCATTGACCTCATGGCGTTCGCGTTCCGCCATCATCTCGGCGGCGCGGTGCAGGCGCTGTTCGGCCTCGATCATGTCGCGGGTGGTGAAGCGATCCTCGCCACGAGAATCCTTGCCAAGTTCGATCAGGTCAGGGGCGTTTCCCATCGCGCCCATGACCTCGTTGAACTGCTCGATACCGTCGCTGTGCCGGTGCGCGAACTTCGCCATGTCGCGCCGCGTGAAGGTCGATTGCTGCTGCGTGATCGCGTCCAGTGCGATGGACGGATCGGCGATGATCCGCGCGCCGTTGTTGCGGGCGATCTCGCGGTGCATCTCCGCCCGGTCAGCGGCTTCGATCCCTTCGCCCTCGATCCGTTGCGCAGGCGCGCCGATCTGGCTTTGCGGCTCAAGGTCGATGCCCTGCGCCTCAAGACTGCGATGGTCGATCCGCGCGTCGATGTCGAGTTCGGCTAGCCGCTCGTTGACGTGCTCGGCCCAGCGTTCGCGCCAGTGCTCCACCAACTCCGTACGGTTCCAGTCCCGTACCTTCGGGCCAAAACCGTTCTCGTCCACGCTACGCATCGTCAGCATGACATGGGCATGGGGCTTCGGCATGCCGTCCTCGCCGATGTCCCAATGCACATTGAGGTCGGCGATCATGCCCGGATCGACGAATTCCGATTGCGCGAAGTCGCGGGCGAGTTCGATGCCCTGCGCTCGCGTCAGTTCACGCGGAATGGCGAACTCGACCTCGCGCGCAAGCTGCGCGTCCTTGCGCACTTCGAACGCCTCCACATCGTTCCAGAGCCGTTCGCGATCCTCCCACACATCGGGCGCGTTATCGGGAAGCATCACTTCGGAATGGACGACGCCGCGCTTGGCAGTAAAGTCTTGATCGCGGCCCTGCCGTTCATCGCGCAGGCGCGACGCCGAGCGATAGGCGGCGGATGCCACCGCGCTCTGGCCGGACTTGCGGCCAATGACCTTGACGTGAAGATGATAGATCGCCATCGCGATCGGATCATTGACACGCTCAAGCACACGTCGGAACGACGTATAAGCGCGCCCTCCCTCGAAAAAATCTCGGGATGGACCGGCCCGTGCCAGACCGTCCCGGCAACATAGGAGCGTTCCGCAGGTCGCTCAACTATCTTCGGTTCATCGACAACTTATGGAAACGATGGAGACGACGATGCGCAAGCCACGCGACTACGATGCCGAACTGAAGACGCTGGAAGACAAAGCCAAGGAACTGAAGAACCGCAAGGTGCAGCAACTCGGCGAACTGGTGATCGCCACCGGAGCGGATGCGCTCAACGCCGAGGAACTGGCGGGCGCGCTGGTCGTGCTGGCCGAGACGAAGGATGCCGGAAAGCGGGAGGCATGGGCCAAGCGCGGGGCGACGTTTTTCGAGAGACGGGCGCGGCGAACTGCTCAGGCAAATGACAACGACGCGAGCCGCGCTCAAACGCCTTCGCACGGAACGCAACCAGCATCAGGCGGCACGGGCGCGGCATGACATGCGGAGTTGGCAGATCGAACGCCGGAAGCGCACGCGCCATCTAATCGAACTCGGCGGCCTCGTCGTCAAAGCCGGGATTGTGGACTTGACCGGCGACGACCGTGCCACGATCTACGGCGCGCTACTTTGGATGACTGACAAGCTCCAAAGCGATCAAGGCGAACAGGCCCGCGTGCTGTGGGCCGAAAAGGGGAAACAGGCGTTCACTACAGAACGCAAAAGCAAAACGCTTTTGCCTCCACTCGGCCAGTATGAATGATACGGCGAAGCATATCACCCACGGCTGGCTAGCTCAGTTTCCACTTATCAAAGGCAACTACAAAAGCCATGATACCTGATGGAAGATTCAAACCACGAGGATCTAATGACGATAAGAACGATGGACAACGTCCCGATTCCGGCAGACGCATCGCAACCGCTCGTCAGCCGCCTCAATGGACGCACTTTTGTTACAACCGGTAACGATCATGGTCTATCAACGGCGGAAACGTCATTTCGATACTTCGTCGAGGGCATGATCATAACCGGTGAGTATCAGGGAGGAGAGATTGTTGTCGGAAAAATCGTCGGGAAAGCGACCGGGCCAGCAACAATCGAGTTGCTGTTTCAATGTGTTTCCGCCGATGGAAAACTCATCTGCGGGCAATCATCCGGACACATTGGCATTAACAACAACGGTTTCGTGACGCTTGACTTTGAGTGGTCCTGGCTAACGGATGATCGATCAAGCGGGCGATCCAGCTATATTGAAATTCAAAATTAGAGGGAGTTTCGCTGGAAGTTCCGTTTTTAGATTACTGCAAACTCTGCATGCAATTGAGTTGCGCGTTGAATACGGTCGCTGGTACGATCACTCGCTCGTCGGAATAGAGCAGCCCGAGTTCTTCAACGTAGTCCTCTGGCTGACGACTGACGGCCGCCAAGCGATCGCAGAAGGCCAGATCAAGGTCGCTGTCCCTCCGAGGCATCGCACCCCAAACGTCCCACGGAAGCATCTCGCGGTTGTTTAACGCCGCGATATCGCGGATGAGGTTTCCCGCGATGAACCAAAGTCCGTGCATGTCAAGAATGCCAAAACCGCTCGGATCGACCATCCCGGCGCGGCAGAGCGACCAAGCATCGCCTGCCACCAAAAACTGATCTCGTGGTACGTCTGCCGTATCAAATTTGATCCCGAAAAGTTCGCGTTGGCGGTCGTCGATTTGAGCATCGAACAGCAACCAGCATTTCTTTCCGTCATTCCAATACTCAGTGACCCAATGATCGAGGTACTTACCGTTCTCAAAGTAGGAGCCAAAGCCGCAACGAGCCCGAGCCGGAATACCTCGCGCGCGTAACATCGCCATGTGAAGAAGTGTGAAATGCCTACAGACGCCGACCTGTCGTTCGTTGGTAGCTCGCGCCACAGAAAGCGGCCGATTATCGCGTGTAATGATTTCCTCCAGCATCTTCTCAATCGCGCGGATATGCGACTGAGCTTGCCGGTCCTGGTCGAGCACAACTCCGTACGCGGGGGCGAGATGCTGATGGATCAACAGACCCTGCACAGTTTCTGCCAACGCGCCGATATCGCAAGGCAGCCCGTCCAACAATGCGGCGTGGCATCCAGGGGCGCTCATAGCAACTGGTTCCAAATATCGGTCAAAGTTCATCCGGGGGCACCTCTGGAAACCTGTCGTGATTGTTTAGCGGACGGGGTCATCGAGGCCGAGGTTATTATGAATCAAGTCCGATAGGTCGGGAAAATGACGCAGAGTGGCCGAGATTGCTCGCTCGACGCCGCTCGCTGTTACGCAACCAATGCGGACTTTCGCGGGGATGATGTCGCCTCCAACCCCATGACCATCATTGATTGGCTATTGGCAGCAGGCGTCCAGATCATTCACATACTCGCTCTTGATGTGGTACGTTGGGCTCCATTACCTGTTCGAGAGCGCTGTACCACTCTAGCGGATTAATTCCTGCCTATGAGCTTTGTGGCTGGCATCATCGCCCAAACTCCGCTCTGGGTATGGTTTCTGCTCGGCTATCTGGTGTGGCAAGGCATCAAGGCGACGCAGCCGGGGACCACCACGATCTGGCGTGCCCTCATCGTGCCGACAATCTTCATCCTCTGGGGTCTGTCACGGATCGGCTCAAATCAACAGCCGACGATCTGGCCACTGGTGGCGTGGACCGCCGCCGCGTTGGCGCTTTCGCCTGTCGGCGTCCTCACTTCGCGGCCATTTCAAGTAGATCACGCGACCGGACTGATATCCCGCCAGGGCAGCGTGGTACCGTTGATCCGTAACGTTTCTGTCTTCGTCCTACAGTATGCAGTTGCAGTTCTGGCAGCGATGCACGCCGACGATCACGCCATTGGCGCCGTCGTCGGCCGTGCCATATCGGGGGCAACGTCGGGCTATTTCATCGGCTCCGCCATCGCGCTGCTGCGCGAATATTGGCGCAGGCGGTCAGGCCCTACGCAATAAGGCGGACGTCCCACGAGCAATCTGCTCGTGACGACTGCTGGCATCTGACCTCGATTGACTGCACGAGTCATCGCGGCGCGCAATTCATCGACCTGTTCGTCGCGCCGGAATACCGCTCCTATAGGGTTGTCGCCGGCATCTATTCCGGCATCCGAGACCAGCTAAAGCCATAAGAGAACTGCATTGTCGTCACGCTTCCGAATGAGAAGGCGACCGAGTTAGCGCGGCGGCACAATATGTCGCGATGGGCCAATACCGGACCTCAGCAGAGAGGCTGCCTTCGTGTTCGAGCGTCCGTTAGGTTTCGGCCTCGGCTGACGGTGGTTCCTGTATTGGCAGGCAACGGCATAAGGATGCCGAGTCAAGGAACTTTGACTTGGCGCTTCATCAGCATACCATAACCTCTTTCGATTACATTCGAGGTCTTATATGGTTCTTCTCGCCCCGGCCGTCGGAGGATGCAATTGCGGCAAGCTGCGATACAGCATCACCAAAGAGCCATTGACGGTGTATATCTGTCATTGCCATCAATGTCAGAAGAGAACTGGCAGCGCATTTAGCCTCTCACTCGTGATGCCGGCAGACGGCTTTCACATAGATGAAGGGCAACCTTCGCGGAGTGAGCGAGTTTTACCTGATGGACAAAAGAACATTTCAATTTCATGCGGTGAATGCCACTCGCGGCTTTACACCCAGCACACTCAACGAAACAACTCGGCGACGCTGAATTTGCGCGCTGGAACACTTGACGATACGCATCACGTTCGGCCAGTCGCTCAGATGTGGACCAGTAGTGCCCAAACGTGGGCGGTTCAGCACGATATCATCAGTCATTCCGAGCAACCGACTGACTACACGCCATGGCTCGACGCGTGGAGAGCGAGGGAGTAATTCGAGATCATCAAAAGCTGGCCGAGGTCGTTTTGGGTCATTTTCGACAGTTTCGCTAAGGGTCGTCGGTAGATTGCGGCGTTGGCGCTTTCGCCTGTCGGTCTCCTCACTCCGCGACCATTTCAAGTGGATCATGCAACCGGACAGATTTCCCACCAGGGCAGCGTGTTTCCGTTGATCCGTAACGTTTCGGTCTTCGCCCTACAGTATGTAGTTGCAATTCTGGCAGCGATGCATGCCGACGATCACGCCATTGGCGCCATCGTCGGCCGCGCGATATCGGGGGCAACGTCGGGCTATTTCATCGGCTCCACCATCGCGTTGCTGCGCGAATATTGGCGCAGGCGGTCAGGCTCTACGCAATAAGGCGGACGTCCCACGACAAATCTGCTCGTGACGACTGCTGGCATCCGATCTCGATCGACTACACGGGTCATCACGGCGCGCAACTCATCGACCTGTTTGTCCCGCCGGAATACCGCTCCTATAGGGTTGTCGCCGGCATCTATTCCGGCATCCGAGACCAGCTAAAGGCATAAGAGAACTGCGTTGTCGTCACGCTCCCGAACGAGAAGGCGACCGCGTTCAACAAGCGCTTTCTGAAGCTACGAAACGGCGCGAACCTCCGGCTTGCGTTGGGCTTGCCGTTCCACGCCGGGGGAGGTGCGTTCGACCTAAGTTTCCGCCGCTTGCACGGACGATTCCATTGCTCTGATCCGAGCGGATATCCCATCGTATCGGGGAATATTTCCAGGCGCTTGAACGTCTCCGCGACTGCTCGCCCGTCCGAACTATACGCACGCTGAATGGGAGGCAGCCATCGCACGCGCCGGATTTCTGTCGCGCTCTACCGCAGCGTTCCGACTGCGGCTCGATTTCAAATCATGGGTCGAACGCATGACCACGCCGCAATTGCATATCGACGCGATCCGTTTTCTCCAGAAGGCGGTTTCCTTGCAGGCGACACAGCATTTCGATACTGAGCCCGATGGCAGCTATCAGATCGACGTCGCTCTGTTCGAAGCGATCAAGTCCGCCCGGTAAAGGCTTAACTGGATGCGCGCCTATTCACGCACGGCGCTTCTGAAGGCGGCCGACAGTACAGCAAGTGCATCGCGTGGCCGGCCGTCCTTCACCCTGGAATGCAGGATGATGGGTAGGCGCGGCAGTTCGGGAAGTCCGAGCCTGGCGCCGACATCAACCGCGCCCATTGGCAACATGCGCGGAGCCAAAGCGGCAACGCCGATCCCGGCCATGACGGCCGCGGCGACCGCAGTAACGCCACCGCCCGCGAATATTTCAGTCCAGGGCACGCCGGCCTCATCGAGAAGCCGGCCCGCCATCACCCGCACGCCGCAGGGTTCGGGCATTGTGGCGACCGGCAGTGGCTCGCCGGCTCGTGGCTTCCAGTTCGGCGATGCGAACCAGCCGAATCTTTCTTCCGCGATGATTTCGCCATCGCTCCGCTCCGCGTGCAGGCGCACGATCGCCGTATCGAGTTCACGCCGATCAAAACTCTGGAGCAGGTCGCCGGAAGATCCGATCCGGATTTCGATCACCAGATGCGGGTCTTGCGCATTCATGTGCGCGATCAGCGTAGGCAGCTCCGGCCCGGCAACATGATCGCTGATGCCGATGGTGAACCGCTCGCGGCCTGCGATAACGGCAGCGAGCGCGCGGTCGTGCGCGGCCACCAGTTCGCGGGCGCGATCGAGGAAGGCCGTGCCGCGCGCCGAGAGTTGCACAGATCGCGGCGTTCGTTCGACAAGCCGGCATCCGAGCCTGTCTTCCAGTCGCTTCAGCTTCAAGCTGACCGCGCTCTGCGTTGTCCGCATCGCTTCGGCCGCGCGCGTGAAGCTGCCAAGCTCGGCAATGCGGACGAAGGCGGCGACGGCATCCAGATCGAGAGGGCGCTCTATCATTTCCAAATGTTATCTCTGAAATCAATATCCATTTCATATAAAAATACTACGACGCTGCCTAATGTCGAGCTAGATCGGAATGGAAAGGGACCGCAATGCCGCTCGTTCATGTCTCCCTGCGCGCCGGAAAGCCCGAAGCCTATCGGCGGGCGATCCTCGACAACCTCTATCGTGCGATGCGCGAAGCGCTCAGCGTGCCCGAGGACGACCAGTTCATCACCCTGACCGAGCATGACACGACGAACTTCCGCTACGGCAACGCCTTCGGCATCACGCGAAGCGATGATCTCGTCTATATCCAGATCACCGTGTTCAACACTCGCACCCTTGAACAGAAGAAGGCGTTCTTCCAACGCACGGCCGAGTTGCTAGGCGAAAACCCCGGCCTCCGTTCCGAGGACGTGTTCGTGAATATCATCGAGTCGTCAAAAGAGAATTGGTCCGTGGGAAATGGCCTCGCGCAATTCGCGTAAGGGTATGACCCGTATCAATGCCGATCCTTCATTCAAGATGATCTGGAAAGCCGTGCGCGGAGCGCAGTCTCGGCTTCCCACTTGTGCCTAGCAGCCCGTCCTCGACAGGCAGATCTGAAAGCACGACTTCGGAGTCATGCGCTACGCCAGCAGCATGGAATAGACGTTCGGGAGATGGCGCGGATCGGAATTGTGAGAGATAGTATCCACACTTGCGGTCTTTTGCTGTCGCTGATAGCCTTTTTACCAGCGCGTAACTGGCGATCCAACAGATGGGCATGACCATTGGGGAGCGCGCGAAGCAAAAAGGCCGCTCGCCTGGGCCGTTCAAGAAAGAACGGCTGTGAAGATCGCAATATTTCGGTTCGACGGCATTACTGCTCTGGATGCCGTTGGCCCCTACGAATCACTAGCGCGGGTCGCTGAGAACGAGATTGTATTCGTCGCGAAGAACGCAGGTTCTGTCCGCACCGACGATGGATTCTTTGCACTTACCGCTGACATTGGAATCGACAACCTACATACGGCCGACGTTCTAATCGTACCCGGAGGTCATTCGCGCGGATTGAGGGTGGCGATTGCCGACCGAGAGCTTCAGGCTTGGATCAAGGAGGTCGATACAAAGACCCGTTGGACATGCTTAGTTTTCACCGGGTTATTTATCTTCGGTGCAGCCGGTTTGCTTTCGGGACGCAAAGTGTCGACCCACTGGCGGGCTAAGACGATCTTGGGCAACTTCGGCGCTACCTATTCGCTAGGACGTATCACCGTCGATGGGAAATATGTGTCGAGCACGGGAGTATCCGCTGGTATCGACATGGGGCTTGCGCTCTGCGGCGAAATAGCCGATCGCGAGTCGGCGGAAGCAATCGAACTGAGCCTGCAATACGATCCGCATCCTCCCTTCGGTACAGGCGATCCGGAACGCAGCGTGACGCCCGCCCGCGTCAACTTGATCCAACACGTCTTACGCCAGTCCATGTACCCCTCGTCGTCGACGCTGCCATCGCGCGAACTTGTCGGGAGGCGCGCAACCACATCCTGGTTGCATACCTCAACAACAAACAAGTGTTTCCTACATGTGACCAAAAACAGGAGGGCTGCTTATGGAGTTGCAAGTGCGTGAAATGCGGCTTGATGAAACACCGCTTGTTGTTGACTACTTTCACTCATCAACGCCAGAGCATCTGGAAATGCTTGGGGTTGATCCGACCCGCCTTCCGCCGAAGGATGCTTGGACATCCCTATTTGAGGGTCAGTTCAGCCTCCCTGTCTCGAAAAGGAGAGGCTGCTTCGTTATCTGGATAATGGACGGACGAGCAATTGGTTTCTCAAGTTGCGACAAGATCGTGTTCGGCAAGCAAGCGAATATGCATCTTCACGTGACGGAACCGTCGCTGCGCCAGCGGGGGATCGGCGCCCAATGTGTTCGACAAAGCGTAGACATCTACTTTCGAGCGCTGGAGATCAAGCAGTTGTTTTGCGAACCGCACGCTTTCAACGTCGGTCCAAACCGCACCCTTCAGCGCGCTGGATTCAAGTACGTAAAAACATACATGACGGTGCCTGGCCCTTTGAACTTTCACCAAGCTGTGAACCGGTGGATTATAGAGCGCCCCTAACAACCACCACGCTTCTGAGAACGAATTTGATGGCGAATACACTTTGCTGCCGTCAGCGAAGGGATCGGACTAGGGCGGAGTCTCGGCCAACCCTGCGTAACGGCGCCAAGCGCGCCAATTCTTTGATCTTTGTGATATTGGTACCATTGGCTAGATAGGTGGCCGTCATCTTGATACCAAGTTCCTTCTTGACGGTGACTGAAATAGGATCGTGTCGCCGCCGAGACAAAAAAGAGGAACCCGTCGTGTTGAATATTGCTATTGCGTTTGTGCTAGTGCTGTCCACGATGGCGGTTAGCGCGCAAAATATTAAGCGTGGACAATCGCACAAATCGGCCCTCGCCGGCGGCAGCGAAACGCAACCATTCCTATTCGATGGACGAATGCAAGGAGATGGCATCCGGCAGAGAGCCGGAAATTATCATCCCGGCGCTGGCACTATTATCGTGCCAGGGAAAACAAGCTCGCCGGAACGAGAACGATAGATTGGGGCGTGTCTTACACGTCCACAGCAAGGCTTGTCACTTTTTCAAGCGCGCCAAGTTTGCGGAATATTCTATGATGTTACATCTAGAAGAATTCATTCAGCTTTCGTCATCGTTGACCAGCCCTGACGCCTTACGTCGTCTCTATTTAAAGACATTAGGCGACGAGGGATATCAAAATGCAGCATTTGTGACGACGAGAGCGTATCGGTTAGCGTCGGTCCGATGGACACACCTACCGCCGGGTTACACTGAAAATTATACATCTCGTGGATGGGATAAGGTCGATCCGATCATTCAATACGTCACCTCAGCTCGTCGACCCATCCATTGGCAAGACATCGGCAGACACGCACCTATAACCCAGCGACAAAAGCGATTCATGGAAGACTGCCGAGAGATGGGCGTACATTCTGGTGTTACTATTCCGATTCACGGCCCGGGGTTCGATGTTGATTTGATTAGGGTCGAAACTCAATAAAAGTGTTGTCGGCTGAATCGGTTGTTGATTCTCTGGAAGTTCATTGATTCTGGAGTCGACGAGATGCGGTGCAACCTGTTTTGGCTGAGCGATGAGCAATGGCGGCAGATCGAGCCCTATTTGCCAACGGACGTGCGTGGCAAAGAACGGGTAGACGACAGGCGGGTGATCAGCGGCATCCTGCATGTAATTAAGAGCGGTTGCCGGTGGAGCGATTGTCCACCCGAATATGGCCCACCGACGACAATCTACAATCGCTTCGTGCGCTGGGCAGAACGAGGGGTATGGGAGCGGTTGTTCCGCGAACTCGCAGCCCGCGGTCGATCGACCGAAACGCAAATGATCGACTCGACGCACGTCAAGGCACATCGCTCGGCATCCGGCGCAAAAAGGGGGAGCACAAGCAGGCCATTGGTCGCTCGCGCGGCGGCCGCAATACGAAAATCCACGCAATCGCAGATGCTAAAGGCCGTCTTCTTTCCGTCCTTCTGACCGGCGGCCAGGCACATGATTGCCCGCCGGCGAAGCGCCTGATCCGCCGCGCCAAACCAGCGAGAAAACTACTTGGCGACAAGGCCTATGACAGCGCCGATCTGCGCAACTGGCTTGATAAGCGCGGCACCAGGGCCGTCGTTCCAAACAAGTCCAACCGCAAACAACCCTTCAGCTTCGACAGGAAATCCTACAAGCTGCGCCACCGCATCGAGAATGCCTTCTGTCGTCTCAAGGACTTTCGACGCATCGCAACACGTTACGATAGGCTCGCCAGAAACTTCCTTGCCTCCGTCTGCCTCGTCGCCGCTGTCATATGGTGGACTTTATGAGTCGTGACCCTAGCATCAGTCTTCGAGATGAAAAGCAGATCGATAATAAGAGATTCCGGATTCTCCACGCGTTGACCAGCCAATATCATCTGCGGTTGTGCGAACTTGTTGACGCGCCTACGGTCAGTTGCAAGCCACTCACTTCGAAGGAAATTGAATGTTTGCGCTGGTGCAAGGAAGGAAAGACGAACTGGGAGATCGGCGAAATTATGATGATCTCCGAAAAGACGGTTGAATTTCATATTTCTAATCTGACCAAGAAACTTGGTGCAAGTAATCGCATTTCGGCTGTCATTAAGGGCATGTATAAAGGACTTATCTAGGGCGGGGACTCGTCAAGGTGCAGCCACAGTCTGATTCACGCGAGATAGTTGACCACGCGTTGGTCACATCCCAACTCGACGGCAATTCTTAATTCTTTTGAAAAGCCAAATCGTCGCCGAGTTCATCAAAATAGTAAAAGTCAAAGTGATTTAGTGTAAACGGCATAAGGTACACCAAAAATTGGTGGAGAGTTGCGAATTAGTTCGAATCCCATTCTGAGATACATTGGCTGCGCCACCGTCATTATCGGCGTTGTGTGAAGAGCAATCAACGGCGCTCGGTCTCGCCGAGCTCGCTCGATGCATTCTTCAGTCAACCTGCGTCCGATCCCGCGACCCCGACCAGCGGGAGTGACGACCAACATGCGGATGATCGGCCAAGATTGATCGAAATATGCGGCCTTTGGCTTGCCGCCGGATACATAGACGACCCCACCCACGATCCGAGCATCGTCTTCCGCTACGATAATTTCGCCACTTTCTGCCAATTCCGACATCTTGGAGACGCCATTAGCCATCGCCGGCCAATCGGAATATTGGTTCTCAAATTGAAGAAACGCAGCAAGGGCCACATCGTTTAGCTGAATCGCGTCGGCCTCACGAAAATCGCGTACGATAATGGTACTCATTCAATCTCCTATGACCGTACAAACTGAACCATCACCGTAGCTTGGGAATGTTTGCTTGTGTTTGCGCTAACGAAGAGCCATTGGCGATTTTCGTCTCATCAAAGCAGTGGATCGTCTCAACACGCTTCATCGCACCATTCGGCGGTGATGCGCGATCCATTCAGTCGTTGGAATTCGTAGGACCATGGTCGAAACTTACAGGCGGTTTATTGCGCATCTCTAGCTGCATTGCAGCGCACTAGGGGCCAAGGGGTAATTCCCCACTCGCCATCATAAACGATTGAGGTCGAAACAATACTAGGGAATTCCCCAGTATCTCGGTCGCGGCTTTTTGTGATGGGATCAAGCAGGCCGTGGATCGGCTATGCCGATTGTCTCGAACGTCGTTTGAAACGGGCTAATGGCAGTCTTGCATTCGTTCCATGAGGTTATGACTAAGATGCGGCGTCGTGTCACCGGAAATTCAATCGATGGCGGGTGTAGTCGCTCACTGTTAGGCAGCCGCATTCCGCTGATGGCCTTGATCCAGACGCTCACCGTCGCGGAGTATCTGAACTTTCGACATGCCGCGAAGGCGCTTGGCATCAGCCAGTCCAGTGTGAGCGAGCGGATCAAAGCACTGGAAGACATACTCGGCGTCCCGTTGTTCGAGCGTCATGCGCGCGGCGTCCGGCTGACCGACGCCGGCAGATATTTTATAGAGCAGGTGACGGTCGGAATCGCGCAACTCGACCACGCAGTGAAGACCATCGGGATGATGGCAAGAGGCGACCGTGGCCGCTTGCGCATCGGGGTCCATGCGCTGATCCCAGGCAGCTTTCTTGCTGAAGTTCTTGGCCAATATCATGCACAGTATCCTGACATCGACGTGGAGATCACGGAGGGAACAGTCTCCGAAGTGGTGCACCAATTGCGCACGAATGAACTGGACGTGGCGTTCGTCGCTGGCGCACCTCAGTATCCCGATTGCCATTCCACACGTATTTGGACCGAACCACTAATGGTTGCGCTGCCGGCTAGCCATCCACTTGCCGAACGCAATGGAGTAACTTGGGCCGACTTGACGGGCGAAGCGTTTCTTGTCCGCCATGGCGGCACGGGCCCGCAGGTGCACGATCATATCTTGATGCGGCTAGCTGGGCGTTGGCTTTCCCCCTCGATATTACGCTTTGCCGTCGAGCGCGGCACGCTACTGGCGATGATCGCACAGGGTTACGGGGTGACAATCGCAGGCGACGCACATGCGCTGATCCAGCCTCCTGGCGTGGTTTTTCTACCATTCCTCGATGAGCCTGAGCCAGTGCCGTTCTCGGTCGTCTGGTCACCACATAATCGCAGCGCGGTAGTGAGAAATTTGCTTGATCTGGCGAACCAGATGAGCCGCGCGGCGCGGACCGCTGCATAAGCGAAACGGACCTTGCGCTAGGATTTTCCTTTGATCGAATCGACCTTATTCTGGAGATCAATTCCATGACATCAAGGCTTCTTCTTCATGTAGATAAGCAATTTGTTAGTCCATACGCCATGTCGGTATTTGTCTCTCTTCACGAGAAAGAACTTCCGTTTCAAATATCCGCGATCGATCTTGCTCAGCAAGCTAACAACGAACGGGAGTTTGCAGCGGCCTCACTAACGCGCCGCGTGCCGACACTAGTTCACAATGACTTTTCATTGTCTGAATCATCTGCGATCGCTGAATATTTAGACGAGACATTTCCTGGCGTGTCTCTTTATCCTAAAGAGACACGCCTACGGGCCCGCGCACGTCAAATTCAGGCGTGGCTTCGTTCCGATTTGATGTCCATTAGGCAGGAACGCCCCACGGAGGTCATCTTCTACTCGGCTCCTGCTCCACCTCTTTCCACTGAGGGGCAGCTATCCGCGGAAAAACTGTTTTTTGCGGCTGAGGCGATGCTTTCGGCGAACTCAGACTATCTATTTGGCGAATGGTGTATCGCCGACGTAGATCTGGCACTGATGCTTAATCGTCTTGTAATGAATGGCGATAGGGTGCCGCCAAGGTTGGCTTCTTACGCCAAGCAGCAATGGCAGCGCCCCTCAGTCCAGCTTTGGGTTGGTCTGAAGCGCCCTTCAGATTAGCGGACCCAGTGGATAATATCGAGGAAGAGGTATCTGGTTCACGTTGGTGAGCGTCAGACTGCACCAAGAGCCAAGACTTTAACGGACCTATTCGCGGAGAGGTGAGCATGTTGCGCGGAAGCTGCCTGTGCGGCGGCGTTAAGTACAAGATCAACGGGCGGCTGTCCGGCGCGATGAACTGCCACTGCTCGATGTGCCGGAAGGCGCAGGGGAGCGCCTTTCGCAGCCGGGCAGCCGTAAAGTCAGCCGAGTTTGAATTTGCGCAAGGCGAGGAACTTGTTACCCTTTTCGAATCGTCCCCGGGAAATCACAGGGGTTTTTGCCGGATATGCGGGTCTCCGATTTTGAGCAAGTTTGACGATTATCCGAAATACTATGGCCTGCCGCTCGGCGCGCTGGATGACGATCCTGGCATCCAGCCGAAACTTCACGTTCACGTCGCCAGCAAGGCTTCGTGGTTCACGATCACGGATGATCTCCCGCAGCTACCCGGCGGACCGGACGTGAGCCGGTGACAATTTACGGTGACGGTGCACTCAACTCGACAACTCAACGGGTAATCGAAGAACCGGCCGATTTTCGCGAGAATAGCGTATTCCGAGATGGCGTGAGACGTGGTTTTCTGCCCATCGCACATTCACCTCGCTCGAATGACGGGATCGTGTCCGGCTCGAATCTGAAGCTTAGCTAACAGGTGAAAGATTCATCGCCAATTTCGGTAACATCCTTCCCGGGACAGAACCAGAGGGGGCCTCGCCGACATCATAAGCTCCCATTCTGCGATAAAAGGGAGCCGCATCGGGGTCAGCATCAATTGTCAGTAAGGTGACGCCCATCGTCATCGCGACGTTGGTAGCCCAGGCAAACAGGATCTTTCCTGCACCGCTGCGGAGTGCGTCAGGTTCGATGAACAGCTTGAGTAAATCAGCCCCATCCTCGACGATTTTCACCTGTGCAACACCGATCGGTTTTCCGTCACGCTCGACAATTGCAATGGACGTCAAATGCAACTCGTCCGGCTTAAACGTCAATTCATCCCGACAGGCTTCCATAAACACCTCGTCGTAGCCCCAGACAGCTTTGGACCTGAAACAGAGGTCGGAAAGGCTGGGCAGCTCATCAATCGTCGGTGTTCGGACCGTCAGCGGCAAAGGCGGCACTATTTTCCGTTCTTTCGGCAGACTGGTAGGTTTGCAACTGTCTTAGGCAAACCAGTCGCGACATCAAAACGGGACGCTTCGCATCATGGCCAATCGGCAACGAAGCCTTTCGCTTTGTATGGCGCGATCTTGTCCCATTCCATGAGCACACGGGCACAGAGTTCGGGATTTGTATACCACAACGCATCCGGCGTCTCGTAGTGGTTCACGACAACAAGCATTTTCTCTACCTCTGGCCAATGGCGATGGAGGGTCATCGGGTAACGACGCGCAGTCCAGAGGTTGCCGAGGCAGATCACTGAATGGACATTCTTCAAGCCGAGCTTTGCGTCGATTACAGGGAGAGAAAAAATTACATTTTCTCCCGTGTTCGTGGCTCGATCCTCTTCGAGGATTACGTCTGCGGGTATCCCGCGCGAGACTAAACCGTTCTTGATTATCTGGCATTCGGTGAGATTAGAACCTGGCGTCATTCCTCCGCTGACAAGGAGCCATCGACAATATCCATGACGCCAAAGTTGATGTGCGACATCAACACGCTCTGTCACACCATCACGCGTACCGAATACAAACAACAGATCGGCCGGTTTGAGATCGGTCACGACAAAATGCTCTGCGTTGATGCGTGCAATTTCGTCAGAGGTTGGGATTCGGGAATCCATAGTTGAACATACCGGTCGGTCAGGAATTTCCGCAGCGGCAAAGAAAAGTTTCGAGTCTTAAAAAAACCGGGGAGCTGAATTTCAGCCTTGCATTACGCGCGACGTTTTTCAGTTAGAATGACTTGCCGATGCACAGACTATCGGCCCATCGTCGGTATCCATAGGGCAATAAGATTGCCTCCGTCGCGCCATCGTCTCACCTCCCTCATTAAAAAGGTTCCACATCATCAGAACAATCATCTATACTTAGAATGATAGCAGGCTTTTTCATGTGCGTCGCGCTTCTCCGTGCCGGTCTCGCGACCAAGCCCAGTCTGTTGATTGAAATGTCTGGTTTCGCTGTAGGCTGCGTTTAGTAAGGCGATTCGGCGGCAGCAGTTATAGCGGCCGTTGCTTGTTGGTCTGTCGAGGCGTGGCCAGAGCAAGAACGAGCGAGTTAAGAAGGTGACGCTGGCATTCCGTACCGCCGACCGTTTGCGTTTCGGCGTCGCCTGGACCCTTTTCGGGACGAAACTTTATTGTGCGTCGTTAGTGAGAAAGCGCTTTGTTCCGCCTCCAGTAGGCCTGCGGGCAGCAACGCATGTTACGTTGGTAGCGCGCCTTCCATCGCAAATTACGGAGCCGATTAAGGAAATCGTTGCCTCGTTGGGTAAATCGGCAGCGAAACACTACGTCTATCCCGCGGAAACAATTCATCTTACGGTCCAGAATCTAGACCCATTGATGCACGAGATCGATGATCTGGAAGAGATGCGCGAACGGTTGCGTATTCTCGTCGGGTCTTTTGTACCCATGAGAATGGTTGCACAAGGTCTCGGCATTTCGCCGGACACTGCTTTCATTCAAATATTTCCGGAGGACAAGACGTTAGCGAAGTTGAGGCGCGAAATCCGCACATTGATGTTTGCACGATTCCCGCCAAGTCGTTTCACAAGCGGATATCCTCGATCACGTCAGCTATTCCGTCACATGGCCTTTGCTAACGTGATGCGCTTCTCCGGAATCGTAACGCCGTCTTTCATCCGCAAAATCGCCAATCATCGATCACGGTATTTCGGGGCGTTTTCCATGGCAACGGTTGAGTTGGTTGTTACGGACCGATTTTTGTCCGCTGAAGGTACCCACGTTAAAGAGCAAATGTCTTTTCGGATGCCGATATAATCCGGTTCTGGGCTAGTAGAGTGGCCCTAGCTCGCAGGCCCGGCAAGATATCGTTCGGTAACCATCCAACATCACACGGCGTATGCAGCGTTCGGCGGCGACACCTTCAGTGTACGGGTGTTCGCGTTGAAGAAGCGATCGCTGGATCAGATGAGGAGATAACTCTGGTCATGACCACGATGGAAGACGCAATTGCCTTCAGATCGTCCACCAAACCGTTGATGGCGCTGTGGTCAGTAGACGATGCGCAAGCCTATGGAAGTCTCCTGTGGTCAGACGGCAAGCCAATTCTCACATTGTTCATCGAGGCTGATGAAGAGATCGGCCGTCATTTCGATAAGGCCAAAATCGGTGTCTTGGAGGCAACTAAGCCACCCATTCAGGCGACGATATTCGGGACGGCCCCAAAATTCGGCACCATAACCCTCGAGAGGTGTGCGCGTTACAACGTCCGCGTCAACCGCAATATGCGAACCGGCCGGGCCATTTACGAACTGGATTTTCTGCCCTCGGCTATCTGGATGGGAGCGCCGAAGGATGCCGTCGAGGGGCGAGTCGTCAGCGTGGTTGCGGTTGACACGCGACTGGTCGGCTTTTTCGGTTCACCTGGATTGGAAACCCACCATAGTTACGATCCAAAAGCGAAGGCGGCATTTCAGGCTCTGGACAATCCAGAATGCGTCTGGGCACTACATGGACCGCGGCAGCATCAGGTCGAACTCGGTGAGACAGGTTGGTTGCTCAGCTTGTATACGAACTCGCTTGAGACGACCTCGTCGACTGAGGGGCACATTTTAAGATCAACGACGAACATTGCACTTCATGCGCCAAAGCCAACCAGCATTTCGGAGGCGTCCCATCATCTAGCTCGGATCGAGGAGATACTCTCAACATTTTCGATCGAAGCCTTTTCATTTCAGTTCGAACGCTATGACACAGACGGACTTGAGAGTATCGCCCTAATCTGGCGCCTGGGAGAAAACCGCTCCTTGTTCCGGTCCCCGATGCGGCATCAGATATTGGTCGACCTTAGCGATCAAGAAACGCTCACGGCGGTATGCAAACAGTGGTTCTTGGCGACATCGACGATTAGTCTCTCCCGGTGGTTATTTGTACGTGCACTAAGAGAGACGGATGATGGTCTCTCGCGCTTCGTAGCCGTTGCTCAGGCCTTCGAGGTTCTTGGGCGAGAGGTTGGTCCACATGACGCTATGCCAAAGAACCGGCTGCGGCAGGCAGTAGAACTGATCCGAGAAACGTTCAGCGGCAAGTTTGATGAAGGCTTTATCGAGCGGGTTGGAGGATTGATTCAGTCTAGCAATAAATCATCATACCGTGACGTGCTTTATCACATACTGAGCGGAGTCGCTCAAAGGCTTCAACTTGGTGCGGGTGAGGACGCAAAACTCTTTAGCAAGATTGTTTCAGATACTCGAAACGCAGTCATCCACATGACTGACAACGACAGGGGAAAGCTGAATGAAGCCTTTTCCCGCGTCAATAAGCTCAGTCTCCAACTCTGCTTTTGGTTCGCCGTTTGCCAGGCGGACCACATGCATCTCAATATCCCGGATATAGGTTCTTTCTTGTTCAACAACCGCAACGCTCGCCACGGCCTTCCAAACGAGGTTCTTGAGTCGGAAGGCTAAATACACCGTCACTGCGATTTCGGGCCGGGTACATCGCCAACCGCGTCACTCGGACGAGCACTCAAGTTAAAAGCTCTTCATTGGATGACTAGCCGGACACTCGTGCAAACAACGCATTCTTTCGTTACTGGATAGAGCAAGTGGGCGGCGTGGCAGGCAGTGTGTATGAATCACCGCATGTCTGAAAGCATGAGATAGTTACAACGACTCTATCAGCAGCGACATAATACGCTAACGACTCATCACGGCATTCCAGTCCACCTGAAATCCTGCCGCTTGCAGTTCGCGCCCTAACGCCTGTTTCCAACCTCCACCGGCATCGTAAGGCTCATATACGACGCCGCCGAAATCAGACGGTACTTCAATGTCTCCGCGTTTAAGTGCACAAACGCGCGAGCGCCCCAGACGGCCGACAAAAAAACCCAGTTCAAGAAGCACGTTCTGCCTTGCGCGAGGTTGAGGGACTGCGCCAGCAAGTCCTCCAACGTCGTCCGGCGTTAGTAGTATAACTGCAAAACCCACGTCGCCGTGCGCTTCGATCTTTTCAATAATTGTACGCCCCTGATTCGCCTGCTCGTGAAGAATGATCGGCTGGAAATTCAATTTCTCCAAAAATCGGGCAACCGCTTCACGGGCACCTTCGTCATGGCCGTGAACAATAAAGACCTTTCGCGCCGCCGGGCCTGTCCGGGTCGGTAATAAAGTCGCTTCTGTCGAGCCCGTCACCGACTTGACGTGATCAATATAATCGCGCGCAAATGGTACGATCATTTGCGTTACCATGCTTTGCATATTCGATGATACGTTGCTCCCGTTGTAATAAAACGTGTGCGAAAAGTTGAAAGCCGCATCTTCCTGTTGGGCAAACCGATCGATGAGGCGAATGACGAGGCCGAGCTCATGCTCTGTGTCAGCAGGCCATGCGAGGGTTGCGCTTCCAACCATACCGCCTTGCGTGGCTTCCCCCTCTTTAATCCATGTATCAAGATCAACCTGAGCCGCGAGCTTCGTGGAAATGCCTTCAAGGCTTTCGGAATGAAGCAGGCGTGATAATTTCTTTATGTGTCTGTCGAAAGTATTGTAATCTGCACGTCGTAGATCGCTTACCGTGTTTTCGATCTGACGAAATATGCTTTGGTCAATTTTCCCGCTTGGCATTTCTTCTCCGCCGCTCTCTGACCTGGCTTCGGCTGCCCGGTCGAGAATCTCCTTCTCGTATTTTTCTTTCAATTCTGAAACGATGTTTTCGACCATCGGGTTGTCGCGATAAGGTGCAATTTTTCTGTCGATCATCCCCCGCATTTCGGCGATAGCGTTTTCTATGCTCGTTTGATTCTGAGGGTCGAAATTTAAGGTAGCGAGATCTCCATCGAGGGCTTTGACGGCTTGCGTCATCTGATTGATCTCACGTTGAAACGTATCGAGACCTGTTATCTTGAAGCCCATCGGCCGTATTACTCCATCGCAGATTTAGCCCCACACTAGAACATATCAGGAACATAAGCAATCCGACTGGCGCGAACGACAGAAGAAACTTAAGGAGGCTGGCTATCAGGTCTAACCATTCATCATGCAGCAACGTCCACGATATTGAGGCTCAACCCATGCCGCAGCCACCCAAGGCGAATATTGTGGGCGATCATCCATACTCGTCGGCGCGCCGCGCTGGATGGCATGGCGGGCTGCGACCGTTCGATCAGGTAAGGTAATCTGGGTAATCCTTGTCAACGATGGTCAAAAATACGAACAGGGACGAGTTCAGCCCAGCGACGAGGCGAGCTATCGAAAGACAAGCTCGGGGTCATTGTTCGAACCCGATGTGCCGTCGTCTCACGAGCGGCGCCACGTCTGACGGTGCCAGCGAGATCAGTATTGGCGAAGCGGCACACATTTGCGCCGCAGCGTCAGGTGGTCCCCGCTATGACGAAAATATGACGAGTGAAGAGCGGCGCGGTGCTGATAACGGCATCTGGCTCTGTGACGTGCACGCGCGTGCCGTCGACTCGAAGGACTCGAAATTCACGGTCGAGGAGTTGCGGGAGTGGAAGCGACGCACGAACATAGATTCTTGGCGCAGTATCATGCACAACTTGCCCTTCGGGCCGAGCACGCAGGAGCCGACGCCCGATGAGCTGGGCGACCGGCTCCGCGCAGCGGCAACTGCCGATCTAGACGTTTTCCGGCGTACCGCAAAATGGCCGAGCACCACCGTCGCGCTTACATTGAAAGTCGATCGTGTTGACGAGCCTCTGAGTACACGGGCGCTCGCCAATGCCGTTACGACGTTCGATGATCTCATACTGGTTGCTGCGCCTGGGATGGGAAAGACCACCACAGTGTTCCAGGTTGCTGAAGGCGTCCTGGAGACCGGCAATGGCGCTCCGCTCATCGTTCTGCTCGGCGAATGGGCCACCGACAACGATGGACTCCTTCTCTCGATCTTGAAGCGCGCAGCGTTTGCCGATGTCTCGGAATCCGAATTCCGTACGGCCGCGGCAAAGCCCGGTGTGGTTCTGTTACTCGATGGATGGAATGAGCTGGACGCCGCCGCGCGCGAACGGGCGCGCGTCCAGATTGCCAATCTGAAAGCTGAACTACCCGAACTTGGCCTTGTGATCTCCACGCGCAAGCAAGCTCTCGACGTTCCTTTCATCGGAACGCGCGTCGATCTTTTGCCTCTTGGCGATGAGCAACAATGGGCGATTGCCCGCGCAATGCGCGGTGAAGCCGGAGAACGGCTGATCGATCAGGCTTGGCGTACATCGGGCGTCCGTGAACTGGTCACAATCCCGCTTTACCTAACGGCGCTGTTATCGCTGCCGGGGAGCACTTCCTTCCCAACCACCAAGGAAGAAGTGCTACGGCGATTTGTTGCTGCGCTGGAACAAGAAGCCAATCATGCTGCGGCACTCCGGGCCGTCACCAGTGGTTTCCACCGGGAGTACCTCGACGGACTCGCTGTTTTCGCGACAGCAACGGCGAATACCTCTATTGCTGACGCCAACGCTCGCAGCTCCGTCAGTGAGACGACGCGGATGCTGATAGCTGATGGGCAACTCACTTTCGTGACCGCGCAGCCGGACGCGCAGCTTGATGTGCTGGTCAGCAATCACATCTTAATGAGGTCAGGAGACACACCGGGTTACTCTTTCCAGCATCAGCAATTCCAGGAATGGTACGCCTCACATAACGTTGAACGTATTATGCTCCGGGCTACGGCTGACACGGCAGCCCGCGAGCAGCTTAAATCCGATGTCATGAATCATCGTCCGTGGACCGAAGCGATCCTGTTCGCGGTCGAGCGCGCTGCACGTGGTGACCCCGCCCACAAGACGGCTTGCAGCTCAGCTATCCTTGCCGCCTTCGAGGTCGATCCTATGCTCGCGGCCGAAATGATCTTTCGCGTGACTGACGAGGTGTGGGCGCCGATCAGTACCATCGTTTGCGACTTCGTGGCCCGATGGCACACCCCCGGTAAGCTGGATCGCGCAGTGCGTTTCATGATTACCTCCGGCAGGCCAGAGTTCGCCGAGCTGCTCTGGCCGCTGTTAACTCATGAAAATGATCAAATTCATCTTGGTGCACTTCGCGCTGGGAATCGCTTTCGGCCGTCTGTTTTAGGAAGCGATGCTGCCGATCGCATCGCGGCGCTACCAGTTGAAATCCGCAAGAATGTCTTGCATGAGATCGCATCGAATAGCGGGATGGATGGTCTCGATCTGGCAACTATGATTGCCAAGGAAGACGACGATCCTGAGGTGAAAGCGCTTGTTGTGGACGCGCTGTCGTTTCGACGCGCCGACCGTCACGTCGCCGATCTTCTTAGAGATGCAAACGGCGCGACCTACGAAATTCTGGCCGAGAAGGGGCATATCAACGACATAGCCGATGAAGTGGTGCAGGAGGGTCTCGAGACTGCGCGCGCTAAACAGAAAGCGGCAGGGCAAACGCCGCACGAGCGCCTACGCTTACTTCTCTATGGACAAGGCAAAGGTGACAGCGTCGAAGAGATCACCAATCTTATCGCTGAGATTGATATTAGCCGGAAGGACAGCGGCGAGTGGCACTTACTTTACGAAATGCGCCAACGCTACCCGCAGGCGATTGTGGACGGTCTGCTTCGCCGGATTCAAGAGGGCCGTGAGTTGTTCTATGGGGCGGACGACATTCTCGCCGCTGCGGCGCTCTCACTGGAAGACAACGCGTTGCTGAATATCGCGCTTCAGACCTCAAGTCGCCACGACAACCGGGCTGAGGCCGCTTCCTCGATTCTTGGGCCGCTGGCGGTTGGCAAGATGGTTGACGCCTATCTCCTCGTGCGCACGCGCCTGCGCGATACCAACGGCAAATACGACCAAGTCGCAAGCGACCGTTACTTTGCGCTGCGTGAGCGTATCGGTCACACCCCCGGAGCTAGCCTCGTCTCTGCCGTGCAGGCCCGGGCAGACAGCGCCACCGAGGAACAGATCGAGGAATTAGCTGAGCTTTTTTCTCGCTATACCTTCGGTGATAGTGAACGCGCGCGCCCCTTTAGTGAGGGAGACTTGGTTGCGATCGGCGCGCTGGCGCAAAGATGGGGGAATCGCCTTCTTGCAGCAGAGAACGCAACCCGATCACAGAAATCCTCGATCGCAACGCTGATAAGCCACGCGCCGTCCGTTATGTTGTTGCCGACCCTCAAACGGCTGCTGGACGACAATTTACGTCGCTACCGTACCTTTCGCGAAATAGCGAAGGCCAGCGGTTGGCGCGACCGTGACGCGGTACACGAAGCGCAACACCCGCACACACATGAGTATCAGCGTGCGTTCATTGCCATTAGGACGTCAGAGACCACCTCGATGATGGGCGAGTATCTGATTGACGAGAATTTTGGCGAGTTGGCCGCCACGGTACTCGCCGCGCATTGGTCGGAGATCAACGAATCCAGAAGCAATCGGAAATTCTTTGGCGGCATCGATTTCTCGCGCGTCGAAAGCCGCCGCGCCGTCCGCGCCTCAAACCCAACCGAAAGCTGCGTAGAAGCGGACATGATTTTCGCAGCGATCGAGACGCTTATTACCGAAGGGACCACTGAGGAGCAGAAGCGGCTGGCGGTGTCCCTTGGGGTCGTCGGCGCGCGGTTGCCGCATGGCGAGCGAGCGGCAGCTATCGAAAACCTTATCGCGCTTTCACCAAGGCAGGCGCGTGCAAGTCTGCTCCTGTCACTTGTTCTCTCCGGCGAACGCGTCGGCATTAAGTTCGTTGCAGAAGGAATTGCGGAGACTTTCGAAGCGGCGAAGAAAGAAACATGGATTCTACACCAGAGCGATGCCTATCAGCTCAGGGAATGGTTGCGGCTCCTGCCTTTCGCCACTCCTGCGTCAGAGATCCCTACGATTGTGCAGAAAATCCCCGACGCCAAGCGCAACCCGCACATACTCGAAGAAATGGTTCGCGGGCTTGGTATCGTGCGCGCCGACGATGCCGAAGATGTGTTGTTCAAACTCGCCGAGGATGACCCGCGATTTTATCTTGATCATCAATGGCGGTCGTCGGTCACGAAGCTCGGCACGGTATCGTCCGCCCGCCATCTCATCGACCTGGTCCTGAAAGGCGCACTGAACGGCAAATCTCAGGACGGATGGCGCTGGGGACGCGAACTGGCCAAGCTGATTTCCGAGCATCTGGAGGTGCGCGTTTATGTGCGAGAGCTTCTAAAGGATGGCCCGACGAACGATGCGCTGGCATTGCTCGCGCATTCGGTCGGCGAAAGCCCCGAGGCAGACGATCTGCTGATGCTAGTCGAATGTGAGATCAAGATCGGGCGTTCGTTTCTCAACCGGCGGTCTATCCAGTTAGCCGTTACCGAGCAGGTTTTGTCCAAAGACTGGCAGGGCGCGTATGACGTCGTGCCTATCCCCGCCGTCGAGCTACGCCAGAAGCTGCTGGCGTTGACGAACGGAGACGCCGCCGACGCACCCCCCGCTCGCTGCCTGAACATCATCGACAAGATACGGGACGAGTGCGGTGCGCCTGAAACCGAGCCGCGTCATCCCGATCTGGCGTCTGGCCGCACGTGGCCGATCTTAGCGCCCGATGCCGGTGCGGAGGGCGGCGATTAATTCCTTGAGTTTCCGGTTGGGTGATGCGCTGAGGCGCTGGGGCTAATCGACCGACATTGGGCAATACCACCGAAGAAAGCATCAAGCCGAGATCGATCCGGCCACGCTACAATGCTCGAATCTGGGCACTGGCCGGCAATTCCAGAAGATCAAAATGTACCTCGGGCCATTGCTCCCGATATGCCGCAATGATGCCCGCTAGCGTGCTGGTTATCGCGTCTTCCGACGCCGCCAGCCGCAACCGGCCGCGACGGCCATTGGCGACCGCCAGCGCCATCGTTTTTCGCGCAGTCGAGGTCGTCGAACATCGCACGCACGTCGCGGAGAAATGTACGGCCAACCTCGGTCAACTGCGCGCCATGTCCCGGCTCGCGGCGGAACAGGCCCGCACCCAGTTCCTCCTCAATGTCGCGGACGTGCTTCGAAATGACGGATTGATTGGTGTTCAGCCGTAGCGCTGCGCGGCGGAAATTCGACTCTTCGGCCGCAGCAGCGAAGTAACGTAGGCGACGAAGGCCTATCATCCGTGAGTCGCGAACATGACGCGTCCAACCGTCTCGATGCATTGCTGCCCTACGCCGACAATCCGTCGAGGCGTCGCGCGCAAATGACATGCGGTCCGGCATCACCCGTTGCGTCATATTTCGGAGCACCAAGATAGCGAACAGCTATGTCGGTGAGACCAAGATCCTCCAATTCCTGAAAGCCTAGCTCATGCAAATCCTTCGACAACTCTGACGGGTCAAAATAGCTCAGCCAGGGTTCTCCGATCGCAGCCGTGCGTGCGGCTACGGCAGCCACGTTCGCGCGGCGCTCTGGGGAATAATTTTCGAGGGGTTCGGAGTAATCAAACACGACTTCCGACCTCGGCATGCTTGCAATGAACTGAAGTATCGCCGAGATGGCGTCACGCCGCAGATAAGGCACAACTCCAAGCCAGAGGAAGAATGCAGGCTGGGTTGGCTGAAATCCAGCGGCAACCAGCCCCTCGGCAAGGCTCTGATGTTCGAAGTCGACTGGCGCGAATGTCAGTGACGCAGGTGCAACAAGGCCCGCTTCGTCGATCCGCTCACGCTTCCATGCTTGCGTCGTTGGATGATCGACTTCGAATACGCGCAACCCAAGGGAAGCGTGCGGATTGCGTAGTGAAAATGTATCGAGCCCCGCTCCCACAATTGCAACCTGACGGACACCACGCGAAACAGCCGCACCCAGACAATCCTCAGCAAAACGGCTGCGCGCCGCCATGAATACTCTCATCTGCCGTTGCGCGGGATCAGCCGAAACAGCTTCGATAAGGGCACCAGCCTCTTGGCCGAGAAGAATGTGGGCAAAGGGATCCTTGAATATCCTGGCCCCATCCAAAGTCTGGTGCGCGGCTCGTCGGATTGCCGCCCCCAGAGCGGTCCGGCTGGGCTGTCCATTCTGCATGTTAGTTCTTCCCTGAAGTTGCTTACGCACAATTGCGGTCAAGCGTTCTATAGGATAGAATCCTAACACTGTAAAGATTTCCATCGCGGAGCGTAAACATGCCGGTCCGGCCTAAGAAAAAAGCCGCCAAGCCCTACCATCATGGCGATTTGCGCAATGCGCTCCTCAAAGCAGCGCGAGAAGTTCTCGAAGAACGTGGCCCATCATTCTTGGGCCTGCGAGAAATATCTCGACGGGTCGGTGTCTCCGCGCCTTCCGCCTATCATCATTTTCCCAGTCGCGATGCGATCGCGCTTGGATTGGCGGAGCAAGGCGCGAGGGAAATGGCCGAATGCTTGACGGTTGGAGGGAGCGACGGGCGGGATACCTTGGCTCCCTACGGCGAAGCCTATGTCGCGTTCGTGCGCGCCAATCCCGCACTCTACCGACTAATGTTTGGCGAAGGTTTCCCTGCGGTTTCGCGGGATAGTCAGGCCATACGCGAACTTCGGGAGCGCTCTTACAACATCATGAAATCCAGTCTGGAGAGGCGGCTGTCTGACGCAGAATTGCCAATTGCAGGACTATTTCTTTGGGCGGTTGTGCATGGTCTTGGGCTACTACTCATTGATGGCCAAGTCGTGCCTGGCGAAAACAGTGAAACCATAGTTCGTCGGGTTCTCCAGCTTGCTGGGACCGGTCTCGAAGGCCAGAACATCAAAATCTAGGATAGCAGTAAAGCGTAGACAAATTGCCCGCTTTCATCGTTCGCGGTCCGGCTCGCGGCGGAACATGTCGCGGACGTGCTTCGAAATGACGGATTGATTGGTGTTCAGTCGTAGCGTCGCGCGGCGGAAATTTGACTCTTCGGCCGCAACAGTGAAGTAACAGAGACGACGCAGGTCCATTATTCAAGTCGCCATGCTGTTATACCGTTTCTAAATCGCATTCAGCGCCGCCAGATTTCGGCGGAAGTAGTATAATGGCGGCCAAAATACCGAACCCGCAAACTGTGGTCGCACATGTGAAGGGCCAAACATAGGCGTCAACCTGCTCCGTGGTGCCGAGAAATGCTCCCAGCACTGCAATACCGATTGCAAAACCTGCTTGCCGCATGACGATGGTCACCGCCGATGCCATGCCTGCCTGCTCGGCTGGCGCCAACGCGACGACGGCGCCGGATAGCTGAGGATGCGCGAGAGCGGCACCGATCCCGCTCAGGATCATAGCCCCCATGATCAGCCACGGCTGCGGCGGCCCGCCTGACGTCAACGCAACGACGAACATCGCGCCGCCAATGGTCATGATTGCGAGGGCCAACGCGAAATGCCATCGCCATCCGAGCGCGGTGACGCTCCTGCCGCCCAGCGGTGGCACGAACAGCATCGGAAGGGTTGCCGCGAGTATCGCCATGCCGCCCATATCGGCGCTCAAACCGAGGGCCGCGGCGAGAAACGGCGGCAGGTACACCAGCAAGGCCCAGTACCCGATCGAAACCGAGGCAAGGAGAACCGCGATCCCGGTCATCTCCGGACGCAGAAAGATAGTCGGATCGAAAATGGGTTGGGGCCGCCGTCTTTGCTGGAGGACAAAAGAGGCGAGCAGCAAGACCGCAAAACCGCAGCCTGCCCATAGCGCCGTCGGCGCGGACCGGCCATGCAACATGGCTTCGATCAGCACGAAGAGAGCGCCTGTCAGGAGGACCATTCCGGCGATGTCGAGCGGCCGCCGGATAGCCTCTCGCGCATCACCGACAAGTCGCGGGACACCCCAGGCAACGAGGGCGCAGGCCGGAATGTTGGCCAGAAATATCCATCGCCATCCGAACCAGGACGAGATGACGCCGCCGAGCGTCGGCCCCAGTGCCATCGCAATTCCGGACATGATGCCGAGCCAGGAAAAGGCGCGGGTCCGTGCGTCTGCCTGCGGATAGGTCGTGGCGATCAACGCGATGCCGCCTGTGACGACGAAAGCCGCGGCAATTCCCTGGATGGCGCGGGCGAGCGACAGGGACAGACCGTCCCATGCCAGGCCGCACGCAAGAGATGCCGCGGCAAAAACGAGATTGCCCAGAAGCATCGCCTTTCGTCGGCCGTATCGGTCGGACAGCGCTCCGGCGACCAGCAGAGCGCCGGTAAAAGCAAGGCTGTAGGCGTCCATAACCCACGCATAATCGACGATACCGAGTTTCAGGTCGCGCGCGATTGCTGGCAGGGCCACGATGACCGCGGTCACATCGAAATTGGTCAGGAATGCAGCCATGCCCAGGGCCAGCGCCGGCCACATGGATATCGGCGATGTTTCAACGGATATGGCCTGAGGCTGGCTTGCCGGCATGTGAACGCCCTTCGCGGTCGAGGGAAGTGGCGTCAGCTAAGGGGCTTCGCCGGTTCACGTCAGCATGAATTTCCTTCATACTGCCATCATGCGAACCCTTCCGCCATTTGACGGCCTCGTCGCGTTTGAAGCGGCGGCCCGCCGTCGCAGCATGACGCTCGCGGCCAATGAACTCCGCATCACGCAGAGCGCGGTCAGCCATCGCCTGAAGAAGCTCGAATCCTTTGTCGGTGCGCTGTTGTTCAATCGCACCGGGACCGGATTATCTCCGACGCCGGCCGGTCTCGCGCTGCTGGAGGATATCGGCAGGTTGCTCGACGACATGGCGGGACTCCGGGCGCGGTCCAGAGCCGCGGCGAAGCCCGCGATTTTGAAAGTCGGTGTCGGAGCCGCGTTGTCGCAGTATTGGCTGTTGCGGCGATTGCCGGGCTTCATGGTGTCGAACCCCAACATCGGTCTTGAACTGGTTGCCGTCGAGAGCGAGGCGCAGGTGCGCGCCGCGGACATTGACGTCGCGATCTTGTGGCAGCCCAAGTCCGCGGCGCGACCGAGCTCCACGCAGCGCCTGCTTTTCAACGAGCACGTCTTCCCGGTCGCCGCGCCACGCCGTGTTCCACGAGGTCGGCTGCTGTCGAACCCGAAAACGCTCGTCAACCTGCCGATCATCCACAAGGGGCCGGCGGGCCGGAATGACGGTGCGGAGTGGTCCTGGCCGGTATGGTTCGAGAAGCTGGGGATCGAAACGCCGGTGCCGGAGACCATGCGCTTCGACTCGCTGAATCTGGCTCTCGCGGCCGCGATCGAGGGCGCGGGCGTCGTCCTCGCGCGCTCTCTTCTGGTTCACGACGCCGTGGCTGAACGGAGATTGTGCCGGGTGCTGCCGCCGAAATGGGACATGCCGTCAAGCAAGGCGCACTTTGTTCGCTGGCAGACCGTGCTGACAGGCGACAAGCGCGTGAGCCGGTTTGCTAATTGGATTGCCGATGAGGCAGATCGAACATCCAGTAGCAGTTAGATATCATCGTCCAATAAATTCAGAGGGAAGGCTAAGTCCGGGGTAAGTTGTTCGCATTCGCCGATGGACCGTCGCCCGAGTTGGGAGCATCGAGAAAGAAGAATCTTGACCGATCCAAGATTCAACAGGCGCCGCGGTCAGATCGTCGGCGTTTGACACAAGGCAGAACAAGTATGTTATTGACTCGATCTGGGATTTCCGATGACCGTTACAGGTTCTTGTTTATGTGGGGCAATCCGATTCACCTATCATGGCGAAATCGGATTTGCAGCAATTTGTCATTGCTCGGATTGCCGAAAATGCACCGGCAGCGCGTTTAACGTCAGTATCGGTGTAGAGGTGGCCTTACTCTCGCTTTCTGGCAACTCGCTTAAGAACTTCACAAAGAAGGCAGATAGCGGTCACAACATTACTCGTCATTTTTGCGCGAATTGTGGGTCGCCAATCTTTACTTCGTCGTCTGTTCACCCTGATCGATACTATGTCAAAGCTGGTGTCTTCGATGATCCAGATGTTGTCAAACCAGCATACCAGTCGTGGTTACGATCCAAGGTTTCCTGGGCCGAGATTCCACCCTGTCTTCCCGCTCACGAAAAGAAACGGACACCATAAGCCGCAATCCCTGTTTCGATTCCGGATACATCTAAATTCCAAACTCCGAAACGAGATTACCTCGCGCTAGGTTTAGCCGCGGTCTCGCTTGCGATTTGCCCGAAACCAAGCCATAGGGCTTGGTACGAGAGAGACTTAGGGGGCCTTTCTTACCGTACACCTCAGCCTACCGATTGAGCTGATCGTTGATATTAGTATCTCTTGTGATACCGTCGATGTGTTACATGCTGCCCCTTTGTTTCGGATACCCGAGATGCCTACAGTCACCCATCGTGGACAACGTATTGAGTATCTCGTCGAAGGTTCAGGACCCTTGGTAATCCTACAGCATGGATTACTTTTGAACGCCCAAAGCTGGAAAGAAACGGGAATTGTTAATGTCCTAGCTCAGGACTTCTGTGTTGCATGCGTGGATTCTTTGGGTCATGGACTGAGCGACAAACCGTCCGATCCGCAGCTTTATTCGCAAAAGCAAAGAGCTGGTGACCTCGTTGCCGTCATTGACAATCTTGGGTACGAGCGCGCCCACGTGATCGGTCATTCTATGGGAGGATGGCTTGCAGTTGGTGTTGCCAAATATTATCCAGGCCGGCTTTCGTCTTTGGTCCTTGGAGGATGGCATCCTGTCGATGGGCTTCCCGCAGGCCCCAACGGTGCTCCGACTTTCAATGGCTTTATGAACTTTGCCAAAAGGACTGCACCAACACTCGCTGACTGGGTCACTGAAGACGTCGAACCTGGCGTACGGGCGTGTTTTGAGGCACTGGGGGAGCTTGACGGGGTTCAAGACGTGATCTTGAATCTCACCGTTCCCGTGATGATTTGGGACGGCTATGATGATCCATATCATCACCCCAAACAGATATTTGCGAAATCAAATGGATTGCAATTTCTGGCGACCGGTGGAGATCATCTCGGAATGCTGTTTCGACATGGAGTTGATGCCGCAAATGATTTACTCAACTTTTTGAAATTATCCGACCGCATGCGAGAAAGAGATTCCTTTCGTGAATAGAGATGTTTTCTTAAGTTCACGTTTCGTCATCGCCGAGTTTTAGCCCACTGATTGAGTTATTAACTCTGTCGTAGACTTCGGTCTGAAACAGCTTTCGCCGGAGCGATGATCATCATGACCGGCTGGATAAATAAAATAGGCACCACGTTCGTCAAATTGAGGGAAAACGCACGACCTCTCCCGCTATCTGTCTCGAATCCAGCCACTCGTCACCCGCCTTCACGGCACTGATCCTTGTCGGAAGCGGCGCCGTCGCACAACCAGACGTGGTTAATGGAACCGCGGCAAGCTGTTGGACTTTACAAGGCCACATGCGTCCGCTTTGCCGGCGATGCGAAGGCGTTGCGCGCTTTCATGCAAGCGCGACATGTCATAATTGCCATCTTTTCCCCGACAGTAATCAGGTGCATGGTGCTTCTCAAATCTCCACGGTCAGCAAATGTCGGTTTCGGTCGAAACCTGTCCGCGCATGACGACTGATGATCTCATCAAAAACCGAGAGTCTCTAGGTGCTGCCGCCTGCCGGCGTCGCCGCCGGCAACACCTCCACCGCCGCGGCCCCGACATGATCGGGCGAGTTATCCTTCCAGCGCACAGAGCCGAACGGCCGCTCCAGCATCCGGCGAATCTTCACCGGCTCCAGTCCGTGATGAAATTTCATCGCGCGCAGATGCAGCTTGCGCTCCGACTGCGTCGCGCGGTTGCGCTGGCGCAGGTAATCGTTCCAGGTCGGGCAATGATAGCGCTCGGTCCACAGTTGCGGATCGGCGATGTCGCGGGCGATCGACCAGCCATAGGCGCCGTTGCGCTTGCGGCTGAGTTGAACCATCTGCATCAGCCGATAGAAGGTGCGGGCGCGATTGAGATCGACACGGTACTCGATCTCGACGATGACCGGCCCGCTGCGGCCGGTCAGCGGCAACCGCACCTCGGGGTCCGCGAGGATATCGCCAGCCTCATCGCGCCCTTCCACCGACGGCATCCGTATCCAGAGGCCAAGAACCGGCGACACGAACATCGCGATACCGGATACCAGCAGCGCGCCCTCAACGCCGATGCCATTGGCGAGGTGGCCCCAGATCCAACTGCCGATGCCGATGCCGCCAGCGGCGGCGGCCTGAAACGCGGCCAGCGATCGCCCGGCGACCCAGCGCGGCGCCGACAGTTGCACGCCGATATTGAACAGCGCGACCGCCAGCATCCACACCGCGCCGGCGACCACCAGCGCCGCGGCCGTGATCACCGCCATCTTGCTGACGGCGACGATGGCGATGGCGACGCCCATCACCATCGCGCACAGCCGCACCGCCGTCTCGCCGTTGGCATATTTGCGGATCCTGCCGATGTTCAGCGCGCCGATCACCGCACCCATGCCGAACGCGCCGAGCATGATGCCGTAGGTCTGGGCGCCGCCGTGCAGCAGGTCGCGCGCCACCAGCGGCATCAAAGCGGAGATCGAGCCGCCGGCAATGCCGGTCACCAACGTCCGTCCCAGCACGATGCGGATCGAGGGTGAGTTGGCGATGTATCGGAAGCCCGAGACCATCGCGCGCGGCAGCCGTTCGCGCGGCAACCGCGACGGCTCGCTGACGCGCCGCCACAGGAACATCACGATCAGCAGCGGCACATAGCACAGCGCGTTGACCGCGAAGGCCACCACCGCGCCGGCCGCCGCCACCACGATGCCGCCGATCGCCGGGCCGAAACTGCGCGCGATGTTGTAGCTGATGCCATTCAGTGCCACCGCCGAGGGCAGCGTGTCCGCCGGCACCTGCTCGGCGACCGAGGCCTGCCATGCCGGGCCGAACAGCGCCATGCCGCTGCCGACGAGAAAGCAAAACGCCAGCAATAGATTCGGCGTGATGAGCCCGCTCCATGCGAGCCCGGTCAGACCGGTCGCGCCGGTCAGGGCAATCGTCAACGAAATCAGTCCGACTTTCCGCCGGTCGTACATGTCGGCGATGGCGCCGGCCGGCATCGAGATCAGCATGATCGGCATCATCAGGGCGGTCTGGACCAGCGCCACCTTGTCGGCGGCCGACGTCATTTGCGTCATCGCCCAGGCCGCGCCGACGCCCTGGATCATCAAGCCGAGGTTGGACAACAGGCTCGCCAGCCAGATGCGCCGGAACAGCCCGATCCGCAGCGGCGCGGCAAGGCCGTTGGCGGAAGGTATCGATGACTTCGGCGGCTCGGTCATGGGGCGTTGAGTGCCTGCGTCTGGGTTGCCTCGTAACCGGGTGGTGATTGAGTCGGCGCGGTGAAAATTTAGATTCGAACATCGGCGCGAGGCAAGCCGCGCGGGTGTCGATACGGTGACGCTGTCGAGGGCAGCGATCATCGATGGCCCATACTCACCCGATGCACCCGATCCGGATGAGGAGCCCGATCCCGATCATCGGTCGCGCCACACGATCAAAATATCGTGCGGGGTTGTCGTCCTCATGACCTGACTGATTAACCGGGCTCGGATAGATTTGCTTCGGGGGGCGCTTCCCCAAGCCCCCGAGGATGCCCAGATCATATCGCCAGATCGCCACACGGATGGATCACCATCCGAGGCGTGCAAACCTGAGAACGATGAGGCCGCGCCGTGAGCATTGCCGAGGTCATCGATCCGCCGGTCAGCCGTCCGCCATTGGTGCCGCCGTTTCCACCGCGCGCGCCCGAGAACATGGGGCGGCTTGCCCGCGTCGCCGCGATCCGCAACAGCACCATCGCAAGCTGGGGCCAGCGCGCCTACGAGGACGACGTCATCCAGGGCCGCTTCTTCGGCCACAGCAGCTTCATCCTCAACACGCCGGCAGCGATCCGCCATGTGCTGGTGGAGAACTACGAGAACTACACCCGCACCCCTGCCGGCATCCGCGTGCTGCGCCCGATGCTGGGCGAGGGCCTACTGCTGGCGGAGGGTCGCAACTGGAAGCATCAGCGTCGCACGCTCGCGCCCGCCTTCACGCCGCGCGCGGTGACGACATTGGTGCCACACATGGTCTCCGCCATCGATGAGACCGTCGCCGCGCTGGATCGGAAACGTGACGCGCCGGTCGATTTGCGCGAGGTGATGCAGCGCATGACGCTGGAAGTCGCGGGCCGCACCATGTTCTCCTTCAGCATGGCGCATCACGGCGCGAAGTTGCGCGACTTCGTCATCGAATACGGTTCGCGGCTGGCGCGGCCGCACTTCTTCGATCTGGTGCTGCCGACCGGTTGGCCGAGCCCGCAGGACATTTCGCGCGCGTTCTTCCGCCGGCGGTGGACGCGTTTCATCCAGGCGCTGATCGCCGAGCGCCGCGCTGCCGGCAAGGCTGAGGACGCTCCGCCGCGCGACCTGTTCGAACTGATGGTCGCCGCGCGCGATCCGGAAACCGGGCAGGCGTTCTCCGACGAGCAACTCGGCGATCAGGTCGCCACCATGATCCTCGCGGGACACGAGACCACCGCAACCGCGCTGTTCTGGTCGCTGTACGTGCTGGCGCTCGACCCTGCGACGCAAGAGCGGGTGGCGGCTGAAGTGCGCGGCATCGCCGGCAATGATGCCACGGATATCGAACGGCTGAAATTCACCCGCGCGGTGATCGACGAGACGATGCGGCTCTATCCGCCGGCATTCCTGATCGCGCGCGCCGCCGCCGGCCCTGATACGCTCGGCAACGGGCTGGAGGTCGTCAAGGGTGACATCATCCTGATCGCGCCATGGCTGCTGCACCGGCACGAAAAGCTCTGGCACGATCCCAACGCTTTCGTCCCCGAGCGTTTTGCGCCCGGCACGGCGGCGCCCGACCGCTTCGCTTACTTGCCGTTCGGCGTCGGCCCTCGCGTCTGCATCGGCGCACACTTCGCCATCGTCGAGGCGACGCTGGCGCTTGCGAAGATCATTCGCGCATTCCGCATTGAACTGCTCGACGACACGCCGGTGATCCCGATGGGCGTCGTCACCACACAACCGGACCGTTCGCCGCCGTTCCGTCTCACGCGTCGCTGATCGTCGACCGCCGATTGCGGCGGCTGCCTAGCTGCCTTTTTGTTGATCTTGGAGCGGCTGGCGTGTTGCGGTAACATGCCGGCGATGAGTGAAGTGCAGGCCCTGTTCTCGATCCTGAGACAGTCCGCCGAACCTCTCGTGGCGGATGCGATTCAGCGGCTTGTGGAGACCGGCGCCGACCGCGACCTCAACCGCATCAACCTGCTGGATTTCTCGAAGAAGACCGGGCTGCCGGAAGAGCCGGTCATCGCCGGCTTCCTGCATGCCTCCCGCATTGGCCTGTTCGACCTGTCGTGGAACGTGTTGTGTCCCGGTTGCAGCGGCGTGCTGGATTCCCACAGCTCGCTGAAATCGCTGCGCCACGACGACTACAACTGCGCATTGTGCGCGGCCGGCTATGAGGCCTCCGTCGACGAGGGCGTGGAGGTCGCCTTCACCGTCAGCCCGCGAGTGCGGCGGATCGCGGCGCACGATCCCAACTCGCTGCCGATTTGGGAATATGCGCGCCAGATTTTCTGGAGCTCGGGTGTCGAAATCGACGACGCGACATTTCCCGAGCTCATCGAAGAGGTGACGCTGGAGGCGATCGAACTGCCGCCGGGCGAAAAGGCACTGCTGTCGCTGCAACTGCCGAGCCAGTTCTGCATCGTGTTCGAGCCGGTGACCCACACCGCGCAATTTCTCGACGTTCGCGGCGAGCCGACCCGCGAGCGGCAACAACTTTCGGTGATCTATACCGGCAAGGACGCGCCAACCGGAACGATCCCGATGCGGCCGGGACCGCTGCGGCTCTCGCTCGAGAACCAGGTCAACGTCCGGGTGCTGCCCTCGGTCTGGATTGCCGGCGACGCGATGCATGAACTGCTCGGCAAGCGCAAGCCGATCCTCACCGCCAAGCGGATTCTCGCCAACCAGACGTTCCGCGACATCTACAAGGCGGACAACCTGACCATCGACCAGCGCCTCAAGATCACGTCGCTGACTTTCCTGTTCACGGATCTCAAAGGCTCGACCGCGCTCTATGAACGGGTCGGCGATCTTGCGGCATTCGACTTGGTGCGCGCGCACTTCCAGGCGCTGCTCGACATCATCGCCAACGAGGCCGGCGCGGTGGTGAAGACCATTGGCGATGCGGTGATGGCAACCTTCGTCAGGCCGGAGCAGGCTTTCGCGGCGGCGCTGCGGATGCGCAAGGCGATGGACGCGCTCAACGAAGCGCGCGGCACCACGGATCTCGTGCTCAAGATCGGCATTCATGAAGGACCGTGCCTCGCGGTGATGCTGAACGAGCGGCAGGATTATTTCGGCCAGACCGTCAATATCGCCGCGCGGGTGCAGGGGCTGTCGGTGTCGCAAGCCATTCATGTCACCGGGCCGATCATCGAGACCCCCGACGTCGCCGCCATGCTGGACAAGGCGTCGATCATGCCGATCCGCAAGCATGCCGCATTGCGCGGCATTACCGACAAGGTGGTGGTGTTCGAAATTCCGTAACGCTGCGCCGGCTTGAGGGGGCGGATTGCACGCCATGGCGGGGTTACGGAACCGTAATGCCGGCCATGCGGAACCTGAAATGGATTGCCAGCGTTGCGTTTTCAGGCCATAGAGCGCCGCCTTTCGCCGCAACGCCTTCAGGTCAACGACGGAACCATGGATGCTGGATAAATTACGTCAGTTCATCGCCGAGGTCACTTCGCCCCTCGCCCAGAATAATCGTTCCTTCAGCGAAACCGACTATCGCCTTGCCGCCACGGCATTGCTGATCCATGTGGTATCGCTGGACGGCGAGCCGACGGAGGCTGAACGGCAGAAACTGCACGGTCTGCTTCAGAGCCGCTTCCAGCTCGATGCGCCAACTGCCACCCAACTGATCGCGGAAGCGACCTTGGTGGAGGGCGAAGCGGTCGATCTCTATCACTTCACCAGCGTCATCATGCGTTCGGTCGACGAGGAAGGCCGCAAGCGCATCGTCGAGATGATGTGGGAATTGGTCTATGCCGACGGCAATGTCACTGAATTCGAGGACAATGTGATGTGGCGCGCGGCCGATCTGCTCGGCGTATCGTCGCGCGATCGCATCCAGTTAAAGCATCGCGTTGCCCAGGATGCGGCGGACCCGACCGCTTGATCCATTTAAGAGCGTGACATTGTGACCAACTGCGTCACCCTGATCACCGGCGCATCGTCCGGCATCGGCGCCGATCTGGCGCGCATCTTCGCCGCGAACGGCCACCATGTCGCGCTGGTGGCGCGCCGCGGGGATCGGCTCAACGATCTTGCCGCCACCATCGTCGCCGCAGGCGGCACAGCGCCGCTCGTCATCCCGTGCGACCTGACGCGTCCCGACGCCGGCGACATCATCGCCACAGCGCTCGCGGCGGCCGGCGTCGAGGTCGACATCCTCGTCAACAACGCCGGCTTCGGCCTGTTCGGCCAAGCGCTCGCACTCGACCGCGCGCAGCAACTGGACATGATTGCGGTCAATATCCGCGCCCTCACCGACCTGTCGCTGCGCTTCGCGGACAGCCTGATCCACCATCGCGGCGGCCTGCTCAACGTCGCCTCGATCGCGGCATTTCTGCCGGGACCGGGCATGGCGGTCTATTACGCCTCCAAGGCTTATGTGCTGTCATTCAGCGATGCGATGCATAACGAACTCGGCCGCCACGGCGTTCGTGTCACGACGTTGTGTCCGGGGCCGGTGCAGACGGAATTCCAGAGCCGCGCCGGATTCACGCCCGGCATGGATTCCGCCGTGCTCGATGTCAGCGCCGAGAAGGTCGCGCTGGCCGGTTATCGCGGCTTGATGCGCGGCAAGCGGGTCGTGCTGCCCGGCTTCGGCATTCGCGCCATCCCGTTCCTGCTGCGCTTCATACCGCGCGGCTTCGTGCTGATGATGGTCGGGCTGATCCAGCGCAATCGCTAAAACAACACCTGCCTTGTTTCAGCCGCTCTCCCGGTTATTAAAAATTTACCAACCGGGATAATTCTCGAATCATGATTTCGCGCGCACGACGCGCCCAACAAGAGGGCACGATGTCGATTCGCTCGGCCAACTTTCAGACTGTCGCGACGCCAAAGGATTTCGGCGACGACCGCCGGCCGGTGCTGGTGGTGCTGCATCAGGAATCCTCGACGCCGGGCCGGGTCGGCAACGCGCTGCGCGCCCTCGGTTACACCCTCGACATCCGCAAGCCGCGCTTCGGCGATCCGCTGCCGTCGACGCTCGACGATCATGCCGGCGCGATCGTGTTCGGCGGTCCGATGAGCGCCAACGATCCGGATGCCTACATCCGGCGGGAGATCGATTGGATCGCGCTGCCGTTGAAAGAGCGGCGGCCTTATCTCGGCATCTGCCTCGGCGCGCAGATGCTGGCCAAGCAACTCGGCGGCACCGTCGCGCCGCATCCGCAAGGACGGACGCAGATCGGCTACTATCCGATCCACCTCACCGCAGCCGGCCGCGCGCTGTGCGGCCCATGGCCAGCGCAGGTCTATCAGTGGCATTGCGAAGGCTTCACCCTGCCCCGTGGCAGCGAACTGCTTGCCGAATGCGATGAATTTCCCGCCCAGGCGTTTCGCGACGACACCGCGTTCGGATTGCAGTTTCACCCCGACGTGACGACCGCGATGATGCATCGCTGGACCACGCACGGCGCCGAGCGCTTGTCGCTGCCGGGCGCGCAGCCGCGCATGGCGCATTTCGCCGGGCGCGCGGTTCACGATATCGCCGAACGACGCTGGTTGACGGCCTTCCTACGACACTGGCTGCGTTGCGGTCAGACACGCGCGGACGGCCTTATTCTGGCGCAAGCCGCCGAGTGATTTTCGCGCGGCGGGATTACTGCGTAACGAACCCCGTTTCACTTCCTGCCAAACCCCGATAGGTTTTCCGGAGCTCATCATCGAGCCGGGAGTCTTGCCGCATGACGACTGACGACTTCGCCGCATTGCTGCGTGCTTTCGCGCTCTCCGCCGAATCCGGTGACGGCACCCGCTTCGCCGCGCACTTCACCGAGGATGCGATCTACTACGATTACATCTACGGCCCGCATCAGGGCCGCGCCGAGATCGCGCACATGTTGCAGGACATGTTTCACCGCGACGCCACCGACTATCGCTGGGAGATGTTCGATCCGGTGTTCGACGGCATCATGGGCTATGCGTGGTCGCTGTCGAGCTTCACCTCGACGATCCCGCAGTTCAAGGGACAGCAAGTGGTGATCGACGGCATGAGCCGCTTCATCGTGCGCGACGGACTGATCGCGGAGTATCGCGAGTCGGTGAATGGCGGCGTCGCGATGGCGCAGCTCGGCGTCGCGCCGGAGCGCATGAACAAGGTTTTCAACCGCTGGACCGGCTGGCTCAAGGAGCGGCCGGAAACGGTCGCCTATCTGGCGCGGCCGAAAGCCGGCACCAACAAGTAACAGGAGCGCGCAATGGGCTATCAGGACATTCTCTACGGCGTCGAGGATCGCGTTGCGACCGTCACGCTCAATCGGCCGGACCGCATGAATGCGTGGACCGCGACCATGGAGCGCGAGGTGCGCGAGGCCATGGGGCAAGCGGCGAACGACGACAGCGTCCGCGTCATCGTGCTGACCGGCGCGGGCCGTGCCTTCTGCGCCGGCGCCGATATGGATGCGCTGAAAGGCCTCGATCCCGCCGACATCAAGAAACGCGGCAACGAGATTCCGCCGTTCGACATGAACCGGCGGCCGGACTGGCAATCGCGCTACGGCTTCTATCCGTCGATCGCAAAGCCGATCATCGGCATGCTGAACGGCGCCACCGCCGGCATCGGCCTCGTGCACGCGCTGTACTGCGACGTGCGCTTCGCCGCCGACAACACCGTGTTCACCACCGCCTTCGCGCGGCGCGGCCTGATCGCCGAGCACGGCATCAGCTGGATGCTGCCGCACATCGTCGGCCATGCCAACGCACTCGACCTGCTGCTGTCGGCGCGGCGGGTGTCGAGCGAGGAAGCGCTGCGGATCGGACTGGTCAACCGGCTCTATGCGCCGGACCAGCTTCGCGAACAGACCTATGCCTATGCGCGCGATCTTGCCGACAACGTCTCGCCGTCGGCGATGGCGGTGATCAAGCGGCAGCTTTACGACGTGCCGTTCCAGACCTTGGCGGAAGCGACCATCGACGCCAATCGCGAAATGGCCATCGCGCTGGCCGGCGCGGATTTCCGCGAAGGGGTTGCGAGTTTCATGGAAAAGCGCCCACCACGATTTACGGGGCGATGAGGGGGATAGGCAGGTTTACTGTGAAATATAAGCCCGTCGTCGCCCTTTGGGCTGTGCCGGGCACGCGCTGTCTTTGGCAGCGGCGTCTTCCGCAACGGCGCTGCGCCACGCGAAGCCGAAGCTTGGTGGAGCCAGGGAGGATCGAACTCCCGACCTCGTCATTGCGAACGACGCGCTCTCCCAGCTGAGCTATGGCCCCATTGCAACGTGGCGACTGGAACTGCGCCAACGGCAAGTGGGGGTCATTTAAATCCCGGCCGACACCAAGTCAAGGACGCCGCACATAGGGACGCCCGCCGCAAAAAGGACCGGAACTTCCCTTGTTTAGCGGGGGTATAATCGATAGTTTCCGCCCCACCGAGCCGTTCCACACCCGCGACCAACCCCGCGAGCTTATCCCCTCATGCGCGCCATTCTCGATATCGTCCTCATCATCCTCGATCTCTACGTCTGGCTGCTCATCGCCTCCGCCATTTTGTCGTGGCTGATCGCCTTCAACGTGGTCAACACCCGCAACCAGTTCGTCGCCTCGGTCGCCGAGTTCCTTTACCGGATCACCGAACCGCTGCTGCGGCCGATCCGCAACTTCATGCCCAATCTCGGCGGCCTCGACATTTCGCCGATCATCCTGATCCTGATCATCATGTTCATTCAGCGGGTGATCACCTACTACATCTATCCCGCCGTATTCTGAGCTTTATCGGACCGCTGATGGAGCCGTTCTAGTGGAGCCTTGGCGTTATTCCACGGAAGGCATCAGCGTTGCATTGCGGGTGACGCCCCGCGGCGGCCGCGACGATATCGACGGGATCGAGACGCTGGCCAACGGCAAGAGCGTCGTCAAAATCCGGGTCCGGGCCATCGCCGAGGGCGGCGAGGCCAACCGCGCCGTGACGGAACTGCTCGCCAGGGCGCTCGGGGTACCGAAGCGCAACGTGCGACTGCTGGCAGGCGCGACCTCGCGGCTGAAGCAGGTCGCGGTCGACGGCGATCCGCGCCGGCTCGGCGAAACATTGAAGGCATTGGTCACCGCCAAAGCTGCTGACGACACCAAGTAGAGGACGACATGACCGCGCGCATCATCGATGGAAAACTCATCGCCGCCGAGCTTCGGGCGCGGGTCGCCGACGAGGTGGCGCGGGTCCAGCGCGAGCACGACCTGACGCCGGGCCTCGCGGTGGTGCTGGTCGGCAACGACCCCGCCAGCGAGGTCTACGTTCGCAGCAAGCACAAGCAGACCCAGGCAGCCGGCATGGCCTCGTTCGAGCATGTGCTGCCGGCCGACGTCACGCAGGAGAAACTGCTCGGCCTGATCGGCCGGCTCAACCGCGATCCGGCGGTGCACGGCATCCTGGTGCAACTGCCGCTGCCGAAGGGTCTCGATACCGAAGCGGTGATCGCCGCCATCGATCCGGCCAAGGACGTCGACGGCCTGCATCCCAACAACGCCGGACGGCTGGCCGGCGGATTGCCGGCGCTGTCGCCCTGCACGCCGCTCGGCTGCATCATCCTGACCAAGAGCGTCCACGAGTCGCTCGAAGGCATGGACGCGCTGGTGATCGGCCGCTCCAACCTGGTCGGCCGTCCGCTGGTGCAACTCTTGCTCAACGAAAACGCCACCGTGACCATCGCGCATTCGCGCTCGCGCGACCTGCCCGATCTCTGCCGCCGCGCCGATCTGGTCTACGCCGCCGTCGGCAAGCCGGAAATGGTGCGCGGCGACTGGATCAAGCCAGGGGCCACCGTGATCGACGTCGGCATCACCCGCCTGCCGAGCGACGACGGCAAGACCCGATTGGTCGGCGACGTCGCCTTTACCGAGGCCCTCGCAATCGCCGGCGCCATCACGCCGGTGCCCGGCGGCGTCGGCCAGATGACGGTCGCCTGCCTGCTGGTCAACACCCTGCGCGCCGCCTGCGCGATTCGCGGCCTGCCACCACCGGCGGTATAATACCAACGGGCGACATGCCCGGACTTGACGAGCGATGAGGTTACCCTGCGCTCGACTGGATGAACCGCAGGTAGAAGCGGATCATGTCGGCGTAGTTGGCGATGCTGAGCCGCTCGTTGGTGCCGTGGAAGCGCTTGAGGTCTTCCGAGGTCGCGCGCACCGGCGAGAAGCGGAAGATGTTGTCGGTAAGTCCGGCATAATGCCGCGAGTCCGTCGCGGCGATCATCAGCCCGGGTGAGACGACGACGTCCGGAAAAATCTCGCGGATGGTCTGGTTGAGAGTGCGATAGCCCGTGCTCGCGGTGCCGGTCACCGGCGGCGGATTGGTGTTGCCGGGGAACGGCGCGATCGCGATCTTGTCGTTCTTCACGGTGTCGCGGACATGCGCGGTGACGCTGTCCTGCGTATCGCCCGGCAGCAGCCGGAAATTCACCGTCGCTTCTGCGTTACCGGGCAGCACGTTGTCTTTGTCGCCGGCATTGAAGATGGTCAGCGCGGTGGTGGTGCGCACCATCGCCCGCGTCGGTCCGGATTTGTCCAACTCGCGCACCAAGAGCGGCTTGAACAGCCAGAGGTTCGACAGCACCACGCGGTTGAAGCCGTGCATCTCCGGCGCCAGCGTGTCGAACATCTCGCCGACCGCGCCGCGCACCCGCGCCGGCAGGCTGTGATCCTCGAGCCGCGCCAGCGCGGCGGCCATCATGCCGATGGCGGTTTCGCGCGGCGGCATCGACGAATGCCCCGGCGTGGCGCGCGAGGTCAGCACCAGCGTCGCATAACCCTTTTCCGCGACGCCGATCAGCGCCGCCGGCTTGTCGAGACCCTTCATGATGCCATCGGTGATCAGCAAGCCTTCGTCGAGCACGAAATCGAGCTTGACGCCGCGCGATGCGAGCAATGCTGCGATCGCCTTGGCGCCGCGCTGGCCGCTCACTTCCTCATCATGGCCGAACGCGAAATAGATCGTCCGCTTCGGGCGGAAGCCGGCCTTCGCCATCTGCTCGGCGGCTTCCAGCATGGAATACAGGTTGCCCTTGTCGTCCCACGAGCCGCGGCCCCAGATGAAACCATCAGCAATCACGCCGTCGAACGGCGGCTGCTGCCAGTCCTTCTCGGTGCCGGGGGCGACCGGCACCACGTCCTGATGCGCCAACAGCGCAATCGGCTTCGCCGCCGAGTCCGATCCTTGCCAGGTGTAGAGCAGGCTGTGCCCGCCGACGATCTCGCGCTTGGCGACGGCATGGAAGGCCGGGAAGCTCGCGGCGATATGCTCGCGCAAGCCGCGCAGCGCATCAGCGTCCTGATCCGGATTGAGGAAGTTCGAGATGGTCTTGAAGCGGACCGCCTCGGCCAAACGCTTCGCCGCACCCTGCTCGTCGACGGCCGCGCGCGGGATCGCCGCGACCTGAAGCTGCTTCGAGCCGAGGCGGAAAGTGTTGACCGCGACGATCGCCGCGAGCACCACAACCGCCGCGGCAACGAGTGCGAGAAGGCCGCCGATCCATTTCAACACGCGCCGCATCGGTGCTCCCCCAAGATTGCGGTCTGGTTACCGGGTCAGGCCTTCTTCGCCTTGGCGCGTTCGATGCCTTCGAGGATCAGGCGCTGCGCATCCTCGGCGCTGCCCCAGCGCAGCACCTTGACCCATTTTCCGGGCTCGAGATCCTTGTAATGCTCGAAGAAATGCTGGATCTGCTGCAAGGTGATGTCGGGCAGATCACTGTAGGTACGGATCTTGTCGTAGCGCTGCGTCAGCTTCGAGGTCGGCACAGCGATGATCTTCTCGTCACCACCGGCTTCATCCTCCATCATCAGCACGCCGACCGGCCGGATCGCGATCACCGCGCCGGGCACGATGGCGCGGGTGTTGGCCACCAGCACGTCGCACGGATCGCCGTCGCTCGACAGCGTGTGCGGGATGAAGCCGTAGTTTCCGGGATAGCGCATCGCCGTATAGAGGAAGCGATCCACCACCAGCGTCCCGGCCTCTTTGTCCATTTCGTACTTGATAGGCTCGCCGCCGACCGGCACCTCGATGATGGCATTGACTTCGTGCGGCGGGTTGGCCCCGAGGGAAATAGCGTCGATACGCATGGCAAGCTCCGTGGTTAAGGCAATCAGCGAGGGGGCCGAATGGGTCGGCTACCTCATACGCGAAGTGACGGGATGTTGTCTAAAATAACGGCGGCACCTGTCCGACCTTGACCGGGCCCAGCAGCACCGCGCCGTCGGCGAACCGCAACGGGAACGACCGTGCCGGTTTGCCTTCCAGCTCCGCCGGGCTGCCGAGCGAATTGACCACCGCCGCGAGGCCTGCGCCGGCGTTCTGGCGCACCACCTTGCCGAGGCCGGGAATCATCTTGTCGAGCGAGCCGAGCAGATTATTGACGTCCTGCGCCCTCACCCCGGGCGCAACCCGATCCAGCGTCGCCTGCGGCACCCCCTCCTCCAGCACCTTTTCGATGCCCAGTCGCGGAATGACCTGTTCGAAGCCGGCAACCGTCATCTGCAATTCGCCATCGAGATTGCCGCCGGGCGTGAGGCCGAGCGAACCATTGGCGACCGCGATCATGCCGCCCTGCTGGATGCGGGCGCGCTCGATCATGATCTTGCCGCCGGCCGCCTGAATCTCGCGGAAGCGCGCCGGCCATGGCTTTGGCGCAAAATCTGTCAGGCCGGTCAGCCGCGCGCCGATCAATGCATCGAACGGCTGCGCCAGTGCCGGATGAATGTCCTGCACGCTAGCCTGCGTCAGGTCCACCGCGACATCGATTACCGGATGCTCCGGCGTGCTGCTCGCGGCCAACTGCGTATGCAGTTCGGCATGGGCCGCGCGCGCCAGCGGCACCGCGACGCCGCTGTTCAGACGATCGACGGCAGGTTGATCGAACACCAGCGCCACCCGCTGGGGAATGCCAGGCAAGCCGGCAATGCTGCTGCGCGCGGTTTTCCAACTGACCTGCATCGCTGGCGGCTCACCGCGCGCGGCCAGCGTTGCCGGCGCGGTGAACTCCGCGATCAGCAGGCCAGGCGTATAGACCTGCCCGACGACGAGAATCTTGCCGAGTCGCGCCGTAACCGGCGTATCCGCCGCCCCCTGGGCGGTCTGCGAGACCAACGTGACGCTGGCATCCTCGCAGGTCACTTCAAGACGGAACGGAAAACCGGCCACCGACCGCTTGCCGCAATCGTAGATGCGGCCGGCCTTGGCTTCGCGCGCGCGCCAGACATCGACCTCATGGTCGACCTGCGAGGCGGCATAGAACCAGAACACGCTCCAGCCGATCGCGGCGATCACGACGAGGGCGGGCATCACGAACACCGGCCACAACGGCCGCTGTCGCGGAGGTTTGATCGAATCGGGCATCGGCGACCTTTAGAGCATGATCCCGAAAAGTGGAAACCGGTTTGCGCTAGCGCGGCCCTTCGGGTCGGACAAGATCATGCTCCATCAGAAAGAAAGGCGAAGAGTCTGATTCAACGCAGTTGAAACAGACTCTAACGCAACGAATCCGGCAATTTTGGACAATCCGGCCTGCCAATCCGTGTCTCCCGTCTTGCACGACGGCCGCTGAACCGCAAATATCCCGCCACCTTCAGAGAGCCTTTCAGGAATTTCACAGCCATGCAGTTCGACGACGTCATCCTCGGCCGCCGCAGCATTCGCGGATACAAGCCGGATCCCGTTCCCAGGGCGCTGATCGAGGAAATCATCGCTTTGGCGATGCGCGCGCCGTCGTCGATGAACACCCAGCCGTGGAATTTCTACGTCATCACCGGCGAGCCGCTCAATCGCATCCGCGCCGGCAATACCGAGCGGATGGTGGCGGGCATCCCGCAGTCGCGCGAATTCCGCACCGGTCAGCCTTTCACGGGTCACCATCGCGACAGGCAGGTCGGCGTCGCCAAGCAGTTGTTCTCCGCGATGGGGATCGCGCGCGACGACAAGGAGATGCGGCAGGACTGGGTGCTGCGCGGCTTCCGCCAGTTCGACGCCCCGGTCTGCATCATCGTGACCTACGACCGCGTGCTGGACGGCAGCGACGACACGCCGTTCGATTGCGGCGCCGTGGCGACCGCTTTGGTCAACGCCGCGTGGTCGCGCGGATTGGGCGCGGTGATCAACAGCCAGGGCATCATGCAGTCGCCGGTGGTGCGCGAACACGCCGGCATCGCCGACGATCAGGTCATCATGAAAAGCATCGCGCTGGGATGGCCAGACGAAACCTTCCCGGCCAACGCGGTGGTGTCCGAACGGAAGTCGGTCGAGGAAGCCACGGTGTTCGTGGGTTTCGACAATTGATCATTAGAGCATTTTGACGGAAACGCCGATGTCCGTCATACCCGGCCTTGTGCCGGGCATCCACGTCTCAAATGATCCAAGATGAAGGACGTGGATGGCCGGGACGAGCCCGGCCATGACAAGCTGTCAATTCCATCTGAACGAGACCCGCATGAGAGCGTCCTCGCCAGTGCTGACATGATCAACCCTGTTTCAACCGCGCCGCCGGACGGCGACCTTTGGGTGTTCGGCTACGGCTCGTTGATGTGGCGGCCGGGCTTCGATTTCGAGGAACAGGTGCAAGCCCGTCTGATCGGCGCGCACCGCGCGCTGTGCGTCTATTCCTTCGACCATCGCGGCACGCCGGAACGTCCCGGCCTCGTGCTTGGCCTCGACCGCGGCGGCGCCTGCCGCGGCATCGCCTTCCGGGTCGCGGCTGCGCGACGCGACGACACCATCGCCTATCTGCGCGCGCGCGAGCAGACCACCAACGTCTATCATGAGGTGACGCGCTCGGTGTGGCTGAAGGACGATCTCCGCCGCCAGGTTTCGGCGCTCACCTACATCGTCAATCGCGGCCATGTGCAATATGCCGGCCGCCTCGGCTTGGAGGATCAGGTGCGCTACGTGCGGCAGGGCCACGGACGCTCCGGCAATAATCGCGACTACGTGCTGTCCACCGTCGCCGCGATCGAGGCGCAGGGTTTCCGCGACGCGCCGCTGCACAGGCTCGCCGTCGCGCTCCGCGCGGATGCGTCCGCATCGGATCATGCGACAGCGATGGATTGATCACACCTTCGCGGACGACGGCACGCCGCCGAACAGTTGCGCCTGTTCGGCGCGCGCGGCGTCGATCAGGCGGCGGCTCGCCTGTTCGATCGCGGCGCCGACGCGGGTGTTGAACTCCTCACGGGGCAAACCGGCCGGCAGCGGATCGAGAAACTCGACCACCAGCGTTCCCGGATAACGCATGAAGTTGCGGCGCGGCCAGAACAGGCCCGAGTTGAGCGCCACCGGAATGCAGGGCGCGTTGCAGCCGGCATAGATCAGACCGACGCCGTTCTTGTAGTGCGGCGGCGCATCGACCGCGGTGCGCGTGCCTTCCGGAAAGATGATGAGCTGCCGACCGCCCTTCACCGCGTCGCGCGCGCGACGCACCATTTCGAGCAGCGACTTGCCGCCCGAGGCGCGGTCGATGCCGATCATCCCGGCCTTGCGCAGATACCAGCCGAAGAACGGAATCCACATCAGTTCGCGTTTGAGAATGTAGAGCGGCTGATCGAAAAACTGGGTCAGCGCGAACGTCTCCCACATCGACTGATGCTTGGATGCGACGATCAGCGGACCGGCCGGAATCCTCTCCACGCCGCGATACTCGACCCTGGTGCCGCAAACCACGCGCAACAGCCAGATGCTGCTGCGCGCCCAGAACCGAACGACCACAAGCAGCGCGGCGCGCGGCAGCAGAAACGTCGGCAACGCAATCAGGATCAGCGCCACCAGCCAGACATAGAACAGCACGTTGTAAATCAGTGAGCGCAGGAAAATCGTGGTCATCCCAACCCTGTCAGCTTGCCGAAGCCTTTGCCGTCTTGCGCGACGGCGGGGCGCGTTCGCCGGTCTCCGGCAGCAGATCGAGCCCGATATCGGCCAAGCGAACGCGGACTTCGGCCGCAACATACTTGACGTATTCGGATAGCAACAGCCGCATCGCGGCGCCATTGGTCCACCACGGCTCATCGCGCCATTTGTCGCTGACCACCGCGAAGGGAATGAGATTGATGTCCGGCATGGCGTGGGACATTTCGACGATGGCGCGCGGCATGTGATAATTCGAGGTCACGACGATCAGCGAACGGAAACCGCGCTCGTGCGCCCAGCGGCGGGTTTCGGCGGCGTTGCTGCGGGTGTTGACCGCCGAGCGGTCGAGATCGGCGCAGCAATCGAGCAGCGCCTGGCTGTCCGGCACCGAGCGCGAAATGTCGCTGACGCCGTTGGTCGGATGCACGCCGGAAATCAGCAGCCGCTTGCCGTAGCCCTTGGCGAGCAGTTCGACAGCATCCGAGACTCGCGACGAGCCGCCGGTGAGCACCACGATGCCGTCGGCATTGCTCGACGGCTTCAGCTCGGCGACGCGCAGTTGCGACAAGAAACCGACGAAGCCCAGTGCCGCACCGAAGAAGGCGATCGCCAGCGCGGCCACGATCAATGCGCGCACAAGGCCGCGCGGGCGCGCCGGGGCGGCCGCGGTGTCCGGCGGATTGTGGTCGACGCGCTGATCCATGACGACGCTGACCGAATCTACTCCCTTCCTTCCGATAGTGTGACAAATCTAGCGCGGATTTCGCCAAAGGCGAGCCCCGGCACCAAATCCACGCGATCCGACCCGCGCTTTAGCCGATATCGTCCAGTGTTGCGAACAAAGTGCGGCGGGATGCCCAACCTGTGACGGCCGCGATCAAAATCGCTTGAGCGGCCAGCACCAGATAGCCGGACGGTTGCAGCGCAAACGTCCCCAGCAGTGCGACAAACTGGTCGCCGGTCGGCGTGCCCGCGAACCAGCCTGCGATCGATTCCGAAAAGCCGAACAGCAGCATCGCCGCGACGCCGCCGATGATGCCGCCCTCGAGCCCGAGGCGCAGGAAGTGGTACAGGAAGCGATTGGCGATGTAGCGGTCGCTGGCGCCGACGAAATGCAGCACCTCGACGATGGGACGATTTGCCGCCATCGCGCCGCGCGTCGCGAACGACACCGAGATGATGGTGGCGATGATCACCAGCGCCAGCACGCCGATGCCAGCTATCACCGTCACGCCGCTCATGGTGCGCATCCGCTCGATCCAGGCGCGATGGTCGTCGACGCTGGCGGAGGGCGCCACCTGCTTCAGTTTTCCGTCGAGCCCGGCGAGATCCCGCGCCGCGCCCGGCGTCGTCCGGCCGACAATGATGCGCGGCACCGGCAGTTCATCCAGCGACAACCCGCTGCCGAGCCACGGCTCCAGCAGCTTATTGGATTCCTCGCGCGTGAAGATGCGCACGTCGACGATCCCCGGCTCCGCCTTGAGCACGTCGGCGGCGGCGGCGACATCGCGATCGAGATCGCGCCCGTTGACGGGGCGAACCTGCACGGTCAGTTCGCTGGCGACGTCGGATTGCCATTCGGTGGCGGAGGCATGCACGAGCAGCACAACGCCGGTGCTGATGCAGGCGAGGAACGTCATGATGGCGACCACAACCACCAGCGCGCGGCCGACGATGGAGCCGCGCGGCACGATCGGCGAGACGTTGCGCGCCTTGGTCGACACCTGCGGCCGCTCATGGCCGAGGTCCATCAAGGCATCGCGCTGATCGCTGTCGCGCTTACTCATAGATGTGCAGCCGTCCCTGATGCAGCACCAGCCGCCGCGCCTCGTACTGATCCATCAAGGCGATATCGTGCGTGGCGATGATGACGGCGGTGCCGGACTTGTTCAGTTCGATGAACAGCCGCAGCAGGCGGCGGCCCAGCGTCGGATCGACGTTGCCGGTCGGCTCGTCGGCCAGCAACAGATTGGGCCGCGCGATCACCGCGCGCGCGATCGCCGCGCGTTGTTTCTCGCCGCCCGAAAGGATCGGCGGCAGCGCATCCATGCGCTCGCCGAGGCCGACCCATTTCAGGAGATCGATCACCTCGCGGCGGTAGGTGGATTCGGCGCGGCCCATGACGCGGAACGGCAGCGCCACGTTTTCATAGGTGGTCATGTGATCGAGCAGGCGAAAGTCCTGCAACACGATGCCGATGCGCTTGCGCAGGTCGGCGACCTCGTTCTTGCCGAGCAGCGAGACGTCCTGCCCGAACAGATTCACCAGCCCGCGGGTCGGCCGCAGCGACAGGAACAGCAATCGCAGCAACGACGTCTTGCCGGCGCCGGACGGGCCAGTGAGAAACTGGAACGAGTGCGCGGGAATCTGGAAATTGAGGTCGCGCAAAATCTCCGGGCCGAGCCCGTAGCGCAATCCGACATTTTCGAACCGGACCACAGGCAGCTCCGTTCGAGCGTTCGAGGTGACACGGGCCGGGGCGACGCGACAGACCGCTTGCCGCGCGAGCGCTTCGGTCCGGGCCACGACACGGCGAAAAACTTCTTAACGGTTGTGCGGCAATTATGGTTTCCGGTTCGTTAACGGACGGCGGCTTAAGCTGCCGGGGACTTTCCAAGCGGCGATTCGCTCATGAACATCGTTTGTCCCCATTGCACCACCTTCTTCGCCATCGATCCGGCCAAGCTTGGCCCCGCCGGGCGCATGGTGCGCTGCGCGCGCTGCAAAGAGATGTGGCTGGCGCGCCCCGAGCAATCCGCATCCGCCGGCCCGGCAATGCCGGCCTTGGCCTCCGCCGGCGCGGCCCACAATCCGAACGATCAAGACGCCGTGGAATGGAGCGAGCCGTCGGCGTCGGAGACGCAGCCCCCGTTCGAGGCGCCGATCATCGACAGCCCCTCGATTGCCGCCGACCTGCCGAACAGCCACCCGGACGACATCCCGGATAACGCGCCGACCCCGGGCAACCGCCGATTCGCCTCCGGGCCGCCGCCACGCAAAGCCTGGTTCAAGCGCTGGCTCCGCCGCGGCGGCGACCGGCCGCACCGCGTGCGCAAGCCGATGCTGACGCTGCCGATCGCTTGCGTCGCGATGGCGGCGCTTGCCGCCGGCCTCCTGATGTGGCGCGCCGAGATCGTCCGGCTGCTGCCGCAGACCGCGCTGTTCTATCGGCTGATCGGGCTTGAAGTGAATTTGCGCGGGCTCGCCATCAAGGACGTCAAGGTCAGCACCGAGATGGTCGACAACAAGCCGGTGCTGGTGATCGAAGGCAACGTCATCGATATCGCGCGGAGAACCGTCGAAGTGCCGCGCTTGCGCTTCGCCGTCCGCGATGCCAAGGGAACCGAAATCTACGCGTGGAACGCGGTGCTGGAGCAGACCTCGCTGAAGCCCGGCGAAAAAGCCTGGTTCCGCTCGCGACTGGCCGCGCCGCCGCCGGAAGGACGACACATCGACGTGCGCTTCTTCAACCGACACGACCTCGCCGCAGGCAGCATGTAAGAGAATGCAGATTGAACCAAGAGACTCCGTCATGCCGCGCGTGCTGATCGCCGACGATGAAGACTCGATGCGCTCCCTCGTCGCGCGCGCCATCGCCATGGACGGTCACCAGACCGTCACCGCCGAGGATGGCGCCGAGGCGCTCGATATCCTGACGCGCGAAGATGGTGCGTTCGATCTGCTGCTCACCGACATCAAGATGCCGGTGATGGACGGCATCGCGCTGGCGCTCACCGTGGCGCGCGATTTTCCCGATCTCACAGTGCTGCTGATGACCGGTTTCGCCGACCAGCGCGAACGCGCCTCCAACCTCAGCGCCATCGTGCACGACGTCGTCACCAAGCCGTTTTCGGTGAACGACATCCGCGCTGCGGTCAACGACGCGCTGGCGTCGCGGCAGCGATAGGGACAATTTCGCTCGTCATGGCCGGATTTATTCCGGCCATCCACGCCTTGATGATCGCAACAGGAAAGACGCAGATGGCCGGGACAAGCCCGGCCATGACGAAATGGACTCTCTGCGCAAGCGTCAATAATCCTTGAGCAGCCGCTCAATGTAATCGAGTTCGATCTGCGGCCGCGATGGATCGGCGAGGCGACGGCGCAACTCTTCCAAAATGCGGCGCACGCGCTGCACGTCGATTTCGCCGGGGATTTTCACCGACAGGTCGTCGCCGAGTTCGCGCCCGCGCAACGGACGCCCCAAGGGATCGGTGCGATTGCCGCCGCTCTGCTGCCGGCCGACGCGATCGCCGGGGCCGTTCTCCTGGCCCTCGCCGCCCTGCTGCATCGCCTGCGCCAGATCCTGCGCGCCCTTGCGCAAGGCATCGAGCGCGCGACCCTGCGAATCCACGGCGCCGTCGGCGTTGCCGTCGCCGAGCTGGCCGTCGGCATCGCCCATCGCCGAATCGGCGGAGCCGAGGCCGCCCTCTCCATCGCCGCGCTCGCCTTGCTGGCCCTGCCCCTGCTTACCCTGTTGGCCCGGCTGCATGCCCTGCTGCGCCAGTTGTTCCTGCAACTTGCGCAACCGCTCGCGCAGCGCCTGCTGATCCTGTTGCAGGCCGTTCATAGCGTCGCGATTGCCTTGCTGGCCGCGCTGCCGGTCGCGCCGCGAATCCTGGCCTTCCTTGAAGGTCTTGTCGCGCAACTGCTGCTGCTTGCGAATCATGTCGCCAAGCTCGTTGAGCGACTGTTGCATGTCACCGTCGCCGCCTTGGCCGGGCCGCGCCATCTGCAAGTTCTCAAGCATCTGCGCCAATTGATCGAGCAACTGCTTGGCGGCGTCCTTGTCGCCGGAGCGCGAGAGACGCTCCATACGCTCGATCATGCTGTCGAGATCCTGCTGCCGCATGGTGCGGGCGTTGGGATCGAGCGGGCGCGCCAGTTGCTGCGGATTGTTGCGCAGCCGTTCGGCGAGTTGCTGCAAGAACTTATCGAGCGCCGCGCGCAAATTCTCGGTGAGCTTCTTGATTTCCTCGTCGCTGGCGCCGCGCTCCAGCGCCTGCTTCAGGGCGTCCTGCGCCGCGCGCAACGCCTTGTCGACGTCGGTGATGTCGCTGTCCTCGATCGACACCGCGAGCGCCCACAGGCTCGCCACCACCTCGCGTAACGCATCGTCGGTGCGCGCGCGTTCGGCCTGCCGCGCCACCGAGCGCAGGCCGAGATATTGCCCGGCTTCCGGCGTAAACGCTTCCGGCGCGATCAGCAGCGCCTTCAGCGCGACGTCCACCAGCGGCGCCTGATTGGCATCGAGCGCCAGATTGCGGCGCTGCTCGATCAGCGCGCGCGCCAACGGCTTGGTGAACACCCGCTCCGGCAGCCGCATCGCATAGGCTTCGCTGTGCCCTTCGTTGCCGGCTTCGTCGCGCGCCGTCAGCGTCATCGTCACCTCGGCGCCGGCGTAAGGGTCTTCGCTAAAATCCTTCACCGTTTGGCCAACGCCCTTGCGGGTCCGCGCGTTGGGCAGCGCCAGCGCCAGTTGCGGCGGATCGAACAGCGGCCGGGCCACTGTGGCTTCGCCGCCGGCCGGCGGATTGTCCGCGCGCACGGCGAAATGCGCGTGGGCTTCGGTGACGCCGTAATCGTCGTCGATCTGATAGGTCAGTTGCAGCGAGCCGCGCGCCTGCCGCTCCGGATCCTTGGCGAGCGCGATGGTCGGCGGGCGATCAGGCACCGCGGTGAAGGCCCAGCGCGGCTGCCCCGAAGGCGCGCGGACCTGCGCGGTGCTGTCGCCCGTGATGGTGAAATGACGTTCGCTGGTGCCCTGCGGCGCATCGGCGGCCGGCGGCGCTTCGGTGATGCCGCCGGCAACGGCGACATCGAGACTGCCGCCGCTGGAGCGGACGATCAGGGTGCTGCCGGCCGGTACCGACATCGGCGCGCCGTCGGCGCTGGCGGCGTCCTTGTTCGCAGCAGAGAGAATGATCGGTGGCTTGCCGGTGTAGAGCGGCGGCGTCACCCAGGCATCGACCCGGACATTGGCCGGCGCCAGCATGCCGTTCCAGTCGAACGCGGCTGCCAGCCGCGCCGTGCGATCGCCGCCGGCGGCGATGTAGGTGGCAAGCATCAAGAGCACCACCAGCGCGCGCAGCGCCCATGGATCGTGCAGCGCCATGCGTGGCGACGGCAGGCCGGCGCGAATCCGCTTCAGCGAGGCCAGCGTGCGTTGCCGCTGCGCCTGCCACAGCGCCAGCGCCACCGGATCCTGCGACGACACCGTGTCGGCCAGCGCCGTCACCGGGCGATGGCGGATGCCGCTGCCGTAATCGAGCCGGCGCAGCGCCTCGTCGCGGCGCGGCCAGCGGAACCGAACCAGCGGCACCAGCGCCGCGAGACCGAGCACGGCGAACAGTCCAAGCCCGACGATCCGTGCGACAAACGGTAGCGCCAGCCACAGGCCGGCCCAGGATGCCGCCAGGAACAACCCGATCACGCAGAGGATGCGGGCCGCGTGCGGCCACCCGCGTTCCCAGGCCAGGGCCCAGGTCGCGCGCTTCACCGCCTGTTCGAGCACGGCATTCGCGGCCGGCCGTGCGGGCGTCACGGCATCGCGAAGCGGATCGGTTGGATCAGGTGCGGCGGCGCTCAATCAATTCTCCGGCGGATTTCGAAGAAGGCATCAGCACCCTAGCACAACGGCGGCATTGAGGCACGGTTCGCGCCCTGCCCCACAGTCAAACCTGCATCACACGCAGACGTGACGATGCCGGGATCGGATCACAACCAGGGCGCGGGCGTGTCCATCGCGATCAACTGATCGACATCGATGCGCGGGCGCACCACGGCATAGCGATCGTCCTTCACCAGCACCTCGGGCACCAGCGGCCGGGTGTTGTAGGTGCCGGCCTGCACGGCGCCGTAGGCGCCGGCGGTCATGATCGCGAGGAGATCGCCCGCCTTCGGCTCCGGCAGGGTGCGACCGAGCGCGAGATAGTCGCCGGTCTCGCACACCGGGCCGACCACATCCGCCACCAGCACCGGCGCATCGGGCGCGGCGGCGCGCACCGGCATGATCTGGTGATAGGCCTCGTACAAGGTCGGGCGGATCAGGTCGTTCATCGCGGCGTCGATGATGACGAAGTTGCGGACGTCGCCGCGCTTCACATAGATCACGCGCGTCACGAGGATTCCGGCATTGCCGACGATCATGCGGCCCGGCTCGAACATCAGCGTGCAGCCGAGATTGTGCGTGACGCGCTTGACCATCGCCGCATAAGCCAATGGCTCCGGCGGCGCGGCGCGATCCTCGTAATACGGCACGCCGAGGCCGCCGCCGAAATCGACATGCGTGATGGCGTGGCCGTCGCTCCGCAGCACGGTGACGAATTCCGCCAGCAACCGGAACGCCGCTTCCATCGGGCCGAGATCGGTGATCTGGCTGCCGATATGCATGTCGACGCCGCTGACCGCGATGCCGGGCAGCTTCGCCGCCTTGGCATAGACTTCGCGCGCGCGCGCGATCGGAATGCCGAACTTGTTCTCGGACTTGCCGGTGGAGATTTTCGCGTGGGTGCCGGAATCGACGTCGGGATTGACGCGGATCGAGATGTGCGCGGTGCGCCCCATCTGCGACGCCACCTGCGACAGCAACTCCAGCTCGGGTTCGGATTCGATGTTGATGCAGCGGATGCCGTGCGACACCGCAAGCCGCAATTCGTCCGCTGTCTTGCCGACGCCGGAGAACAGAATCTTGTCGGCCGGAATGCCCGCCGCCAGCGCACGCTTGAGTTCGCCGCCGGACACCACGTCCGCGCCCGCACCCAACTTCGCCAGCGTGCGCAGCACCGACTGATTCGAATTGGCCTTCATCGCGTAGCAGACCAGATGGTCGGTGCCGGCGAAGGCTTCGGTGAAGACGCGGTAGTGCCGTTCGAGCGTCGCCGTCGAATAGCAATAGAACGGCGTTCCGACCGCGTCCGCGACCGCGGACAGGCTCACGGCCTCGGCGTGCAGCACGCCGTCGCGATAGTCGAAATGGCGCATGGGCGCTTAGTCCAGTACGGGGTCGAGAACGAACGATCGTTTACGGCCCTTGGCCGCCGCCGGCTCCCGGTTCTGCTCGGCCGTCGGATTGAACACGCTGCCCGGCTCCGAAGGCGCGGCATCCTGCGACGCGGTCGGCTGCGTCGGCGCGTTGGGCGGCAGGTCGAGCGGGCCTTTGCGCCCGCAACCGGCCAGCGCCAGCGTCGCAGCGGTCAACAGAATCACGGCCCATCGAGACGAGACCGGGTGAGAGATACGGCTCACAGCAGAGTTCCCCAAGAATGCGGCGTCACCATACAAAGATTGAGCGGCGCTGGCGAGCCCCGCCGCGGCGCGAAATTTCGCCGAATTATCACGCATGGCCTGATTTCTGTTCTTTTTCCAAACGTTTGAGCCAGGCTTTGGCCTGCGTGCGGACGTTCTTCGGCGCAGTGCCGCCGTAGCTGACGCGGCTTTTCACCGAGGCTTCCACCGAGAGCACGTCCAGCACCGCCGCCGTGATCTTCGGCTCGACCGCCTGCATCTCCTTCAGCGGCAGTTCGTCCAGCGCCACGCCCTGCTTCGAGGCAATGCCGACGATGCGCCCGGTGACGTGATGCGCGTCGCGGAACGGCATCTTCAGGGTGCGCACCAGCCAGTCGGCAAGATCGGTCGCGGTGGCGTAACCCTCTCCGGCTGCCAGTTTCATGCGGGCTTCGTCGGGCACCAGATCGCGCACCATGCCGGCGATGGCGCGGATCGCCAGCGAGATCGCGGCGAAACCTTCCATCGCGCCTTCCTTGTCTTCCTGCATGTCCTTCTGATAGGCGAGCGGAAGACCCTTCATCACGATCAGCAACGCGTTGAGCGAACCGATGACGCGGCCGGTCTTGGCGCGCACCAGTTCGGCGGCGTCGGGATTGCGCTTCTGCGGCATGATCGAGGAGCCGCTGGTGAACTTGTCGGACAGCCGCACCAGGCCGACCAGCGGCGAGGTCCAGATCACGATCTCTTCCGCGATGCGCGACAGATGCACCGACGCAATCGCCGACGCCGCCAGCGTCTCCAGCACGAAGTCGCGATCCGACACCGCATCGAGCGAGTTGGCCATCGGGCGATCGAAGCCGAGTGCCTTGGCGGTGGCGTGACGATCGATCGGGAACGAGGTGCCGGCCAATGCCGCCGCGCCGAGCGGGCTTTCGTTGAGCCGCTTGCGCGCATCACTGAAGCGACCGCGATCGCGCGCCGTCATCTCGACATAGGCGAGAAGGTGATGACCGAACGTCACCGGCTGCGCCGTCTGCAAATGCGTGAAGCCGGGCATCACGGTATCGGCATGTTCGAGCGCGCGCTCGGCCAGCGCTTGCTGCAAGTTGGCCAAGGCGGCGTCGATGGCGTCGATGGTATCGCGCACGAACAGCCGGAAATCGGTTGCCACCTGATCGTTGCGCGAGCGCGCGGTATGCAACCGCCCCGCCGCCGGGCCGATCAACTCGCTCAAGCGGCTCTCGACATTCATGTGAATGTCCTCCAGCGCGCGCTTGAACGTGAATTTGTCCGCCGCAATCTCTGACAAAATCGTGTCTAGACCTTTGGCGATGTTTTTTGCATCACTCGCGGTGATAATGCCCTGCGCGGCAAGCATGGCGGCGTGCGCCTTGGATGCGGCGATATCCTGCGCGTAAAGGTGGCGATCGACGTCGATGGAGACGTTGATTTCCTCCATGATCGCGTCGGGTCCGTCCTCGAACCTGCCGCCCCACATCTTGTTGCTCATGCTATTCCGCTCGATCTGTCGGACGCAGGCGGGATCGCTGATTCCGCTTTGCGACCGGTTTCCGGTATAAGCCCCTGCATAACCGCATCTCACCCCGGATGACAAACGATATGCCTGACAATCCGCCTGCCCGCCCCGCCGCCCGCCGCCTGCCGCTGCTGCTCAGCGCGATCGCGGCCGGCGCCATCGTCGGCTATGGCATCGTCACCCAGTGGAACGCCATGCAGCAAAAGGCTGGCGGCGACCCGGATTGCGCGCCCGCGATGGCGGTGGCGAAGAAAGTCGCACCGCTGGCGACCGGCGAGGTGGCGGCACTAACGATGGTCCAGAAGCCGATGAAGATGCCCGATCTGGCCTTCGACGACGGCCAGGGCAACCCGAAAAAGCTCTCGGACTGGCGCGGCAAGATCGTGCTGCTCAACCTCTGGGCGACGTGGTGCGTGCCCTGCCGCAAGGAAATGCCGGCGCTGGAGCGGCTGGAGGCCAAGCTCGGCGGCGACAAGTTCCAGGTGGTCGCCGTCAACATCGACACCCGCGACCTCGAAAAGCCGAAAGCCTTCCTGAAGGACGCCAACCTGACCCGGCTCGGCAATTTCAGCGACGCCAAGGCCAAGGTGTTCCAGGACCTCAAGAGCATCGGCCTCGCGCTCGGCATGCCGACCTCGGTGCTGATCGACGGCAAGGGCTGCCAGATCGGCAACATGGCCGGCCCCGCCGAGTGGGACAGCGAAGACGCCATCAAGCTGATCCAGGCGACGATCGCGCAGTAGACGGCAAACCCTCACAATTCCATGCCTCAATTTGTCATGGCCGGATTTATTCCGGCCATCCACGTCTTGGCTGCGCTTCATCGGAAGAGACGTGCCGGGACATAGGCGAGCGAAGCGACGCCGTTCTTCGAACAGCTCTGCCCGGCCATGACGCGTGAGGTGATGCCTTGACACTCATGAACGCGCGCCTATACTTAACCACATGGTTTACTATCCAACCGATCCGCTCGATCGCACCTTTGCCGCGCTGGCGGACCCGACTCGCCGCGCGCTGCTGGCGCAACTGCAAAGCCGCGACGGCGTTACCGTGAGCGAATTGGCCAAGCCATTCGCGATGTCGCTGCCAGCGGTGATGAAGCATCTCGACGTGTTGTCGGACGCGGGCCTGATCGCGCGCAGCAAGGTCGGCCGCACCGTCACCTGCCGCCTGACCGCCGGCCCGATGGAAGACGCCATGCAGTGGCTCAATCGCTATCAGCGGTTCTGGACCGAACAACTCGACCGTCTCGCAGCCTTTGTGGAGAACGACGCTTGCTCACCCAACCCAGCCTCACCCTCAATCGCCGGATCAATGCGACGCCCGAAAAAGTCTTCGCGGCGTGGGTCGATCCCGAAAAAATAGTCCGCTGGTTCGGCCCGGCGCACACCATCGTCGACTCGGTTCAGGCCGACATGGATGTCCGCGTCGGCGGCCGATTTCGCATTCGCTTCGCCACCAACGATGGCGAGACGCACGAGGTCGGCGGCGCCTATCGCGAGGTCACGCCGCCGCAGCGGCTGGTGTTCAGTTGGGCGTGGCACTCGACGCCGGAGCGCGAGTCGCTCGTCACCGTGACGTTGCGGCCGGACGGCGACGGCACGCTGCTGTCGCTCAATCACGGACAGTTCTTCGACGAGGCCGCGCGCGACGGCCACGAACGCGGCTGGACCGGAACCCTCGACAAGCTCGAGAAGATGTTCGCCTGACATCGAACCGAAGGAGACCGACATGAAACTTTTCTATGCGGAAACCATCAACCCGCGCAAAGTTTGCGCCGTCGCCCGCTATCTGGATCTGCCGGTCGACTTCGTTTCCGTCGATTTGAGCAAAGGCGAGCACCGGACGCCGGAATATCTCGCCATCAATCCCAACGGCAAGGTGCCCGCGCTCGAAGACGGCGACATCAAACTGTGGGAAGCCAATGCCATCATGTGTCACCTCGCCCGTGCCGCGAAATCGGATTTGTGGCCGGACGGCGCGAAGCAGGAGGATGTGCTGCGCTGGCTGAGCTGGAATTCAGAACACTTCTCACGCCACGCCGGGACGCTGTACTTCAATTACATCATCAAGCCCGCGCTCGGCATCGGCGCCCCCGACGATGATGCGGTGAAGGAAGCCACCGGCTTCGTGCGCCGCTTCGGCGCGGTGCTCAACGATCACCTGCGCGGCCGCAAGTATCTGCTCGGCGACACGCTGACGATTGCCGATTTCGCCACCGCGATCACGCTGCCCTATGCCGCCAGGGCGAAAATTCCCGTCGACGAGTTTCCCGAGATCATGCGCTGGCATGCACGGCTCAACGAACTTCCGGCGTGGCGCGAGCCGTTCCCGAAACAACAGACGCAAGCCGCTTGAGCTACCGGTAAACCCGGCACCTGTTGCCCACTCCTGATCACAACCAAAAGGATGCCTCATGCAATATGTCGACGGCTTCATCGTTCCGGTGCAGAAAAAGAATCTCAAGGCTTACCGCGCACTGGCACGCACGGCCGCGAAAGTCTGGCAGGAATACGGCGCGCTGGATTATCGCGAATGCGTCGCCGAGGACGTCAAGGTCGGCAAGTGGACCTCGTTTCCGCGCAGCGTGAAGCTGAAGCCGGGAGAGACGGTGATCTTTTCATGGATCACCTACAAGTCGCGCAAGCATCGCGACAAGGTCAACGCCAAGGTGATGAAGGATCCACGCATCGCCAACATGGACCCGAAGACCATCCCGTTCGATGGCAAGCGCATGATCTACGGGGGTTTCGAAACCCTCGTGAAACTGTAGGCCCGCGTTCAGTACAATCCAGGAGCAAAGCCATGACAGACCACGGTCACTTCCATTGGAACGAATTCGTCACCCGCGACCCGGAAAGCTTCAAGGCTTTTTACGCCAAGACGGTCGGCTGGACCTACGAAGCGCAGAGCCAACCCAGCGGCGAGTGCTATTGGCTCATCTTTGCGAACGGCAAGCCTGTTGGGGGAATCTTTCCGACCAATCAGCCCGGCCTGGAGGGCATTCCCGACGGCTGGATGCCGTATCTCGCCGTCGATGACGTCGATGCGCGCGTCGAGAAAGCGGTGGCCGCCGGCGCGCAATTGATGAAGCCGATTTTCGAGATTCCGAATGTCGGCCGAATGGCGATCCTGATGCAGCCGGGCGGCGTTGGCGTCGGATGGATCACGCCGGCGCAGGGCGAATGCGGGCAATCAAGCTAAACCTGAGCCGCGAAAGCACATCATCGGCGGCGGGTTCGCGATGGTCGTCGGCGCACGGCGACTCTTGGAAGGAGCACACGGAATGACACCGCATGGCCACTTCAACTGGAACGAACTGGTGACTCGCGATGCCGAGCGTGTGAAGCGCTTCTATCAGGAGCAGATCGGCTGGAGCTACGAAGGACGCCCGCTGCCCGGCGGCGGCACCTACTGGGTCGCGACGATGGATGGCACGCCGGTCGCTGGAATCTATGAAGTCTGCGGCCCGGAATTCGCGTCGATGCCTGACAACTGGATGCCTTACCTCGCGGTCGACGATGTCGATGCGCGGGTGGCGAAGGCGGTCGCGGCGGGCGTGAAACTGGTGAAGCCGATCTTCGAGATTCCGAATGTCGGGCGGCTCGCCGTTCTAATGCTGCCGGGCGGCGCGGCCATGGGCTGGATCACGCCGGCATCAAACCAAGTCTGAAGCCCGGAGACACCGTCTTCTCCGTTCAATCCCCAAATTTGTCAGGAATATCCGACATGACTTCAATCACGCCGTTTCTCTGGTTCGACAACAACGTTCCCGAGGCGGTTGCCTTCTACAAATCGGTGTTTCCGAACGCCAAGGTCGAAACCGTCAACGACTTCATGGCGTCGTTCGAACTGGAGGGACAGCGGTTCAACGCCCTCAACGGCGGACCGAAATTCAGGTTCAATGAAGCAGTGTCGTTCTTCATCAGCGTCGAGACACAGGATGAGGTGGACTACTTCTGGACGCGGCTCACCGCCGATGGCGGCGAGGAATCACAATGCGGCTGGCTCAAGGATAAATTCGGCCTGTCATGGCAGGTGGTGCCGACGATTCTGGGCCGCCGTCTGAGCGACCCCGATCGTCAAAAGGCCAATCGCGCGATGCAGGCGATGCTGAAAATGCGCAAGATCATCATCGCCGATATCGAGAAAGCCTTCTCAGGCTAGGATATCGAGATTGCCGCCGATGCCCGGCGCGTTGTTGGCCGCCGGCGTATTTTGCGCGGGCGCCAGCAGTTGCAGCACCTGCGCTTGCGCATCGAGATTCATCTTCAATACGCGGGTCGCGACCTGCGATTGCGTGTTGGACGCCATCATGCCGACGGCCGCTGTCACGAGACCCATATCCATACGCACGACTCCACACCCCTTTCTAGGGAGCGGAGGTTAACGAAATCTAGCGCAAACCGTCATTGCGAGGAGCGAAGCGACGAAGCAATCCAGCTCTTAAAGATAAAGACTGGATTGCTTCGCTACGTTCGCAATGACGAAAATGGATGCTCGGAATGGCGGCAACTGTCAGCGCGTCGGGACCGGCTTGTCGCCGCGATAGTCGTAGAAGCCGCGCTGCGTCTTGCGGCCGAGCCAGCCGGCCTCGACGTATTTCACCAGCAGCGGGCATGGCCGGTACTTCGAATCCGACAGCCCCTCGTGCAGCACCTGCATGATCGACAGGCAGGTATCGAGGCCGATGAAGTCCGCCAGTTCCAGCGGCCCCATCGGATGGTGCGCACCGAGCTTCATCGCGGCATCAATGGCCTCGACGTTGCCGACGCCCTCATACAGCGTGTAGATCGCCTCGTTGATCATGGGCAGCAGGATGCGGTTGACGATGAAGGCCGGGAAATCTTCCGACACCGCGATCTGCTTGCCGAGCGAGGTGACGAAGTCGCGCGCGACGTCGAAGGTGGCGTCGTCGGTGGCGATGCCGCGCACCAGTTCGACCAGTTCCATCACCGGTACCGGATTCATGAAGTGAATGCCGATGAAGCGTTCCGGCCGGTCGGTCGAGGCCGCGAGACGGGTGATCGAAATCGACGAGGTATTCGATCCGATGATCGCCTCGGGTTTCAGGATCGCGCATAGGTCTTGGAAAATCTTGCGCTTGACGTCTTCCTTCTCGACCGCGGTTTCGATCACCAGATCGCAATCCGCGAGGCCGTCGAGGCTCTCCACGGCTTCGATGCGGCTCAATGCCTGCTTATGTGCGGCCTCGGTGATGGTCTTCTTGGCGGCCTGCCGGGTGAGGTTGCCGTTGATGGTCGCCATCGCCGACTTCAGGCGATCCGGCGAGACGTCGTTGAGCACAACGTCATATCCGGCCAGGGCCGCGACATGCGCGATGCCGTTGCCCATCTGACCCGAGCCGATCACGCCGACCTTCTTGATCATACCGCCATCTCGTTATTTTTGCCGACGTGGAGCAGGAACACGTCGCCCTGCTCCATTCTGGCATAAATACCGGCCGAAATCTGCTCCGGCCGGCTCATGCTTTGGACCTAGCGCCCGGCCTTGGTCAATTCCTCGGTCAATTCGGGCACGGCCTGATAGAGGTCCGCGACCAGACCGTAATCGGCGACCTGGAAGATCGGCGCGTCTTCATCCTTGTTGATCGCGACGATCACCTTGGAATCCTTCATGCCGGCGAGATGCTGGATCGCACCGGAAATGCCGATCGCGACGTACAGCTCCGGCGCCACCACCTTGCCGGTCTGTCCGACCTGCCAGTCGTTCGGCGCGTAGCCCGCGTCCACCGCCGCGCGCGAGGCGCCGACGCCTGCGCCGAGCTTGTCGGCCAACGGCTCGATGTACTTGGCGAAATTCTCGCGGCTCTGCATCGCGCGACCACCAGAGACGATGATCTTCGCCGAGGTCAGTTCAGGACGATCGCTCTTGGCGACTTCCTCGCCGACGAAGCTCGACAGGCCGGGATCGGCCGCGGCCGCGACGGTCTCCACCGCCGCGCTGCCACCCTCGCCAGCCGCGGCGAAGGTCGAGGTACGCACGGTGATGACCTTCTTGGCGTCCTTCGACTTCACGGTCTGAATCGCGTTGCCGGCATAGATCGGCCGCTCGTAAGTATCGGGCGCGACCACCTTGATGATCTCCGACACCTGCATGACGTCGAGCAGCGCTGCGACGCGCGGCATCACGTTCTTGAAGCGCGAGGTCGCAGGCGCGACGAAGGCGTCGTAGTTCGGCGCCAGCGAGACGATCAGCGCCGCCAGCGGCTCCGCCAGATCGTGCGCGTAGGCCGCGCCGTCGGCCAGCAGCACCTTGGTGACGCCGTTGAGCTTGGCGGCGGCGTCCGCGGCCGCCTTGGCGTTCTCGCCGGCGACCAGCACATGCACCTCGGCGCCAAGCGCGGCAGCGGCGGTGAGCGCCTTGTTGGTGGCGTCCTTGAGCGAATTGTTGTCGTGTTCAGCAATCAGCAGCGTGGTCATCAGATCACCCCGGCTTCGTTCTTGAGTTTCGAGACCAGCTCAGCGACGTCCTTCACCTTGACGCCAGCCTTGCGGCCACCGGGCTCCGCGGTCTTGAGCACTTCAAGACGCGGCGTGAGATCGACGCCGTAATCCGCGGCGGTCTTGTCCGCGATCGGCTTCTTCTTCGCCTTCATGATGTTCGGCAGCGACGCATAGCGCGGTTCGTTGAGGCGCAGGTCGGTGGTGACGATCGAGGGGCCTTTCAGCTTCACCGTCTGCAAGCCGCCGTCGATTTCGCGCGTCACCTTGAAGTCGCTTCCTTCGACCTCGAGCTTGGACGCGAAGGTCGCCTGCGACCAGCCGAGCAGCGCGGCCAGCATCTGGCCGGTCTGGTTGGAGTCGTCGTCGATCGCCTGCTTGCCGAGAATGACAAGGCCCGGCTTCTCCTCGTCGACCACGGCCTTGAGCAGCTTCGCCACGGCGAGCGGCTCGACATTGCCTTCGGCCTTGACCAGGACGCCGCGATCGGCGCCCATGGCGAGGCCGGTGCGGATGGTTTCCGACGCTTGCGCGGGACCGATCGAGACCACGACCACTTCGGTCGCCTTGCCCGCCTCTTTCAGGCGAAGGGCTTCCTCGACCGCGATCTCGTCGAACGGATTCATCGACATCTTGACGTTGGCGAGCTCAACGCCAGACCCGTCGCTCTTGACGCGTACCTTGACGTTGTAATCAACCACGCGCTTGACCGGCACCAGAACCTTCATCGATCCTCTTTCGTGTTGGGTTTGATTGTTCGGCTTTGCAATATCAGCTTGGCGCGGAACCTAGATCGCCCGCTAATCGCGGTCAACCGGGCTGAAAAGACCTGCGGAATCGGTTCCAATGGGGTGCGTTGACATTCCGCTCAGCGGTTTTGCCCCGGCACCCAGAGCACGTCGCCGGCACCGTTGCCGTTGACCGCCCGGGCCGCCACGAACAGGAAATCCGACAGCCGGTTCATGTAATGAATCACAGCCGGGCTGACCTTTTCATTCGGCTGGGCCGCGAGTTCCACGATCATCCGCTCGGCCCGGCGGCACACCGTCCGCGCCAAATGAAGGTAAGCGGCTGCCGCGACGCCGCCCGGCAGGATGAACGAGGTCAGCGGCGCCAGCTTGGCGTTCAGCGTATCGATATCGCGCTCCAGCCGCTCCACCTGGCTTGCCACCACCCGCAGCCGCTCGGCCTTGCCCTCGCGCTCCGGCACGGCCAGATCGGCGCCGAGATCGAACAGGTCGTTCTGAATCCGGCCCAGCATGGCGTCGAGCTCGGGCGCGTCAGCCAGATGCAGCCGAACGACGCCGATCACCGCGTTGGTCTCGTCGGTGGTTCCATAGGCGGCGACCCGCAGATCGTACTTGGCGCGGCGTTCGCCACTGCCGAGCGCCGTGGTGCCGTCATCGCCGGTGCGGGTGTAGATGCGGTTGAGCGTGACCATGATCGGACCTCTGCGTGACGTTCTAACGCCCCAGCGCCCACACCGCCGCCATGGCGATGATAATCGCCACGAACTGCAACAGTACCCGCATCCGCATCAGCTTCTGTGAGCGATTGGGCGAGCCGCCGCGCATCATGTTGAGCAGGCCGAGCAGCAGAACCACGGTTACGGAGATCAGCGCGATCGGCAGAAGAAAATTTGAAAGGAAAGTCGTCATCGCCGTTCCATACACCCGCATCACCGGCTCGCCAATGGCAGATTCCGCCCCATGGGATGCAACGAACCGGCCGCTCGGCGGTTGCCCGACTGGCGCCCTCGGGAAAGATCGCTCATAAGGAAGGTATCGTCAGATTGCCGATGTCGATTCGAAGACCGGGGTGAGACGTGAAGCTGCTTCGCCGGCTCTACACGATCGGATTGGACGCCTTCTATACATTCCTGGCCGATGACGGCTGGGCCATCGCCAGCCACATCGCGCTGTCGACCCTGATGGCGCTGTTTCCGTTCCTCATCGTGCTGACCTCGCTCGCCGGCTTTTTCGGCTCGAAGAATCTGGCCGATCAATCTGCGCAACTGATGCTGCAAATCCTGCCGCTGGAAGTGGCGAACACGCTCTCCAGCGAGATCCATGACGTGCTGACCACGACGCGCGGCGACGCGCTGACCATCGGCGCCGCGCTCGCGCTCTACTTCGCGTCGAACGGCGTCGAGAGCCTGCGCGTCGCGCTCAACCGCGCCTATGCTGTGACCGAACAGCGCCGCTGGTACTGGCTGCGGCTGGAATCGATCGGCTATACGCTGGTCGCCGCCATCACCGCGCTGCTGCTGGCATTCCTGATCGTGCTCGGGCCGCTGATCCTCGAAACCGCGCGGCGCTACATTCCGCTGCTGGTGGAATCCAACGAGCGCATGCTGACGCTGACGCGCTACGGCATCGCCATTCCGGCGATGGTCGTCGCGCTGTTCATCCTGCACGCCTGGCTTCCGGCGGGACGACGCAGCTTCGCGCAGATCCTGCCCGGCATCGTGTTCACGATGATCGCCTCGCTGGTGGCGAGCATCGGCTTCGGGCTCTATCTCGCGCGCTTCGCCAGCAACTACGTCTCGATGTATGCCGGCCTCGCGTCCGTCATCATCGCGCTGGTGTTTCTGTATTTCCTCGCGGCGATCTTCGTGCTCGGCGGCGAATTGAACGCCGCCATCATCAAGTGGCGCCGGTCGCGCGATGGCGCGCCGCTAGTGGAGTGAATTTGACATTCGCCACCCGTTTGCAGCAACGCCTCGCAAGCGAATGTCAAATTCAAGAACTCCACTCGAAATCTAGTATGGCAAGTGGTCCTTTGATCCTGACATTCGCAAAGCGCCTGCCGCGACGGGATGCAAATGTCAGGATCGGACCACTTGCAACGCCGTCGCCAGCGCGCGGGGAGACACCGGCTTGAGCAGGAAGGCGTCGGCGCCGGCCTTTTGCGCCGGGGCCTTGTCGGTATCTTTTCCCGAAATACCGATGATCGGAATGCCGCGCTGATCGGAGCGCAGCGCACGGATGCGCCGGATCGCCTCGATGCCGTCGATGCCCGGCAGCACCATGTCCATCAGCACCGCGTCGAACCCGCCCTGCGCCACCCGTTCGGCGGCTATCTCGCCGCGTCCGACGAATTCGGCATGATGGCCGAGTTCGGTGAGGATCGCGTTGAGCACGACGCGGCCGAACGGATTGTCCTCGACGCTGAGAATGCGCAAACCGCCGGCCGCCTCCGACGCATCCTCGAGGCCAGTCGCGGCCGGTGCGTCCGCCGGCTTCAACGCAACCGTCAGCGTGAAGACCGCGCCGCCGCCCCGGCGCGGCGCGACGGTGATATCGCCGCCCATGGCGCGCGCCAGTTGCTTGACCGACGACAGCCCGAGCCCCGCGCCGCCGAAGCGCGCGGCGATGCCGACATTGGCCTGCGAGAACGGCCGGAACAGCCGCTTGATCTCCGCCATGGTCAGCCCGATGCCGCTGTCCGACACCGCGAAGGTCGCGACGATCCTGCCCTTGGCGGCGCGCGCCACCGTCACCTTGAGGCCGACGTCGCCTTCCGGCGTGAACTTCACCGCGTTGTCGACAAGGTTTTCCAGCGCCGCGCGCAGCCGCACCGGATCGCCGGTGACGAAGGCCGGCAGCCGCTCCGAAATCCGCACGCGCGATTGCAGCCCCTTGGCGGCGGCGCGGCCGGTCAGCGAATCCCCGACGCTGCGCGCCACCGCGCGCAAATCGAAGAAATCCTGCCGTGCCTCAGGCCCGCCGCCCCTCGCGCGGCTGCGCGCCGCGTCGACAAACAGCGTTGCCAGTCCGGCGAGATGCTCCGCGCTTGCCTTGATGGTGTCGACCCAACGCCGCTCGCGTTCGCCGAGATCGGAGGTCGCCAAGAGATCGCTGACCGCGAGAATTCCGGTGAGCGGCGTGCGCACCTCATGGGCGAACGCGGCCAATGCGGCCTCGACCGATGCCGGGGAATCCTGGCCGAGACGACGACGCGTTGGCTTCTTCTTGCCAGCCGCTTTCGATACCGGGACACGCTTTTCCGCCGCCCGCTTGCCCGGCGCGCGTTTCCCTCGCGGTGCTCGTGATGTGAGCGCCATGATGTCCCCCAACCTGAGGCTTCATAGCATGGCGGGACAGGCCCGCACGAGCGGGCGGACAGCGTTTTCAACCGCCACGCTTACAGGCCGATGCGCCGCCGCACGTCCGCCGGCGTGACGCCCTCGGCGCGCAACTCCCGCAAACCGGTCGCCTTGGTCGATTTGGAAAGTTTTGCGCCGGCGGCATCGCGCAGCAGGGCATGGTGACGGTAGCGCGGCGCCGGCAGGTCGAGCAGCCGCTGCAACAGGCGATGCACGCTGGTGGCCCAGAACAGGTCCTGTCCGCGCACGACATGCGTCACCCCTTGCAGCGCGTCGTCCAGCACCACCGCGAGATGGTAGCTCGCCGGCGTATCCTTGCGCGCGAGGATGACATCGCCCCACGCCTCCGGCCGCGCCGTCACCCGGCCGGTTTCGCCGCCGGGGCCCTCGCCGTCCTCCGTCCAGTCGAGATCGCCAACGCTCGCCAGCGCCGCCGCCATATCGAGCCGTAGCGCATAGGGCGTGCCCGACGTCATCAACGCCTCGCGCTCGCGCTCCGATAGCTGCTTCGCCGTGCCGGGATAGAGCGGTGCGCCATCGGGATCGCGCGGCCAGGGCCTGTTTGCATCACGCTCCAGCACCATGCGGGCAATCTCGGCGCGGCTCTCGAAGCTGGGATAGATCAGCCCTTGCGCACCGAGGCGATCCAGCGCCGCACGATAGGACGCGAAGTGTTCCGACTGCCGCCGCACCGGCGTCTCCCACGCCATGCCAAGCCACGCCAGGTCCTCATAGATCGCCGCCTCGAACTCCGGCCGGCACCGCGTCGCATCGATATCCTCGATCCGCAGCAGCAGCCGGCCGTCGGCCTGCCGCGCCAGATCGGCATTGAGCAGCGCCGAAAAAGCGTGGCCCAGATGCAGGTAGCCGTTCGGACTTGGCGCGAAACGGAAAACGGGTGGCATTGATCTCGTCTGTCTCGTCCGTCATGGCCGGGCTTGTCCCGGCCATCCACGCCTCGCAATATCAGATCATCACGGGGCATTCGTGTCTGACGATAGACTAACAGCAATACGGGACGATTCTTTTGATAGCATCACCCAAAGACGTGAATGGCCGGGACATAGGCGAGCGGAAGCGACGCCGTCCTTCGAACGGCTATGCCCGGCATGACAGTGATCCAACGCCATGACCATCCATCTCAACTCCCAGGACGATCTCGAAGACGCCATGGCGCTGCTGGTCAAGCTCGACCCGCGCCTCGCGCCGATCCTCGAGCAGACCGGAATGCCGGCGCTGCGGCGGCGCGAGCCGGGTTTTGCCGGCCTCGCCGCCATCGTCTGCGGCCAGCAACTCTCCACTGCCAGCGCCGCCGCGATCTGGGCCCGCGTCACCAAGGCCTACGATCCGTTCCATCACGACGCCATCCGCAAGGCTAGAGCCGACCGGCTGGGACGACTCGGATTGTCGGCGGCGAAGATCAGGACGCTGAAAGCCATCGCAATGGAGCTTTCCAGCGAACGGCTCAACCTCGACGTGCTCGCCGAGGAAGACGCCGACGCCGCGCACAACACGCTGACGGCATTGCATGGTATCGGACCGTGGACCGCCGACGTCTATCTATTGTTCTGCCTCGGCCACGGCGACGCCTGGCCGGCGGGCGACCTCGCGGTGCAAGAGGCCATCAAGATCGGACTCGGATTAAAGACACGGCCGACGGCGAAAGACATGATTCCGATCGCGGAGCCGTGGCGGCCGGTGCGCGGCGCCGCGGCGCATCTGTGGTGGGCTTACTACAAGGTGATGAAGAAGCGCGAAGGCGTCATCGCCGGCTCGAAAAACGACGCGGCGAAGCAACCCGTTCCAAACGGCGTTTCAAACAAACCGCGTGTCGCGAAACCGACATCGATCAAGGCGAGACTCCCGGCAGCCAAAACATCGCGCACCCGCAAACCACCGAAAGCCACAACGTGACCTCGCAACAGCGCTGCGCGGAACCGCATAGGCGAAATGCCCCCGCCGCCCTTTCGCGGACAGGCTCACGCGCTATAGTTTGCCCGAAACCGCTGGCAAAAGCGAAACGTCGGGGAAACGTTCATGCTGGACAAGACAAAACCCGCCGCTGCATTGGTCGAGGAGTGGCTCGAACAATTCGAGAGCACGTTGACGCATGCCAACGAGCTTCCGAAGTTGTTTCACCCCGACAGCTACTGGCGCGATGTGCTGGCGCTGAGCTGGACGTTCACCACCATCAACGGCCGCGATGCCATTCTCGCCGCGCTTGTGACGCTCGCATCCGGCCATGCTCTGCGCAATTTTCGCCTTGCACCGGGACGCACCGCGCCGCGCACCGTGATGCGCGCCGGCACGCAATGCCTTGAGGCGATCTTCGAGTTTGAAACAAACGAAGGTCGCGGCAGCGGCGTGCTGCGCCTGATCCCCGATCACGATGACAACAATACGCTGAAGGCCTGGACGCTGCTCACCGCGCTCGACGAACTCAAGGGCTTCGAGGAGCGCGACGGCCGTGCGTTATCCACTGGCACCGCCACCGCGCGCAATTTTCACGGGCCGAACTGGCTCGACAAACGCCGCGCCGCCCTCGCCTATCAGGACCGCGATCCCGCCGTGCTGGTGATCGGCGGCGGCCAGGCCGGGCTCGCCATCGCGGCGCGCCTCACTCACCTTCAGATCGATACGCTGATCGTCGATCGCGAAGCACGCATCGGCGACAACTGGCGCAAGCGCTATCACGCGCTGACGCTGCACAATCAGGTGCACGTCAATCACCTGCCCTACATGCCGTTCCCAAAAAGCTGGCCGACTTATATTCCGAAGGACAAACTCGCCAACTGGTTCGAATCCTATGTCGAGAGTCTCGAACTCAACTTCTGGACCGGCACCGAATTCGAGGGCGGCAGCTACGACAAGGCAACAGGCCGCTGGACGGTGACGCTCCGCCGCGCCGACGGCGCCACGCGCGTCATGCATCCGCGCCACATCGTCATGGCCACCGGCGTCAGCGGCATTCCTAATCTGCCCGAGATTCCGACGCTGCCGAACTTCGCCGGCACGGTGCTGCATTCCAGCCAGTACACCGACGGCGAGGCGTGGAGCGGCCGCCGCGCACTGGTGATCGGCACCGGCAACAGCGGCCACGACATCGCGCAGGATCTGCACGCCAGCGGCGTCGACGTCACGCTGGTGCAGCGCAGCCCCACGCTGGTCACCAATGTCGAGCCCAGCGCGCAACTCGCTTACGCGCTTTACGACGAAGGCCCGTCGCTGGAGGACTGCGACCTCATCACCACCGCGACGCCGCTGGCACTCGCACGCAAAAGCCATCAGCTCATGACCGCGACATCGAAGGAACTCGACGGCGACCTGCTGGCGGGGCTGGCGCGGGTCGGCTTCAAGTACGATTTCGGCGATGACGGCACCGGCTGGCAGTTCAAATACCTCACGCGCGGCGGCGGTTATTACTTCAATGTTGGCTGTTCCGATCTGGTGGCGGCGGGCGAAGTCGGCCTGGTTCAGTATGCCGATATCGAGGCTTTCGTGGCGGAGGGCGCACGGATGCGCGACGGCAGGACCTTGCCTGCCGACCTGATCGTGCTGGCGACCGGCTACAAGGGGCAGGAACATCTGGTGCGCAAGCTGTTCGGCGAGGCGGTCGCCAGCCGCGTCGGGCCGATCTGGGGCTTCGGTGACGGCCAGGAACTGCGCAACATGTACGTCCGCACGCCGCAACCCGGCCTGTGGTTCATCGCCGGCAGCCTGGCGCAATGCCGGATCAATTCGAAGTATCTGGCGCTCCAGATCAAGGCCAGCGAAACCGGCCTGCTGCCGCGACCGCCGCGATCCGCCAGCGGATAAACCGCCAAAACCCTTCACAATGCCGTCACGGTGCCTGTAGTATTCAGGCCCAAGCTGCTTCGCAGCCATAATGGAGGCCGGGAGCGTTACTTGAACGCACATGTCTCACAAGGCGGTTGGCCGGTCCTGGTCCTCAACGCGGACTTCCGGCCACTGAGTTACTACCCTCTCTCGCTGTGGTCGTGGCAGGACGCGATCAAGGCGGTGTTCCTGGACCGCGTCAATATCGTCGAGCATTACGACCACGCGGTGCACAGTCCCTCCTTCGAGATGCAACTGCCGAGCGTCGTCTCGCTGAAATCCTTCGTCAAGCCGACCACGCATCCCGCCTTCACCCGTTTCAACGTCTTCCTGCGCGACAAGTTTTCCTGCCAGTATTGTTCCTCCCATGAGGACCTGACCTTCGATCACATCGTCCCGCGCTCGAAGGGCGGGCAAACGACGTGGGAAAATGTCGTCGCCGCCTGTTCGCCCTGCAACCTGCGCAAGGGCAACCTGACCACCGCGCAGGCCAATATGTATCCCCGGCAAACGCCGTTCGCGCCGACCGTGCATCAGCTTCACCGCAACGGCCGCCTGTTCCCGCCGAATTACCTGCACGAGAGCTGGCTCGATTATCTCTATTGGGACAGCGAACTCGATCCGTAGCGCTGCTATTCACGCATCGAGGATCGCAATCGCGGCGAAGCTGCTATGAAGGGCGGCTCCGTGATTCTCCTTGCCGACGCCGATGACCGCCACCGCACTCGAAATCCTGAAAACCGTCTACGGCTACGATGCGTTCCGCGGGCCACAGGCGCGCATCGTCGATCATGTCATCGGCGGCAACAACGCCTTCGTGCTGATGCCGACGGGCGGCGGTAAGTCACTTTGCTATCAAATTCCCGCCATCGTCCGGCCCGGCATGGGACTTGTGGTGTCGCCGCTGCTCGCGCTGATGGCCGATCAGGTCGCCGCCTTGCGGCAGGCCGGCGTGCGGGCGGCCGCCCTCAATTCGGACCTGCCGCCCGACGAGCGGCGCGCGCTGTGGCGCGACATCTATTATGGCAACCTTGATCTGCTCTATGTCGCGCCCGAAACGCTGCTGCGCCAGGAGGTGCTGGAACGGCTCGGCCGGGCGCGGCTGTCGCTGATCGCCATCGACGAGGCGCATTGCCTGTCGCAATGGGGACATGACTTCCGCCCCTCCTACCGCCAGCTCGACGCACTGGTCCGGCAGTTTCCCGACATCCCGCGCATGGCGCTGACCGCGACGGCCGACGCGCCGACGCGCGCGGAAATCCTGTCGCATCTCGATATCGCCGAGAGCTGCGCCTTCATCGCCGGTTTCGACCGGCCCAACATCCGCTACGCCATCGAGGAAAAGAATAATCCGCGCGCGCAACTCAAGGATTTTCTGAAGCGGCATGAAGGCGAGAGCGGCATCGTCTATTGCCTCTCCAAACGGAAGACCGACGAAACCGCCGCCTGGCTATGTGAACAGGGTTACGACGCGCTCGCCTATCACGCCGGGATGGACAAGTCGGCGCGCGAAGCCAACCAGATGCGCTTCCAGCGCGGCGAGGCGGTCGTCATGGTCGCGACCATCGCCTTCGGCATGGGCATCGACAAACCGGATGTGCGCTTCGTCGCACATATCGACCTGCCGGGCAGCATCGAGGCCTATTATCAGGAGACCGGCCGCGCCGGGCGTGACGGCCTGCCGTCCGACACCCTGATGCTGTACGGCTCCGAGGACATCGCGCTGCGCAGCCGCTTCATCGAGCAATCCGACGCGCCCGATCAGCGCAAGCGCATGGAGCGCCAGAAACTCGACGCGCTGCTGGGTCTGGCCGAAACCGCGGGCTGCCGCCGGCAGGTGCTGCTGTCCTATTTCGGCGACCATAGCGAGCCGTGCAGCAATTGCGACACCTGCGCCGAGCCGCCGGAATTGTTCGACGGCACGATCGCCGCGCAGAAGGCACTGTCGTGCATCTACCGCACCGGCGAGCGCTTCGGGCAGGCCTATATCGTCGACGTGCTGCTTGGCGTCGAGAACGAGCGCATCGCGCAATTCGGTCATGACCGCCTTTCCACCTTCGGCATCGGCACCGAGCACGACAACCGCGCGTGGCGCGCGATCCTGCGCCAGTTGATCGCATTGCGCTTTGTCGATGTCGATCTCGCCGGTCATGGTGGGCTGTCCATCGCGCCCGCCGGCCGCGACTTCCTGCGCGACAAGCCGACGCTGATGCTGCGCGTGCCGGCCGCTTCGCGCGCGCGACGCCAAAGGGCCACGCGCGGCGCGCCGCAGTCCGCCGTTACGGAAACGGATCGCGACCTGTTCGAGGCGCTGCGGCGCAAGCGCACCGAACTGGCACGCGCGCAGAACGTGCCGCCCTATGTGATCTTCCACGACAAGACGCTGATCGAACTGGCCGCAACACGCCCCGCCTCGCGCGCCGAGATGGCGAACGTACCCGGCATCGGCGAAGCCAAGCTCAACCACTACGGCGAAGCCTTCCTCGCGGTGATCGCCGGGTACGGCTATCAGTAGGAAGCTCCGCGCATCAGTGTTTCTGGGCTACTGCCGAGTACCACTTAAGGTCTCGCACAATTTCGTCGATGCTCTTCGGATCTAGATCCAAATTGGGCATGCTCGTGCCGTTCGCGAATTTGTCAGGCGCCGCAAGGAACCTCTTCAGTTCTTCATCGCTCCATGAGCCAGTTAGATTTCGCAATCCTGCCGAATATCGAAAATTGTCCGAACCGATTTTTCTTGAGAATAGTCCGGTCAGGGTCGGAGCCGGGTCCGCGCTCGTCGTAGCTCCGAAATGATGGCAATACATGCACGCGGAATTCAGCCTTTCGCTCACCTGGCTTGCCGGGCGTTCATTCGCGCTTAGCTGGTCCCGATCGACGGAAATAAACATCAACTGTGCGTCATCGGTCCAAAGCACGATCGTTCCGTCCTTCAACTGAGCGAGATCACGAATCCTTTGACCGATCCAGATCGGCTCGGAATAAAGAACCCTTGTCCCATTCAGTCGCAATCGAAACAATGACAGTGCTTTCAGCGAACCAACTAAAATGTCTCCGTCCCAACGGCTATCGAACCCATGAATTTCAATCAAATTGGATACTGCAATTGAAGGCAACCAGGAAAACAGGGGCAACGTGTAGCCAGAATGATTTCCTGTCTTAACGTTTCCAGCAAAATCATAACTCGCATATTCAGTTCCCAGCGAAACGTTCGGCCAACCGTAATTGGCTCCTTGAACAATTGAATTGAGCTCATCCCCTCCTTTCGGGCCATGCTCTGTCGAAAAAAGTGCGCCGCTCTTGGTCTTGAGCAGACCTTCCGGGTTGCGGTGGCCGAGACTAATGACGCGCTTGCTTCCTGTCTTGATGTTAATTTCGATAATCTTCCCGAAGGACGAGTTCGGATCCTGAGAAACCTCCGGCGAGGTGATCATGTAGTCGCCGATCGTCAAGTAGACCTTGTTCGGCGCCTCTTCGGCCAATCTGCCGGCACCATCCTCGTTCGGCCCATTTGGCTCAGGCTCGCTCAGAAAGACTGTCCGCCATTTCCCGATCGGCCTTATACCTTCATCATCCATCGGTATAACCGAAACTGCGAGCCGCGTTTCCCCGAGGCGAACGTCGAAATACTCGTGTGAGACGGCGAGCATCCTGGAAAGCTTTAAGTACTCGATGTCGTATGCTCGAAATCTCTTCCCATCGAGCAGAACGCCTGGCGTTTTCAAGTACGCTTCGACGTTATTTGGAAGCTGAGGGAAAGCCCGCTTTTCGAGTTGCTCTCCGTCAACGCGACAGGAGTAAATATTCCCCAGGCGGTCGAGCACTAAGACAACATCCCCAACGGTCGTAATCGCTCCACCGGTCTTGGCGATCGGGAAATGGTCGCTAATGCGAATGACTTTAATTTTTACAGGCAAAAGCCCAGTATCGACCCTCATGTCTGAGGGTATGATCTCTTGATCACGAGAATATTGCTGGGAGAGGACTTCCGACGGATCTGCCGGCCTTCTTTGGCTGATTCTTCTTAAAAGCTTCTGGACCTGTGCATACTTGAATTTGTGTACGGTAAATCCAATGGTAAATCCAAAAGCGAACGTGGCGCTCCCAATCACAACAATGAGCAGCAATGTCGTCTTCCAACCGCCCAGGAACGAGCGGGACGAAGCCTTGGATCGGGAAATCTTGGATTGACGAGTATCCAACATATGAAAATCTCCCGGCGACAGCACTGCCGGCGGTGAGGCTCAACTAAGAAAACAACCTGTTTTGCAACTAGAAATAGATATGAGCGTCATCCGGTAGAACTTGACGGTTCTCAATAAGTGCGGGGACATTCGGGTCCGGGCCCATCAACTCCACCGGATGACGGCAGCGGCGGTCCGCGACAAGTTCAATGGCGGCGACAGCAATACAGAATAATGACGATCATCATCTCTCAGCCATTGTGGACAAAGCAATGAATGACGTTAACCGTTTGAGGGTCAGAATTTTCGTAAAGTCATTCGATGACGTCGAAGACATCGACAACGTATCGAACTCGATCTGCGCCTTTGTGATGCAAAACATAATTTGGAATCCAATATGCGTTGCGTGATTTTCGTTCTTCTTTTTGCGATCACTTCAACATGGTCCAGCTTGGTGCGCGCTGAACCAGCTTCCCTGGAATCTCTGCCAGGCGAATGGCATCAAATGGCCTCCAACGCCGGGAGATGCGCGGATTGTCGCATCGTGATTGGAAGGGACGGACTGGATTTCACAGTGAAGGCGAGCAACGGCTGGTCTGCCATTGTTCGGCCGAGCTTTGAGGGAAAGCCTTTCGTCGCGGGCAAGGGAAGCTGGAAGTCAAATGTCAGCGGGGTTTATGGAGGAAATGCGTTCTTCCTCAACCTAGGCATGAAAGGCGACAAGCTTCTGATGCTCATGACCGTGCCGAGCCGTGGCAAACTTCTCAACATCAAGGCGATCTTCGAACGAGTGCCGGCATCCGGAGGCGCGTAGTCGTCTCGCCCTCTACCTTCGAACCCGAGTTTTTGTTCGGCTGCAGGAACGAAGCCATTGGTCACGAGGTTGATGATGACTGTGACTGCCATCTGAAACTCACTTCTTTGGAGGGATTGGCAATGAACAGGATCATCCTATGCGCCGCGATCGCTATCGGCTGTCTGTGCTCGACTGGACAAGTCGGTGCCGCTGACCCGCAAAGCTCGATTCAACTGGCTCAGGGAATCTACATCGGGCCGGGCGGCGTCGACGTTGACGTCGAAGGCCGAGGGCCCCGACGCTCCTATGAAGACACCACGTGCGCGCGACTTCGTCGGGCCTGCGTTTACAAGAACGAACGTGGCGACGAAGGCATGGGCAACTGCCGGCGTTATCGCCGCATATGTCGCTGACCGCATAATGTCACTTGATCGTGTCACTTGATAGAGTCACTTGGCGAACTGAAACTCGAGAGGCACCTCGCAGGTGCCGTGGCTCTGCCGGAGCGCCTTGGCGAGGAAGAACGCTTCTTGGCTCAAGCATCGACGACAGCCCACGCGGCTCCAGGCTCGATTGGACTGAGCGAGCTTGCCGTGTTGCAGCGTTCGATCCGCCCTAATGTCGCTTGAAGTATTGGATTTCACGCTCATGCTTCTCGGCGGCCGCGCGGCTTCCAAAGGTGCCGAGGTTGCGGCGCTTGCCTGTTTTCGGATCAACCCTGCGCGAATAGATCCGATACTTTCCCGATTTGAGTTTGCGAATCATGCCGTGCCCTGCTCAAGAGCGCCGCTGTTTCTCCCCTTCACCTGCTTCCAGCTTCCTTCAATCCGATTCCAGTCCACCTTCCAGCTCCATTTGAAAGCAAGACAACTATCCTCCCGAAGCTGCGTTCCTGGCTGACATCAGATATCGTCTCGTCAGCACCCTGCCCCTGAACGCTCTTTCCGGAACAAAGCGCACCGGCCGCGAATTGGCGATGATTGATAGCGAAATGGTTGAGGGATGAGGCAGAAGGAATGGCGCTGTTTCGCATCCGGCCTACGTCAATCGACCGGCGCATCGCTCAACAGATCGCCGTCAGGGCGCGTCCGGTCCCCGAAGAGATCGAGCAAACGTTGACATGGGGCGCCGATGAGCACCTGCTGCTGGGGTGCGCGGCAGCAGCCTGGATCGCCGCGACGGCGTTTCGTTCACCGCTTCGTCCGGCCGCAGGACATCTGCTTATCGTTGCTGCCGCAGCGGCAGCAGTTCCGCACGTCTTGAAAACAACGTTCGATCAAGTCCGGCCCGATCGAACGACAGTGAAAGGCCACCTCCATGGCATCCCGGTGTCCGGCAACAGCATGGACGCGTTTCCGTCCGGTCACGCCGTCCATATGGGCGCCTTGGCTTCAGCGGCGACGGTTTTGCCCTCGCGATACCAGATTCCCATCTGGGGTATGGCGCTAGGTCTATCCGCAACACGGATTGCGATTCTCGCGCACTGGGTATCCGACGTCGCGGCGGGCTTTGCCATCGGGGTCGCTCTCGAACGCATCATTCGGCGGTTCACCGGATATCCGGACAAGGCCCTCCGCGACGTCATCGCGGATGGACGGGCGACGTGACCGAGTATGTTCTTCGCTTCCTCGCTGGCGGCGTTCTTGTCTCGCTGTTCGCCATCATTGGCGATATCGTTCGGCCAAAGAGCTTTGCCGGACTGTTTGGTGCGGCTCCCTCCGTCGCCCTCGCAACTCTGGGCATCGCCTGGTTTCAACATGGCGGCGCATACGCCGGACTTCAGGCGAACGCCATGATGTTCGGCGGCATCGCGCTGGCTTGCTATAGCGTGATCGTTTGCCAGATGCTCATGCGACTGCGGACCGATGCATTGACGACAACGCTTGTCGCGTTGCCGGTTTGGTTCATTGTCGCCCTTGGCTTGCGCAGCGCGATGGGAGGATAAGGTGATGCAAATTCATCTTTCGCTCTCGTCGCTGTCCAACAGCCGCTGGTACGAGCACCTGATCCGCTTCGGACTCGGCGGTGCCGTCACCGTCCTCACAGGAATTATTGATTCCGTCTGGGGTGCGTCCATCGGCGGCCTCTTCCTGGCTTTGCCTGCAATCTTCTGCGCCAGCGCCACGCTCATCGAACGCCATGAAATTCGCCGTAAAGAAGACGCGGGCGTGAGAGGCGTGCGCCGTGGCCGGGAAGCCGCGGCACTCGATGCCGCCGGCGCGGCTCTCGGCAGTGTTGCCATGATAGGGTTTGCCGCCACGTTCCTTGCGCTGTCTTCCTATAAAGCGGTCGTCGCATTCGCCGGCGCGAGTATCGTATGGACTCTGATCGCGATCGGCGCATGGCATCTTAGGTGGGCGCTGAAGCGTCGGCAGCGCCGATCCTGAGAGAGGCCATCAACCCGTTGCGGTCGTCGGCCTGTCCCGCGTGGCGCCGGGTGCGCTGACGTGCACCTCGTGGCCCTCACGGATCGCAAGCGACGCCGCAGCCACTGCCGCCTCGAAGGCAGCCTCCTTCGTGACGTAGTCACCCTCCACTTCGCCGTCGTGGAGAACGGTCCACTTGCCGTCGACCGGGGTGATCGCATAGCTGGCAAGACCCATCTCTTCTCCCTCTCCCATGCTGTCCGCGGCCTAACTCGTATGACCGGGATCGATCGTCTTCGGGGTGTTCTTCTCCTGCTGCGGCACCATCCGGGCAGGGTCAGGCTGACCGGGAACTCCTCTCGGGCCGAACTTCTCCCGTTGAATATCATCCTCGCTCAGGCGCGGCTTGGTATCACCCAGTTGTCCGCTTCCCTTATGACTTGCACTCATGCTTACAGTGTGGCCCGGCATCGGCTGTCGCTGAGCCGGATAAGGTGGACCGGGATAGGTGGCTTGCAGCATCGCGGCTCTCCGATGTCCCGGAATGAAGAAATCTTGTCCCGGCTTATCGTTCCCTGATCGAGTGACTAACGGCATTCGGAGTATCCGCGCGGATCCAACTCGCCCTGGTCGCTCGGATGATGCATCGCTCCGGCTCTATGAGCAGCGTTGTCACGTCCGGATCGAACCGAACGAAGCCAGTGAAGTAATAGATGTCTGGCTCCTCCAGCGAAACGCCGCTGTTCCTCCGCGCTGGAACTCTGGTCCAAACCATGAGTTTCAAATGGCAACGGAACCGACCCGAGGAATCCCCATGGCCAAGAAAGCGAAGAAAGCCGCCAGGCGTCGCTATTCGAAAAGCTCAGGAAGCGACGTGGAGAAGGAAATGCGCCGCTACAAAAAAGGGACTGCGAAAAGCGGACCTGGCGGCAAGGGCGGCAAGGTGAAAAGTCGCAAACAAGCGATCGCGATCGGCCTCTCAAAGGCTCGCAAGAAAGGAAAGAAAGTACCCAAGAAGGCAGCATCAAAGAAGAGGGCATCAAAGACGTCGAAGAAGAAGTCGTGATCCGACACCCGCACGTTGTTGGAAGCTGTTGTCCGAAGCTAGTGCGTGCTGGTCTTTTGCCAACGCTCAAGCGCATCGGCCGACACCTTGCCGGGATCCTGCTCCTTCTCCACCGGCTGCTTCCAAGGCTCGTTCGTTTGCTTCATCGAATCCGCGCCGGGCGGTTCCGGCATCGCTTTTGCCGGCGACCGCCTGGCCGGCTTTCCGTTGTCGGGATTCGTCAGCGCATCCATCAGTCCGTGCACCGACGGGGGCGCGGCGCCGGACTCGATTTCAGCCATATGGCTGTAAGTGTCCGCCATCCGGTTCAATCGGTCGCGGATCTTGGGATCCTCCTCCCGCTTTGCACGCTCGTGCAGATCGTCCGCCTGACGGATCAGTTCCTTCACCTCGAGCATGACGCACCTCTCAGGTTCACGCCTGGTCAACGCTAGGATGACGGAGCGGTTGCCTCGATCGGTCAATTTGAACCGAGGGAACATAAGTTGCCTTCAGCCGCTCCCAGATACATCGGCGACATCGATATCGCTCATAGCCTCCGACGGAGCCGTCGCAAGGGAACGTCCCGGCCCGCGCCGAATTGAAGTTATCGCACCTGCGGCGGTGAACGCCGACGTTCACGACATCGATGTGATCTTCGTCGACGAGCAGGACGACTTCGTCAACCCGATGAGAATCAAGGGACTTGGGGAAATCGGCATCGTCGGCGTCCCGGCCGCGATCGCCAATGCGGTCTACCACGCGACGGGCGTGCGCGTGCGCGATCTTCCGAGCACGCTGGATAAGCTGACACGAACGGCCTGAATGGATCAACAATGGCGGATGTCGATGTTCGCAAGGGAATGCCATCCGTCACGTTGACGAAGGACGAATTCGAGCGGCGCTTTCGCGACCGCTTCCGCGATCCTGCCTTTTCGCATCTGAACGATTCCCTGCAAGCCGTGATCGATGCCGCGTGGGACGGCTACCATCATTCACGCAAGTCACCTTTGACGCAAAAAGCGGGGCCGGGTTTTGCCGACCCCGACTACGAGATCGCGCTCGATTGGCTGGCAGCGCGGGATCAAATCCATAAAGCTCAATCGCGACATGACGATCCGAACGAGACGCCGCGCATCCTGATCGTCAATGGCTCGCCGAGAAGCGAGCACACTTGCCCGGGCGAAATGTCGAAGACATGGCGTATGGTCGAATGGGCCGCGCCGGTCTTTCACGACATGGGGCTGGCAACCGGTATACTCAACCTCAGCCGCCTGACATCGGAGTTCGGCAAGACGATCCACCCTTGCAAAGCCTGCGTCTCGACGTCGATGGCGCTGTGTCACTGGCCTTGCAGTTGCTATCCGAATTACGCGCTGGGCCAGACTGATGATCTGATGAACGAGATCTATCCGCTCTGGGTCGCCGCGCACGGCATCATGATCGTCACGCCGGTTCATTGGTATCAGGCGCCGACCGTTCTGAAAGCCATGATCGATCGACTGGTTTGCGCCGATGGCGGCAATCCCGATCTGTCATCGACCCATGGTAAGAATGCCGCCGAGGCAAAGGCGCTGGAGCTGCGCGGCTGGCCCTATCCGCGGCATCTCGCCGGCCGTTTTTTCGCGGTTGTCGTGCATGGCGACAGCGCCGGCGCCGAGACATTGCGCCGGTCATTGTCCGACTGGCTCACCGACATGTCGCTGACCGGAGCGAGCCGTACCGCCGAACTGGACGGTTATGTCGGCTATATGGCGCCCTATGCAACGTCGCATCGGGAGCTCGATGAGGACGAGGCCTTTCGGGAGGAAGTGCTGAACGCCGCGCATGCGCTGGGCAACGCGGTCCTGCTGCATCGCGCGGGACGCTATCAGTCACCCGCCGCCGGTTTGGGCGACCCTGAGCCGAAATAGCAGGAATCCCACGGCGAGCATTCGCATCGGCACGTCGGGCTGGCACTACGCATCGTGGCGCGGCCGTTCCTTTCGTTGGGATGCCGCCGGTTGAACCGAAAGGGCTTCGGTTCGCAGCTAATCGAGCGCGTACTGGCGATCGAACTCGAGGGCGAGTTTCAAATCATTGACGATCCATCCGGAATCACTTGCGAGATCGACGCCCCGCTCTCCGCGGAATGGGAAGAAGCATCGCAAGGAGAGGTGGGCGCGTCATGCGCGGGCCAACTCGTCTGGCGGCTCGGCAGGATTAGAACAAACCCGAGCAGGTCGAATCCTTCGTGGTGGACCGACGTCACACTTTATCGACCACCTTCAGCTCCATCGCGCTCTCGACAATTGCAACGATCAGGTCGAACGTCTTGGCGTCGTCGAGCAACGACATATCGATATCTCCACTCTTTAACGCAGTCAGAAAGCGATCCTTGAACGCGACAACCGATGATGGATTCTCAGCTTTCGCGATGTGCTCGACCGCGTGAGCCAAGCTCAAATAGAGCACGCCGATGATGATGTTGAGCTGCTCGATACTTGCATCGGCCGGGATTCCAAGCTTTTCCGCCATTCGACCACTCCCGTTCGTTTCCGCTCTGAAAGGACAACAAGTGCCGTTGCGCGGCGTTCCTCAAGCCGGCCGATTCCGTGAGCCGTCTCACGAGAAACAGTGCAGATCATATCCGCCTCGGCGATCCCGAATTCCAGAACGAGTGTCTCCCTTTCTCCCGGAACTGAACAACCATCGAGCCAAACCGTTATCCTCCATCACCGCACGACCAAAGGGTATCTATCGGTGATGAGAGGCCAGTTGTCTCCCACCTCATCAGAACAGAGGGAGACGCGCCATGTTCAGAAAGCGCTCTCCACGACCTTTCGACGAGTGGCTGATCAAGGAACGAGACGCTCTCGAAAAGCGATTGGCAAGGTCAGAGAATCTCGCCGCAAGCGAGAAGATCAAGCGGAAGCTTGATAACATCGCCATCAGGCTTAACCTGCTTCGATGGTTGATGTCCAAGGAACTGAATCCGCCGAAATAGAAGCCGGCCGGACAATCGATGATAGCATCATCAGACGTTGTCGGTCTTATGCACCGTTTGAACGCGACGTTTATCTTTCGGCTGCTCTTCCGCCTTTTCGTCCATGACGATGCCGTGATCAGAATATCGTTTTGACCGCTTCTCTCGGTTTTGATCTTCTTGCCGATGTCGCGGCGCGGGCTCACGGGTTCGAGACATGGCTTCCTCCATAAGGGAGTTGGAAGAAACAGTCGTAGAACCGAAAAGTTCCCCATGAACCCGAATATCAGACCTGGCTGCTATCTCGGCAAGCAGTCGGCGCGGTGGCATTTCGCGCCCCTATGGAGCGGAAAGTCCAGATCGTCCTTTTGCGTTTGATCCGAACGGATGGCAAACCAGGGGCGCGGAGACTTTGCATGGCCGCGGCGGACTTGCGCGACCGCATTCTCCGAGAGCTACCATCTAAGAGCTACCATCTTAGAGATTGAGCACCCTGCCGAGGTATGACGTCCAGGTCAGGTTGGCGCATCGCCCGTCGTCTAGTCTGCATCAACTTGGCCCGCACTGGCGATACGGACGGTGATAACATCGCGTCAGGTCCTGCCCGGCGCCGCAATCAATTCAGGCGTGAACGGGAACTCATGAGGGTTTGTTAAAGTTAAATATATCAGCGGTATAGCGACTGTGGCCGGGAGGCAATTATGCAGAGCAAGCAAGCTGACGTCTTCGAACTATTCTCGACAATCTACAATTCAGCTGCTCAGGAGGAAATGAGCCTCCAGCAATATCTGCTAGCGTGCCGGGAAGACAAATCGATGTATGGCTCGGCCCCCGAGCGCATGGTCGATGCGATCGGCGAACCCACGCTGGTCGACACCAGCAAGGATGAAAGGCTTGGCCGCATTTTTGCGAACAAGACGATCAAGCTCTATTCGTCCTTCTCGGACTTCTATGGCATGGAAGACACGATCGAGCGCATCGCCGGCTATTTCCGCTACGCGTCGCAAGGGTTGGAGGAACGCAAGCAGATCCTCTATCTGCTCGGCCCGGTCGGCGGCGGAAAATCCTCGCTGGCGGAGCGGCTGAAAAGCCTGATGGAGCAGCGGCCGATCTATACGCTCAAGGTCGGGTCTCAGATCAGTCCGGTTTTTGAGTCGCCGCTCGGACTTTTCAGCCCGGACCGCATGGCCGATCTGCTGGAGGACAAATACGGGATCGCGCGGCGGCGCCTGAACGGCCTCATCTCGCCTTGGGCGGCGAAACGCCTCGATGAACTGGCCGGCGATATCTCCAAGTTTTCCGTCGTGAAGCTCATGCCGTCCCGGCTTCGCCAGATCGGTATCGCCAAGACCGAGCCCGGCGACGAAAACAACCAGGACGTCTCCGCGCTGGTCGGCAAGGTCGATATCCGGCAACTCGAGAACTACAGCCAGTCCGATCCGGATGCCTATTCCTACAGCGGCGGCCTGAACCGCACCACGCAGGGCTTGCTCGAATTCGTCGAGATGTTCAAGGCGCCGATCAAGGTGTTGCACCCGCTGCTCACGGCGACGCAAGAAGGCAGTTACAACGGCACCGAGAATTTCGGGTCGTTTCCCTATCAGGGAATCATCGTCGCTCATTCCAACGAATCGGAATGGCTGCAATTCAAGAACAACAAGAACAACGAGGCGTTTCTGGACCGCATCCTGGTGGTCAAGGTGCCGTACTGTCTGCGGATCACGGAAGAACGGCAGATCTACGAGAAACTCCTGCGCGAAAGCGAGCTTGTCGACAGTTCTTGCGCCCCCGAAGTTCTCGACATCCTCAGCCGATTCACCGTATCAACGCGCCTGACCGAGCATGAGAATTCGCCGCTCCATACCAAGATGCGAATCTATGACGGCGAGAACCTGAAAGACATCGACCCCAAGGCCAAGTCGATCCAGGAGTATCGGGACGCCGCCGGTATCGATGAGGGCATGACCGGCGTCAGCACCCGCTTCGCTTTCAAGATCCTGTCACAGACCTTCAACTACGACACCGAGGAAGTCGCTGCCGATCCAGTTCATCTGATGTATATTCTGGAAGATGCCATCAAGCGCGAACAGTTTCCGAAAAAGACCGAAGCCGCCTATCTGGATTTCATAAAGTCGGAGCTTGCCACCCGATACGCGGAGTTTATCGGTCACGAGATACAGAAAGCCTATCTCGAGTCCTACAGCGAATACGGCCAGAACCTGTTCGATCGCTACATCGCCTACGCCGATGCCTGGATCGAAGACCAGGACTACAAGGATCCCGACACCGGCCAGATTCTCAATCGCGAGGTGCTGGACAACGAACTGTCGCAGATCGAGAAACCGGCCGGCATCGCCAACCCGAAGGATTTCCGCAATGAGGTGGTGAAGTTTACGCTGCGGGCGCGGGCCCGCAATAACGACCGCAATCCGTCCTGGCAAAGCTACGAGAAGCTGCGCGAGGTGATCGAGAAGCGCATGTTCGGCCAGGTCGAGGACCTGCTGCCCGTGATCAGCTTCGGCTCCAAGCAGGACAGCGTCACGGAAAAACGGCATCACGAATTCGTGCATCGGATGATCGGGCGTGGCTATACCGAGCGTCAGGTGCGGCGACTGGTCGATTGGTATATGCGAGTCAACAAGGCCGGCTAGAAGCGGGAGCACGCTATGCCGATCTTCATCGACCGCCGACTCAACCCGAAAGACAAGAGCCTCGGCAACAGGCAGCGTTTTCTGCGGCGCGCGCGCGACGACCTGAAGCGCAGCATTCGCGACGGTATCCGCAGCGGCAAGATTGCCAACGCGGACAGCGAACAAACGGTTTCAATTCCGAAGAAAGGTACGGACGAGCCTCGCTTCAAGGAAGCCAGGAACAGCGGCCGGCGCGAGCATATCCTGCCGGGCAACAAGCATTTCGCACCCGGCGATCGGCTGCCCAAGCCCAGCGGCGGCAATGTCGGCGCGTCCGGCCCGTCGATGAACGATTCCGAAGACGATTTCCGCTTCGTGCTCTCGCGGGAGGAAGTGCTCGACCTTTTCTTTGAAGATCTCGAACTGCCCGACATGGTGAAGCTCAACTTGAAGGAAATCCTTGCCTTCAGGCCGCGGCGCGCGGGCTTTGCCGCAGCCGGTTCGCCGACCAACATCAATGTTGGCCGCACCATGCGCAACAGCTATGGCCGCCGCATCGCGCTGAAGCGCCCCACGCGGGAGGAGATCGAAGCGATCCGGCGGGAGATTGCGGAACTGGCGGCGGGGCCGCTCGGCCCAGCCGTGCGACAGCGCATCGCCGCGCTGCAAGCCGAACTCGAACGGCTGGAGCGAAAACGACGGCTGATCGCCTATGTCGATCCGGTCGATATCCGTTTCAATCGGTTCGAGGCACAACCCGTTCCGAACGCCAGTGCCGTGATGTTCTGCCTGATGGATGTGTCCGGCTCGATGGGCGAGCGCGAGAAGGACCTCGCGAAGCGCTTCTTCGTATTGCTGCACCTGTTCCTGAAGCGCCGTTACGACCGCACTGAAATCGTCTTCATCCGCCACACCCATGAAGCGCAGGAGGTGGACGAGGAAACCTTCTTCTACAGCACGCAGAGCGGCGGCACTGTGGTTTCGACCGCGCTGGAGAAGATGCATCGCATCATCAGCGAGCGCTATCCCAGCAGCGAATGGAATATTTACGCCGCCCAGGCCTCCGACGGCGACAACGTTGTCGCCGATTCGCAGCGCTGTATCGCCCTGCTCGATCAGAAGATCATGCGGCTTTGCCAGTACTACGCCTATGTCGAAATCATCGATGAGCGCGAGCGGCATATCTTCGGCACCACCGAGAACGGCACTTCGCTTTGGCAAGCCTATAACGTGGTCAACGACAACTGGCCGAACTTCCAGATGACCCGCATCGCCGAGGCCGCTGATATCTACCCGGTGTTCCGGCAGCTCTTCACCAAGCAGGCGAAGGCGCGGACGAATTGAGGATCGGCCGATGGACTCCACCTCATACCAATCCGACCTCCTGTTCTCTGGTTCCGACTGGGATTTCGGGACGCTGTCGCGCACCTTCGACGCGATCGAGCGCGTTGCCGTCGAAGAGTTGAATCTCGATATCTACCCGGTGCAGATGGAGATCATCTCGTCCGAGCAAATGCTGGACGCCTATTCCTCCATCGGCATGCCGCTGATGTACCGGCACTGGTCGTTCGGCAAGCATTTCCTCTATCAGGAACTGCTCTACCGCAAGGGTGGGCGCGGGCTGGCATACGAGATCGTCATCAACTCCAACCCGTGCATCGTCTATCTGATGGAAGAGAACACCATTGCGCTTCAGGCGCTGGTGATCGCTCACGCCGCGCTCGGCCACAATCATTTTTTCAAGAACAACTATCTGTTCAAGGAGTGGACCGATGCCAGCGCAATCCTCAGCTATCTCGACTTCGCGAAAAATTACATTGCGCGCTGCGAGGAGCGGCACGGGCTGAGCGCCGTGGAGGAAGTTCTCGATACGGCGCACGCGCTGATGGAGCAAGGCGTGTTCCGTTATCGGCGGCCGCCGAAACTGTCACCGGAGAAACAACGGGAAAGCCTGCGCGAGCGCCTCGAATATGAGGAGCGCTCCTATAATGACCTATGGCGCACCTTGCCGTCATCGAAGAGCGAGGATCGGGCTAACGAAGATCAAAGCAAGACGGCCGAGCGGCGCAAATCGCTGAATCTTCCGGAAGAGAATCTTCTTTATTTCCTGGAGAAGAACAGTCTGATCCTCGAGCCGTGGCAGCGCGAAATCCTCCGGATTGTGCGCGTCATTGCCCAGTACTTCTATCCGCAGCGGCAGACGCAGGTGATGAACGAGGGCTGCGCCACTTTCTGCCACTACACGCTGATGAACGCGCTGTTCGATCGCGGCCTCATCAGCGAAGGCGCCATGCTGGAAGTCCTGCGCAACCATTCCAACGTGATCTTCCAGCCGACCTTCGACGACCCGCGCTATGGCGGCATCAATCCTTATGCGCTCGGCCTCGATATCATGCAGGATATCCAGCGCATCTCGACCGAACCGACAGCGGAGGATCGCGACTGGTTTCCGGACATCGCCGGCAAAGGCGACTGGCGCGGCGCGCTGCTCGACGCCTGGGCCAATCACCGCGACGAGTCCTTCATCCGGCAGTATCTGAGCCCTACGCTGATCCGCAAGTGGCGGCTGTTTCAGCTTTCCGATACGGCCAGCGAACCGCACTACGAGGTTGCCTCGATCCACAACGAGCGCGGATACCAGCAGATCCGCTCCGCGCTTGCCCACAGCTACGACATCGGCGCGAACCGATCGGATATTCAGATCGTCGATGTCGACCTGCTCGGTGACCGCCACCTGCGGCTGGAGCACAAGGTCACCGACGGCATCTTGCTGGAAAACGATAGCTGCGCCGCAACGCTACGACATATCCGCAGGCTGTGGGGCTATCCGGTGAGCTTGGCCGGCGTGGATGCGAATACCGGCGCAAAGATCTACGAACGCTCGAGCGACTAGAGACTTTCAGATTTTGACGGAATCATCCGTCGTCATGCGCGGACTTGATCCGCGCATTCATCGTCTTGAAGAGGATGGATTGCCGGGTCAAGCCCGGCAACAACGTTTCCGTCAAACATAAAACGCGAACGCACCGAACTTCCCTTGGGCTTTGCCTAATCGAATTCGATGCAATCCGCTCGCACTACCCTTTTTCAGTCAGAAAGATATCCGTGCGTTGCGACGTCAGTGCTTTCTGTCCGGACTCGAGTTCGAGATCGCACAGCGCATCGACCTGCACGAAACGCTGACGCTGCCTGACCAGCGTCAGCCGCGCGCGCAGTCGGAACGTATCGCCAGGGTGAACAGTGTGACGAAACCGGACATTGCGGATTGTCGCGGCCTGTCCTTGCCCGGAGCCTGTCACCTGATAGGCTTCCTGAAGCAGGCTCGGCACGAGGGCGAGAAGAAGCTGGCCGGGCACGATCGTTTTCGCGCCCGGCAACTCGCGCGCCGCGCGGGCGACATCGGTGTGAATCCAGTTGCGGTCGCCGGTCAGCGCGACAAAGCGGTCGATCTCCTCCTGCGTCACCGCACGCCATCGGCCTGGTGCGAAGTCGCGATCGAGATGGGCTGCGAGTTCGATCGCATTTGTGACGCGCAGCGGCGTGCTCGCACTCAGCGATGCATGCTCACCTTTCGCTTCGCTCATCTCGGCATGCCTTTTGTCATATCGTTACGAGCAATGCGCTTCCGAGTCCCCCGGCCGCGGCGATCGCAGCCAGTCCCAGCGCCCCGGTCGCCTCTCTTTGCATTTCGTGCCACAGCCGCACAGCAAGGATAGCGCCTGATGCGCCGATCGGATGGCCGCGCGCCAATCCGCCGCCGCCGCGGTTGAGCGCCGATTCCGCAACGCTAATCCCCTCCGCGCAAGCGATCGCCTGCGACGCGAAGGCCTCCATGATTTCGGCAACCGCGATCGCCTCTGGAGCGATCTGCCGGGCCGCGAGCAGTTTTCGGGCCGCAGCGATCGGAGCGATCCCGGGCATCGCGGGATCGCCGCCGCATCGGCTCGCCGCCACGACGCGCAACGGGCGCACGACATCGAGACGCCGCAGCATGGATTCCGAGACCACCAGCACGGCGGCGGCGGCATCGGCTTCCACCGCCACCGTGGCCCGCGTCACGCCGAAGGACGGGCCGCCCGCGATCGGCGGCAAACGCGCGCACAATGTCTCGGTCAATGCGCGGGGAAAGGCATCGCGCGACAATCCGGCCAGCGGCGCGATCTCGTCGTCGCCCGCAGGATTCGCGATGGCCTTGCGATGACTGGCGATCGCGAATGCATCCTGCCGGTGGCGCGGGATATCGAACGCTTCCGCCAGCGTCCCGGCCGCAGCGATCATGTCCGGGTCGCGCTCGGGCCACGGCGCGAAGGGCGGCCTGTCATAAGACTGCGGCGCCTCGCCGGCGTTACGCGGCCGTCGCGCCCGCAGCGGCGCCCGGCTGAAACTTTCGACGCCGCCGGCGATGACGGCATCGGCCCCGCTTGCGATCCGGTCGGCCGCCAGCATGATCGCGTCGAGTCCGCCGCAGCATTGGCTGTCGATGGTCAACGCCGGAACGCGATCCGGCAACCCGGCCCGCAGCGCGGCAAGCCGCGCCGGATTGCCGCCGGCATACAACGCATTGCCGAAGATCACGTCGTCGATCGCGTCCCTCGCGATGCCGGCATCGGACAACACCGCGCGGATCGGCGCTTCGCCGAGTTCGTCGACCTCGACCGCCTTGAACGCGCCGTTGCGCGGAGCGACCGCGGTGCGACGCGCCGCGACGAGATAGGCGGCGCTCACGGCAGCACCTCGCAGGCTTCGCTGTCGAAGATGCGGTGCAGCGCCTGAAAATCGTTCTTGCCGGACGACGTCAGCGGCCATCGCGGCGGCAATGCGAAGCGGCGCGGAATCTTGTAGAGCGGCAGATGATCGCGGGCATGGCCGATCAAGTCGGACGCGGTGACGGAGGTTTTCGGATCGAGCTTGAGCAGCGCCACCAGCCGCTCGCCCCGGCGGTCGTCATGGACGCCGAGCACCGCTGCCGCCATCACTGCGCGATGGCTCTCGAGCACGCGCTCGATCTCTTCCGGATGCACGTTCTTGCCGGAGGTGATGATCATCCGGCTGGCGCGGCCGACGAGATGCAGATAACCCCGCGCATCGAGAAAGCCGATGTCGCCGACGGATATCGCCGCGCCGTCGCGCAGGAGAGCAGCCGTGCTCCCGCAGGCATAATCGATGAAGACGAACGGGCTGGCCACGAACACCTGCCCGGCCTCACCCGGCGGCAGACGGCGCCCCAGATGATCCCGGATCGAAAGATCGACACCGGAGAACGCGCGCCCGACCGAATCCGGCGGCACGTCCTCGTCGTCTTTCGCAACGGTGATGAAACTGAGCTCGGAGGCACCGTAGAATTCGGCAAAGCGCGCGCCCGGAAAATGCGCACGCAGTTCGTCCATCGCACGACCCTGCCATTTCGCGCCGGAGGATAAGATCCAGCGCATCGCGGCAAATGGCGGCGCGTTCTCGCGCGCGGCCGCCTCGACGATCATTTCAAGCTGGGTCGGCACGCCATAAAGCACGCTCGCCCGATGCGCCGCGATCAGCCGGCAGACCAGGTTGGGGCGGAACTGGCGGCACAGGATGACCGTCGCGCCGACGTAAAGCCCATGCGCAAGTCCGTAGAGAAACAGCGAATGCGTCAGCGCGCCGGGCGCGAGCACGACGTCGTCGGCGCCGATGTCGAACTCGCGGTCCCCGGCGCGAAAGCTCTCGACCCATGACAGATGATGGCGCCGATATCCCTTCGGCAGACCGGTCGAGCCCGAGGTGAAGCCGACATAGAACGGCGCCAATGGATCCGGCTCCGGCACCGCCTCGAACGCGGCGCTCGCGCCGATCGCCTCCGCCACCGTCTCGAAGGGGCCGTGCGGATCGGCCAGCATCAGCGCGCCGCTTTCGGCCGCCAATGCCGGATCGTGACTGATCACCAGGCCCGGCGACAATTCCCCGATCGCCAGTTGCGCCGTCTCGATCGGCCAGTTCGGATCAAGAATCTGCGCCTCTCTCCCCGCGCGCGCGGCCGCGAGAAACAGCAGCGCCAGCGCCGGCCCGTTCGGCAGATGCAACGCAACGCCACGCTCCGCCGGCATCATCCTCGCAAGATGCGCGGCAAGACGATTCACCGCGCCGTCAAGCGCGCGCCACGTGATCGCGTGGCCGTCGCAGATCACGGCGACGCGGTCCGGCTGCGCGCGGGCGTGCCGCGACAGCGTCGCGGTGATGGCCGCGCCGTCGGTCATGCCCTGCTCGCGATGGCGGCCGGATAACCTCGATATGAGGCTTCCGCGACGAAGGCCGTCGCCAGTGCCTTCAGCAGATCGCCGGGCACGAAGACCGCCGTGGCAAGAAGTGCCTGCACCAGACTCATGCGCGCCATCGCCATCAGGCCGGCCACACCGCAGGCATACTCCACCGCAATGCCGCCGGCCACGGCAGCGACCAGCGCCGCGGCGAACACCGGCAATTTTTTCAGTCGCTCCATCACCAGTCCGGCGACGAAGGCGGCGGGCACGAAGCCGAGCAGGAAACCGACCGACGGCCCGAACAACACGCCGAGACCGCCGCGGCCGCCCGACAGCAGCGGCGCGCCGAGCAGCACCACGAACAGGAACAGCAGCACCGCCAGCGCGCCATGACGCGGGCCGAGGATGATCCCGGCCAGCATGACGCCGAGCGTCTGCGCCGTGATCGGCACGCCCATGGCGATCGGCAGCATGACCCCGGGAAGCATTCCCAGCACGCCGATGACGGCCGCCATCAAAGCAATACGGACAATGGCTCGCGATTCCATGTCGTTCTCCTCTCAGCGCTTGCGCCGGCGATCGGCGATGGCGGTATCGAATCCCCTTGCATCGAGCGATTCCGCAACCCGATCCGCCAACTGAAGAATATCGGCAAGGAACACAGCCACCAGCCGCACCGGAACGCGACGATGGGTCCGCGCCTTCCACGCTTCCTCGCGGGCGCGCCATCGCGTCAGCAGCACCGGGACAAAGCGCAACACGAGCGCCACCGCAAGCGCCATCTTGCGCGGATTGACGCCGAGCGGACGCAGCAGATTGAAGACTGGCGCAAGCACATCCATCAACGCGCTCATTGTGGTGGTCATGCTGACAAGATCGGCGAGCAGAAGCATCGCCAGCAACCGCAGGCTGATCACGGCGCCCGCGTGCCAGCCGCCGGACAGCGCCTGAACACCGCCGACGATGACGAGCAGCGGAACCAGCGGCCGCAGCAAGGCCAGCCGCGCGAACCCGGCGCGCCCGAATCCGGCGTAGATCGCAAGAACCATCGCCAGCACGCCGGCCAGGATCCGCCAGTCATCGACCGGCAGCAGCAACAGACTGAACAGCGCCAAGCCCGCAAGCTTGAAGCCTGCGGGCACGCGATGCAGCCAGGTCTCTGGCGCAAGGCCGTCGGTCATCATGCCGTGACGAGGTCCGCTTCCGCCGCCATCGCCGCATGCGCCCGATAGGCCGGCAGCACATCGGCGGGCGAGCCATCCTCACGAACGCGGCCCGCATCGAGCCAGATCACCCGATCGAACCGCGCGAGCAATTCGAGATCATGGGATGCCATCACGATCTGCTGCGGCAGGCTCATGATCTTGCGCGACAACGTGAGACGAGTCGGAAGATCGAGGCTCGAGAACGGTTCGTCCATCAGCAGGATCGAGGGCTCGGTCGCGAGCACCGCCAGAATACAGACAAGCTGCTTCTGGCCGCCGGATAATTCGTTGACGTTGCGATCCGCCCATCCGATGCAGCCGTGTTGTTCCAGCAACGCCAGCGCCTGCTGCCGCGCCTGACGCGCCGGCATTCCGCGCTCGGTCAATCCGAACGCAATCTCTTCGCCCACCGTCGGGAAAATCAATTGGTGGTCCGGATTCTGAAAGACGAAGCCGACATGCGTTGGCAATTCCTTGCGATGACGCGCGGTTTCTCGCCCCGCCACGACCACCCGTCCGCTGCTGGGCAACAGCAGACCATTGATCAACCGAAGCATGGTGCTTTTGCCGGAGCCATTGTCGCCGATCACGCCGATGCGCTGAGCGTCGAAACGAAGCGCGGGAATCGAAAGAAGCCGGCGGTTCGCGCGCCGCACCTCCACGCGTTCAAAAACAATCTTCCCGGTCGGCACCGATTCACTCATCCCGGTTACGGAAGGGAACTCTTGCAAGACACTCGACATGCACCTGACCATCAAGAGGGCGACATCCATTTACCCCGAGACGGAGACCGCAACAATCGCCGCAATCGACCCCGAATACGAGCATTCGGCAACCGCATCTCGCACGCACGTTGCCTCTTCGGGCTGCGTTCCTCTGGACGGCGGATCACACGCGCCTTCGTCCGGCAGTCGTGTCAGGCGATCTCTGGTCATTATTGCCAATGCTCAGCCAAAGACCGGGGGTCAAAGCCCGGATCGGGGCGCCATCCGCGGCGCGCGAGAACGCCTTGGGCGCGGAGGATGCTATCGCCAAGGTCTATGCCTGGAACGATCGGAAAAGCGCTTCTCGCCGCGCCAGATTGGCACTGCGTTCGAAACCGTTCGCACTAAAGGCTGGCTGGCGGCGGCATGAAGACGGATGGCTCGAAGACCCTCGAGACCCTGATCGTCGCGATACTGTCTCTTTCCGAATGCCTCGCCTTTTCGATCAAAGCGCCTGCCCATTCGTAGATTCTATTTTTCGATCGCCGCTAGGGCCCTAATTGGGCCAGCTTTCAGGAAATGAAAAATAGACCATTAAATTCAGTTATATATACAATTAGATGGCGGAGAGGGAGGGATTCGAACCCCCGATAGGCTTGCACCTATGCCGCATTTCGAGTGCGGTGCATTCAACCACTCTGCCACCTCTCCAGGTGCCAAGATCTTCGGGGAATCCCCGTCAGTGGTCGGCGGTGTTCTAGGCGAGGATGGCAGGCCAGACAAGCCGCACCGGGACGAAAATGTGTTGCGGCGGCCATCGCGGCCCGTCAGGCGGGTCGGGATCGGCAACGGCCCGACTATCCGGGTCGCTTCTTGCTGCTTGGCGATTAAGACGTGATGGCCGGAACATAGGCGAGCGAAGCGACGCCGTTCTTCGAACGGCGATGTCCGGCCATGACGTGCCGGAGTCGATAGTATCTGACTGGAAAGAACGTCCTTGTCGGAGGAAACTCCGAATGCCGCGTCGGTCCGGGGCTTGCCGCGCCAAATCCGGCCGAAGCCGTTAGCGACCCAATTATCCGTTGTTTTTCTTCGGCTTTTCCTTGCAGTTCTTCCTGGCCTTGGATTTCTCGTCCTTGGGTTTCTCGTCCTTCGCCTTGTCGTCTTTCCTGCGGTTGGTGAAGCGGGCGTTGCCGAGGCCGGTGCCGATGGTCAGCACGCCCCAGCGCGCGATGTCCTGCATGTATGGCATTTCGCTGAGGCCCTGCGCCACGCCGTCGTTATGCATCAGGATGGTGGTGTCGTGCTCGCCGATCATCGGGATCGCCTCGAACAGGCTGGCCGGCAGGTTGAAGCGGCTGCTTTCCCAGTTGCCGGGCAGGTTCTGCGCGCCCTTCTCGATCGAACCGTCCTCTTCGATTACGCCGGGACAGGAGATGCCGATGAACGGCGCGAGCTTCAGCCCCTCGGTGTCGGCCGCCTCGATCAGATCCTTCAGCATCTTCACCAGCCGCTTCACCGCGCCTTCACGGGTGGGCTCGTCGTCGGCGTGGCGCCACAGGTCCGACTTCCAGACCGCCGCCTTGGAGAGGTCCCTGGCTTTCTTCCAGTGCGTTGCCACCACGCCGCAACGAATGTTGGAGCCGCCGATATCGACCGCGAGGATGCTGTCATAGGCCTCGAAAATCCACGGCGGCGCCAGATGCAGGCAGCCGATCAGCCCGGCTTCATCGGGGTGAAAGCGGATCGGGATCAGGTCGACCTTGAGCCCTTCCGCCTTGAGGATCAGGTCGGCACGGGCGATGGCGATCTCCCCCACCCGGCTCTGCCGGAAACCACCGCCGACCACGATGCGTTCGGTGTCGGCCCAGGCCTTGGTCTTGAGGAAGCGGCGGGTGACATAGGCCAGTTCCTGCGCGAACTCTTCCAGCGCGCCGTGCACCAGCGCCGCCGCCGCCACGTCGTCGCCGCGCAGCGCCTCGTCGAGCGTGGTCTTGCTGAGATCGTCGGCCGGCTTCTTGCCGAGCGGATCGTCGCCGTTCTTCTTCAGCGGCTTGCGCCAGTCGTCGAGGATCTGCTGAAACGCGCCCTTGCTGGCGCGGTCGCCGAGAAAGCCGTCGTCGTCCTTCAGCTCGACGTTGTAGCTGTCGATATCGACCGACGGCAGCCGCGCCGCGCCGTGCTTGCCGATGCCGGAGGTGGTGATGTTGCCGTCCGCCATGCCGCCCCTTCATCCTCTCGTGCGCGCAGGACAACGGCCGGGGAACCGGTTGGTTTCAACACGGCGGCGACCGGCCGGCTCGGAAAGGGCCGCAAAAAACCTCCAAACCCTTCATTTGCCGCCCTTTTCGCCGGGTTTCGCCTTGACTCCCGGCCTCCGGCGGCTATAAGTCCCGGCACGCGGCGCTGGGTTCTCCTTGCGCCGATTGTTTTTGCGTGGCCGGCAGGCATGCTTGAGGCCCCGCGAAATTCGCCCTTAACGACTGAACAAGAAGCCGGGCCGGAGCGATCCGAGCGCCGGAATCGAACACGAAGGAATGAAAACGATGTTCGCAGTCATCAAAACCGGCGGCCGGCAGTACCGCGTCGTTCCGGAAGATGTACTCGAGATTGGCAAGATCGCCGGCGATGTCGGCACGATCGTGCAGCTGGATAACGTGCTGGTGCTCGGCGGCGACACGCCGGTGCTGGGCACCCCGACCGTGGCGGGCGCTTCGGTGGCGGCGGAAGTGCTGGACCACAAGCGCGGCCCCAAGGTCATCGCGTTCAAGAAGCGCCGCCGCAAGAATTCGAAGCGCAAGCGCGGCTATCGCGACGAGATCACCGTGCTGCGGATCACCGAGATCCTCGCCGACGGCAAGAAGCCCACGGTCGGTCCGCGTCCGAAGCGCGAGAAGGCCGCCGCGAAGCCGGCGGAAGCGGCCGCCGAGTAATCGCGCCGAATATTCGCGCTGTGTGATCGCTCCGGGAAGTTCAGAGCGATTACAATTTACGAGACAAAAAGTGAGATGATTCCGTCAAGGAATCAAACTACTGTGTTCTAGAGATTTGGAGACGAGCCATGGCTCACAAAAAAGCAGGCGGTTCATCACGTAACGGCCGCGATTCCGCGGGCAAACGCCTCGGCATCAAGGCCTACGGCGGCCAGCACGTGATTCCCGGCAACATCATTGCGCGTCAACGCGGCACCACCTGGCATCCCGGCCTTAATGTCGGCATGGGGACGGACCATACGTTGTTCGCCAAGATTGAAGGCCGCGTTGAGTTCCGTGCCAAAGCCAACGGCCGCACTTTCGTATCGGTCCTCCCGATGGTGGAAGCTGCGGCCGAGTAGAGACGGTGGAAACATTCGATTCCGCCGGGTCCTGTTGAACCGGCGGAGTCGTCAAGGCTCCTGAAGGGGAGGCGGGAAACCGGCCTCCCCTTTTCGTTTTGCGTATTTCGCGATTTGCGTTTCGCAAAGGTTTGACGCCCAAGGAGCCGACCATGTTGCAGGAATTCTCAACTCCCATCTCACGACAGCCAAGTACCGTCGTCCTCGAGACGGAACGGCTGACCCTGCGCAGGCCGACGCTCGCGGACGTAAAAGCGATTGCCCGTCTCGCCAACGATCGCCGCATCGCCGAAAACACCCGCCGCCTGCCGCATCCGTATCGGCAGGACGACGCCACGCACTTCGTCAAGACCGTCGCCGGCGACAGTTCCAACACCGTGTTCCTGATCGAGCACCATCACACGCCGGTCGGCGTGGTCGGCATCGATTGGCGCAAGCCGGAGACGCCCGAGCTCGGCTACTGGCTCGGCGTCGACTATTGGGGCCGCGGCTTCGGCACCGAAGCGGCGCGCGCCGCGATCGACTTCGCCTTCGAGGAATTCGCCATCGAGCAGATGATCTCGGGGGCGCGCGTCGTCAATCCGGCGTCGCGCAACATCCTCGAGAAGTGCGGCTTCCAGTGGAGCGGCGTCGAACTGCATCGCTTCGAGGCGCTCGGCTCGTCGTCGCCGGTCGACTGCTTCCGTCTGACGCGCGGCGTGTGGTCGTCGCTCAAGAACTGGGGCCACGCGGCACGGCGCGACGGCTGACACGCCCCGTATCTTGATGCCACATCTCAACGACCGCCGCGCCGTCCCCTCTCCCGCTTGCGGGGGAGGGGACGCGGTGGGGGCAAGCCACTTAGGGTGGGGGCGAGCCACGAGGCGCTGTCACTCGTGAGGCCCCCTCTCCACCTCTCCCCCGCAAGCGGAGGAGAGAGCAGTCCGTGCTTTGCCACAAACGCGTCATTCCCCGCACCGACAGGAATTCCAGACCGCGCCGTGTCGCGCGCATGTTGCTCATCTCCGATACACCGAATCACCGCCCGCGAATCCCGTAGCAATTTGCCGCGGCCCATCGCAGACTGACGCCAAGATCATGTCCGGCCGGTCGGCTCTAGTGGAGTGAATTTGACATTCGCTACCCGGTAGCAGCTGGTCCAGCGAGCGAATGTCAAATTCACTCCACTAGAAACTAGTAATTGCTAGTGGTCCTTTGATTTTAACATTTGCAAAAGGACCTGCTGCAACGGGATGCAAATGTTAGAATCGGACCACTAGCGACAGGCGAGCCTGAGGAAAAACGTCAGTGACTGCCACTCCGGAGACAGCCTCGGGTCACGGCAGCGGCGTGCCCGCCGCGGCAACCATCGGCGCGCTCGGCGTCGTCTATGGCGACATCGGCACCAGCCCGCTCTATGCACTCAAGGAAGCCGCGCGCGCGGCGACGCATGGCGGCCCGCTGACGCCCGACGCCGTGCTCGGCGTGGTGTCGCTGATCCTCTGGGCGCTGATCCTCATCATCTCGCTGAAATACGCCATGCTGATCCTGCGCGCCGACAATCGCGGCGAAGGCGGCATCGTCGCGCTGTTGGCGCTGCTCTCGGCGCGCAACGCCAGGCCCGGCACGTGGCGCGCGCAACTTCTCGTCGTCGGATTGGTCGGCGCCGCGCTGCTCTACGGCGACGGCGCCATCACGCCGGCGATCTCGGTGCTCAGCGCGGTCGAGGGCCTCAAGGTCGATGCGCCGTCGCTGACGCCTCTGGTGGTGCCGCTGACGACCGTGATCCTGATCGGGCTTTTCATCGTGCAGAAGAAAGGCACCGGATTCATCGGCGGCATTTTCGGACCCGTCATGCTGACGTGGTTCGTGGTGCTGGCGCTGCTCGGCATCCATGGCATCGTGCGCGCACCGCAGGTGCTGATGGCGCTCAGTCCGTTCTACGCCTTCGACTTCCTGATCCACCAGAATTTCCACGTCTCCTTCGGCATTCTCGGCGCGGCGTTCCTCGCGGTGACCGGCGGCGAAGCGATGTATGCCGACATGGGCCACTTCGGCCGGGTGCCGATCCGCCTCGCGTGGTTCGCGATCGTGCTGCCGGCCTTGATGCTGAATTACTTCGGCCAGGCCGCGCTGCTGATCACCGATCCGAGCGCGGCGGACAATCCGTTCTATCAGCTCGCGCCGGACATCCTGCATTATCCGCTGGTCGCCTTCGCGACCGTCGCCACCGTGATCGCGTCGCAGGCGATCATCTCCGGCGTGTTCTCGCTGACCCAGCAATCGATCCAGCTCGGCTTCCTGCCGCGAATGCAGATCAACCACACCACCAGCCACGCCATCGGCCAGATCTACGTGCCGCTGGTGAACTGGATGCTGGCGGCCGGCACGCTGGGGGCGGTGTTCGCCTTCGGCACCTCGGACGCCCTCGCGGGCGCCTACGGCATCGCGGTGTCGCTGCTGATGGCGATCACCACGCTGCTGGCAGCGCTGGTCGCGTTGCAATGGGGCTATTCGCCGATCATCGTTCTCGCGGTCAACGGATCCTTCTTCGCCATCGATAGCGTGTTCTTCGCCGCCAACTCGGTGAAACTGTTCGAGGGCGGCTGGTTTCCATTGCTGCTCGCCGGCATCGTCGCGTTCCTGATGCTGACATGGCGCCGCGGCGTCAGGCTGGTCGAAGCGGCGCGCGCAAAGCTGCGCCAGCCCGAGGAAGACCTGATCGAAACCGCCGTCAACAAATGCCACGCGCGGCTGCCCAGCACCGCCATCTTCCTCGCCTCCGCGCCCCACGGTGTGCCGCTGGCGCTGACGCAGTTCGTCAAGCACAACCATGTCCTGCATCAGCGCGTCATCCTGGTCACGGTGGTGATCGAGGAATCGCCCCGCATCGACGACGACGCCAAGATCGAGGTGATCGAGATCGTCGAAGGCATCACCCGCGTCATCCTGCACTACGGCTTCATGCAATATCCGACGATCTACGACGGCCTTCGGCTCGCCTGCGAGCAGGGCAAGCTGCCGGGCATCGATCTCGCCAACGTGACTTACTTCATCGGCCGCGAAACCATCATTCCCAGCGATCAGGTCGCGGGCATGTGGGTGTGGCGGGAATCCGTCTTCGCGTTCCTGCAACGCAACGCCGAGCGCACCGCCGCGTTCTTCGGCGTGCCCACCGGACAGGTGGTCGAATTCGGCACCGAGATCGAGATATAGATTCAAGCGCGGAACGGCCCGTATCCATAAAGATCGTTCAACCGCTCATGCGAGGAAGATGCATGGCCAATGTAAAGGGTCCAATCCTGTCATTTGCGGACCTGCCATCGATCGAAGCCTATCTGTCTGCACACGCGGGAAGCGAGAGCGGCTTTTGGCTCAAGCTCGCCAAAGCCGGCGCGCCGAAAGCAACCATCACCAAGGCGCAGGCCATCGAAGCCGCTTTGTGTCACGGATGGATCGACGGCCAGCTCGGGACATTTGATGCGCATTATTATTTGGTGAAAATGACACCGCGACGAAGCGCGAGCCGATGGTCCGCAAACAACCGGGATACGGCGGAGCGTCTTATTCGCGAAGCGCGCATGCAGCCTGCCGGATTGCGCGAGGTCGAGAAGGCCAAGGCCGATGGTCGCTGGAGCGCGGCGTATCAATCCCAGGGCAAAGCCGAACCTCCGGCCGATTTCCTGGCTGCACTGGCTACAAATGCGAAGGCGGAACGGGCGTTTGCGACGCTCGACCGTGCCAACAGGTATGCCTTCGTCTATCGCGTGAACGACGCCAAGCGCCCCGAAACGCGGACTAGGCGCATTCGCAAATTCGTCGACATGCTCGCCCGGGGCGAAACCATTCATCCGACCAAAAGCAAGCGGGCGCCAAGGTCCTGACCGGTCGTGCGCGGAGCTGCAACATAAAATACGTCGTCCCCGCCTGCGCGGGGACGACGCAAGTCGGGAGAGCCCAGAAAGCCAAAAAGCCAGAGCTGGATTGCTTCGTCGCTAACGCTCGTCACAATGACGAAAGGAAGCCTCTACGCCGGCGGATTGACGCTCGTGTCCTCGCGCCCGAGCGCCTGTTCGCGCAGGAAGATGTAGAAGCCGGCGCCGATGATGATCGCGGCGCCGATCAGGGTCGCCAGCGTCGGCACGTCGCCGAACACGAGGTAGCCGAACATCACCGCCCAGACGATCATCGAATACTGGTACGGCACCACCACGCTGGCGGGCGCGAGCTTCAGCGAACGATTGACGCACAACAGCGCGCCGACCGAAATCGCGCCGGCCAGCGCGAACAGGCCGAAGCCGGGCAGGCTCGGCGTCACCCAGCCGAACGGCAGCAGCAGCGCGCCGAAGGTCAGCGTGCCAATGAATTGCGTTGAGGCCAGCACCACGTCGGACGCGCCGCGCAGCGAGCGGGTGATCAGCATCAGGATGGCGAAGCAGGTACTGCCGCCGAGCGCGATCAGTGCCGGCCAGGTAATGGTCTGCGCCGACGGCTGCATCGCGATCAGCACGCCGCTAAAGCCGACCCCGACCGCGCACCAGCGCCGCCAGCCGACCTGCTCGCGCAGCACCAGCGCCGACAGCGCGGTGACGAAGATCGGCGCCGCGAGGTAAAACGTGATGACGTCCGCCAGCGGCAGGTAGATCACCGCAACGAAGAACGCCGCGACCTCCAAGGTCGAGAGCACGACGCGCAACACATGCAGGCCCGGCCGTTCCAGCCGCAGGAATTCGTGACGGCTGCGCCAGATCAGGGGCGACAGCAGCGCCAGCGAGGCGACCGCGCGCAGGAACAGGAGTTGCCCGACTGGATAGCTGGCGACGATGTATTTGCCGAGCGCATCGCCGAACGAGAACGCCCAGATGCCCGCGAGCATCAGGCCGATGCCGGCCAGCCGCGCCGCGTGCTCGTTCGATCCGGTGGAAATTTTGCTGGCGAGGCCCATATCGGCTTCCGACGAAACAGATGAAGCGTGATCGGGCGTCCCTACCAGTTTGCGGGCCGCCGCTCCATCGCCATTCCCGGATACCGGATACGACAGTTGCCGCTGGCACGGCCCTGAGATACGCATAAGCCATGAAATTTCTTGATGAAGCCAAGGTCTATATCCGCTCCGGCGACGGTGGGAACGGCTGCGTGGCATTTCGCCGCGAGAAGTTCATTGAGTTCGGCGGGCCGAGCGGCGGCAACGGCGGCCGCGGCGGCAACGTCATCGTCGAGGCGGTGGACGGGCTCAACACGCTGATCGACTATCGCTACCAGCAGCATTTCAAGGCGCCCAAGGGCACCAACGGCATGGGCAAGGACCGCCACGGCGCCAACGGCAAGGATGTCGTCCTCAAGGTGCCGGTCGGCACCCAGATCTTCGACGAGGACCGCGAGACGCTGATCCACGATTTCACCCGGCTCGGCGAGAAGTTCGTGCTGGCGGAAGGCGGCAACGGCGGCTTCGGCAACGCGCATTTCAAGTCGTCGACCAACCGCGCGCCGCGCAACGCCAATCCCGGCCAGCCCGGCGAGGAACGCTGGATCTGGCTGCGGCTGAAGCTGATCGCCGATGCGGGCCTCGTCGGCCTGCCGAACGCCGGCAAATCGACGTTCCTCTCCGCCGTCAGCGCGGCGCGGCCGAAGATCGCCGACTATCCGTTCACGACGCTGCATCCGCAACTCGGCGTGGTCAACGCTGGCGGCCGCGAATTCGTGCTGGCGGACATCCCCGGCCTGATCGAGGGCGCGCATGAAGGCGCGGGGCTCGGCGACCGCTTTCTCGGCCATGTCGAGCGCTGCCGCGTGCTGCTGCATCTGGTCGACGCCACCGGCGAGCACGCCGGCAAGGCGTACAAGACCGTGCGCAACGAGCTCGAAGCCTATGCCGAAGAGCTGGCCGACAAGATCGAGATCGTGGCACTCAACAAGATCGACGCCGTCGATCCCGATGAGCTGAAGAAGCAGCGCGACCGGCTCAAGCGCGCCGCGAAGAAGACGCCGCTGCTGCTCTCCGGCGCCACCGGCGAGGGCGTGCCCGAGGCGCTGCGCGCGCTGGTCGCGGCGATCGGCGACGCGCCGGTGTCCGACAAGGCCAAGGCTGCGGACGTCAACGCGGCCGATGCCGCGCCGTGGTCGCCGCGCACGACGTAACGTAATCACCATCGTTTATGACTCGTCATGACCGGGCATAGCCGTTCGAAGAACGGCGTCGCTTCGCTCGCCTATGTCCCGGCCATCCACGAAGTCGGCGCCTGGATGCGCAAGCGGCTTGGGATTGGGTAGCGATCGTTTTGCATGCGGACTTGCAACACCCAAAACGTCATCCCCGCGCCGGCGGGGACCCATACGCCGCAGCAGTTCGGCTCCATCACCAAGGCCAGCTTATTCTATAACAACAAACGCGGGGGGTTCTGGGTCCTCGCCGGCGCGGGGACGATTCCTTGTGTGGGATATATGCGGGACCTCAAGGCGATCACTTGGTCTCGCTGTTCGACACCAGCAACACCGAGCCTTCCGCCTCCCGCAGCACTTCGGCGGCGACGCTGCCGAAATTCAATCCATCGCCCTCGATGCGATCGACGCCCATCACCACCAGATCGATGTTGCTGTCGCGCATCTCCTGAAGGATCGCCGCTTCCGGCGCGGTGTTGGTGCGCAGCGTGGTGATGACCTCGACATCGTAACGGGCCGCGAGCGCGATGGTTTCCTTGAGGATCGCCTCCTCCTCGAACAGCGACACGCTGACGTTGCGCCGCCGCCGGCCCTTGTCGCGCGTCGTCGTCACGTAGATCACCCGCAACGGATGGCTGCTGCTGCGCGCCAGCGCCACCGCCACTTCGGCGCCGCGCCGCGACACGCCGCTGCCGGACACCGGCACCAGGATCCTCAAGCCGTCGCTGTCCGGCCGCGTCAGATGATGGCCCTTGGCGGCGACGACGGCGAGCGGCCCGTCGAACCCCGCGGTCACGATCTCGACATTGCGATCGAACCCGCCGCCGGCGCCGATCACCTTGTTGAGCCCGACCACCAGGAGATCGAAGCCCTTGCGGGCCTCGTCGACCACGGCATCGGCCGCCTTCTTCTGCCGCGAGCGCGTGGTGACATCGATCTCGCGCACCTCTTCGCCGTCTCCCTTCTCGATCTCGGCGCTGACCTTGGCGGCGTTCTTCACCGTCGTCTCGTGGCTCGCCTCATCGGCGCGCCGCTTCTCCTGCGCCTTGGCCTGCGGCCCGAGATGCAGCACGGTGGTGGGAATGCCGCGCGCGCCTGCGAGCAGGCCGGCGATGCGCGAAGCGAACCTTGCATTGGGGCTTTCGTCCACCGCGAGCAGCAGGCGCTCGAGATTGGCGACAAAACCTTTTTCCTCGAACTCCTCGCGCTCCAGCCGCTCCTTTTCTTCCTTCTCCAGCGGCAGCCGCGACAGCGCCGCGCGCAGCATCGGCGGCATCGCCATGGTGGTGACGATCGCCATGGTGACGATCATCGTGAACAGGTTCTGGCTCAGCACGCCCATCGACAGGCCGATGGTGGCGATGATCACTTCGGTGGAGCCGCGCGCATTCATGCCGCTGGCGAGCGCGAAGGATTCGCGGCGGTTGAGGCCGCCGAGCGCGCCGCCGACGAAGGCCCCGCCGAATTTTCCGATGCTCGCGATCAACACCAACAGGGCGGTGAGCATCAGCAGCTTGGGGTCTTTCAGCACCGAGAGGTCCGCGCTCAATCCCGCCAGGCCGAAGAAGATCGGCATGAACAGGCTGGTGATCAGGCCGCGCAGCCGCTCGTCGATCTGCTTGGTGAGGATCGGCGATTCGCCGACAAGGATGCCGGCGACGAACGCACCCAGCACCGTATGCACGCCGATCCAGTGGGTGATCAGCGCCATGCAGCTCATCAGCAGCAGGATCACGGTGATCACCGCCGCCGAACTCACCAGCGTGTCGTTGGCCCAGCGGATCAGCCGGAACACCAGCCGGCGGCCGATGGTGAAGGAGACGACGAGAAACAGCAGCGTGCCGAGGATCGCCTGCGCCACCGACATCATGTCGAGCTCGCCGCGCGAGGCGAGGCTGAAGATCACCGCGATAATCACCCAGCCGATGGTGTCGTCGATCACCGCGGTCGCGACGATGATCTGGCCGACATTGCGGCGCATGAACTGCATCTCGCGCACCACCACCGCGACGATCTTCACCGACGAGATCGACAGCGCCGTGCCGAGGAACAGCGAGGCCACCAATCGTTGCTCCGGATGCGGCAACAGGCTTTCGGGAAGAAATTGGCCAAGCGCGAAGCCGCAGCAGAACGGCACCACGATGCCCGCGATGGAAATGGTGAAGGAGGCCTTGCCGACCTTGCGCACCAGCTTGAGATCGGTCTCCATGCCGGTCAGCAACAGCAGCAACAGCACGCCGACCTGCGCGAGGCCGTTGATCAGCGCCTTCTGTTCGGCACTGGCCGGAAAGATCATGTGCTGCGCGTCCGGCCACAGCGCGCCGAAGACCGACGGCCCGAGCACGACGCCGGCCAGCAACTCGCCCATCACCGAAGGCTGGCCGAGCCGTTGCATCACTTCGCCGAGCCCGCGGCCGACGGCGATCAACAGGATGATTTGCAGGATGAAGATCGTTTCCGACGGATGCCCCGCGCCGCTGCCGGCGGCGCTGGCGAATGTCGTACCCGCCAGTTGTAGCGCGAGGCCGCCCGCTAGGACGCTTCCCCAGAAGCGGACTCGGGGCGACTTCACCCACATGCAACATCTCCCCAACCGCGCCGGGACACGCTTCGAGAGACCTCTCACGCCATCCGCCGGCGTGCGCCACGCCATCCGGCTTTAGTTTTATGTCGATCGGCTGCGAAAAGCGACGGCCGATCCGCCTCGCGCCGCAACGGATTCGCATCAGTTACGTTCCGACCGACGCGGACTTCCATTAAAATAATATGCAAATGTCCGAATCGCATCGTCGGTCCTATGGGTTCCCTTGACGAAATCGCCGCGACGGAACATTGAACGGCTCCGTTCCATGCATCTGCGTCACCGATGATCTCATGACCCGCCCCGAGCTGAAAAATTTTCGCCGCATCGTCGTCAAGGTCGGCTCGTCGCTGCTGATCGACGCCGCCGCCGGCGCTGTGAAGGAGACGTGGCTGGAAGCGCTGGCGGCCGATCTCGCCAAGCTGCACGCCGAAGGCCGCGACGTGCTGGTGGTGTCGTCCGGCTCGATCGCGCTCGGCCGCTCGCGCTTGAGGCTGCCGCGCGGGCCGCTGAAGCTGGAGGAAAGCCAGGGCGCGGCCGCCGTCGGCCAGATTGCGCTGGCGCGGCTGTGGTCCAAGGTGCTTGCCGCTCACGGCATCGACGCCGGGCAGATCCTCGTCACCTTGCAGGACACCGAGGAGCGCCGCCGCTATCTCAACGCCCGCTCGACGATCGCGAAACTCTTGGAGTGGCGCGCCATTCCCGTCATCAACGAGAACGACACCGTCGCCACCAACGAAATCCGCTACGGCGACAATGATCGCCTCGCCGCGCGCGTCGCCACCATGGCCAGCGCCGACCTGCTGATCCTGCTGTCCGACATCGACGGCCTCTACGACGCGCCGCCCGGCGCCAATCCCAACGCCAAGCTGATCCCGGTGGTGGAGTCGGTCTCGGCCGAGATCGAGGCGATGGCTGGTGCCGCGGAATCCGAACTGTCGCGCGGCGGCATGACCACCAAGATCGAGGCGGCCAAGATCGCCACCACCGCCGGCACGCATATGTTGATTGCGTCGGGCAAGATCGCGCATCCGTTGCAGGCGATCGCCGACGGCGGCCGCTGCACCTGGTTCCTGACGCCCGCGAACCCGGTGACCGCGCGAAAACGCTGGATCGCCGGATCGCTGGAACCGAAGGGCACCCTGATCATCGACGCCGGCGCCGTCACCGCGTTGCGCGGCGGCGCCAGCCTGCTGCCGGCCGGCGTGGTCCGGGTCGAGGGCCAGTTCGCCCGCGGCGACGCCGTGGTGGTGCGCGGGCCCGACACCCATGAGATCGGCCGCGGCCTCGTCGCCTACGACGCCGAGAACGCCGACCGGATCAAGGGGCACTCGTCATCGGAAGCCGCGCGCATCCTCGGCGTCGACGGCCGCGCCGAGATGATCCACCGCGACGACCTCGTGGTCGGCGTCGGGCCGGCTTAAGCTACCGGATCGCCCCGCGAACGAGCCAAATCCGCCTTGCGCGGGCCGTTCGGCGTCAACACATTTGCGCCACCGTATCGCCGCAAGAGTCCCGGCCCTCGCGGACCGGGGGCACCTATGATAGAGCACCGCCTGACGAACCATGGAACCGAGATGACCGCCCCTCTGAAAGCCGTCGACAACGACAGCGACCTCGCAGCCCTGATGACCCGGCTCGCGCAAGACGCGCGCGCCGCCGCCAAGGTGCTGGCGCTCGCGCCGGCCGACCAGAAGAACCGCGCCCTGGAGGCGATGGAACGGGCGATCCGCGCGAACTGCGCCGACATCCTCAAGGCCAACGCCGAAGATGTCGCGGACGCGCGCGCGAGCGGCGCGACCTCCGCCTTCGTCGATCGCCTCACGCTGACCGAAGCGCGTGTCGCCGCGATGGCCGATGGCCTTGCTGTCGTTCGCGGCATCACCGATCCGGTCGGCGCCGTCACCGAGCGTTGGCAGCGCCCTAACGGCATGACCATCGAGCGCGTGCGCGTGCCGCTCGGCGTTATCGCAGTGATCTTCGAGAGCCGTCCCAATGTCTGCGCCGATGCCGGCGCGCTGTGTCTCAAGTCCGGCAACGCAGTGATCCTGCGCGGCGGCTCCGACAGTTTTCGTTCGTGCCGCGCGATTCATGCGTGCCTCGTGCAAGGCTTGCGCGAGGCCGGCCTACCCGAAGCCGCAATCGCGCTGGTGCCGACGCGTGACCGCGCGGCGGTCGGGCTATTACTTACCGGCTTGAACGGCGGCATCGACCTTATCGTACCACGCGGAGGCAAGAGTCTGGTCGCGCGCGTCGAAGCGGAAGCGCGCGTGCCGGTGTTCGCGCATCTCGAAGGCATCAACCACGTCTATGTCGATCATGCCGCCAAGCTCGACATGGCGAAGTCGATTGTACTCAACGCCAAGATGCGCCGCCCCGGCGTTTGCGGCGCGGCCGAAACGCTGTTGATCGAACGCGCCGCCGCGCCGACGCATCTCAAGCCGCTGGTGGAGATGCTGCTCGAGTCCGGCTGCGAAGTGCGCGGCGACGCCGCGATTCAGCAGGCGGATGCGCGCGTCAAACCCGCCGTCGACGCGGATTGGGACACCGAGTACGAAGACGCCATCATCGCCGCGAAGCTGGTCGACGACGTCGATGACGCGATCGCGCACATCACCCGGCATGGCTCGCATCACACCGAGGCGATCGTCACCGAAGATGCCGGCACCGCCGAGAAATTCCTCAACGAGGTCGATGCGGCGATCGTGCTGCACAACGCCTCGACGCAGTTCGCCGACGGCGGCGAGTTCGGCTTCGGCGCGGAGATCGGCATCGCCACCGGGAAATTCCACGCGCGCGGCCCGGTCGGCGCCGAGCAACTGACGACGTTCAAATATCGCGTTCACGGCACCGGACAGACGCGGCCGTGATTATTTGCGTGCCGGCGTGCGGAGACTAAGTTGGCAAAGCCGTCCGTCGCGCCGTCGCAAGTGATTCCGTATCACACCAGCGGACTACGCATCGGGCTGCTCGGCGGTTCGTTCAATCCGCCGCACGAGGCGCATCGCGCCATCAGCCAATTCGCGATGAAGCGGCTGCAGCTGGATCGGGTCTGGTGGCTGGTGTCGCCGGGCAATCCGCTGAAGAACGGCTACGGCACAAACGACATCGTCGCCCGCGCCAGTGCCGCGCGCAGGATCGCGCGCGATCCGCGCATCGACGTCACCTGTCTCGAAGCTGTCATCGGCACCCGCTATACCGTCGATACCATCAGCTATCTGCGCCGCCGCTGCGCCGGCGCACGCTTCGTCTGGATCATGGGCGCTGACAACCTCGCGCAATTCCATCGCTGGGACGATTGGCAGGGCATCGCCGCGCAGGTGCCGATTGCCGTGATCGACCGCCCGCCGCAGAGCTTTCGCGCCCTCGCCGCGCCGGCCGCACTGGCGCTCGCGCGCGACCGGCTGCCTGAAAACAAGGCAGCGCGGCTCGCCGACGCCGAGCCTCCGGCATGGACATTCCTCACCGGGATGAAACTCAGCCTGTCCTCCACCAAGCTGCGGAACCCGGACGGCACCTGGAAGTAACTGCAAACCGCCCTCGAAAGGAATCGGTTGCGACGACTGGAATATTGAAACCACCCGTCCCACATGCGTATTATGTCAACCGGGCGTTCGAGATTCGGCGCCCGACACAGCGAAAGGAAATGGTCCCTGACCGTATCTGTCCTGTCCTCATCCGCCTCGCCCAAGAAGCGGATATCGTCAGCGCCCGCCGCGGTGTTGAAGGCGCGGCCTGATGTCGAACAATCCCTGAAACTCATTCTCGCACGCCTCGACGACATGAAGGCGGAAGAGACTGTCAGCATCGACCTGCGCGGCAAATCCTCCGTGACGGACTATATGGTCGTGACCTCCGGCCGGGCCAACCGGCACGTCGGCGCGATCGCGGAGAATGTCGTGAAGGCGCTGAAAGACAGTGGCATTCCCAACGTCCATGTCGAAGGCCTGACCAACTGCGATTGGGTGCTGATCGATTCCGGGGATGTTGTCGTCCACGTCTTCCGGCCCGAGGTCCGCGAGTTCTACAATCTTGAGCGGTTGTGGACTCAAGGTCCAAAGAGCGTGGCGGCAGCGAAGAAAGCCTGATCGCGGTTGCGGTCGGCGATAACGATCGAACTGGCGCCGGTTCGGCGCAAGGGTTTCGTTTGTCGCCGGGAATCTGATAGGCCGCATCGATGCGGATCATGGTGATTGCGATCGGCCGCTTGAAGCAAGGGCCGGAACGGGAACTGGCGGATCGCTATGCGGCGCGGTTCGACGATGCCGGTCGCAAGCTGGGCTTTCGCGGCCTCGAGGTCCGCGAGATTCCCGAGAGCCGCGCGCGCGATGCCGCGACCCGGATCGCCGAGGAGGCCACCGCCATCGCCGCGCTGATGCCGGAGAAATCCGTTCTGGTCGCGCTCGACGAACATGGCGACAGCATCGACAGTTCCACTTTCGCGCGGCATCTTGGCCGCTGGCGCGACGAATCGGTCGCCAACACAATTTACGTAATTGGAGGCGCGGACGGACTTTCGCCTGAATTGCAGCGCAAGGCCAAGCTTCGACTGGCGTTCGGCAAGGCCACCTGGCCGCATCAGTTGGTTCGCGTCCTGCTGCTGGAGCAAATTTATCGCGCCGCGACGATTTTAGCGGGCCACCCTTACCACCGCGCTTAGAGCATGATGTGATTCGAAAATCGCTTCACGCGTTTCAGCTTCGTACCCTGGTCGCCGCGGTGCTCGCGACCGGCATCGGCGGCGCGTGGCCGCGCATCGCAATGGCGCAGACTCCGGCTTCGACGCCCGCAGCGACAACACCGGTCGCCGCGACACCGGCAACAACGACGACACCTTCCGCCGACGACATCAAGCAACGCGCGCAAGAACTTGAAGCGGCGCGGCAGCGGCAGAAAGACGCCGCCGAATTGCAGGAAAAGCTCAAGGCCGAAATCGCCGCCATTGGTCAGGATCGCAGCAAGCTCAATCAGGAGCTGATCGACATCGCGGCCAAGGTGCGAAACGTCGAGAGCCGCATCACCGATGCCGAATCCCGCCTCGGCGATCTCGCCACACGCGAGCAGGCGATCCGCGGCTCGTTGCAATCGCGCCGATCGGAAATCGTCGAGGTGCTGGCCGCGTTACAACGCGCCGGCCGCCGCGCGCCGCCGGCCTTGTTGGTGAGCCCCGAAGACGCGCTGCAATCGCTGCGCACCGCGATCATGCTCGGCTCGGTGGTGCCCGAGATGCGCGCGCAGTCGGTCAAGCTGGTCACTGACCTCAATGAATTGGTGACGGTGCGCAAGACCATCGCCGCCGAACGCGATCAACTCGCGACGGACCGTGACGGCTTGCGCGTCGACCAGACCCGCCTCGCCTCCTTGGTCGAGGAGCGGCAGAAGCAACAGAGCGCCGCCGAGCAAAACATGCAGGCCGAGGCTGCGCGGGCGCTCGAACTCTCCCGCAAGGTCGACGACCTGCAAAGCCTGATCGCCAAGATGGAGCAGGACTTGCAAAGCGCGGCAAAGGCAGCCGCCGCAGCTAAAGCCGCGACTGAGAAGGCCGCCGCCGCTGCCGCGAGCGGCAAGCCCAACCTGGCCGCCCTGAAGGATCCCGGCCGGCTCAGTCCGGCGATCGCCTTTGCCTCGGCCAAGGGCCTTTTGGCCTTACCGGTTAACGGCACCCGGATCCGCGATTACGGTGGTTCAAACGGGGCCGGCGGTACCGAAAAAGGCATTTCCCTGGCGACCCGCGCCGGAGCTCAGGTCACAACACCGTGTGATGGCTGGGTTGTGTATGCCGGGCCGTTCCGCAGCTATGGACAACTCTTGATCCTGAATGCGGGGGGCGGGTATCATGTGTTGATCGCTGGGATGGAACGCATTTCGGTCAATATCGGCCAGTTCGTGTTGACGGGTGAGCCGATCGCGA
>Ga0209963_1000297_pt1 | contig 119842 bp, 105 predicted proteins | sample ThiBio_1000_biof_2_FD_183957 | JGI IMG/M metagenome (GOLD analysis project Ga0209963, IMG submission 183957) | Wastewater bioreactor microbial communities from Cape Town, South Africa - Thiocy_cont_1000_biof (SPAdes) | ecosystem: Engineered > Bioreactor > Thiocyanate-remediating >... | reverse complement strand
CACCGGGCTTTCCAGCCCGCCGCCCCCACCGCTTCGCCGCTTTCGCTGCGTCGCCGTCGTTGCGAGAGACGGAATATTAGTGAAAACCCCGTACCCTGGCAAGCCCTTTGTGAAAATAATTTGAAAACCCATGAAAAAACCCCGTCACGATACGTGACGGGGTTTCTTTAAATGATCACGGCGCCCGCAAATGCCTTGGTATGACAGACCTCAGGACTTCTTGCCGAAGTAGCGCGCGAAGATGGCGTCATATGTCCCGTCCGCCTTGATCGCCTCGATCCCCTTGTTGATCTTGCCCAGCAACTCGGCATCCCCCTTGCGTACTGCGATCCCGTAATACTCCTTGGGAAAGCTGCTATCGGAGACCGTACGCAGCTTGGCATCCGGGTTGTTGGCAACAAAGTTCACCACGACGCCGTTGTCCGCCACCACCGCGTCGACACCGCCGGCCTCCAGCTCCTTCATGGCGAGCGGCGTGCCTTCAAAGCGTTTGACCGACGGATTGTTCTTGCCCATGAGCTTCTGCACCACCTCGTCGCCCGTGGTGGCCGTCTGCACGCCCACCTTGAGGGACTTCAGATCGTCGAATTTCTGCACGGTCGAGTTCAGCGGCACGGCAATCAACTGCGACGCCTCGAAGTAAGGCGCCGAGAAATCCATCTGCTTACGACGCTCGTCGGTGATCGTGATCGCCGAAATCAGAATGTCCCTATCGCCCTGAACCAACGAATTGAAGATGCCCTCGAACGGCGTATTGACGAAACGCACGGAGATGCCCGCCTTGTCCGCGACCGCCTTCATCACATCGATGTCGAAGCCGGCAATCTGCCGGGTATCGGTTTCGAATTCGAATGGCGCGTAGGCGGCATCCGTGCCGACGACGTACACCGTCTGCGCGCCGTCCGCTCCCGCCGACCGGCCCGCCGCCGATTCCTCCTTCTTCCCGCAGGCACCCAACAGCAGCCCCGAGGCCACGACTAAGGCCAGCGCAAATGTGCGTCGGTTGATCGACATCGTTTTGTCCCTTGCTGAAAAAACCGGCAGCCTATCATAGGACGACCTCCCCGCAGGAGGTCGTCACGGTACAGCACGCCAGAATCAGCGATGTTTGAAAACCGGTTTGCGCTTCTCGACAAACGCGGCCATGCCTTCCTTCTGATCCTCAAGCGCGAACAGCGAATGGAACATCCGGCGCTCGAACTGCACGCCTTCGTCGAGCGTTGACTCGAATGCGCGGTTGACGGCTTCCTTCGCCGCCATCACGACCGGCAATGAGTATTCGCAAATGGTATTGGCCGCGCCGATCGCCTCGTCGAGCAGCGTCTCGAGCGGTACCACGCGCGATACCAGCCCAGCGCGCTCGGCCTCGGTGGCGTCCATGAAACGCGCGGTCAGGCACATGTCCATGGCCTTGGCTTTCGATACGGCGCGCGTCAGACGCTGCGTGCCGCCGGCGCCCGGGATCACGCCAAGCTTGATTTCCGGCTGGCCGAACTTGGCATTCTCGGCAGCGATGATGAAATCGCACATCATCGCCAGTTCACAGCCGCCGCCGAGCGCGAAACCCGACACGGCCGCGATGACCGGCTTGCGAATGCGGCGCACCGTTTCCCAGTTGCGCGTGATGTAGTCTCCTTTGAATACATCCGCGAAGGTGTATTTCGACATCATGCCGATGTCGGCGCCCGCAGCGAACGCCTTCTCGCTACCGGTAATCACCATGCAGCCGATGGCTTCGTCGGCATCGAACGCCGTGAGCGCGGTGCCCAGTTCGTCCATCAGCGCATCGTTCAGCGCGTTGAGCGCTTTCGGACGATTCAGCGTGATCAGGCCGACGCGGCCGCGCGTTTCCACCAGAATATTCTCGTACGTCATCCTCTTCTTCCTCCAGTCAAAGTCTCGTCTTTTGTTTCGGGGGCCGGCGCACTCAGGAGATCGATACCCTGGCAGTCACCGGAAACAGGCATCAGGCGATGGACACACCGTTGGTTCGCAACAGCGCTGCGGCGCACACGGCGAGCAGGGGTAACAAGACCCGCCAGGCGTCGACTGCAGTGGTTAGGCATGATGCCATCGATCCCCTGGCCATGCACCTGGCGTTCCGCCAAGCAGACGACCCGCGCTCCGCGCCGAGTCACCGCCACGACAGCCGGGGCACAGCCTCATCACCGTCATCGCCACCGCCTAAGCTCAACTCTCGGGACGCCACCAAAGCCGTTGGGGAAAACCCGGCATCATCGTGTGCCACGCCCGGAAGATTTGGTGCTATATTAACAAACCAACCGGTCGGTTAATTAATGTCGATGAAAGTGATCGACGACGACCCGGTGCCGTCACCTGCGTCTTGCCGCCCGTCGGCAGACAGCGAATCCGCCAGCCGCATCCCGACACGGACAGATCCACAACCATGACTCATCCCCTCTTCGCCAAACACCAAGAGACTCTCGAGCGCGCCCTTCAGGCCATCGCCACGCGTGGTTACTGGAGCCCGTTTACGGAAATGCCGAGCCCGCGTGCTTATGGCGAGACGGCCGCCGCCGACGGCGAAGCCGCTTTCAAACAGTATCTGAATGCCGCCTTCCCGTTGGAACAGCGCGGCAGCACGGGTAGCGTCGGCCAGGAGGTCTCCCCGTTCGGCTTCGCGCTCCGCACGACATATCCCGGTTTCGAGATCGACGCCCTGCTCGCCCGCGTGAGCGACGCCCACAAGGCATGGCGCGCCGCCACCCCGGACGCCTGGGTCGGCGTATCGCTGGAAATTCTCAACCGCCTGAACGCGCGCAGCTTTGAAATCGCCAATGCCGTGATGCACACGACGGGCCAAGCGTTCATGATGGCCTTCCAGGCCGGCGGCCCGCACGCGCAAGACCGCGGCCTCGAAGCCGTGGCCTACGCATGGGACGAACTGCGCCGCATCCCGGCGGGCGCCTATTGGGAAAAGCCGCAGGGCAAGAACCCGCCGCTCGCCATGGAAAAGCGCTATACGGTCGTGCCGCGCGGCGTGGCGCTGGTGCTCGGCTGCTGCACGTTCCCGACGTGGAACGGTTATCCGGGCCTGTTCGCCAGCCTGGCCACCGGCAACGCCGTGATCGTCAAGCCGCATCCGGGCGCGATCCTGCCGCTCGCCATCACGGTGAAGATCGCGCGTGAGGTCCTGCGCGACGCCGGTTTCGATCCGGATGTCGTGACGCTCGCAGCCACCAACCCGAACGACGGCGCCATCGTCCAGCAACTGGCCACGCGCGGTGAAGTGCGCGTGATCGACTTCACGGGCAGCACCGCCAACGGCGACTGGCTGGAGACCCACGCGCGTCAGGCGCAGGTCTACACCGAGAAGGCCGGCGTGAACCAGATCGTGATCGATTCGACGGACGACCTGAAGGGCATGGCCCGCAACATTGGCTTCTCGCTGGCCTTGTACTCGGGCCAGATGTGCACCGCGCCCCAGAACATCTACATTCCGCGCGACGGCATCCAGACGCCCGACGGCAAGGTGTCGTTCGAGGAAGTGGTCGCCGCCATCGCGGGCAGCGTGCAGAAGACGTGCAGCGACCCGGCCAAGGCCGTTGAGCTGCTCGGCGCGATTCAGAACGAAGGCGTGCTGGCTCGCATCGACGACGCCCGCAAGGTCGGCCGCGTCGTGCTCGACAGCCAGACGCTCCAGCACCCGGCCTTCGCCGACGCCCGTGTGCGCACGCCGCTGATCGTCGCGCTCGATGTGGCCGACGACGCCACCTACACGCGCGAATGGTTTGGCCCGATCGCCTTTGTGATCGCCGTGGACAACAGCGCCCAGGCGTTCGCCCTGGCCGGACGCACCGCCGCCGACCATGGCGCACTCACACTGTCGGCGTATACGACGTCCGCCGAGGGCGAGGCCCAGGCGCTCGACGCCGCCATCGAAGGGCGCGTGGCCCTGTCGCTCAACCTGACGGGCGGCGTGTTCGTGAACCAATCCGCAGCCTACTCGGATTACCACGGCACGGGCGGCAACCCGGCCGCCAACGCGAGCCTGGCCGACGCCGCCTTCGTCGCGAATCGCTTCCGTGTCGTGCAAAGCCGCCACCATGTGCCGGCCAAGTCCGACGCCGGCGCTGCCTGAGCCTCCGATACATCTATATATAGAGAAGGGAACGGGAAGCCTTGCGCTGCGCGCGCCGCCGGACACGCCTTGCAAGCCCCGCCCCAAGTCAAGACAGGAACGAACGATCATGACCGAAGCTTTCATCTGCGACGCGATCCGCACCCCCATCGGCCGCTACGGCGGTGCCCTGAAGGACGTACGCGCCGACAACCTCGGCGCGGTTCCCCTCAAGGCGCTCATGGCGCGCAACCCGAACGTCGACTGGACCCTGATCGACGATGTCATCTACGGTTGCGCCAATCAGGCCGGCGAAGACAACCGTAACGTGGCCCGCATGGCATCGCTGCTCGCCGAGTTGCCGATCGACGTGCCGGGCGCCACGCTCAACCGCCTGTGCGGCTCGGGCATGGACGCCATCGGCACGGCCGCACGCGCCATCAAGGCGGGCGAAGCCGGACTGATGATCGCCGGCGGCGTCGAATCGATGACCCGCGCGCCATTTGTAATGGGCAAGGCCGACAGTGCGTTTTCGCGCCAGGCCGCCATCTTCGACACGACCATCGGCTGGCGTTTCATCAACCCGCTGATGAAGGCGCAGTACGGCGTGGATTCGATGCCGGAGACGGCCGAAAACGTCGCCGACGACTTCAAGATCGGCCGCGAAGATCAGGACCGCTTCGCCGTGCGCAGCCAGGAGAAGGCGGCGCGCGCGCAGGCCGACGGCACGCTCGCGCAGGAAATCACACCGGTCTCGATCGCGCAAAAGAAGGGCGATCCGATCGTCGTCGACCGTGACGAGCATCCGCGCGCCACGAGCCTCGAAGCGCTGGCCAAGCTCAAGGGCGTGGTCCGTGCGGACGGCACCGTGACCGCGGGCAATGCCTCCGGCGTGAACGACGGCGCATGCGCGCTGTTGCTCGCGAGCGAGAGCGCCGCCAAGCTGCACGGCCTCACGCCCCGCGCGCGCGTGCTCGGCATGGCGACCGCCGGCGTGCCCCCCCGCATCATGGGCATTGGCCCGGCCCCGGCCACGCTCAAGCTGCTGCGCCAATTGAACATGACGCTGGATCAGTTCGATGTGATCGAACTGAACGAAGCCTTCGCGAGCCAGGGTCTGGCGGTGTTGCGTCAGCTCGGCGTTGCCGACGACGACGCCCGCGTGAACCCGAACGGCGGGGCGATTGCGCTGGGCCACCCGCTGGGTGCCTCGGGTGCGCGTTTGGTCACCACGGCGATGTATCAGTTGCACCGAACCGGCGGACGCTACGCGCTGTGCACGATGTGTATCGGCGTGGGCCAGGGCATCGCGATCGCCATCGAGCGCCTCTGATCGCCAGCCCTGTTCCGCTCATTCGATATCACGACACCCCGAGGAAGACACCGATGACCGCCACGGTTCAACTGACGCTGCAAGCCAACGTCGCGACGATCACGCTCAACCGCCCCGAGAAGCTCAACAGCTTCACGCGGGAGATGCACGCGGCGTTGCGCGATGCCCTCGATACCGCCCAGGCACAAGGCGCGCGCGCCATTGTGCTGACCGGTGCCGGCCGCGGCTTCTGCGCCGGGCAGGATCTGGCGGATCTGGACTTCACGCCGGGGGCCTCGACCGATCTCGGGGCGCTGATCGACGAAAACTTCAACCCGCTCGTGCGCAAGCTGCGCGCGATGCCGCTGCCGGTGATTGCCGCAGTGAACGGCATCGCGGCGGGCGCGGGCGCGAATCTGGCGCTTGCCTGCGACATTGTGCTTGCGGGGGCGTCGGTCAACTTCCTGCAGGCGTTCGTGAAGATCGGTCTGCTGCCCGACACCGGCGGCACGTGGTTCCTGCCGCAACGTGTCGGCATGGCGCGCGCGATGGGACTGGCGATGCTCGGCGACAAGCTCTCGGCCGAACAAGCCGAGCAGTGGGGCCTGATCTGGCGCTGCGTCGACGATGACGCGCTCCTGCCCGAAGCACAGAAACTCGCCGCGCAATTGGCGTTGCAACCCACGAAGGCGCTCGCCACGATCAAGGAAGCGTTGTATGCCTCGGCCACCAACACGCTCGACCAGCAACTCGATCTCGAACGCGACGGACAGCGCGCACTCGGCGCCTCGTACGACTATGCCGAAGGCGTGAACGCGTTTCTGGAGAAGCGCGCGCCGAAGTTCGAAGGCCGCTGATCGACCGACACCATAACAACACGAGAGACACGATGAGCCTGACCTCCCCCGCCCCCAAGGCAACCAGTGAGATGACACCGGAAGAACTCGCCCGCGCCACGGGCGAATCGATGTACCGCAGCGACCGCGCGAGCCAGTGGCTCGGCATGGAGTTGCAGGAAGTTCGCCCGGGCTATGCGCGCATGACGATGCGTATTCGCGACGAATTTCTCAACGGCCACGCCATCTGCCACGGCGGCTTGATGTTCACGCTGGCCGACTCGACCTTTGCCTTCGCGTGCAACAGCTACAACATCAACACGGTCGCCGCCGGGTGCAGCATCGAGTTCCTGAAGCCGGTCTCGGGGGGCGACACGCTCACGGCCGAGGCACAGGAGCAGGTGCTCTCGGGGCGTCACGGGATCTACGACATTCGCTTGACGAACTCGGCCGGCGAAGCCGTCGCGATGTTCCGCGGCAAGTCCGCGCAGATCAAGGGCAGCGTCGTCTGACACGGCCCCGCAGCACGCGCATCCAGGCACGGGTTCGCGAGTCACACACGTATCAGTGAGTATTAGTAAGTAGCCAGTCCCAAGGAGACAGTCATGACCACCGCCTTGCCGCTCGAGCCGATCGAGAAAGCGAGCCTCGACGAACTGCGCGCCCTTCAGCTCGACCGTCTGAAGACGACGTTGCGGCATGCCTATGAGAATTCGCCGGTGTATCGCCGCAAGTTCGATGAGGCCGGCGTCCACCCGGACGATCTGACCTCGCTGGCCGATCTGGCCAAGTTCCCGTTCACGACGAAGCAGGATCTGCGCGACAGCTATCCGTTCGGCATGTTCGCCGTACCGATGGAGCAGGTCTCGCGCGTGCATGCGTCGTCGGGCACCACCGGCAAGCCGACGGTCGTGGGCTACACGGCCAACGACATCAGCACGTGGGCCGATCTGGTGGCGCGCTCGATCCGTGCCGCCGGCGCGCGTCGCGGTGACAAGGTGCACGTCAGCTACGGCTACGGCCTGTTCACGGGCGGTCTCGGCGCGCACTACGGCGCCGAGCGTGCCGGGTTGACCGTGATCCCGTTCGGCGGCGGCCAGACCGAGAAGCAGGTGCAACTGATTCAGGATTTCAAGCCCGACATCATCATGGTCACGCCGAGCTACATGCTCGCGATCGCCGACGAACTCGAGCGTCAAGGCTTGGTGGCGGCGGAATCGTCGCTGCGCATCGGCATCTTCGGCGCCGAGCCGTGGACGAACGACATGCGCTCGGCCATCGAGAAGCGCATGGGCATCGACGCGGTCGACATCTACGGTCTGTCGGAAGTGATGGGCCCCGGAGTCGCCAGCGAATGTGCCGAGACCAAGGACGGCCCGACGATCTGGGAAGATCACTTCTACCCCGAGATCATCGATCCGGTGACCGGAGAAGTGCTGCCCGACGGCGAGTTCGGCGAACTGGTGTTCACCTCGCTCACGAAGGAAGCGCTGCCGATCATCCGCTACCGCACGCGCGATCTCACGCGCCTGCTGCCGGGCACGGCGCGCACGATGCGCCGCATGGAGAAGATCACCGGCCGCTCCGACGACATGATGATCATTCGCGGCGTGAACGTCTTCCCGTCGCAGATCGAGGAACTGCTGCTGCGCCAGCCGTTGCTCTCACCGCACTATCAGATCATCCTGGACAAGGAAGGCCCGATGGACACGATGGCCGTTGAAGTCGAGGCAGCCGTCGGCTGCCACGACGACACGGCGCTGCAATCGGCGGGCGGCGAACTCAAGCGCGACATCAAGACGCTCATCGGCGTGTCGTGCGCGGTGCGCGTGAAGCCGGTCGGCGGCATCGAGCGCTCGGTGGGCAAGGCACGCCGCGTTTTGGATAAGCGGGTGCGATAAGCGCCGGCCGTGGTCCGTCACGATGAAAAAAAGCCCGTGATCGATTCGCGGGCTTTTTCGTTGACGCTCGACGCTCACTGATTGGGCAGGAACACCCACATACGGCCGCTCTGGCGCATCCGCCCGGCCAGATCGCCGGCGTCGTCGCCCAGCCCCCAGAAGAAATCGGCGCGCACGCCGCCCTTGATGGCGCTGCCGGTGTCCTGCGCGAACATCAACCGGTTGATCGGGGTATTCGCCTGGGCACCGAACGGCGGGCGCGTGGTCGCGAGGAACACCGGGCTGCCAAGTGGGATCGAGGCCGGATCCACGGCGATCGATCGCTCCGCCGTGAGCGGCACGCCCAAGGCGCCCACCGGCCCCTCGATACCGCCCACGCCGTGATTCGGCATCTCGCGGAAAAAGACGAAACGCGGGTTCACATCGAGCAAGGCATCGACGCGCGACGGATTGGCACGCGCCCACGCGCGAATCCCCTGCATCGTCGCCTGCGCGGGCGTGATCTCGCCATGATCGATCAGCCAGCGTCCGATCGACTTGTATGGTTGGTCGTTGTTGCCCGCGTAGCCCACGCGCATGATCGTGCCATCGTCGAGCAATACCTGCCCCGAGCCCTGCACCTGCAGGAAGAAGGCCTCGACCGGATCGTCCACGTACACCAGCTCGTGGCCGCGCAGAATGCCGCTGCGCATGAGTTCGGCGCGCGCGGGCAGCGATCCGGCGCGACGCCCGGTGGGCCATTTGTAAAGCGGTGTCTGATACACGCCGCCACGCACGCGCGAGCCGTGCAGCAACGGCTCGTAGTAGCCCGTGATCAGGCCCGTCTGCGTGCCGTCGGCGTTCGCGATGCGAAACGGCGTAAAGTATTGTTCGAAGAACTGCCGAACCGCAGCCGGATCCAGATCGTCGATACGCTCGGACGCGCGGCACGCAGGTTGCCAGTTGGTTTGACGGCCGAGCTTCACGCAGCTCTGGGCGAGCGCGAGGCGCGCGCCGATGAGCGAGTCGTCCTGCCACCCGTCGACCTGCGACCACGACACGGGCTGCATGCGGCCCGCGCCCGAGGGCGGCGTGGCCACGGTCGACGGTGGCGTACCTGGACGAGACGTGCTCGTCGGAGGCACACTCGAACAACCGTAGAGCAATGCGGCAAACGCGGCGAACGCCAGGCCCCGGCCGGCGCGCCACCGCCCGAACTTCGTCAGGAAGAGCGTCATGGGTAATCTGTTCGATGAATATCCGGCCTTGCTGGTCTTGCCGGAGGTGTTGCTGGCGATCGCGATCGTCGCCGCGATTGTGGTGATGCGTCGCAAGCCGTCGCCCCAACGCAGGGTTCGCCCGATGCGGGCGATCCGGCCGATGCCGAGCGATACCGTCGACCCGGTGGATTCGCGCGATCGGGACGCGGCCGCCGGCGCGGCCGACGATCCGCTCAAACGCGAAGACTGGTCCGACGACCGCCGCTGACGTCCGAACGATGCGCGCATGCCCGGCTCAGTGCAACGTGCGCGGCATGGTCAGCGCGAATTCGGCGATGGGAACGTCGAAACGCGTGCCATCCTCGGCCACGCAAAAGTACTCGCCGCGCATGGTGCCGATCGGCGTGGCGACCATCGCCCAGCTCGTATATTCGAACTGCTCACCGGGCTGCAGGAACGGTTGATGCCCGATCACGCCCAGGCCGTTGACTTCCTGCACATGGTTATCGCCGTCGGTAATCACCCAATGGCGCGAGATCAGTTGTGCCGGCACTTCCCCACTGTTGCGAATCGTGATCGTGTAGGCAAAGGCGAATTGCCGGCGATCCGGTTCCGATTGCTCCGGGAGGTATTGCGGGCGCACTGTGACGGTAAATTCATACTGGCTCATCGGGTGTTCCTGTAGCGCATGCGGGCTCTCTGGTGGCGTTTTGCAACGCATTCTGCGGCAAGTCGTCGCGGGTCGCAACCGGCAAACACGCCAGTCGGCGACCGATTCGAAGGGTATCGGCGCCCGCCGGTTCGGCCCACGGCCGGCAGGCATCATGCGAAAGCTTTAAAATGTCGCTTTTGACGCCCTTCCCCCGCCCGCCATGACGCAATTCTGTATCGCCCCCAGCATCCTGTCCGCCGACTTTGCCCGGCTGGGCGAAGAAGTCCGCAACGTCGTGGCGGCAGGCGCCGACTGGATTCACTTCGACGTGATGGACAACCATTACGTTCCCAACCTGACCATCGGCCCGATGGTTTGCGAGGCGATCCGCCCGCACGTGGACGTGCCGATCGACGTGCATCTGATGGTACGCCCAGTCGATCGCATCGTGCCCGATTTCGCCAAGGCCGGCGCGAACCTGATCACGTTCCACCCGGAAGCGTCGGAACATGTCGACCGCACGCTCTCCCTGATTCGCGACCACGGTTGCAAAGCGGGTCTCGTGTTCAACCCGGGTACGCCGCTGCATTACCTCGACCACGTGATGGATCGTCTCGATATGGTGCTCATCATGTCGGTGAACCCCGGCTTCGGCGGCCAATCGTTCATTCCCGAAGCGCTCAACAAACTGCGCGCCGTGCGTGCCCGCATCGACGCCTACACGGCCGAGACCGGTCACGAGATTCGTCTGGAAATCGACGGCGGCGTGAAGGTCGAGAACATCGCCGAGATCGCGGCCGCCGGGGCGGACACGTTCGTCGCCGGCTCCGCCATCTTCGGCAAACCCGACTACAAGGCGGTCATCGACCAGATGCGCGCCCAACTGGCGAGCGTGGCATGACCGATACCCAAGACCTCCAGCTGGACGGCATTCGCGCGGTGCTGATCGACCTCGACGGCACGCTCGTCGACACGGCGGGCGACTTCGGCATGGCGCTGAACGCCATGCTGGCCGATCTGGGCGTAGCACCGGTGCCGACCGAGCGCCTGATGACGTTTGTCGGCAAGGGCACCGCCAATCTCATCCGCAAGACCCTCGCCGAGCGTTTCGCCGACGCGGAGATCGACGGCCTGTTCGAACGGGCACAGGACAAGTACGAAGCCGTCTACACGTCGATCAACGGCGCGCACACGACGCTTTATCCCGAAGTGCGCGAAGGACTGGCCGCCTTGCGCGCCGCCGGTCTGCCCGTGGCCTGCATCACCAACAAGCAGCATCGCTTCGCGGTCGCGTTGCTCGCGCATTACGACCTGACCGATCAGTTCGACCTGGTGTATGGCGGCGACTCGTGGCCCAGGCGCAAGCCGGACCCGATGCCGCTCGTCAAGGCGTGCGAAGTCTTCGGCGTGTCGCCGGCGCAAGCCGTGCTGGTCGGGGACTCGGGCAACGACGCCCAGGCGGCCCGCGCGGCCGGCTGCCGGTCGTTGACCGTGCCATATGGCTACAACCATGGCGAATCTGTACAAACGATCGACACGGATGGTATAGTCGGCTCCATTCTGGGCGCCGCCCGGGCGATTTTGCCCAAGGCTGCGCCCGCACTGGCGAGCTGAGTTCGCCATCTTCCACACTGCATTCAAGCGCATGTTCCTGAACAAGAAACGGAGTCTGAGCGTGATCGACCGGGGGGCCTGGCCCTGGCGACGCTGGTCCTGCTGAACCCTTCCAAGGGGTGGCCGGGACCGCTGAAGTTCGTCTTCGGCAACCCGTTTCTTGCATCGTTGTTGTTCCCAAGACGTCATACCTCGGCGCGCTGTCTCGCACAGTGCGCGGGTTCGCCGAGCCGCGGCAAGCGCCATCGCATTGCCGGTGCGCGCGCGTTCACGAAGCTCGACGTGGGTCAGCACCCCCACCCCGACACGACTCAGGTATTCTCAACGCCAATCCACGCCGAATTTGCGGGAACGCCCGCCGGCAAACTTGCAGGCAGAGTGCAAAATGACCGAACTCGAATTCAAATCGCTGGCCAACCAAGGCTTTAACCGCATTCCGCTGATCGCCGAGGCGCTGGCCGATCTCGACACGCCGCTCTCGCTGTATTTGAAGCTCGCGCTGGGCGACCGGCGCGGCGCGAACACCTTCCTGCTCGAATCGGTGGTCGGCGGCGAGCGCTTCGGCCGCTACTCGTTCATCGGCCTGTCGGCCCACACGCTGCTGCGCAGCTTCGGCCCGAAGACCGAAGTCGTGCGCGACGGCGTCGTCGTCGAGACGCACGACGGCGACCCGCTGGCGTTCATCACCGAGTTCCAGGCACGCTTCAAGGTGGCCCTGCGCCCGGGCATGCCGCGCTTTTGCGGCGGTCTCGCGGGCTACTTCGGCTACGACGCCGTGCGCTACATCGAGAAGAAACTGGCGCACACCACCCCGCACGACGACCTGAACCTGCCCGACATCCAGTTGTTGCTCACCGAAGAACTCGCCGTGATCGACAATCTGACCGGCAAGCTCTACCTCATCATCTATGCGGACCCGACCCAGCCCGAAGCGTTTTCGAAGGCTCGCCTGCGTCTGCGCGAGCTGCGCACTCGTTTGAAGGCGCCGGTCGACGCGCCGGTCACGTCCGGCAGCGTGCGCACCGAAACTTTCCGCGAATTCGCCAAGCCGGACTACCTCGCAGCCGTGGCCAAGGCCAAGGACGCCATCGCCGCCGGCGAGCTGATGCAGGTGCAAGTGGGCCAACGTCTCATCAAGCCGTATCGCGATGCCCCGCTCTCGCTTTACCGTGCCCTGCGCTCGCTCAATCCGTCGCCGTACATGTACTTCTATAACTTCGGCGACTTCCAGGTGGTCGGCGCATCGCCCGAGATCCTCGTGCGACAGGAGCGTCGGCAAACGCCCGACGGCGAGCAGGAAATCGTGACGATTCGCCCGCTTGCCGGCACGCGTCCGCGCGGCGCCACGCCCGAGCGCGACGCCGAACTGGCCACCGAATTGCTTGGAGATCCGAAGGAAATCGCCGAGCACGTCATGCTCATCGATCTGGCGCGCAATGATGTCGGCCGCATCGCCCAAACCGGCACCGTCGAAGTCACCGACAAGATGGTGATCGAGAAATACTCGCACGTGCAGCACATCGTGAGTTCGGTGGAAGGCCGGCTGCAACCGGGGCTGTCGAATATCGACGTACTGCGCGCGACGTTCCCGGCCGGCACGCTCACCGGCGCGCCGAAGGTTCGCGCGATGGAACTGATCGACGAACTCGAGCCCGTCAAGCGCGGCCTTTACGGCGGCGCCGTGGGATACCTCTCGTTCGGCGGCGAAATGGATGTCGCCATCGCAATCCGCACCGGTGTCGTCAAGGACGGCAATCTCTATGTGCAGGCCGCGGCCGGCATCGTGGCCGATTCGGTGCCCGAATCCGAATGGCAAGAGACGGAAAACAAGGCGCGCGCCGTGCTGCGGGCGGCCGAGCAGGTGCAGGACGGCCTCGACGCCGAATACTGATCCGTGCGGCGCAGCCTTCCAGGCGCCGCGCCGCCGCACCGATGTCACGCCTGTGCCCGTTCGAGACGCAGCGGCCTCGGTAATATCGGCCGGGTGCAATAGCGGAATAAGCAGGGCTCCGAATCGAACCTCGACTCGGAGCCCTTGTTGATTTAGCACAAGCGTTCGCCATTTTCACCCCCTCCCGCATACGCCCTGCGGCGTCGCCGCGCTATAGTGGAGTGTCCGTCGGGAGGTTGGGACTTCTATGGCGAAACCCTGCAATTCACCCAGGCGTCCGGGCGTCGCGAACACCGCCGCGACGCCCGTGATTGCCGCGCTCGTCACGACCCTGCTTGGCGGCTGTCTTTCGCTAGCGCCCCGCTACGAACGCCCGGCACCGCCGGTCGCCGACGTGTGGCCCCAAGATGCCACCACGTCGCCGGCCACGGCGGCCGCGCGGCCGGCGTCCGGGCTCGACTGGCGCGAGTATTTCGCCGATCCCCGGCTGCGCGTGCTCATCGAAACCGCCCTGGCCAACAATCGCGATCTGCGCGTCGCGCTCGCCCGGGTCGAACAAGCGCGAGCGGTGTACGGGATTCAACGCGCCGATCAACTGCCGTCGCTCGGCGTGGGCGGCAACCAGACACGTCAACGTCTGCCCGGCGATCTCAGTCTCACCGGCAACCCCTATATCAGCAGCCAATATCAGGTCGGCCTCGGCCTGTCGACGTGGGAGCTGGACTTCTGGGGGCGGATCCGCAATCTGAAGGATGCCGCGCTCGACGACTACCTGGCGTCCGACGCGGCTCGACGCGCGCTGGCGCTCAGCCTGATCTCGCAGGTCGCGCAAACGTGGCTGAGCCTGCGCGAATTCGACGAGCGCATCGCCTTGGCGCAGCAGACGGTCGACAGCCGTGCCGAGTCGCTGCGCATCTTCACGCGCCGCGAACAGGTCGGTGCGACCTCGAAGCTCGATCTCACCGAAGTCACGACCCTCTGGCAGCAGGCCCGCGCGCTCGTCGCCCAACTTCAGCTGCAGCGGGCCGCACAGGCGCACGCGCTGCAGGTGCTCGTGGGCGTGCCGATCGACACGTCAGCGCCGGCCATCGACACCACGCTCGACGATGCCCGTCTGATGCGCGAACTCGACCCCGGCCTGCCGTCATCGTTGTTGGAGGACCGGCCCGACATCATCGCGGCCGAATATCAGTTGCGCGCGGCACACGCCAACATCGGCGCGGCGCGCGCGGCCTTCTTCCCGCAGATCACGCTCACCGGCTCGGTGGGCACGGCGAGCAGCGCGCTCGATGGCCTGTTCAAGGCCGGCAGCGCCGCATGGACGTTCACGCCCAGCCTCAGTCTGCCGATCTTCCAGGGCGGACGCCTCGTCAACAATCTCGATCTCGCCGAAGCGCGGCGCGTGGAGTCGGTCGCGAATTACGAGAAGACGATCCAGGGCGCATTTCGCGATGTCGCCGACGCCCTGAGTGCGCGCCGCTGGTTGGCCGATCAGGTCACGATCCTGCAAGCCACGCAGGACGCCCAGGCCGAGCGCGCACGGCTCGCCAAGCTGCGCTACGACCACGGTGCGGCCGCGTTTCTCGAAGTGCTCGACGCCCAACGCGACCTCCTCGCCATCGAGCAACAGACCGTGCAGACACGCCGCGCGCTGCTCTCCGCACGGGTGTCGCTCTATACGGCGCTCGGGGGCGGCAGCCGGCGCATGCCCGCTGCGGATGCGCCGGGCGGACCGTTCGCTCGCACGCCGCGGCTCGCCGTGCCGCCGCCTGCCGGCCCAGCCGGCCCAGCGAGTCCGGCGTACACCGCGCCGGCCGCTCACTCAATGCCCGAGGTCAGCCCCCAATGACGCTCCCCAACGCCAAGACACTGGTTCCCGCCCTGATCGTGCTCGCCATGATCGGTCTGGGTTGGTACGGATGGACGACCTTCCGAAATGCCGGGCCGGGAGAAGGGTTTGCCAGCGGCAACGGCCGTATCGAAGCCACCGAAGTCGACATCGCCACCAAACTCGGCGGGCGCGTCGAAGCCATCTACGTTCGGGAAGGCGATTTCGTGAAAGCGGGTCAGGTGCTTGCCAAGATGCAGATCGACACGCTCAACGCGCAGCGCGACGAGGCCAGTGCCCAGTATCGACAGGCTGTGACCAACGTGGCGGCGATTCAGGCACAGGCCGCCGCGCGCGTGTCGGACAAGGCGACGGCCGAGGCGAACGTGGCGGCACGCGAGGCCGAACTCGACGCCGCCGCGCGGCGTCTGTCGCGCTCGGAGACCCTGTCGAAAGAAGGGGCGTCGTCGGTGCAGGAGTTGGACGACGATCGTGCGCGCGTTCGCAGCACGCGCGCCGCCGTCACCGCGGCGCGCGCGCAGGTCGCCGCCGCGCAATCGGCGGTGGAGGCGGCCAACGCCCAGGTGACTGGCGCGAGATCGACAGTCGAAGCCGCGCAGGCCACCATCCACCGTATCGAAGCCGACATTGCCGACAGCGAACTCAAGGCGCCGCGCGACGGCCGCGTGCAATTTCGCGTAGCGCAACCCGGCGAAGTGCTGGCGGCGGGCGGCAAGGTGCTCAACCTCGTCGACCTGTCGGATGTATACATGACGTTCTTCCTGCCGGAAACGGTGGCTGGCCGTCTCGCCATGGGCGCCGACGTTCGCATCGTGCTCGACGCAGCGCCCCAGTACGTCATTCCCGCGACCCTCTCCTTCGTCTCGAGCACGGCGCAGTTCACGCCGAAGACCGTCGAGACCGAGAGCGAGCGCCAGAAGCTGATGTTCCGCGTGCGCGCGCAGATTGCGCCCGAATTGCTGCAACAGCATCTGACGCTCGTGAAGACGGGCCTGCCCGGCGTCGCTTGGGTGAAGACCGACCGTCAGGTGCCGTGGCCGCCCCAATTGCAAACGAAGCTGCCGCAGTGAGCCGCGCATCATGACGGTGCCGCCCCCACCTTCGCCTTCGATATCGCCCCCGCCCGGCAGCCGCTTGCCGCCGGTGGTGCGCGTCGCCGACGTGACACTGCGTTACGGCCGCAAGACGGTCGCGTTGGACAACGTCAGCCTGGACCTCCCCGCCCATGGCATAGTCGGTCTGATCGGTCCGGACGGCGTCGGCAAGTCCACCCTGCTGTCGCTCATCGCGGGTGCGCGGGTGGTGCAAGCGGGCACCGTCGAAGCGCTCGGCGGCGACATGGCGAGCAAGGCGCATCGCGACCGCGTGTGTCCGCGCATCGCCTATATGCCGCAGGGACTCGGCAAGAATCTTTATCCGACGCTCTCCGTCGAGGAGAACCTGCAATTCTTCGCGCGGCTCTTCGGTCACGATGCCCCGGAGCGGCGCCGCCGCATCGATGACCTCACGCACAGCACCGGCCTGCATGCGTTTCTCGACCGGCCGGCGGGCAAGCTCTCGGGGGGCATGAAGCAGAAGCTGGGGCTGTGTTGCGCGCTGATTCACGATCCCGATCTGCTGGTGCTCGACGAGCCCACGACCGGCGTGGATCCGCTCGCGCGCGCTCAGTTCTGGGAATTGATCGCGCGCATTCGTCGCGCGCGACCGACGATGAGCGTGATCGTCGCCACCGCGTATATGGATGAGGCACAGCGCTTCGACTGGCTCGTCGCCATGGACGCGGGCAGGGTGCTCGCGACCGGCACGCCCGCCGAGTTGCTTGCGCACACGCGGCGAGACACCCTGGAAGCGGCGTTCATCGACCTGCTGCCTGCGGAGAAAACGCGCGGCTACGAGCCCGTCGCGATTCCGCCGCTGCCGATCGACGAACACACGGAGATCGCCATCGAAGCCAAGGATCTCACGATGCGCTTCGGCGATTTCGTTGCGGTCGATCACGTGGACTTCCGCATTCGTCGCGGCGAGATCTTCGGCTTCCTCGGCTCGAACGGTTGCGGCAAGACCACCACGATGAAGTTGCTCACCGGCCTGCTGCAAGCGAGCGACGGCCGGGCCTGGCTCTTCGGTCACGAAGTCGATCCGAAGGACATCGGCACACGCCGCCGCGTGGGCTACATGTCGCAGGCGTTCTCGCTCTATACCGAGCTGACGGTGCATCAGAACCTCGTGCTGCACGCCAGGCTGTTCCATGTGCCCGAGGCCGAGGTCGGCGCACGCGTGGCCGAGATGGCACGTCGCTTCGGTCTGGCAGACGTGCTGGGCGCACTGCCCGACACCCTTGCGCTCGGCATGCGTCAGCGCCTGTCGCTCGCCGTGGCGATGGTGCACAAGCCCGAACTGTTGATTCTCGATGAGCCGACGTCGGGCGTCGATCCCATCGCGCGCGACAACTTCTGGCGTCTGCTGGTGGCACTGTCGCGCCGGGATCGCGTGACGATCTTCATCTCCACGCACTTCATGAACGAGGCGGAGCGCTGCGACCGCATCTCGTTGATGCACGCGGGCAAGGTGCTCGTGTCCGATCCGCCCGCGAAGATCACGCACGACAAGGGCGCGGCCACGCTCGAGCAGGCCTTTATCGAGTATCTCGTGGAAGCAGGTGGCGGCGCATCGCTGGCGCCAGCGTCGCCTGACACGTCCACCCCGCCTGAATCATCTGTCATCGTCGAAACGGCGCCCCCTCGGCACAAGGCATTCTCGCTCGGCCGCCTGCTCAGCTATCTCTGGCGCGAGACGCTGGAGCTGCAGCGCGACCCGGTGCGCGCCACGCTTGCGCTGGTGGGCTCGCTCGTGTTGATGCTGGTGATGGGCTACGGTATCAGCATGGACGTGGAAGATTTGCGCTACGCCGTGCTCGACCGCGACCAGACCACGTTGAGCCAGAACTACGCGCTCAACATCGCGGGGTCGCGCTACTTCATCGAACAACCGCCCATCAAGGACGACGCCGATATGGACCGGCGACTGCGCGAAGGCGACCTGGCGCTGGCCATCGAGATTCCGCCGGGCTTCGCTCGCGACGTGTTACGCGGCAAGGCGGTCGAGATCGGCGCATGGATAGACGGGGCGATGCCGATGCGCGCCGAGACGGTGCAGGGCTACGTGCAGGGGATGCACCAGACCTGGCTGGCGGATCAGTCATTGCACCGCCTCGGCGCGCGTCCGACGTCGTCGCTCGACATCGAGATCCGATATCGCTACAACCCCGACGTGAAGAGCCTTCCCGCGATGGTACCGGCGGTGATTCCGCTGCTCTTGCTGATGCTGCCTGCCATGCTTACCGCCCTGTCCGTGGTGCGGGAGAAGGAGCTCGGCTCGATCCTGAACCTGTACGTGACACCGGTCACCCGCACGGAATTCCTGATCGGCAAGCAGATTCCGTACGTCGCGCTTGCCATGCTGAACTTCCTGCTCATGGCGCTCATCGCCGTGACGCTGTTCGGCGTGCCGATCAAGGGAAGCTTTCTGACGCTCGTGAGCGCCGTCTTCATTTTCAATGTCGTCGCCACGGGCATTGGCCTGCTGGCATCCACTTTCACCCGCAGCCAGATCGCGGCGCTGTTCTTCACGATGATCGGCACCATGATTCCGGCGATCCAGTTTTCCGGGATGCTCACGCCGGTGCCCTCGATGGAGGGCTCGGGCCGGATCATCGGCGAGATCTATCCGTCGACCTACATGCTGATCATCAGCCGCGGCGTGTTCAACAAGGCGCTCGGATTTGCCGACCTCGGCAACGCGTTCTGGCCGTTATTGATCGCCGTGCCCGTGGTACTCGGCTCCACGATCCTGCTGCTCAACAAACAGGAGAGGTGATGGCAGGCCCGACGCTCCCGCCGGCCTCGCGTCGCGAGGCACCGCCGCAGAACCCGCATCCGTGGCCGCGGCATCTGGCGAACATCTATCGGCTCGGCATCAAGGAGCTATGGAGTCTGGCGCGCGATGTGACGATGCTGGTGCTCATCGTCTATACGTTCACGGCATCGGTCTATTCCGCAGCGACAGCACTGCCCGACACATTGCATCTTGCGCCGATCGCGATTGTGGACGAAGACGCTTCACCGCTCTCGCAGCGCATCGTCTCGGCGTTCTATCCGCCGCAGTTCACCCCGCCGCGCATGATTACGGCGGACGCCGTCGATCGCGGCATGGACGAAGGCGCGTTCACGTTCGCGTTGAACATTCCGCCGAATTTTCAGCGCGACGTGCTGGCGGGACGTGCGGCCGAAGTCCAGCTCAATGTCGACGCCACGCGCATGAGTCAGGCGTTCACCGGCAGCGGCTATGTGCAGCAGATCGTTTCGGCAGAGGTGCGCGAGTTCCTCCAGCGATACCGATCGAACCTCGCATTGCCGATCGATCTGGCGTTGCGCGTGCGCTTCAACCCGACGCTGGAGCGCGCGTGGTTCGGCGCGCTCATGGAGATCGTCAACAACATCACGATGCTCTCGATCATCCTCACGGGCGCCGCCCTCATTCGCGAGCGCGAGCACGGCACGATCGAGCATTTGCTCGTCATGCCGGTGACACCGACCGAAATCATGGCGGCGAAGATCTGGTCGATGGGATTGGTGGTGCTGATCGCCGCCGCGATGTCGCTTTGGCTGATCGTGAGCGGTGCGCTGCATGTGCCGATCGGCGGGTCGGTGGCGCTGTTCCTGCTGGGAGCAACGCTGCACCTGTTCGCCACCACGTCGATGGGGATTTTTCTTGCGACGCTCGCGCGGTCGATGCCGCAGTTCGGCATGCTGCTGATTCTGGTGCTGCTGCCACTGGAAATGCTCTCGGGCGCGAACACGCCGCGCGAGAGCATGCCGCCGCTGGTGAAGGACATCATGCTGGCCGCGCCCACCACGCATTTCGTCGAGCTGAGTCAGGCGATCCTGTTCCGAGGGGCCGGGATCGGCGTGGTGTGGGTGCAGTTCATGGCGCTCGCGCTCATCGGCGCCGTGCTCTTCGCCGTCTCACTGCGACGGTTTCGTCGCACGCTCAGTTCGATGGCTTAACGCGTACGATGGGTGGGATAGGTGCGATGGGTCGCTCATCAGCCAACGGGCACGTACAGCCGCGCCAGCAACCCCCCGCCATCGCGCGACGCAAACTCGAGCGTGGCGCCAAAGCGCGAGGCGATGGCCTGCACGATGGAAATCCCCAAACCCGACCCCTCACCCTGCTGCCGACCCTGATCGCCGCGCCAGAAACGCTGGCCCAATCGCATCGCCTGCTCCGGCGCCAGGCCCGGACCCCGGTCTCCTACCACGATGCAGTACTGCCGACGATGGTCGTCCATCCCTACCGTCACTTCGATCGGACACTCCGCCGGGGAATACCGCAACGCGTTATCCACGAGATTGCGCACCGCCGTGCCAAGCATCGAACGAGGGATCGGTGTGCCCCCGTCTTCGCACGACATGCTGAATGCGATCCGAGGTACGTCACGACGGACCGGGGCCCCATTCCGCCACTCAGACAGTGACCCAACTCGCAGCGGAACGGGGCCCCGATCCGTCTCCTCCCCCGCGGCAAGAACGCCCTCCAAAACCTCGCGCACCGACTTGCACGCCTGCGGCGAATGCTCAGGCGCCTCCGCACGCGCAAGCGTCATCATCTGATCCAGCGTATGCCGCAAGCGACGCACGCCCACCCCCGCCTGATGCAACGCCCGCCTGGCCGGCTCGCCCTGCGTGAGCTCCGCCACCTGCAAGTGCGTGTCCACCGCCGTCAAAGGCGTGCGCAATTCGTGTGCCGCCGCATCGGTGAACGCCCGCTGATACGCCATCGCCTGGGTCAGCCGGTCCAGCCACCCGTTAAGTGCCGAGACGACCGGGCGCAGCTCGGTCGGCGCACGCCCCAGGTCGATGGGCGCCGTGTCGTCGACGTGCTTGCGACGCAACGCCAATCGCAACGCATCCAACGGCAACAACCCGCGTCCAATGCCGACCCACAACGCCATCAAACCACCCACCACCGCAATCATGAACGGCACTCCCACGGCTCGCAGCAACGCACCCGTGAGCGCGGCCCGCTTGTCGAGCCCGTCGGCCGTCATCACCTGATACCCGCGTTCGTCCTGCAACACGTAGATGCGCCAACGCTTGCCTTCGAACACCATGGTGCTCAAACCCAGCGGCAATGACCGCTCGGCCGACTGTGGCCCGCCCTCGGTGCGCGCCAGCACCGCACCATGCACCGACCGGATCTCGCATGCAATCCCATCGTCGCTGCCCACACGAATGACGTCGCCCCAGTCGGCGTTGCCAACGCCCGGGGCAAGCGGCGACAGCGCAGCCCGCGCCAACAGTCCCGACACCATCCGGGCCGACATCGCAAGGCGCTCGTCGAGTGTCCGGTCAAGATTGGCTTGCACCCCTCGCATCATCCACCCCGCCACCGCAGCCCAGAGCACGACAAGCGCCACGCCGGCGATCAACACCGCACGCAAACGAAGACTCATGACAACGCCCATCCCAATCGGTAGCCCAGGCCCCGCGCCGTCTGAATGACCCCGCCCCCCAATTTTCGACGCACGTTGTGAATGTGTACGTTCAACGCATTGCTGCCCAGTCGGTCGGTCAACCCATACAGCCGCTCGTTCAACATGTCGGGCGTGAGCCACCGGCCTCGACAGCTCGCCAGATGCGCCAGCAAGTCGACTTCCTTGCGCGAGAGTTCGACCGGCTCGCCATCAAGCCACGCCAGTCCGCTCGCCGGCTCCAGCCGCAGCGGCCCGGCCTCGATGATCGGGGCCGCACGCCCCTGCACCCGGCGAATCAACGCATGCAGTCGCGCCGCCAACTCACGCAGGTCGAACGGCTTGACCATGTAGTCGTCACCCCCGCGATTCAAGCCGGCAATGCGGTGCTCGATGCCGTCGCGCGCCGTCAGGATCAGGACGGGCACGTCGCGCTCCATCGCGCGAATCTCCGACAGAACGCCGAGGCCATCGCCATCGGGCAATCCCAGATCGAGCACCAGCGCATCGAACGTGTTCTCCGCATGTGCCGCCACCGCCGCCGCACCACACGCCGCATGCTCGACCGCGATTCCCAGCGCGTTCAGCCCCGCGACAATGCCGCTCGCAATCAAGTCGTCGTCTTCCACCAACAGCACTCGCACGATTCCGCACCTCTTGTGAATATCGCGCCATGTTACGTACTTTGCGTAATGAATTGGACGGCGATCCCGCGGGTGTCGGCTTATCCACCACACCCGGCCCAAGCGTTAGCGCTCGTTAACTCTCGGTTAATCGGCGTAGGCCACACTCTTGCCTGCTTAGGGATTTCCGCGGGAGAACAGATTTGCTACGTCGCGCTTTTTTCATGTTTGTGATTTTTCTCGGTGCGATCGGCTGGACGCGCACCGCCGATGCCTTGCCCTGGCAGATCACGCCGAAATTCCTGGAAGCGTCTCAGGTGCTGACGCTTGCCCCGGTCAGCCACGTTGACGGCCGGTTCGAAGTCGTCGGCCAGATTGCCAAGGATTACTACGTTTACCGTCATTCGCTGCGTGCTGAGGATGCGTCGGGCAGCCCCGTGGCGCTGACGCTCTCGGCAGGGTCGACACACACCGATGAGTTCTTCGGCGAGACGGAGATCTATACCGGCGATGCGTTGCGCATGCATCTGCCCGCAACGACACCCGGTCCGGTAACGCTGCACTGGCAGGGCTGCGCCGACGCCGGCATCTGCTATCCCCCGCAAACGATGACGATCGCCTTGCCCGCCGGGATGGCCTCAGGCGCAGCCATCCCGGCGAACCCGCCCACCTCGGCCAGTCCGGTTGCCTTCGGCACCTCCCGGATGCCGACTCCCCCTGATATCCCAGCGACGCGCGCCGCCGATAACGCTGCGCCTCTCGCACAGGACCAGGCTGCAGCGCAACGACTCGCCTCGCTGGGCCCCATCACCGGCACGCTGCTGTTCTTCGGCTTCGGCTTGCTGCTGGCCTTCACGCCGTGCACGCTGCCGATGATCCCCATCGTCTCGACGATGATCGTGGGCAATCGTCCGGCGCCGTTGCGCGCGCTCGCACTCTCGCTGTCGTACGTGTTGGCGATGGCGCTGACGTATGCGTCGGTGGGCGTCGCGGCGGGCTTGGCCGGCGCGAACTTGCAGGCGACGTTGCAATCACCCTGGCTGCTCGGCGCCTTCGCGGGGCTCTTCCTGGTACTGGCTGCGTCGTTGTTCGGTCTGTTCGAGCTGCGTCTGCCGGCGTTCGTGACGAATCGACTCAACGCCCCCGGGCAGCCGCGCCCCGGCGGCAGCCTCGTCGGTGCGGCCGCACTCGGCCTGCTCTCGGCGCTGCTCGTCGGCCCCTGCATGACGGCCCCGCTGGCCGGCGCCTTGCTCTATATCGGTCAGACGGGCAACGCGTGGATGGGCGGCTTCGCGCTGTTTGCACTGGGTGTCGGCATGGGACTGCCGTTGCTGGCCATCGCGCTGTTCGGCTCGCGGATTCTGCCGCGTCCGGGAGCGTGGATGGTCCGCGTGCGAATCGCGTTCGCCTATGTCATGACGGGCATGGCCATTCTGATGCTGAGCCGCTTCCTTCCCGGCAGCGTCAGCCTGATGCTGTGGGGCGCGCTCGGCCTCGGTCTCGCTGTCGGGCTCGGCGCGTGGGCATGGACGCTACGCGGCCAGTCGGCAGGATGGACGCTGTTGTTCGCGTCGTCGTTGGCCGGCATCTGGTCCGTACTCATGCTCGTGGGCGCCGCGTCTGGCAGCGACGCGGTACTCAGTCCTCTCGCACGGGCGAACGCGTCAGTCACGCATGGCGCGGCTGCGCAGAGTGGCACGCGATTGAACTACATCGGCGTCAAGTCTGCCGAGGATGTCGATGCGCGCATTGCTCAGGCGGTCGCGAAGGGGCAATGGACGTTGATCGACTTCTACGCCGACTGGTGCGTGAGCTGCCATGTCATCGAGCGCAATGTGTTCGGCGATCCGGAGGTCGCGGCTCGCCTGGCGACGATGCAAGTGCTACGCCCGGACGTGACGAAGAACGACGCGATCGATCGGGCTCTGATGAAACGGTGGGGGGTGCTCGGTCCGCCCACGCTCATTCTCATCGATGCGAACGGTCAGGAGGTGCGCGCGCAACGCATGGTCGGCGAGCTGGATGCGCGCAGCTTCCTGCGCCATCTCGACGCAGCGGGGAACGCATGACCAGCAGCCTTGGCCCGTTCTCCATACCGACGGTCGCCGTGGCCGCAGCGGCGTTGCTGGCCTGGCTCGTCGCGCGCTACCTCCTGCGCGGCACAGATGCCACGGCACGCCGCACGGCGGCGAGCCTGCTGCTCGACGCGCTCTTCATCGGCCTACTCGCCGCGCGCGCCGCCTATGTGCTGCGCTGGTGGCCCGACTACGCCGCCGCCCCGCTGTCCATTGTCGCGATTGGCGACGGCGGGTTCACGGTTTGGGTCGGACTGCCCGTCGCACTGGGCTGGGCGCTGTGGCGTGTGCGCCGTGATGCGTCAGCGCGTCGCCCGATGCTATGCGGCTTCGTCGCGGGCGTGGCACTCTGGGGCGCCGCACAGGTTGGGCTGGGCGCCCTGCAGCGCACCGCACCGCCGCTGCCGCCGCTGACGCTCGCGACAATCGACGGCCGGCCCGTGGCGCTCGACGCCTATCGTGGCCGCCCCGTCGTGATCAATCTGTGGGCAAGTTGGTGCCCACCGTGCCGTCGCGAAATGCCCGTACTGGAGAAGGCCCAAGCGGACTATCCCGACGTGACGTTCCTGATGATCAATCAGGGCGAAGCCGCGCATACGGTCGAAGCATTCGTGCAATCGCAAGGGCTGGAATTCAACCACCTGCTGCTTGATCCCGCATCGCAAGCCATGCAGGCAGCGAGCGCGCGCGCACTGCCCACCACGCTGTTCTACGATACGCAGGGCCGTCTGGTCGAAGCGCATTTGGGCGAACTGACGGCGGCGCGTCTGCGCGACACGCTGCAACGCCGCCTTCATCGAGCTCCGGCGCCGCCGGCCCCCTAGGCGAACAACCCTGGCCCGGGCGTCGCAGAATCGTCGAACGACCGCCGCTGCGGCACGTACATTCTTGCGAAAAATGGCTCGATCTCGCGAGAAACCCGTCGATCGACTGCTTTTTGCGACGCCCCGCCCACGACACCCCGCAGATACTGCTACAATCCTCGTCACTATGATGTCGTATCAGTCTTCCCCCCTCCTCTGGTCGCCTCTGACCGCCGCCCTGCGCTGGTGGCGGTAACCCGCCACGTCTATCTCATCCCCATAGCGCCCTCCCCCGCGGATCGCGAACTCAACGTGGGGGCACGCTCAGGGGGAATTCGCAAATCTCATGCGTTCGACAATCCTTTGTCACCCGACGAACAGGGACCATCATGCTGCTGATGATCGACAACTACGACTCGTTTACTTACAACATCGTCCAATACTTCGGTGAATTGGGCGAAGACGTGCGGGTCTTTCGCAACGACGAAATCACGCTCGACGCCATCGCCGAACTCGCCCCCGAGCGCATCTGCCTCTCGCCGGGTCCGAGCTGTCCGGCCAACGCGGGCATCACGCTCGACGTGCTCAAGCGCTTCGCCGGCGAGATTCCGATTCTCGGCGTCTGCCTCGGTCATCAGGCGATTGGCGAAGCGTTCGGCGGCAAGGTCGTACGCGCCAAGCAGATCATGCACGGCAAGGTGAGCGAGATCGAGACCACGCAACAAGGCGTGTTCGCGAATTTGCCCAAGCGCTTTACCGTCACGCGTTATCACTCGCTGGCCATCGAGCGCGCATCGCTGCCCGACTGCCTCGAAGTCACCGCCTGGACGGACGACGGCGAGATCATGGGCGTGCGTCACAAGACGCTCGATGTCGAAGGCGTGCAGTTCCACCCCGAATCGATTCTGTCGGAGCACGGCCACGACGTGCTGCGCAATTTCCTGCAAGCCGCACCGCGCGCGGCGCAGGCTGCATGAGCGCCGCCCCGAGCGTGCCACCCGAGCCACCCGAGCCGATCCGACCGACGAGAGAGCAAGCCATGATTACCCCGCAAGAAGCCCTGCAGCGCACCATCGAGCACCGTGAAATTTTCCACGACGAGATGCTGCACCTGATGCGTCTCATCATGAAGGGCGAGATTTCCCCGGTCATGTGCGCGGCCATCATCACCGGCCTGCGCGTGAAGAAGGAAACCATCGGTGAGATCGCCGCAGCCGCGCAAGTGATGCGCGAGTTCGCCAACCATGTCGACGCCCCCCCCGGCGAGCATTTCGTCGATATCGTGGGCACCGGCGGCGATGTGTCGCATACGTTCAATATCTCCACCGCGTCGATGTTCGTGGCAGCAGGCGCGGGCGCCAAGGTCGCCAAGCACGGCAACCGCGGCGTGAGTTCCAAGTCGGGCAGCGCCGACGTGCTCGAGGCCCTGGGCGTGAACATCATGCTCTCGCCCGAGCAGGTCGCCGAGTGTCTGCGCGAAGTCGGCATCGGCTTCATGTTCGCGCCGAACCATCATCCGGCGATGAAGAACGTGGCGGCCGTGCGCAAGGAAATGGGCGTACGCACGATCTTCAATATTCTCGGGCCGCTCACCAATCCGGCCGGTGCGCCGAACCAGTTGATGGGCGTATTCCACCCCGATCTGGTCGGTATCCAGGTACGCGTGATGCAGCGTCTGGGCGCCGAACACGTGCTCGTGGTCTACGGCAAGGACGGCATGGACGAAGTGTCGCTGGGCGCCGCCACGCTGGTGGGCGAGTTGAAGGACGGCAAGGTCACCGAGTACGAGATTCATCCCGAGGACTTCGGCCTGCAAATGGTGAGCAATCGCGGCCTGAAGGTCGGCAGCGCCGACGAATCAAAGACGATGTTGATCGAAGCACTCGACAACAAGCCGGGCACCGCGCGCGAGATTGTCGCGCTCAATGCCGGTACCGCGCTGTATGCCGCCAACCGTGCGGCGTCGATTGGCGAAGGTATCCAACTGGCGCGCGAATCCATCGCCAGCGGCGCGGCGCGTGCGAAGCTCGACGAGTTCGTCGCCTTCACGCAGCGATTCAAGGGATAAGGCGTGACGCCGGTACCGCCAACGGTACCCCGTCGGCCCCTCCCGATTTCGATTACGACGGGCATCTTTTTCGATGACGCCCGTCACATTCAGTAGCCCCCGAGTCATCCATCGATATGTCTACCGTTCTCGACAAGATCCTGGCCGTCAAGGCTGAAGAAGTCGCCGCTGCGAAGCGCGTGCGTGACCTCGCGAGCCTGCGCCGCGACGCCGAAGCCACCGTCGCCGACAGCGCGCTGCGCACGCGCGATTTCGTGGGGGCGGTGCGCACCAAGCTCGACGGCGGACTGCCCGGCGTAATCGCCGAGATCAAGAAAGCCAGCCCGTCGAAGGGCGTGATTCGCGAGCATTTCGTCCCGCCGGAGATTGCCGAGTCGTATCAGAAAGGCGGTGCGGCCTGCCTGTCGGTGCTCACCGATGTGCAGTTCTTCCAGGGCTCGCCCGAGTATCTGAAGGCCGCGCGCGCCGCGTGCGATCTGCCGGTGCTGCGCAAGGACTTCATGATCGACGCCTACCAGGTGTATGAAGCGCGCGAGATGGGCGCCGACTGCATTCTGCTCATCGCCGCGGCGCTGGAGCTCGCCCATATGCGCGATCTGGAAGCGCAAGCCCACGCGCTGGGCATGGCGGTGCTCGTCGAAGTGCACAACGGCCATGAACTGGACGCCGGGCTCGAACTGAGCACGCCGTTGCTGGGCATCAACAATCGCAACCTCCACACCTTCGAAGTGTCGCTCGATACCACGCTCGGACTGTTGAAACACATTCCGGACGATCGCGTGGTCGTAACGGAGTCGGGTATCCTGTCGCGCGACGACGTGACGCGCATGCGTGCAGCGGGCGTCAATGCCTTCCTCGTCGGCGAAGCCTTCATGCGCGCGCCCGACCCGGGTGAAGCCCTCGCCACGCTGTTCGACATGCCCCGCTGATCCCCTGCCACGCGCCACGCGAGCGATCGGTGGCGCGGCGTCCCCCCCCTCACAGGAGCGGCCCCGATGGCCATCGAACGCGAACTCAAACTGGCCCTCCCGGGCGACCTGTCAGCCGAGCGCGCCGACGCGCTGATTTCCCATCTCGACCGTTTGCCCGGGGCAGAAGCCCGCGGGGAGCGGCATCTCGTCAATCGCTATTTCGATACGCCCGCGCTGGCGCTCGCGCAAGCGAAGGCCGCGCTGCGGTTGCGTTTCGTAGCGCGCGACGGCCACCCCGGACAATGGCTGCAAACGCTCAAGTCGGTGGGTGAGGCCCGCGATGGACTGCATGTGCGTCACGAGTGGGAGCAGGCGGTGCGGGGCGAAGCGCTCGAACTCGCGCCGCTGATCGCCGCTTGCGACGTGCCCGGCACGGCGGATTTGCTGCGCGCCGAGGGGGCGAATGTCGTCGCCCAGTTCGAAACGAATTTCGTGCGACGCCTGTGGCGCTATATCGCAGGGGACGGCACGGCGGTCGAGATCGCCTTTGACCGGGGCGAAGTCGCGGTTGAGGCCGGCGGCAAACGCCACACTGAGCCGCTCGTGGAAGTCGAACTGGAATTGCTCGACGCTCCGGAAGACGACCGCGAGGGTCAAGGCGAACGCATTCTGCACGCGCTCGCGCAGGAATTGCGCGACGTACTGCCCGAATTGCAGAGCGACAATGTGAGCAAGGCGCAGCGCGGGTATCGTCTGCGGCAAAAGGTGCTCAGTCGCTGAGCGTCGCGCGCGGACACGCGCACGATGCACGCGTCACTCTCCCAAGTCCACTCAACCGACTCATCGCATGACCTCACGCTCACGCGCGGCATCCCCATCGCCTGCCGATGAACGGCAACGCTCGCTGTTCGACGACCCGGCGCCAGTGGCACGAACGAACGACACGGCGGCTTCGCCGCAGCCACCCGCCGATGTCGCTGGTGTCGCTGCTCCCACCGTTTCCGCCGCGCCGTCACCGCGTCGACGCGGTCGTCCGCCGAAAGCGGGCGCGCCGGTGAGGTCTGCATCGACGCCGGTCACAGCAATCGCCCAGTCGGTTGCCGCGAGCGCTGACGCCGCCGGCCCGCTCAAGGGGCGCATCGAGGATCAGTTCGCCGCGTTGCCCCACGACTGGCAGACACTGGTCGCGCCGTTCGTCGAAAGCGAGGCGTACGCGCCACTGTGCCGTTACGTCGACGCCGAAGTCGCCGCCGGCAAGACGGTCTACCCAGCGGACATCTTTCACGCGCTGCGCATGACCTCGCCCTCGGACGTGAAGGTCGTGATCCTCGGGCAGGACCCCTATCACGGTGACGATCAAGGCATCGCGCAGGCGCACGGTCTGGCGTTTTCCGTGCAGCGCGGTGTGCGCGTGCCGCCGTCGCTGAGAAACATCTACAAGGAAATCGAGCGCGATCTGGGGATCGTTGCGCCGCCGCACGGCAATCTCGATGCCTGGGCGAAGCAGGGTGTGCTGTTGCTCAACACGACGCTGACCGTGGAAGCGGGCAACGCGGCGAGTCACGCGAAGCCGTTCAAGAAGGGGGGATGGCAAGCCTGCACCGACACGTTGCTCAAGGGGCTGGCCGCCCGGCAAGGGCCGCTGGTGTTCCTGCTGTGGGGCAGCCATGCACAGGCCAAGGCGCCGCTGCTTGCCGGCCACGATCATCTACTGCTTGAAGCCCCCCACCCCTCGCCGCTCTCGGCGCATCGCGGCTTCCTGGGCTGCGGCCACTTCAGCGCCGCCAATACCTTCCTCGAACAGCACGGCAAAACGCCCATCGACTGGCGCCTGCCGGCGTAAGGGCCATGCGGGGAGACTCAGTCGCGCGATGATTCGGTGATGGGCGTTAGTGTGCCCATCGCGCCTTGTTGATAGCGTCGCGTGAGCGCGACGAGATCGCTCTCGTCGCGCGCTGCGAAGTTGCCGCGATAGACGACGGGTTCAGCGAGCGGGTCGCCACCGGCGAGCATGAGCCGCGCCCCGGTGCGCCCGGCCAGTTGCCACGCACCGGGTGGCAGCAACACCGCCTGCGCGCCGCCGCCTTCCGCCCGTAACGTGTGATGGGCCAGCGCCACCTCGCCCTGCGCAATCAAGGCGACCCACCGACGGCCGTCGCAAGGGATCGTCAAGGTGCGCAATTCGTCTTCGCGCCAGTCGAGCTGTAGCAGCGTCGTGCGCTCACCTTCCATACCGGCGGCATGGGCGACATGACGCTCGCCCCACTGCCCGCAGATCAAACTCAGATCGACGGCGCCTTCACGCCAATGCGACATGGCATCGGCGCGGACTACGGTCTGCACGGGTGCGCCGTGCGCATGGCGGCCGGCACGGCTCACGATCATCCGCAGGCCGCGCGCCGTGCCATGGGCGTTCTCGGGAGCGTCCTCATGCACGGTGCCGCAGTTGGCTTCGAGCCATAGCAGGTCGCCGGCACGCAGCCTGTCGTCGCCCTGATGGGCGTGGCGGCAGCGCAGCGATGTCGTCGACTCGGGGAACAGGTAGGTCGCCACCGCGCATCCGGCATGCGGATGTGGCGGTATGCACGCGCCATGACGGCGGAAGAGATCGATCGACAAAAACGGATCCGTCTCGGCGACCTGATCGAAAACACCCGCCCCCGCCGCCGCGGCACAACGGGCGGGTCGGGTGACGGGAAGCACGCGCGGGATGGCGCTCGCGTCGGCATGAGCCGCCGGTCGCTTCGTCTGACGCGGATGCAAAGGCGTCGGATGGGCCATGGAGGTACCTGCGCGTGCGGGAGAACAGCCGTGGCAACGCAATCAGCAGCGTCGCCCCGGGGGCTTAGAGCGCGGCGATGGCTTCGCGAGCATTCGCGAACCCGGCAGCGGCCGATTCCGGACCGCGAGCCAGACCTTCCGCGAAGATGAACGTTACGTCCGTCATGCCGAGGAAGCCGAGAATCGTCTTGAGGTACGGCGTCTGGCTGTCGGCCGGCGTGTCCTTGTAGTTGCCGCCGCGGGCGAATGCCACGATCACCTTCTTGCCCTGGATGAGCCCTTCCACGGTGCCGTCTTCACGATAGCGGAAAGTCACGCGGGCACGGGCGATCCAGTCGAAGTACGCCTTCAGTTGCGACGGCACTTGGAAGTTGTACAGCGGCACGCCGAACACCACGTAGTCGGCCGCCTGAATCTCGGCAATCAGTTCGTCGCTGCGGGCGATGATGGCGTTTTGTTCGGCCGAGCGTTGGTCTTCCGGCGTGAAAAACGCGCCGATGACGGCTTCGTCCAGATGCGGTACGCCATCGGCCAGCAGGTCGCGCACGACAACCTTGGCACCCGCGTGCTTCGCAACCAGTTGCGCCACAGATTCGTTGGCGAGCGTGGTCGAGTTGGCACCTTGCGAGCGGGCGGCGGAATTGATTTGGAGAATCGTGGTCATGTCTCTGGCTCCTGAGCCTGGGGGTTCGAAAATCCGTTCGCGCTGGGCCCCGTCTCGGGATGGCCGTGAATGGCGCGTCGGCTTGGTATGAATTCTAGTTACCCACAAAAATGAAACAAGCCGGTAAAATCGAATTGTTTGTTCCTATTTTGGAACAATGCGCGCCATCCCTTTCCCCTTGCTGGATGGCCGCATCACCGAGGAGCGCGCGATGATTGACGATCTGAATGACATGCTGATCTTCGCCGAGGTCGTGCGTTCGGGCAGCATCACCCGGGCCGGCGAGCGGCTCGATCTGCCCAAGGCAACGGTGAGTCGGCGTCTGTCGCGACTGGAGATGCGCCTTGGCACGAAGTTGCTGCACAAGACCACACGGCGGCTGGAGCTGACCGAAGTCGGCGAGGCCTATTACGAGCGTTGCCTGCCGATTCTCGAGGAAGTGGAAGAGACGCGAGATTTCGCCTCGCAGCTCTCGAGCAAGCCGCGCGGACGGCTTCGCATCACGGCGCCCGGCGACTTTGCGGCGCAGTGGCTGGCGGTGCCGCTTGCCACGTTCTGCGCGGCCTATCCCGAGATTACGGTCGATGTGGATCTGAGTTCGCGACAGGTCGATCTGATCGCCGAGCGCATCGACGTCGCCATCCGCGCCGGACAACTCTCCGACTCCACCCTGGTGGCGCGCCCCCTCCTCGCGCTCACACGCAGTCTGTATGCCAGCCCGCTGTATCTGAGTGCGACGGGGTTGCCCGCCACGCCCGACGAGCTGGCGGGCCATCGCTTCGTGATCCTGCAAGGCGCGCGGCGTCTGTTCAACTCGGACACGCTGCACAAGGGACGTCAGCGCGCCGACATCACCATGCACGGGGCGATTCAGGTCAACAGCATGGGGATGGTCAAGGAAATGACGGTGGCGGGCAGCGGCATCGCCGCCCTGACGGATATCCTGGCCGAGGATGCGTTGCGCACCGGCCGTCTCATCAAGGTGCTGCCCGAGTGGTCGTTACCGTCCAGTCCGGTGCATCTGGTCACGCCGTCGCGACGCTTCCTCCCGCGCAAGACACAGGTCTTCATCGAGCACATGCTCGCGGTTGCCAAGTCGTGCCCGGAGGAAAACCGGGACCCGCGCGTGCCGGGCCCGGCGCTAGGATAAAGCGCTCGGCCGCTCAGGCCGACAGCCACTTGTCACGACGCTGTGCCGCGGCGCGATCGCGCGTCTCGGCGATGCGGTATTTCGAAATCTCCGGCGCGTCGAGCGTGAGCGCGGTCTCGCGCAGGGCGTCGCGGCGGAACGCGTGGACCGTCACCCGGTCGCCCGGGCGATATCGGTCGAGCAGCTTGTCGAGATTGGCCTGCGTGACGCGCAGACCGTCGATGGCGACCAGCACATCGCCCGCCGACAATCCGGCCGCTTGCGCCGCGCCCCCGTCGAGCACCTGCGAAAGCGTAAGGTCGTCGCCGCGCTTTGCCGTCTTCACCCCCAATGCAGGACGGCCGTCCTCGGCCTTGACCGGTTCCAGCGTGAGTCCGACGCGTTCGAGCAGCGTCTTGATTGGCAGATCGCGCGTGCCGTGAATGGCGGTGGCGAAGAATTCCGACAGGTCGAGTCCCGAGACGTCCTCGAAGAACGGCTGCACGGCGTCTTCGTCGATACCCACGGGCGCGCCGCGATAGAAGTCGCGGCCAAAGCGTTGCCACAGCGCACGCATGATGTCGTCGAGCGACTTCTGTCCGCGCGTCTTCGAACGAATCGTCAGATCGAGCGCGAGCGCGACCAGCGACCCCTTCGTGTAATAGCTGACGATGGCGTTCGGTGCGTTCTCGTCCTGGCGGTAGTACTTCGTCCAGGCATCGAACGAACTCTCGGCCACGGTCTGCTTGAGACGGCCGCTGCCACGCAGCACACCCGCCACCGCCTTGGCGACGAGTTCGTAGTAATCGGCAGGCGGAATCACGCCGCTGCGCACGAGCATCAGATCGTCGTAATAGGACGTAAAGCCTTCGAACAGCCAAAGCAGCCGCGTATAGACTTCCCGATCGAGCACGTACGGGGCGAACACGGCCGGTTTGATGCGCTTGACGTTCCACGTGTGGAAGTATTCGTGGCTCACCAGGCCGAGAAAGCCCCGATAGGCTTCGCTCATGCGCGCCTGTCCCTGCACCGGCAGATCGTTGCGACTCGCGAGCAGCGCCGTGGATGCACGGTGCTCCAGACCGCCGTACCCCTCGCCGACCGTCATGAGCAGGAAGACGTAGCGGGACATCGGCACGCGCGAGCGCGAACTCGCGCCCGGCTCGAACAAACGGATCTGCGCTTCGCAGATCCTCTTCATGTCGCGCAGCAACCGATCGAGATCGAGGTTCGGCACCGGTCCGGTAATGGCGACTTCGTGCGTCACGCCGCAAGCCTTGAACGTGCCATGCACGAAGGTCCCCATTTCGACCGGCGAGTCGATCAACTCGTCGTAGTCGGCGGCCAGATAGCGCCCGAAGTCGAGCGCCGCCGTGCCTTCGGCCGGCGCGAGTGCGGTCGCGACGCGCCACGCCTTGAACGCCGCGCCACGCGCGCGCAGCACGTCGACTTCGCACGGCGCCTGTTCCTGGCCTTCGACGCGCAGGAACACGCTGGTGCCGTTGAAGAAGCCATGCGTGTCGTCGAGATGCGCGGCGCGCACCGACAGATCCCATGCGTAAACCTCGTAGGTCACGATCAGCGTGCCCTTGCACGGCGCCGCTTGCCACGTGTGCTTGTCCAGCTTGTCGAGCGCCACCTTGCGGCCGCGGCACGTCGCCCCGATCGTCACGATATTGCGGGCAAACTCGCGCACCATATAGCTGCCCGGAATCCACGCGGGCAGCGAGAAACGCTGCCCTTCGGGGGCGGGATTCGAGACCGTGACGGTCACTTCGAACAGATGCGCGGCAGGCGACTTCGGAACGATCGCATACCGGATGGCAGGCTGGGCAGACGTGGCTTTCATGAGGTGGCGGCTTCTTGTTGTCGGAACGGTCGGGCGTTGGCCAGACTGGCGAATGGACGGTTACTTGACCGTGGCGAGCGCCTTTTCCAGGGCTTCCGCGGGCACGGCGCCCGGCAGACGGCGGCCGTCGGACAGTATGATCGTCGGCGTTCCGGTCACGTTGAACTGATGCCCCAGCGCCACGTTCTGCACCACCGCGGTGTCGTCGCACTTGGCCGAGGGGGTCGGCGGCGCCTTCTTGTCGAGCATCCAGTCATGCCACGCGGTGAGTGGATTGGGGGCGCACCAGATCGCCTTCGACTTGGCGTCCGAGTCGGGGCCGAGCACCGGGTACAGGAAGGTGTAGACGGTGATGTTGTCGAGCTTCGACGTCTTGAGCGTTTCCTCGAAGCGCTTGCAGTACGGGCAGTTCGGATCCGAGAACACGGCGACCTTGCGGCTGCCGTTGCCCTTCACGTACTTGATGGCGCGATCGAGCGGCAGCTTGGCGAAGTCGATCTTGTTCAGTTCCGACTGACGCGCTTCCGTCAGGTTCTGACGCGTTTTCGTATCGACGAGGTTACCGCCGACAATCACGTATTTCGCCTTCTCGTCGGCATAGAGGATGTCGCCGCCAACGGCCACCTCAAAGAGTCCGGGGATGGGCGTACGTGCCACCGACTTGACGGGGGCCTCGGCACCGAGCGTCTTTTGCACGGCAGCCTTCACGCGGTCGAGGGCCGCGTCGGACTTGCTCTGCGCGACGGCGAACGTCGTGACAGTCGCGGCGCAAATTGTCGCCAGACCGAGCGCTGCGAGCGCCGCAGCGCGATAACGTTTCAACATCGAGTATCTCCAGAAGTGTGTCGAGCGAGAGGCGCGTCCGGACACGCCCGGTATCGACCGGAATTAGGTGACATGGCCCGGCATAGGCGCCCCGAGGGGTCAGCCCAGCGCGCGGCCGATCAGGAATTTCTTGACGAAAGGCAGCACGTTCACGCAGTCGAGCCCGGCGTTGCGCACAAACCTGACCAGCGGGCTGTGCGTGGCGAACAGCTTGTGCAGGCCGTCCGTGGTGAGCGCCATGCTGCCGATGTCTTCCTTGCGAGCGCGCTCGTAGCGACGCAATACCGCCGCATCGCCGCAATCGCGGAACGATTCGCGCTCGGCGAGCGCGTCGCCGAGCGCCGCCACGTCGCGCAAACCGAGGTTCATGCCCTGGCCCGCGAGCGGGTGCACGACGTGCGCCGCGTCGCCCACCAGCGCCACGCGCGGCGCGATCAGGCGTTTGGCCTGCGCCAGCACGAGCGGGAAACCCTGGGCGCGCGATGAGACCGGCGTGAGGTGGCCGAGTTCAACGTTCGAGAAGGTGCCGACGCGTTCGGCCAGCGCTTTGGGATCAAGCGCGAGCAACGCCTGGGCATGATCATGAGCGGCGGACCAGACCAGCGAGACGTGCTGGTCGGGCAGCGGCAGCAGCGCGATGATCTCTCCGTCGTGGAACCATTGAAATGCGGTGTCGCGGTGCGCGCGCTCCGCGCGGAAATTACACACCACGCCGAGTTGTTCGTAGGGACGCACCGAACCGTCCAGCCCGGCGGTACTGCGCACCCACGAGTGGGCGCCGTCGGCCCCCACCACGAGCGACGCGCGCAGGGCCTTGCCGTCCGACAGACGCACCGAGGCCGCGGCGGCGTCGACTTCGAGCGCCTCGGCCCGGGCGTCGAGCCAATGCACTTGCGGGGAGAAGCGCAGGGCGGCGTCGAGCGCGCGCTCGAGATTCGACGATTCGGCGATCCAGGCGAGTTGCGGCACGGCGGCCTGGTACGCCGAGAAATGCAGGCTGCCGCGCTCGTCGCCAAAGACTTCCATGTCGTAGACCGGATTGATGCGCGCGGGATCGACGGCCTGCCATACGCGCATGCGCTCGAAGAGGGCTTGCGAGCTGGACGAGAGCGAATAGATGCGGGCGTCCCACAGGTCGCCCGGGGCGGGGGCGGCTACGGCCGGCTGGGCGAGCAGTGCGACGGACAGGCGCGCCTGCGAGAGCAGCAGGGCGGCGGCCTTGCCGACCAGACCGCCACCGACGACGACGACATCGTGCGTTTGGCTGGAGGTTTGCGTTAGAGACATGCGGCGAATGCAGCGCCAGCGCCTGAATCGCGCGAGCCGGCTGGTTCAGAAAACGAGATGGCGTATTGTCGCACGCCTGCCGCGCAAGCGACGCCCGGTCGCCCCGGGGGCGGCTGTGGCACAGCGTCGCGTGCCACAGCCCGGCGCTATACTTGCGCGCATACCGATTATCAGACAGGGAGTCCTCCAATGCGCCTCGACAACGAATCCGAAAGCGACAACGTCGAAGATCGACGGGGCGGCGGTTTCGGGGGACGCACCACGCTCGGCATCGGCACGATCGTGGTGGCGCTGGCCGCCTCGTATTTCTTCGGCATCGACCCGCGCGTCATCATCCAGGGCTCGCAGATGCTTCAGGGGCAGACATCGTCACAGCCCCAGTCCGCGCCGAACACCACGCCGGCTCACGATCCGAAGACCGTCTTCACCCGCAAGGTGCTCGGTAACATCGAGCGCACCTGGGGAACGGTGTTCCCGCAGCAAGTGAACCGTCAATACGTGCCACCGAAACTGGTGTTGTTCTCTGGCGCAACGCCCACGGCATGCGGCACCGGTCAAACAGCGATGGGGCCGTTTTACTGCCCGGGCGACAGCAAGGTCTACATCGATCTCGCCTTCTATGACGAATTGCGTCAGCGCTTCGGCGCGGGAGGCGATTTCGCGCAGGCGTATGTGATCGCGCACGAAGTGGGCCATCACATCCAGAATCTGCTGGGCATTTCCGAGAAGTTCGACGAGGCGCGGCGCCGCATGAGCGAAGCGCAGGCCAATGCGTTGTCGGTGCGCCTGGAGCTGCAGGCCGACTGCTTTGCCGGCGTCTGGGCGAACAATGCCGAGAAGGCGAATCAGCAGTTGCTGGAGCCGGGCGACGTCGAGCAGGGGTTGAAGACCGCGTCGGCGATCGGCGACGACCGGCTGCAGCAGCAGGCGCAAGGCCGCGTGGTGCCGGAGTCGTTCACGCACGGGACGAGCGCGCAACGCGTGTATTGGCTGCGCCAGGGGTTGCAGTACGGCGACATGCGCAAGTGCGATACGTTCTCGGCGAAGTCGCTGAGTTGAGTACGGCATGGGCGGGGGTCGTCGCGACGCCGGCACCCTCATTACCCTAGGCACCCGAGGCGCCGTTAGCGGCAGAACGGGTACAATAGCGGACTTTCCGCGACGCAATCACCGGCGCATTCCACGGCGCCACCCGGCGCACCCCCGGGGCATTTGTCGGCGCATTTATCGGATTAGACAGGATTTAGCATGAGCCTCAAATGCGGCATCGTCGGCTTGCCCAACGTCGGCAAGTCGACCCTTTTCAACGCGCTGACCAAAGCGGGCATCGCTGCCGAGAACTATCCGTTTTGCACCATCGAGCCGAACGTCGGCGTGGTGGAGGTGCCCGACCCGCGTCTGGGCAAGCTGGCCGAGATCGTCAAGCCCGAGCGGATCATGCCGGCGACGGTCGAGTTCGTTGACATTGCCGGCTTGGTGGCGGGCGCGTCCAAGGGTGAAGGGCTGGGCAACCAGTTCTTGGCCAACATCCGTGAGACGGACGCCATCACGCACGTTGTGCGCTGCTTCGAGGACGAAAACGTCATCCACGTGGCCGGCAAGGTGAATCCGATTTCGGACATCGAAGTCATCAACACGGAACTGGCGCTGGCGGATCTGGCCACGACGGAAAAGGCGCTGCAACGCTACTCGAAGGCGGCCAAGTCGGGCAACGACAAGGAAGCCGCCAAGCTCGTGGCGGTACTGGAAAAGGTGGTGCCGGTGCTCAACGAAGCGCGTCCCGTGCGCTCGATCAAGCTGTCGGATGACGAGCTGGCGCTGATCAAGCCGTTCTGCCTGATTACGGCCAAGCCGACGATGTATGTCGCCAACGTGAAGGACGACGGCTTCGAGAACAATCCGCATCTGGAAGCGGTGCGCAAGTACGCGGAAAGCGAGAATGCGCCGGTGGTGGCGGTGTGTGCGGCCATCGAGGCAGAGATTGGGGATATGGAAGACGCCGACAAGGCGGAATTCCTGGCCGACATGGGCATGGACGAGCCGGGCCTGGATCGCGTGATCCGCGCGGGCTTCAAGCTCCTGGGTCTGCAGACATACTTCACCGCAGGGGTGAAGGAAGTGCGCGCCTGGACGATCCATGTGGGCGATACGGCCCCGCAGGCCGCTGGCGTGATCCACACCGACTTCGAACGCGGCTTCATCCGCGCGCAAACCATCGCCTTCGACGATTTCATCCAGTACAAGGGCGAGCAAGGCGCGAAGGAAGCCGGCAAGATGCGCGCCGAAGGCAAGGAGTACGTTGTTCACGACGGCGATGTCATGAACTTCTTGTTCAACGTCTGACGCGATCGTCGACCAAGACAACGAGCACCCCGGCCATCGCGCCGGGGTGTTTTGTTTCTGAGGGATGAAATGCGGAGGATTCACCGAGCCACCTCCCCCGCCCGACACCGCTTGGCAAACCGCTTGCCCCGACGTCGCCCCCGTGAGAATCCAGCATCGGACGACGTGCTGTAGCGCCGTCGTCGCGACACGCTGGAATTTTGATCCGTTCGGAGACCGTCTCGTCTAATATGGCGTCGTGTTTTCCGTCGCGTGCAATGCGTCGATAGTCGCAATCAGGCACATCGCCTGCTTGGCGCAGGCGGCCGCACCGCACGCCCGACAAAGCAGTCTCCGTAATCGAGCATCGCCGTTTTCATGCGCCCACCGGGAGGTTCATGCATGGCATCGAAGCCGTCGGCCGTCGATGAAGTGGCGTCGTCCGAGCGCCGGCATTGGTCCGACGACCGCGCCCGCATCCGCCTCTATAGCGGTGCAGGCCTGTTCGTCACCCTCGCTGTGTTCGCCATCTGGTCCTATCAGCATTTTTTCGTCGTGCCCCCGAAGCTCGGCCCCATCGGCCTCGACTTCCTGCCATTCTGGGGAGCGTCCTACTTCGTGCTCCACGGGCATCCGCTCGACGCCTACAACGTCGATCTGATGACGAGTGCACAGATGGCCGCCCAGCCATGGACGGCAAAGCTGGGCGGCATCATGCCCTGGCTTTACCCGCCCGTGATGATGATTCTGCTCGCGCCGGTCGCGCTGCTGCCCTTCTCTTACGCGTACGCCGCGTATGCCTGCATCGGCTTCGGCCTGTACTACGCCGCACTGCGACGCACGGCCCCCTGGCGCGACGCCCGTCTGCCCACCATGAGCTTTCCCGGCGTGCTGCTCGTGATCGCCGCCGGACAGATCGCGCTCTACACCACCGCCCTCGCAGGCTTCTCACTGCTCTTGCTGCGCAAGCGTCCCGCATGGGCGGGCGCGCTCGCCGGATTGCTCTTCGTCAAGCCGCACGTCGCCCTGCTCTTTCCGCTCGCGTTTCTCTGTGCTCGCGAGTGGCGCGCGCTGGCCGCATGCATCGCTGTGGGCATCGGAAGCACCCTGCTCGCCGGCGTGGTCTTCGGTCTCGACGTCTATCCGACGTTCCTGCACGCGACGGCGTTGGCACGCCAAAGCCTCGTCGACGGCGAGGCGCGACTTGCCCGCATGCCGACGTTTTTCGTGATGGCACGCATGCTGGGCGCACCCGTCACGCTGGCCGCCATCGTCCATGCTGGCGTGGCGCTTGGCGCCGTGGCGGCAATGATCGACGTCTGGCGGCGTCCGGCGGCCTTCGCACTGCGCGCCGCCACGCTCGTGTGCGCCACCACGCTGGTCAGCCCCTATCTCTACGACTACGATCTCGCGATGCTCTCGCTCGTCATCGCCTGGTATGTGCGCGACGGCATCGCGCGCGGCTGGCTGCGCGGGGAGCGCGAATGGCTCGTCGTGCTGTGGCTCACCCCCGCGTTCGGTCTGATCGGCGTGCCGCCCCTCGGGTTTCAGTTCATGCCGCTCATCACGCTCGCCACGCTCGCCATGCTGTGGCGCCGCCGTCGCCGACTCGCTCACGTGCCGGAAATGTCCGACGTACCCGCCGTGTCCCATGTCGCTGTCCCCCCGCACGCCGTCGACCCTGCCTTCGCCGATCGCCGCGCGTCGGCCACCGCGCCCGCACCCACGAGGTAATCGCCATGCCCCGCGCCACCGAGAGTCGTCAGTCGTCCGTCGCGCAGCGAACGCCGCTTGTGTCGCTCGTCGTGCCCTGTCACAACGAAGCCCCGGTGCTCGACACGTTCTACCGCGCCTTGGCCCCGGTGCTCGATGCCGTCGCGGACGTGCGTTTCGAAATCGTCTGCGTGAACGACGGCAGCACCGACGACACGCTTGGCACCCTGCTCGCCCTTCGCCGCGCCGACGCGCGCATCCGCGTGATCGACTTCACGCGCAACTTCGGCAAGGAAGCGGCGCTGAGCGCGGGCATCGAGGAAGCGCGTGGCGATGGCGTCATCCCCATCGACGCCGACCTTCAGGATCCGCCGGCACTCATTCCCGTAATGATCGAGCGCTGGCGCAATGGCGCGGAAGTCGTGCTCGCCAAGCGCACGAATCGCGCGAGCGACCGCGTCACCAAACGAGTTGCGGCGGGACTCTACTATCGCATTCACAATCGCCTCTCGGAAGTGAAGCTGCCCGAGAACGTTGGCGATTTCCGCCTGATCGATCGACGCGTCGTGTCCGCGCTCAAGCAGTTGCCCGAACGCCGCCGGTTCATGAAGGGGCTGTTCGCCTGGGTCGGCTTTCAGACGGAAATCGTGGAGTACGTGCGCGCGCCGCGCCGCGCGGGCGAGTCGAAGTTCTCTGGCTGGCGCCTGTGGAATTTCGCGCTTGAAGGCATTACCAGCTTCAGCACCGTGCCGCTGCGCTGCTGGACGTATCTCGGCGTCTCGCTCGCGCTCGTCTCGCTCGCTTACGGCGGCTTTATCGTGCTGCGCACGCTCATTCATGGCATCGACGTGCCCGGCTACGCCTCGCTGCTCGTCGGCACGCTGTTCCTCGGCGGCATTCAGCTTGTCGGTATCGGGGTGATCGGAGAGTACGTTGGCCGGATTTACTACGAAGCGAAAGGACGGCCGCTGTATCTGGTGCGACGCCGCTACCCGTCGAGCGCGAAGGTGAGCCAACTGCCGTCACGCGCGCCGTTGCACCCATCGAGCCCCCGCATGCCGACGGCGCGCAAGCCGTTCGGCGCACGACTCAAGGCCGGCCAGTCGTCTGCCTCGCGTGCACGACGTGTTGTCGCGCGTTGAGGCGGCACCGCCACGTCGATCAATGACTGCCAGGCACGAACTCTGGCTTGTCCCGCGGCGTATCGCGCGAACGGTCGACGGCGTTGGTCGGCACCAACAGCAGCAACACCACGACACCGATCGAGATCACCAGGATCGACAGGAACGTGAGGTGCAGCGAATGTTGCAGCACCGCGCGAATCGCCTGGTCCGCCAGCGTCGACACGCCCCGGTCTTCCAGCACGTGCCGCAACTGATCGGAGGTGACGGGCGCCAGCCCGCTCGATTGCGTCAACCCGAAGTTGAGCACGGCGCCGAAAAGCGTCGCGCCGAGCGTGCTGCCCAGATTCCGCGAGAAGATGTTCGACGCCGTGGCGCTGCCGCGCTGCGACGGATCGACTAGCTCCTGAATCAGCACGAGCGCGCTTACGCTGCCCGTGCCCATCGAAAATCCCATCAGGAACGAACCGAACCCGGCAAGCAGCGGCGAACTGTTCGGCCCGAGCAGCGCAAAGACAATCCCGCCCACCGGCATCAGCAGGCTGCCGCCCACGAGAATGCGGCGCAAGCCGTAGCGCGTGAAGGTTTTCGCGGCGAACGTCGAACCGATCGGCCAGCCGACCATGATCATCGTGAGCGCCATGCCCGCCACGACCGGCGTCTGACGCAATACCCCCTGCGCGTACATCGGCAGGAAGGTCGTCAACCCCATAAGCACCATGCCCGAGAGCAGCGTCGCCGCATTCGCCGCCGCAATCGGCCGGCGCTTCCACAGCGCGAACGAAATCATCGGGTCCGGAGCACGCCGCTCCTGCCAGACGAACAGCAGCGCCGCGACGGCGCACACCAGCCCCCCACCCCAGACGTGCGTGTCGGAGAAGGCGTTCGCATCGGTGAGCGCGATCATCAGTGCCGCCACGGCAATCGCAAAGAACACGGCCCCCAGCGCGTCGATGCTCGGCCGCTGGCGCGGCGCAGCCTCGTGCAGATAAGCGACGAAGCCCGCCGCGGCCAACAGGCCGATAGGGATGTTGATCCAGAAAATCCACGACCACGACAGGTCACGAATGATGATGCCGCCAAGCATCGGACCGAGCACGGCCGAGATGGCCCACACGCTCGCCAGGTAACCCTGCACCTTGCCGCGCTCGCTGGTCGGGTAGTAGTCGGCGATGATGGTCAGGCTGACCGGCTGGATGCACGCCGCCCCCACGCCCTGCAACAGGCGGAAGACGATCATCGCCGGCATCGACCAGGCGAGTCCGCCGCCAAGCGAGGCCACCAGAAACACGGCGATACCCACGAGCATGACCGGCTTGCGGCCGTAGAGATCGGCCAGTTTGCCGAACACCACGGTCATGGCCGTCTGCGCCAGCAAAAAGGCGGAGAAAACCCAGCTATATAGGGACAGCCCCCCAAGCTGGGCGACGATTTGCGGCATGGCCGTCGAAATAATCGTGGCCTCGATGGCAACCATGGAGGTCGCCGCCATGACGGATGCCACGATGAATGGCCGCATGGAAGGGCGTGTCGCAGACATGTGTTCTTTTGATGTGGGGGATCGGGCGAAGCGACTTGCGAGGCGTGACCGCCGCCCCCCTGTCGGGCGCGGCGGTCACGCCGGATGGCGGAAGGCGGGATCAAACGTGGCGGCAATGCCGCACGCGTCGTCAAGACGACTTGGGCCAGGCGATGGCGTCAAGGATAGCTGAACACGGGAAAATGCGTACGACACCCGCCAAGTGCGGCCTATCGTCGCACCAGACGCAGCAGAGCAAGCAGCACGATGGCGCCGATAGTCGCCGTGATGATGCGCCCGAGCGTGCCATATCCGACGGCAATGCCCAAGTGTCGCAGCAGCCAGCCGCCGACGAACGCGCCGATCACGCCGACGACCATGTCGCCAATAATGCCGTAGCCGCCGCCCACGACGAGGCCGGCGAGCCAACCGGCCACCAACCCCACAAGCAAGAGCACGAGAATGTTCATGAGCGGCTCCGGGGTGCCATGTCAGGCGGCGCGGCTGCGCTTGATGGCGCCGTAAATCACCAGCAGCACGATGGCCCCGATGACCGATGCGATCCAACCGGCCGACTGGCCTTCGGTGTAGAGATGGAGGAACTGTCCGACATATTTGGCGAGCAGCGCGCCGCCGATGCCGAGGATGATGGTGACGATGATGCCCATGCTGTCCCTTCCGGGATGCAGGGCGCGTGCAATGAGACCGACGACCAGACCGACAACGATAGTGCCGATGATGCCCATGACGTCTCTCCAAGGATGGGAACCCGAACGCAGTATAGCCCCGAAATCGGACGATTCGGCAAGCGTGTCGCGACATCCGCCCGCCACCGCCGGTCGCACGCGGAGGCAAGGCACGCCGGCAATAGGCCTCCCGGGGGGCCCGGGACCGAAAACCAACGATATGCCGGGTATAAGCGACACGTATTTGTCAAAATCGGGCGGCTGCGCGATCATGGCACATCGCTGTCCCAGCGCGCGGGGCGCGTGGCGCCTCCGAAACGGGCATCACGTCGACGCGCTATAATCAGCGGTTATTAGATCCCCCATATCATGCAACTGCTCGCTCTCGGCCTGAACCACCACACGGCGCCCGTCTCGCTGCGCGAACGGGTGGCGTTTCCGTTCGAGCGGATCGAGCCGGCACTGGCGGGGCTCAAGGGGCTGTGGACGGGCAGGTCGAGCGCCCCCGAGGCCGCCATCCTGTCGACGTGCAACCGCACGGAAATCTACTGCGTCACCGATGACGCCGCGGCCCGCGAGCGCGCGGTGCACTGGCTGTCCGAATTTCACAACATTCCGGCCAGCGATCTGGCGCCGCATCTGTACGCCCTGCCGCAATCCGACGCCGTGCGTCACGCGTTTCGCGTGGCGAGCGGGCTGGACTCGATGGTGCTGGGCGAGACGCAGATCCTCGGCCAGTTGAAGGACGCCGTGCGCACCGCCGCCGAGGCGGGCGCACTGGGCACCTATCTCAACCAGCTTTTCCAGCGCACGTTCGCGGTGGCGAAGGAAGTGCGTGGTCAGACCGAGATCGGCGCGCATTCGGTCTCGATGGCGGCCGCCGCGGTGCGACTCGCCCAGCGCATTTTCGAAAGCATCAGCACGCAGAAGGTGCTGTTCATTGGCGCGGGCGAGATGATCGACCTGTGCGCCACGCACTTCGCCGCGCAGAACCCGAAAGCCCTGTACATCGCCAACCGGACCGCCGAGCGCGGCGAGAAGCTCGCCGAGCGGCTGGGCGGCTCGGCCATCCGCCTGTCCGAGCTGCCTCAGCGCCTGCATGAATTCGACATCGTGGTGTCGTGCACGGCGAGCACGTTGCCGCTGATCGGTCTGGGCGCTGTCGAGCGCGCCATCAAGGCCCGCAAGCACAAGCCGATGTTCATGGTCGATCTGGCGGTGCCGCGCGACATCGAGCCGGAAGTCGGCCGTCTGACCGATATCTTCCTATACACCGTCGACGATCTCGGCGCGGTCGTGCGCGAAGGCAATGCGCTGCGTCAGGCAGCGGTCGCGCAGGCCGAGGCCATCATCGAGACGCGCGTTCAGCATTTCATGCAATGGCTCGACGCCCGCAGCGTCGTGCCGGTCATCCGCGACATCCACGGCACGGCCGAGGCCATGCGCCTCGCCGAACTCGAGCGTGCCCAGCGCATGCTCGCGCGCGGCGACGACCCCGCCGCCGTGCTCGAAGCGCTGTCCCAGTCCCTCACCAAGAAATTCCTGCACGGCCCGACGCACGCGCTGAACACGGCGCGCGGCGATTCGCGCGAGCAAATCCTTCACCTCATTCCCGAACTGTTCCGCACCTCGGGAAACGCCGACAAATAGATGAAAGCGAGCATGCAAGCCAAGCTCGACCAGTTGACGCAACGTCTGGTCGAGCTTGACGGCCTATTGAGCCAGGGCGACGTCACGCGCGATCTGGACAACTATCGCAAGCTCACGCGCGAACATGCCGAGTTGGCGCCCGTCGTCGAGCAGTATCGTCACTACCGCCAGGCCCAGAGCGATGTCGCCGCGGCCCAGGAGATGGCGCTCGACCCCGAGATGCGCGACTTTGCGGACGACGAAGCCGCCAGCGCCCGGGCACGCATGGACGACATGGAAGCCTCGCTGCAGCGCATGCTGCTGCCGCGCGACCCCAACGACGAACGCAACATCTTCCTCGAAATCCGCGCGGGCACCGGCGGCGACGAATCGGCGCTGTTCGCCGGCGATCTGCTGCGCATGTACACGCGCTATGCGGAGCGCCACCGCTGGCAGGTCGAGATCATGTCGGCCAGCGAATCCGATCTGGGCGGCTACAAGGAAGTCATCGTTCGGCTGATCGGTCAGGGGGCCTATTCCCGCCTCAAGTTCGAGTCGGGCGGCCATCGCGTGCAGCGGGTACCGGCCACCGAAACGCAGGGCCGCATTCACACGTCCGCCTGCACGGTGGCCGTGATGCCGGAAGCCGATGACGTCGCCGACGTCGACATCAACCCGGCCGACATCCGTATCGACACGTTCCGCGCGTCGGGTGCCGGCGGCCAGCACGTCAACAAGACGGACTCGGCGGTGCGCATCACGCACTTGCCCACGGGCATCGTCGTCGAATGCCAGGACGATCGCTCGCAGCACCGCAACAAGGACAAGGCGCTCAAGGTACTCGCGGCGCGCATCAAGGACGCCCAACTGCGCGCCCAGCAAGCCAAGGAAGCCGCCACGCGCAAGAGCCTGATCGGTTCGGGCGACCGCTCGGAACGCATTCGAACGTACAACTTCCCGCAGGGGCGGATGACGGATCACCGCATCAATCTCACGCTCTACAAGCTCGAATACATCATGGACGGCGATCTCGACGACATGATCAACGCGCTCGTCACCGAGCATCAGGCCGAGCAGTTGGCGTCGCTGGGCGAGGCCGCCTGATGTCGCTGGGTGCGCCCGACGCCGGGCACGACGTCGCCACGGTGGCCTCGCTGCTGCGCGAGCCGGGATTGCCGCCGATGGAGTCGCGCATCCTGCTCTCGCACGTGCTGGGCTGGTCCCGCACGCAGCTGATCACCCGCGACCGCGAGCCGCTGGCGCCCGAAACGCTCGCTGTCTACCGTGCGCTGCATGCGCGTCGCGTGGCGGGCGAACCCATCGCGTACCTGACCGGCACACGCGAATTCTTCGGCCTGACGCTGACGGTCAGCGCGTCCGTGCTGATTCCCCGCCCCGAAACCGAACTGCTCGTCGAACTGGCGCTGGCGCGTCTGGAAGGCCGGCCGGAGCCGCGCGTGCTCGATCTGGGCACCGGCAGCGGCGCAATTGCGCTGGCCATTGCGCATTGCCGCCCCGACGCCCACGTCACGGCGCTCGACCGCTCGGCCGACGCGCTCGACGTCGCCCGCGAAAACGCCCGGCAGCTTGGGCTAGCGGCCTCCGTCACCTTCCTCGCCAGCGATTGGTATGCCGCATTGCCGGGCAATGCCGCGCCATTCGACATCATCGTCTCGAATCCGCCGTATATCGTGTCGGACGACGCGCATCTCTCGCAAGGCGATCTGCGCTTCGAACCGGTCGATGCGCTGACCGATCACGCGGACGGTCTCGCCGCCCTGCGCACGATCGTGGCCGGTGCGCCGTCGCGCCTGCTGCCGAACAGCTGGCTGCTCTGCGAGCACGGCTACCATCAGGCCGCCGACGTACGCGCGCTTTGTCGAGCAGCAGGCTTGGCCGACGTCACCTCCGAACGCGATCTCGCGGGTATCGAGCGCACCACGGGGGGGTGGCGCGTCTGAGCGCGCACCGACGGACGCGGCGGAAAACCGCTAAAATGCCGGATACGCCGACTTTCCGGTATCTCCACGGGCTTTCCACCATGACCACCCAGCAACGTATCCAGCAAATCGTCACCGAACATCCTGTCGTGCTCTTCATGAAGGGCAACGCGCAATTCCCGATGTGCGGCTTCTCGGGCCGTGCCGTGCAGATCCTGAAGGCATGCGGCGTCGACAACCTGTTCACCGTGGACGTGCTGCAAGACGAGGAGATCCGTCAAGGCGTGAAGGAATTCGCCAACTGGCCGACCATCCCGCAGCTCTACATCAACGGCGAATTCGTCGGCGGCTCGGACATCATGATGGAGATGTACCAGAGCGGCGAACTCAAGCAGGTCCTCGCCGACCTGGCGTAATACGCCACTGATTGACGATGGTGTCGACGGGAGCCTCGCAGCCCACGCGTCTGGTCGTTGCCATCACCGGCGCGACCGGTGCCGTCTATGGCGTGCGCCTGCTGAAGCGACTGCGCGCGATGGGTGGCGTCGAAACCCACCTGATGGTGTCGAGTGCGGGCTGGCTGACATTGCGCCACGAACTGGGCCTGGAACGCGCCGACGTGCAGGCACTGGCCGATGCGTATCACAGCGTGCGCGAAGTCGGCGCCAACCTCGCCAGCGGCTCGTTCGCCACGGCGGGCATGGTCGTGGCCCCCTGCTCGATGAAAACGCTCGCGAGCGTTGCCCACGGGCTGTCGGACAACCTGATCGCACGCGCCGCCGACGTCACGCTCAAGGAGCGGCGCCGCCTCGTGCTGATGGTGCGCGAAACGCCCTTCAACCTCGCGCATCTGCGCAATATGACGGCGGTCACGGAAATGGGGGGCATCGTCTACCCGCCCCTTCCCGCGTTCTACAACCACCCCGCATCGCTCGACGCGATGGTCGACGACACGGTTGCACGCGTGATCGATCTGTTCGGGATCGCGCCCCCCGTCGCCACGAGCTGGAGCGGCCTGGGCAGGGAGACCGACGCTCAGGATCGGTGAGCGCCGCCATGGCCTATAGTGAAAGCGCCACGCGCTGCCTGCCGAATCGCATTCCCGTGGCGTGACATCTTTGCGACTGGAGTTTGTGATGGAGACCCACCTCTCGCCTGTTGTCGTCTATGCCGTCGTGACGCTCGTTTTCGTCCTGCTGATTCTCGTAGTGCCTGCCGGTGCCCGTTGGCGTCAGATGGTCTGGCCCGCGTCGGTGCCCCCGCTGTCGCCCCATCGTCCAGGCGACCTGCTCGGCACACCGCGCACGCCCTACTGGCGCTCACCGAACGACACGCAGGACTTGCGGCGCCCTTCGTACTTCGCAGCATCGTCGCGCCGCCCACGCCGCCCCGCGAGCTTCCTCGCCCCGCGTGATCACGAGCGACGATAGAAAAAGCCCCGCAAGGTCGAACCGGCGGGGCTTCATTTTTGTCATTCGTGAATCGCGTCATCGATCAATAGCGATAACAGCACCGATGGCCGTAGCCCCCGCCGTAATACGGTTGGGCCGGCACGACAACGCACCCGGCAAGCGTGACGGCGAGTAGCGCAGCAACGACTAACTTCATGATCTGACTCCTGGAAGGGGAAACGTGACTCTGCTCGCCTTCTTTATATCGCCGCGCTGGCAGGAATCCCATCACACGTCTGTAAGCCGTGTAAGCGAAGGTTGCCAAAACGGCGAACGCGTCGCACTTTGTTACGTAACAGATCAGACCGGACACCGTAACATCGCCCCACTGCGTCCCCCCACGCATCAATAGCGACGCGGGTTTCCAGTGTCGGCGCATCTGGCACGAGGCTTGCTTGAAGATTGAAGGTCGCTCTTTCAAATGCCCCGAAGAGAGCGACTTTGCGTCTACCCCTCCTCCCGTTTCAGACGCGGGAGGAGGGCTTTTTCCCGATCCTCCGCCCTGCATGCCTCCGGAAGCCCAACACCGGGTCGCGCGCCTTGCCTGCATCGCCCACTGTGCAAGCCTCCTCCGAATTCCACTTCATTTGAGCGTTTGAAATGTATCGACGACATAAGCGCGTCGACTTCTCACACGGTTGCTTTATCGTGAGCGTCTTATTTGGCGCGGCTTTCGACGGAATTCACCGTTCGCGGCAACAAACGCCATGCGGGTAGGCCCGATCTCAAGTTGCCGCCTTCCCTGTCGTAATCGCGTCTATAGAGGACTGCACGCCAACGCAGCGTTAGCGCAGCATCCCTTTCGTGACGGCCGCACGACACGCGCCGGGGCAAGCGTATCAAGGGAGAACGTCATGGAAATCGCCACGCCTGATTTACAGATGGAACAACAGGAACTACAGGCCGTCAGCGCGGCGCTCAATCGCGTGCAGGCCGTCATTGAGTTCGATTTGCAGGGTCAGATCCTGCACGCCAACGAGAATTTCCTGCAGACCGTCGGATACCAACTCGACGAAATACGGGGGCAGCATCACCGCATCTTCTGCGAGTCCGACTACGTGGCGTCCGGTGCGTACCGCGACTTCTGGGCCAAGCTGGGCCGCGGCGAGCTCGACGCCGGCGAATACAAGCGCATCGGCAAAGGCGGCCGCGAGGTGTGGATCCGCGCGTCGTACAACCCGGTGTTCGACGCCCATGGCACCGCGTACAAGGTCATCAAGTTCGCCACGGACATCACGGCGGATCGCGCACGCCAGGCCGAATTCGAAGGTAAGGTGCGCGCCATGGACCTCGCCCAGGCCGTCATCGAATTCAACCTCGACGGCACGGTCATCGCCGCCAACGACAACTTTCTGAACACGCTCGGCTACTCGCTCGACGAGATTCGCGGCAAACACCATCGCATGTTCTGCGAGGCGGACTACGCCGCGTCGCCGACCTATCGCGATTTCTGGGGGAAGCTCAATCGTGGCGAGTTCGACGCGGGCCGCTACAAGCGCATCGGGCGCGGCGGGCGGGAAGTCTGGATCCAGGCGACTTACAACCCGATCCTCGACGCGAGCGGCCGCCCCTACAAGGTTGTGAAGTTCGCCACCGATATCACCCAGCAGGTCGAACTGGAAGCGAGCGTGAAGCGCCGCGCCGAAGACGACCAGCGCAAGGTGGCGCTGCTGCTCGACACGGTCAATCGCGCGGCGGCGGGCGACCTCACGGGCGAGATCGCCGTGGCGGGCAACGACCCCATCGACCAGTTGGCCGACGGCATTCGCCACATGATGGACGACTTGCGCGGGGTGATCGGCAAGGTGGTCAAATCGGCGGGCGAGTTCTCGGGCGCCTCGCGCGATATCGCCGACCGTGCCAATACCGTCGCCACCGGCGCACAAGCGCTCGGTGCTACGGTAGAGGAAATGAACGCGTCGATCGAGGAGCTGACGGCATCGATCAACTCGATTGCGGACAACACCAAGGGTGCCGACCAGCTCGCCAAGGCAACGCAACAGGAAGCCGAAACCGGCGCCCGTGCGATCGCGCGGTCGGTCGAAGCCATGGAGCTGATCAACAAGTCGTCGGAAGACATCAGCGAGATCGTGAAAGTGATCGGCGAGATCGCCGGGCAAACCAATCTGCTCGCGTTCAATGCGGCCATCGAGGCGGCTCGCGCCGGCGAACACGGCCTCGGCTTCTCGGTCGTGGCCGACGAAGTGCGCAAGCTCGCCGAGCGCTCGTCGCAGGCGACCAAGGAAATCTCCAAGCTGATCAACGAGTCGACCAAGCGCGTGGCGCAGGGTAGCGACGTGTCGCGACAGGCAGGTGAGGCGTTCGAGAAGATCGTCGGCGGCGTATCGCGTACCACGCAGGCGATCTCCGAAATCTCTTGCGCGGCGGAAGAGCAACTCGTTGCCGCTCGCGAAGTGAGCCTTGCCATTCAGCACGTGGCGGAAGAGACGGAAAAATCCGCGGGCGCCTGCGAGACCATCGCGCAGGCGACCACCGGACTCAACCACGGTGCGCAAGACCTCGACCAGACCGTGTCGCGATTCAAGGTGTAAGCCCCATCCGGCGAACACCACGGGCATCGGCCCGGGCGGTTCGCCGGGATCTCCCGGTTGCGGTCGTTCGTACCGCGCCGGATCACACGTCCGCCACGAGGGGCCGATATGGAAATCGAAGCCGACGCCGATCCCGGTACCCAGCAGGCGCTTCTGCGCGCTGTCCACCGGCACACCGGCATCTCGATGAACGAGAAGAAGTGGACGATGTTGCAGGGCCGCCTTCGCCCGCGTCTGCGCACGCTCTCGCTGTGCAGCTACCGCGACTATCTGGCGCTGCTCGAGAACACGCCCGACGAAGTGCGCAACTTCGTGAACCTGGTCACGACGAACGAGACCACGTTTTTTCGCACGCCGCGCGTCTGGGATTATTTCGCGCAACACTACCTGCCGCGCTGGCATGCCGCGAATCCCGGCCGGATGTTCCGGATGTGGTCCGCAGCTGCGTCTTCCGGCGAGGAGTCCTACTCTGCCGCGATGCTCTGCGAGGAATTCCGCGCGCGGCACAGCGGCTTTCAGTACCAGATTCACGCCACCGATATTTCGAGCCAGGTGCTGGCGGTGGCCATGGCCGGCAACTTCAGCGGGCGCAGCATCGACGGGCTCAAGCAGCAGCGTCCGGCCATGCTCGCAAAGTACTTCCGCCCGGGCGCCGGCGGCTTCACCGTCGCCCCCGAACTGCGAGCGCACATCACGTTCGCCGAGCACAACCTGTACCAGCGCATGCCACGTCGCGACGCGTTCGATCTCGTCATGCTGCGCAATGTACTGATCTATTTCGAATCCGCCGATCAGGAACGCGTTCTCGAGAACGTACGCCACACGCTGACCCCCGATGGCGTGTTGATTGTCGGGGAATCGGAGTCGCTGACGCGGCTCTCGACCGGCTACCAGTTTGAGCAACCGCTCATTTACCGGAACCAGGGGGCATCGAATGGGGCCGTCGCATGACATCCAGGTGTTGATGGGCGAGGTGCGCATCGGGCGCGGCGAAGACGTGCTGCGCGCTACCCTCGGCTCGTGCGTGGGTATCGGTCTGATGTGGCGCGCGCGCGGACTCTACGGCCTCGCGCACTGCCTGTTGCCCGAGGCGCCGAACCCTACCTTCGCTATCGGGGCGAAGTACGTCACGCAAGCCGTGCCGTCGCTCCTCGCGCTGATGCGGGCGGACCGCGCACGCCGCAGCGAAATCGAGGCGGTGATCGCGGGCGGCGGCAACATGATGCCGCACCAGCCGCCCGCCCGGCACGGGCTGATCGGCGTGGCGAACGCCGCGATGGCACAGTCCCTGATGGCCGAGACCGGCATTCCGATCGTGCACGTCGAGGTCGGCGGCGAAATCGGTCGGCAACTGACGATCCACTGCGCGCACCACACTTTTCATGTGCGCACGATCGGTACCCATGGGGCGGCGGCGGCACCGACCTCGCCCGCTCTCTGACGCCCGGGACCCCCATCATGAATGCACCGACACCAGAATTTCCGCTCCCGCAGCGCGACGCCGTCGCCGACACCACGGTGCTGCCGCGCGCTTCAACGCCGGACGACGTCGAAGTCTTCGGCTCGTTTCATCTGGGCGACGTGGAATTCGCGCTGCCCATCGCGGCATTGCAAGAGGTGGTGAACTACCCGGCGCGCGTCACGCCCGTGCCGCTTTCGCCGCCCTTTCTGCTTGGCCTGTTCAACCTGCGCGGCACGCTCATTCCCATCGTCGATCTCAAGCCGCTGCTGGCAATGGTCGCCGACGCGCCGGACAGGCCAGCACCCGCGAGCGAGAAGATCGCGATTGTCGACGTCGAGGGCGTACGGGTGGGATTGCTGTTCGACACCACGAGCGAGATTCTGCGCGTGCGCGCATCGCAGCGCACCGGGTTCGAATACGCCCCGTCGCACACGGCGCCGCAGGTCGTCTGCGGCGCCATCAAGCTCGACGACGGCGACCGCATCCTGCAGATTCTCGCGCCGCGTGCCCTCGTGCGCATAGAGAACATGCCGCAATTGCTCGCGCGTCAGGCGCTGAGCGCGCCACAGCGCCGCCAGCAGCGTCAGCGCCTGCAATGCGTGTCGTTCACGGTCGAGCAATCGCGTCTGGCGCTGCCGATGAGTGCGATTCGCGAAATCATCCGTATTCCCGACTTGCAGAATTCGGCGCTCGCCAGCGTGTTTTGCGTCGGCATGCTCAATCTGCGCGGCACTGTCGTGCCGGTCATCGACTTCGCTCACTTCCTCGGCCTGCACCCTTGCCGCCCCGAGCCCGAAATCGCGGGCACGGCGTCGGACCCGCGACGGATTCTGATCGTCAAGCAGGAAGACGTGCATTTCGGTCTGCTGGTGGACGCCGTTGACAGCATCGTGACGTACTTCGCCGACGAGTTGCTCGCCATGCCGTCCTTCAGCGCCTCGCACGCGCAGCTCTTCTCGGGCTGCATCGCGCGCGAGCAAGCCGACGACATCGTGCTGCTCAACGCCGACGAACTCTTCACGCATTCGCAGGTGCTCGAGCTCACGCGCGGCCATCGCGAGCTATACCGGGAGACGGACAGCGCACAGCGCGCGACGCCAGGCGATTCGGCATGGCGCGGCACCGGGGCCAGGTCGTCACGCGGCACACGCCACGCGTATGTGTCGTTCCGTCTGCAACACATGCTGGCCGTGCGTCTCGATCAGTTGCGCGAGATCATTCACGACTCGGCGGACATCATGCCCGCGCCGGGCGCACCGCCCTTTGTACGCGGCATGCTCAATTTGCGACGCGAACTGGTCGCCATCGTCGATCTGCGCACGCTGTATGGCATGCCGCCCCCGGACGATGCGCAGGCGCGCAAGATTCTCGTCATCGAACATGGAAAGGACAAGCTCGGGCTGCTCGTCGACGCCATCGAGAACATCGTCACGCTCGACGAGGCGGACAAGCTGCCGGTGCCCGCCATGCTGCTCGGACGCGCCACGCACGAAATGCGCAACGACATGCGCGAAGCCGTCGAGCTGCCCGCCGCAGACGGCACCGCGCGCACGGCCATGCTGCTCGATCTGCAACCGCTCAAGCAGCGGATGGCGACGGCGCTTGCGCAGTCGGCGGTGTGAGCGGATCGGTTCAACGAAGTGCCGGCGATTCGCACGAGCCGGTCGCGGGGCCCTGTGGCGTGTCGGGGGGCACGCCACAGGGGTAGTTCGAACGGGATGAGGCCCGTTAACGACGGGTCAGACGACTTCGTGACGATGGATGTCGTGCGTGACGAAGCCCGAGGTGTCGTCGGGCATGGACAGCCAGTCGGCATGCGTGAGCGTGCGGCGCACGTCGTCGAGTCCGCTTGCCCAGTGATCGAGCATGGTCGCGAGCCCGAACTGATAGTCCTTGTAGTGCCCCTCGTTTTCCTTGTTGCGATAGATGAGCTGGATGACGTTATAGCGCTTGCTGCAAGCGATCTCCTGCGCCGCGTGGCACCACGGGTCGTGCGCGCGAACGTCGGCCGGCACACGCTCGAGCACTTCGCGCAACACGCGACGATAGTGCTGGGCGCGCTGCAGGTTGTCGGTCACCAAGCGCGTACGGCTCGAAAACTGGATGTCCTTCTGGCGGCCCGCGACATCGTTCAGATTGTCAGGCAGTGGCCCGCGCGCACTCCACAGATCCACCTGGAACGCGAGCGTGTCGCGGCGCGGCGACGTGCCGAGCACTTCCGAGAGCGGCGTATTCGACACAAGGCCGCCGTCCCAGAAATACTGTCCGTCGATCTCCACGGCGGGAAACCCCGGCGGCAAGGCCCCCGATGCCATGAAATGCTCCGCGCGCAGCTTTTCACGCGTGTTGTCGAAGTAGACGAAATTGCCCGTTTGCACATTGACGGCGCCCACGGACACGCGCGTCTCGCATGCATTGATTCGGTCGAAGTCGACGAAACGCTCCAGCGTGCCGCGCAGCGCCGAGGTGTCGTAGTAGCTTGCGTGCGCCGGGTCGCCCATCGCCGCGGGCAACGGCTGCGGCCAGCGTGGCGTGAAGAAGCCCTTCTGGCCTTCGGCGACGGCGCGCCATGCCTGCCATGCGCTGTAGGCGATGCGTCCCGTCTCGGGGCCATTGAGGATGGCCGCCTCCAGCGGTGCCGGCAACGGCGGGAAAACAGCGGGCTCGCAGATCGTGCGCCAGAACGCTTCGAGCTGTGCCACACGACGCTCGGGGGGATTGCCCGCGATGATCGCGGTATTGAGCGCCCCGATGGAAATGCCGGCAATCCAGTTCGGCGCGATGCCGGCCTCGAACAGACCGGCGTATACGCCTGCCTGATAGGCCCCGAGCGCACCACCGCCCTGCAAGACGAGCGCGACCGTCTCGTAAGGCGGGAGGTCGATGGCACGTTTGGGGACTTTCGGCGGGTTGGCCGTCATGACCGTTCTCCTGAAGCTTTCTGAGGCTGAATCGAGGCGCGACCGAACGGGACGGCGCCGGCGCGTGACGCGGCCGGCGCCCCCCGCACCGTCCGCGCGTTACTGCATGAACCAGCCGTGGCTCACCACGAACGACTGGCCGGTGAATGCGGCCGTCGGGAATGTGGCGAGGAAGAGCGCGGTTTGCGCAACGTCGTCGACCGTGGTGAATACGCCATCGACCGTACCGCCGAGCATGACCTTCTTGATGACCTCGTCTTCCGAAATCCCCAATTCCTTGGCCTGCTCCGGAATCTGCTTGTCGACGAGCGGCGTGCGCACGAAGCCAGGGCAGATGACGTGCGAGCGCACGTTGTGCTTCGCGCCTTCCTTCGCGAGCACGCGCGCGAGCCCCAACAACGCGTGCTTGGCCGCCACGTAGGCCGACTTCAGCGGCGACGCCTCGTGCGAATGCACCGAGCCCATGTAAATGACGATGCCGCCGCGGTCGTCCTTGTACATATGCTTGAGCGCCGCCTTGGTCGTGAGAAAGGCACCGTCCACGTGAATCGCCTGCATCTTCTTCCAATCGGCGAACGAATAGTTCTCGATGGGATTGACGATCTGAATGCCCGCGTTCGAGATCAGGATGTCGACCGACCCGAAGGTCGCCGCCACCTTGTCGATGCCGCTGTTCACCGCCTCTTCGCTGGTCACGTCCATCGCCACGCCAATGGCGCGGCCACCGGCGGCCTCGATTTCTTGCGCCACGGCGTCCGCGCCCTGCTGGTTCAGATCGGCAATGGCCACGGCCGCACCGGCACGCGCGAGCGTGAGCGCAATTTCGCGGCCGATGCCGCTGGCGGCACCGGTCACCACGGCGACTTTCCCATTCAACTGATTCACTGACTGGCTCATTTGCACACTCCTGATTCGTCAAAATGGCGGGTCATGCGGCGCACCGGGCGCCGGCATGGCACGTCGAACACGGGTAATGACAGCCGGCCTACTGCCACGCACTTGTCATGCGCTCGGCCGAACCGTCGTTCAAACAGAAAAGGCGCCTTGCGGCGCCCTCTCGTGCCTTACCGCGCGATCGGCTTGTAGCGGATTCGCGTCGGTTTTGCGCCCTCCTCGCCAAGGCGCTTCTTCTTGTCCGCCTCGTATTCCTGATAGTTGCCCGGGAAGAACTCGACGTGCGAGTCGCCTTCGAAGGCCAAAATATGCGTGGCGATACGATCGAGGAACCAGCGGTCGTGCGAGATGACCATCACGCACCCGGCGAACTCGAGCAGGGCGTCCTCGAGTGCGCGCAGGGTTTCGACGTCCAGATCGTTCGACGGTTCATCGAGCAGCAATACGTTGCCGCCGGAAATCAGCGTCTTGGCCATGTGCAGGCGCCCGCGCTCACCGCCCGAGAGCGACCCGACCTGCTTCTGCTGGTCAGAGCCCTTGAAGTTGAAGCGCCCGATGTAGGCGCGCGACGGCGTTTGATACTTGCCCACCGTCAGCATGTCGGCACCGCCCGCGATCTCTTCGAACACGGTCTTGCTGCCATCGAGCGCGTCGCGGCTCTGGTCGACATAGGCCATCTTGACCGTCGGCCCGATCTTGATCTCGCCGCTGTCCGGCTGCTCGCGGCCCGTCAGCATCTTGAAGAAGGTCGATTTACCGGCGCCGTTCGGGCCGATGATGCCGACGATAGCGCCCGGCGGCACGTTAAAGCTCAGGTCGTCGATCAGCAGACGGTCGCCGAACGCCTTCGACACGTGCTTGAACTCGACGACTTCGTTGCCCAGACGCTCACCCACCGGGATGAAGATTTCCTGGGTTTCGTTGCGCTTCTGGTATTCCTGGCTATTCAGTTCGTCGAACCGGGCGAGACGCGCCTTCGACTTCGCCTGACGGCCCTTCGGGTTTTGACGTACCCACTCCAGTTCCTTGTGCAGCGCCTTCTGACGCGCCGACTCGGTTGCCTCTTCCTGCTTCAGGCGCTGCTCCTTCTGGTCGAGCCAGGAGCTGTAGTTGCCCTTCCAGGGAATGCCTTGCCCGCGGTCGAGTTCGAGAATCCACTCGGCGGCATTGTCGAGGAAGTAGCGATCGTGGGTGACGGCCACCACAGTGCCCGGGAAGCGCGTGAGGAATTGTTCGAGCCAATCGACCGATTCGGCGTCCAGGTGGTTGGTCGGTTCGTCGAGCAGCAGCATGTCGGGCTTCGAGAGCAGCAGACGTGCCAATGCCACGCGGCGCTTCTCGCCGCCGGAGAGCACGCCGATCCTGGCGTCCCACGGCGGCAGACGCAGCGCGTCGGCGGCCACTTCCAGCGTTTGTTCGATGTTGTTGCCGTCGCTCGCGGCGAGAATCGCTTCGTACTTGGCCTGCTCGGCGGCGAGCGCGTCGAAGTCGGCGTCCGGTTCGGCGTAGGCGGCGTAGATTTCGTCGAGCTTCGTGCGGGCCTCGAAGACTTCGCCCATGCCGCCTTCAACGGCTTCACGCACGGTCTGCTCCGGATCGAGTTGCGGCTCCTGCGGCAGATAACCGATGTTCAGGTTCGGCATCGGGACCGCTTCGCCCTCGATCTCCTTGTCGACGCCGGCCATGATCCTGAGCAGGGTCGATTTGCCCGAACCGTTCAGGCCCAGCACGCCGATCTTGGCGCCCGGGAAGAACGACAGGGAGATGTCCTTGAGAATGTGACGCTTGGGCGGCACGATCTTGCCCACGCGGTTCATGCTGAATACGTACTGTGCCATTCGGCTTTCCTGATCCTGAATCGGTTATGTCGGCTCGGGGGCGAGCGTCAGATAGCGCCAAGTTTAACAAAGCGTGGCGTCGGGCGCGTCGATGACGAGGTCAGCACGGGCATAGGCGCAGCACGGCAGCAGCCATCCGTCGGTTTTCTCCTCGCGCGACAGCCCGGGCCACGCGATGCGGTAAGCCACCGGGGCGGGCTCGCCGCCGGTCTGGGCCCGGCAGAGACAGGCGCGGCAGGTGCCGTTGCGGCACAGGCTCGGCAGCTTGATGCCGGCGGATTGCGCCGCGAGCAGAATCGGCGTATCGGCCGGGGCGTCGAAGTGCCAGCCCGACGGCACGAGCGTGACGCGGCAGGAGACCGGCTCGGGCTTTGCGTCGGATGGCGCGGGGTCGGGCGTGAAACGGTCCAAGGGTGACGAGCTCGGGAGGGACAGGAACGAGGATGGTGCACGGCGCATCCAGCGCCAACGCGCTACCATACTCCGTTCGCACAGCTTTTTGTCGCGTTTGCCCAGTCCGCCGTCGGCCCGCCGGCTGCCAGTGGGTCGCCTCTGGACCTTCTCCGAACTTCGCACCCCATGACCGCTGCTCTGAACGAAGCTTCTGCACAAGGTAACGTCGACGCCCCCCACGCGCGTCTCATCGAGACGGCCGGACTGGAAACGGCTCTGCAGGCGTTCGCCGATGCGCGACACTGGCAGCAGTACCACACGCCCAAGAACCTCGCGATGGCGTTGTCCGTCGAAGTGGCGGAACTGGTCGAAATCTTCCAGTGGCAGACCGACGCCGAAGCCCAGACCGTCATGCAGACGACCGAAGCCCGACACGTCGAGCAGGAACTGGCCGATATCGCCATGTATCTCGTGCGATTGTCATCGGTCCTTGGTGTCGACCTGAACCGCGCCGTGGCAGACAAGCTCGTCATGAACGCGCAGAAATACCCGGCACCGCCTGCGTAATTCGTCTGCCGCCCTTGCGATTGCGACGCGCGCCCCGATAGTGAGCTCGTCCGCCCCCGAATTTCGAACAGTCAACGCCATGTCGCAAACCCCACACGCTTCAACCGCATCCCGCCCCTCGCCAGACGCCGCCCACGCGCACGGTAAATCGCCACGGCGCACCCTGCCCGCGCGTCCGCGCTGGTTGATGCTCGCGCTCATCGCGCTGTTGCATGCTTACATTGGCTGGCGTTTGCTTACGCCGTTACCGGTCGCCGTCGGCTGGAAGGTGGTGGGCGGACTGTGGCTCGCCGCCTCGGTCGCGCTCATTCCGCTCGGTCTGATGAGCCGCGCGATCCAACGGGAGCCGCTCGCGACGCTGCTGACCTGGACCGGCATGACGGCCATCGGCATCTTCTCGACACTGTTCGTGCTCACGGTGCTGCGCGACGTCGTGCTCGGCGTGGCGATGCTCATCTCGGCACTCGACGCGCAACTCGTCGTCCGCTCGGCGGTGATCGTGCTGATGCTCACCGCCATCGCCACGTTGCTGGGCTTCTACAATGCACGACGCCTCGCGCGCGTGGTCGACGTGGACGTACCCATCGCCAACCTGCCGCCCGAACTCCACGGATTCACGATCGTGCAGTTGAGCGACATTCATGTGAGTTCCACGATTCGCCGCAGCTATATCGAGGCCATCGTCGAGGCGGCCAACGACCTCTCGCCCGATCTCATCGCCATTACCGGCGACCTGGTCGACGGTGGGGTGCCCGCCTTGCGCGAGCATATCGCACCGCTCGCGCAGCTTGCCTCGCGCCACGGCACCTACGTGTGTACCGGCAACCACGAGTACTACTCGGGTGCGCCGGCCTGGGTCGAAGAATTGCGGCGCATCGGCCTGACGGTGCTCGAAAACGAACACGTGGTGCTCGCTCACGAAGGCGCGTCGCTGACTGTGGCGGGCGTGACCGACTTCACCGCGCACCATTTCGACCCGGAAAAGTCGAGCGACCCGCTCGCGGCCGTGGCCGGAGCCCCCGAAGGCGTGCCGCGTGTGTTGCTCGCGCATCAGCCACGCAGCGCGCCGGCGGCGCAGGAAGCCGGCTTCGACCTGCAACTCTCGGGACACACGCACGGCGGGCAGTTCTGGCCGTGGATGTACTTCGTGCCGCTGCAACAGCCTTACGTGCATGGCCTGCACCGGCTCGGCCGGCTGGCCATCTACGTCAGTCGGGGGACGGGCTACTGGGGGCCACCCAAGCGCTTCGGCGCCCCGTCGGAGATCACGCGTCTGCGGCTGGTCACGGGCAAGGACTGAGCGCGCGCACGGACAACCGGGCGGGCAAGCGTCAAACGATGGCGCTACAATCGCCGCTTCCCTGAAGGCTCGTCTTTCGAATCCTTGTCGTTGCTTTTTCCGCTGCTCGCCGCCATGAAGTCACTCTCACCCAGTTCCACGCTAGAAACCGTTGCCGTGCGTTTGCGCGGCAAGATTCAAGGCGTGGGGTACCGGCAGGCGGCCGTGCGCGAAGGGCACCTGATTGGCGTGCGCGGTTGGGTGCAGGCACTGCCCGAGGGCGACATTCTCGCGCTGGTGCAAGGCACGCCCGATCAAGTCGACAAAATGCTCGAATGGATGCGGCACGGCCCGCCTGGCGCGCGCGTGACGGCTTTCGAAAGCGAAGTGGAATACACGGGCCGCCGATTCGACCGCTTCGAGCAACTCTGACAGCACGACACCCGCGCACCGCCGGCCTCGCCTATGCCTCGCCTATGCCTCGCTGACGTCGGGCGGGTGCGAATGGCAGACGCTCGGGCGGCCGCTCAGGCAGCACGTTCTGCGAGCAATACGGGGACTATCCGGGCAACAACTCGGGAGGGGAAATCCGAGGGGGAATGTGAAGGGAAACGCGAGGGGAAATTCGGCAGAAAATGCGAAGTGATGGGCAGCGACCGACCGTCGGGTCGCCGCGCATCGCTTCCGTGCGCGTCGAGGCGATGCCTTGCGACGCGCAAAAGCCAGACGTTTTCGCTGACTTAATTCTTGTGACGATAGTTGATGCGGCCCTTGCTCAGGTCATAGGGCGACATTTCCAGCGTCACGCGGTCACCCGCGAGAATGCGGATGCGGTTCTTCTGCATACGGCCGCTCGCATATGCCATCACTACCACGCCGTTTTCGAGCGTGACGCGAAAGCGATTGTCCGGCAATACATCCGAAACGTGTCCGCTGAATTCGATCAGTTCTTCCTTGGCCAATATCGTGTCCTCTTGAGGGTACCGCTCGCGAGAGCGCAGCACCGATGTTACTGAAGGTTCGTTCGCCAATACCGTCGCCGCACCCTGGCGGTGACCGGGTGCACATCGAACGCCAAAAGGAGCCTACCCGGTGGACTGGCCATGACAGCATGGCGGTGCACCGAAACGCGGCGATGGTTCGAAGGAGCAAGGCACATTGCGGCAGTGCCACAATGACGAGCAGTGTGTGTCGGGAGGGCGAAGACCGTGGGGTCTGCGCCATCGGCACAGCGAGTGATCCGGCTCGCAAGACATGGTTGTCAGCGACGCCGATAAAGCTTTTCGCGATCGTCAGGCGATGATCGACGAATTTTCGCCGATCCCGCTAGGATACGCCTTTCTACGTTGCTCGTGGGAAAAAAATGGCATTCGGGCAACAATCTGGAGGGCCCCGGCCACCGCTGAGTTCCGCAATGCACAAAAAGTGGCCGGTCGTGGCGCCCGCGCGGGTCTGCCGCGCGCGGATTCACTCGGGGACAACGCGAACATGACGCGCGGTCCGCCCTCAACTATGCTGTAAGTACCCGCAGCCCGCAGGAGGATGACCATGAAAACAGTCGCTCAGATCCTGAAGTCCAAATCGGTCGACACGGTGTACAAGGTGCGCCCGTCCGATTCGGTACTCGATGCCTTGACCCTGATGGCCGAAGCACGCATCGGGGCGGTGCTGGTCAGCGAAGACGATCACACGATCGTCGGCATCTTCACCGAGCGCGATTACGCGCGAAAAGTCGCCCTCATGGGGCGCACCTCAGTCAATACCCCGGTGCGCGACGTCATGACCTCAGCCGTGCGTTACGTCGGCCCCGAGCAGACCAACGACGAATGCATGTCGCTGATGACAGAACATCGCATTCGTCACCTGCCTGTCATGAAAGACGGCGAACTGATGGGCCTGCTTTCCATCGGCGACCTGGTCAAGGCGATCATCACTGAACAGCAGTTCACCATCGACCAGTTGGAGAATTACATCATGGGAGGTGGCGCCGCGCTGGCGGGCCGCACACCGTCGCGGCCGAGCTGACCTGACGATCACGGCAGCGCAATCAGGGATACAGCGCCTCATTCGAGGCGCTTTTTTCGGGTCGCGCCTCAAAATGTCGGCACCCGCCCGCCTGACGCCCCCGCCCGCTCACGGGCAGGCCCGTGGCATCGTCGCCTCGGCGGTCAGGAGCGGCCGCCCCCCCTGTTGGATAACGACCTCAAACAGCGCTCAAATCGTAAATCGTTAGTAAGTTCCCACTTTTCGTGACGCATGTGCAGAACATGCCCGCATGCCTCGTCTGGCGAGACGATAATCGATGGGCGCCCCGAAAGGGCGACAATGCGCCTGAAACCGTCGTCGCGGTACGCGCCACGCCATTACAAACGCTTACCTTTTCTTACAGCACAAAGGTCTGCGGAACCCTACATTCCGCGTCGTGGTCGCAATAGACTCACCACAGGGTGCGCAGTGTCACCGCGAACGTCGGTGATGGCGCATTTACCTCACGCTCACGAGGACGAACCAAAATGAACATCAAGACACTTACGGGAATCAGCGCGGCACTGGCCGCCCTCATGCTGGCCGGTTGCGTTGCACCGGGCCCGCAGTATGGGTATCAGCAACAGGGATACCAGCAGGGCTATCAGCAACCGGGGTATCAACAGGGCTATCAGCAGCAGCCGGGCTACCAACAGGGGTATCAGCAGCCGCAACAGCAGCAGATTCCGGGAGCACTGTATGGCCGCGTCGAATCGATCGAGCAAGTGAACGGCGCCAATAACAGCCCGAACATCCTCGGGACGGTGCTCGGCGGCGCGGCGGGCGGCCTGCTCGGCAATACGATGGGCGGCGGGCGTGGGCGCACTGCGACCACCATCGGGGGTGCCGTGATCGGCGCCATCGCCGGGAATCGCATCGAGAACGGCATGGGTCAGCCGAACGTGCTGTACCGCATTACCGTGCGCCTGGACGACGGTCGCGTCGCGACGGTCACGCAAGCGCCGCCGCTGCGCGTTCAGCAGGGCCAGCGGGCCGCCGTCGCGAACGATATGGTGTATCCGTACTGATCGCTCGCGCGTTATAGCAACGGCAATCGCCAAAAACAACGCCCGCCGGTGTCATGCCGGCGGGCGTTGTCGTTTGACCCGCGCGCAATGCTCAATCGTCAGCGGGTGAGGCCGCCTCGATCTCGCGCCGAACGAGAAACAGCCGTGTATCGAACTCGAGTTGACGGTACCGAGGCTCCATAAACTCGCACAGGCGATAGAAGGCCTTGTTGTGGTCGCTTTCCTTGAGGTGCGCGAGTTCGTGCACGACGATCATGCGCAGAAACTCGGGCGGGGCTTCGCGGAACAATGAGGCGACCCGAATCTCCTTCTTGGCCTTGAGCTTTCCACCCTGCACCCGCGAAATCGCCGTGTGCAGCCCCAGCGCATGATGCACGACGTCGATCCTGGCGTCGTAAGCGACTTTGTGGATGGGCGGTGCGCTGCGCAAGTAGTCCTGTTTGATTTGCGCCGTGAAGTCGTACAGCGCGCGGTCCGTCTGCACGGTGTGGCGCTCGGGATAGCGCCGGTCAAGATGCGCGGCCAGCTGGCCCGCGTCGATCAGTTCGCGCACTTGTGCCAGCACGCCCGCCGGATAGGCCGCAATGAAGCGCATGGGGTCCTTCGGCGCGGGACGCCACGGCGTGAGCACGGATGTCATGGGTGGCACACCCCGCCGGCTCGGGCCGCACTGGCGGCACGCACAATGCGGGGCGCAGCGCTCAATGGTGATGGTGATGCGACCATAGCGGGTCCATCGAGTCGACGAACGACGCCACTGCGCTCTTGTCGCCCGTGGCATGACGCATCAACTGACCGCACTTGCACCAGCCCTGATACGGCGTGATGTGCGAACACGCGGTCGTCTTCTGCAGATACAACGTGACCGGCTTGGCGCACTGGGTGCACTTGAACTTGAGAGTGAGGGCAGGTTTGCTCATGAGGAATTCACCACGGCGCGCGTCGACATGGCGTGCGCAAAGCCGGTATTGTACCGGCAACGCCCGCTGATCCCCTGACACCGGGCAACGGCCGCGGCCTGCCGCACACGGCGGCGCACGTCGCCATCTTGCCGCCCTTCGCGAAAGACCGTCCGTAAACGCAAGAAGCCGGATGTCGTGAAAGACAGCCGGCTTCATGATGCGATTTGCCGAATCTGACGCCGGCGGGCGTCGATGTGTCGATGTCACACCGCTGCCGTGAGATGGCGTCCCCTAGGGGATTCGAACCCCTGTACTCACCGTGAAAGGGTGATGTCCTAGGCCTCTAGACGAAGGGGACGTAAACCGTCATTCGTTTGGTGGAGGTAAGCGGGATCGAACCGCTGACCTCTTGCATGCCATGCAAGCGCTCTCCCAGCTGAGCTATACCCCCCGCGCGAAGAGGCGTGACTATAGCGCATTTGATCGCGACCGGCAACTGCTCGACCCCAGCACGGCAGGCGCCCTGGCAGGATGTTGAAGATCGCGCGACGCGGGTAGAATCGGCCGCACGGCGCCCGACTCGGGCGACGCGTGGCGGATGCGGTCGCAGCCGCCGTAGACTCCTGACGGAAGACATTCTCATGAAGAAAGCCGCCGCCCTGGCACTAATGGTCGCCACGAGTTGGGCGCATGCCGAGAAGATCGGCGACGTCGATACCGCGTTCAAGCTCGTGGGGCCGGATCACAAGATTGTCGTCGATGCCTACGACGATCCGAAGGTACATGGCGTGACCTGTTACGTGTCGCGCGCAAAAACCGGTGGACTCAAAGGCCTGGTCGGGCTTGCGGAAGACAAGGCGGAAGCCTCGATTGCCTGTCGTTCGGTCGGGCCGGTGTCGTTCGAAGGGACACTGCCCAAGAAGGAAGAAGTCTTCTCGGAAGGCCTGTCTCCGCTCTTCAAGAAGCTGCGCATCGTGCGCATGGTCGACAAGGCGCGCAACACACTCGTCTATCTCACCTACTCCGACAAGCTCATCGACGGCTCCCCGCAGAACAGCGTGACCGCCGTTCCCGTGGATCGCGCAACGCCGATCCCGATGAAGTGAATGCCCCGCTCGGCGGCTGCGCGACCGGTGTTATCCGCGCAGCAGGCCGAATCGCTTCAACTTTCGATAAAGCGTATTCCGACTCACGCCGAGCTTGCGCGCTGCGGCACTGACCTGCCCCTGACAGGCATCAAGTGTTGTGCGCAACGCCTGGCGTTCCGCCGCTTCCAGGGGCGCCTCCGCCGGCGGGTCGACCGGGGGAAGCCCCGATGCGTCGCGCAATGCGTCCGGCAGGTCGTCCAGCGTGATGACGCCGCGCTCGCTCAGCGCGACCAGCGTTCGAATCACGCTGCGCATCTGACGCACATTGCCGGGCCACGGATACGCGCACAGCCGATCCCGCGCGGCGTCCGTCAGGCCGATGGGACCTTGAGGGCAGGCCTGCGCCAGCAGCGTGTGCATCACGTCGACTTTGTCGTCGCGCTCGCGCAGCGACGGCACGCGAACCTCGAGGCCACTCAACCGATAGAAAAGATCTTCGCGGAACTGCCGCTCGGCAATCCGTTCGGACAGATCTCGGTGCGTTGCACTGAGCACGCGAATATCGAGCGGCACCGGTTCGCCACCGCCGAGCGGCGACACCCTGCGGTCTTCGAGCACGCGCAGCAAACGGGTTTGCATGGCGAACGGCATATCGCCGATTTCGTCGAGAAACAGCGTGCCGCCGTTGGCTTGCCATAGCTTTCCGGCCATCCCTTCCTTGCGCGCCCCGGTAAAGCTGCCGCCCACGTAGCCGAACAGTTCGCTCTCGATCAGCGACTCCGGAATCGCCGCGCAATTCAACGCCACGAACGGGCCGCTGGCCCGTGCGCTTGCCGCATGCACGGCGCGCGCGAAGACTTCCTTGCCGCTGCCGGTCTCACCGCGAATCAGCACCGGCACGTCATGCGCGAAAACGCGGCACGCACGCGAAAATTCACGCGCCAGCACCGGATCGGAAAACGGCTCGACCGCCACCTCATGCGGCACGCTCACCGCACGCGTTGCCCGGCGCGCCGCACGCAACGGCGAACGCACCATCGCCACCAGCGCCTCGCCCGTATGCGTCCGAATCGGCCAGCACGCACTCGGCGCCGGATGCGCTTGCGCGAGCAGGGTGTCGAGCGCTTGCGCGAACCATCGATCCACGCGCGTGCCCACCAGCGCGTCGCGCGTCGCGCCGAGGCGATTCAGTGCGCTCTGATTGGCAGCGAGAATATGGCCGGCGTCGTCGAACGCAAGCAATGCTTGCGCGAAGTCACCCAAATGGTCGCCAGGTTCCTGCAACTGCAGCAGCCACTCGTCGCGATAGTGCTGGAAAAAATAGTCGCGCTCCACGACTTTGGCCGACAGGTTCACGAGCGCCAGCGTATGAAACTGGCTTTGCCGGGTCTCATCGGCGCTCGTCGACGAGACATCGATCACGGCAAGCAAGTCCCCTTGCGGCGCGAAGACAGGACTTGCCGTACAGGTGAGCGGCGTGTGCAGCGCGCGGAAGTGATCTTGCTGGCAGATGATGACGGGCGCACGCTCGACCACGCAGGTGCCGATGCCGTTGGTCCCTTCGCACGACTCGCTCCAGTCGGCGCCCGGCCACAAGCCTGCGCGGTGGAAGTCGTCGCGCGTGTCGTCGTGCAGCCGGGAGTCGAGGATCACGCCGTCAGGGGCCGTGAGCAGCACGGCCTGGCGCGGATTCATCAACTGACGCTGCAAACGCTCGAGCACCGGCATGGAGACATGACACAGCCGCTCCATCGCGCTGCGCCGCTCACGCAGTTGCGACGACGCCAACACCCGCGGCGTCATGCGCGCCCCCGGATCGAGCGCATAGGTGTCGAGACATCGGCGCCATGAACTCGCGATGTTCGGGTCCGTCGCCGTCGCGACGGACGACAGGTGACCTTGTACGACATCCTGCACACGACGCGCGTGCGCGGATTCTGTCTTGGCTGGCATTGGTCGTCTCCCCCGTGCCGGATGATCTCGTAGTCGTTCCCGAAGCATGTCCCATGCCGGAGGCGATTGCAATGCGGTATGTCAATCGATGGCCATTGGGCGATTGCCTGTCATGAGGATGAGACAACCGTGTCATGGCACGAGACAACCCTGTCTCGGATTCGGCACACATCGCCCGTTGTCGAACCGGCGTCTGGCCCGTGAATCGGCGACCGGCCCCGGGTGGCCCGCGACTTGCTTATTGCCCTGTGTGGCCGCCGCGCCACCGACACGACAATTATCCGGAGACACACCATGCGATACGCCCCGCCCGGCACCCCCGGTGCCCTGCTGACTTTGCAGACGCGCTACGAGAACTACATCGGCGGCAAGTTCGTTCCGCCCGTGGAAGGCCGTTATTTCACCAACACATCGCCCGTCACCGGCGGTGTTATCGGAGAGTTCCCACGCTCCAACGGGGCGGATATCGAGCTGGCGCTCGATGCGGCACACGCGGCGGCGCCCAAATGGGGGAAGACGTCGGTGCAGGCGCGCTCGCGCATTCTGTTGCAGATTGCCGACCGGCTCGAAGCGCACCTCGAACGGTTCGCCGTGGCGGAGACGTGGGACAACGGCAAGCCGGTGCGCGAGACGCTCGCGGCGGATCTGCCGCTGGCGATCGATCACTTCCGCTACTTCGCCGGTTGCATTCGCGCGCAGGAGGGCACCGCCGCCGAGATCGACGAGCACACGGCCGCGTATCACTTTCATGAGCCATTGGGTGTCGTCGGCCAGATCATTCCCTGGAATTTCCCACTGTTGATGGCCGCGTGGAAGCTCGCGCCGGCGCTCGCGGCCGGAAACTGCGTGGTGCTCAAGCCTGCCGAGCAGACGCCGCTCTCGATCACGCTGTTCGCCGAGCTGGTCGGCGATCTGCTGCCGCCCGGCGTGCTCAACGTCGTGCAGGGCTTCGGCAAGGAAGCCGGGGAAGCGCTGGCGACGAGCCGTCGCATCGCGAAAATCGCGTTCACCGGGTCGACGCCGGTCGGTGGCCACATTCTGTCGATGGCGGCGGCCAACCTGATTCCGAGCACGGTCGAGCTGGGCGGCAAGTCGCCGAATATCTTCTTCGACGACATCATGCACGGCGAGCCGGCGTTCATCGAGAAGGCGGCCGAAGGTCTCGTGCTGGGCTTCCTGAATCAGGGCGAGGTGTGCACGTGTCCGTCGCGGGCACTCGTGCAGGAATCGATCTACGAGCCCTTCATGGAAGTGGTGATGGCGCGGGTGGCGCGCATCAAGCGCGGCGATCCGCTCGATACCGACACGGCCGTCGGCGCGCAGGCGTCGCAGCAGCAGTACGACAAGATCCTCACGTATCTCGATCTCGCCCGCAAGGAAGGCGCACAGGTGTTGACGGGCGGGGGCATCGAAGCGCTGGGCGGACCGCTGGCGTCGGGCTTTTACATTCAGCCGACGTTGCTCAAGGGCGATAACCGCATGCGCGTATTCCAGGAAGAGATCTTCGGCCCGGTCGTTGGGGTGACCACGTTCCGGGACGAAGCGGAAGCGTTGGCGATCGCGAACGACACCGAGTTCGGCTTGGGCGCCGGGGTCTGGACACGCGACATCAATCGCGCGTATCGCATGGGCCGCGGCATTCAGGCCGGACGCGTGTGGACCAACTGCTACCACCTCTATCCGGCGCACGCCGCGTTCGGCGGGTACAAGAAGTCCGGTATCGGCCGCGAGACGCACAAGATGATGCTCGATCACTATCAGCAAACGAAGAATCTGCTGGTGAGCTACGACGTCAATCCGCTCGGCTTCTTCTGAGTCATCGGGCGATGTGCGACGCATGGCGCGCTGACCCGCGCGCCATGCGATGAGCCGGCAGAACAGGCAGCGATCGAGGCGCCGCTGTGCCGGACGCTCAAGGGATTGCAGGCATCGACGACGCTGGCGACACGGGGCGTTGGCCGAGATTGTTGCGTGCTAACATTCTCATTTTCGTTGCCAGCCAATAGCTATGAAGCGCGCGGTGAAATCTGAGAGTCCGGGGTCTGTCGCGGCGGCGCCCGCCGCCGACGGCCGGCGCAAGTACGATGCCGAACAGACCAAGCAGAACATTCTGGATATCGCGACGCACGAGTTTTCCACGATGGGTCTGTCGGGCGCGCGCGTCGATGCGATCGCTGAGCGCACGCACACGACCAAGCGCATGATCTATTACTACTTCGAGAGCAAGGAGAAGCTGTATGAAGCCGTGCTCGAGAAGGTGTACAGCGACATCCGCGTACTCGAGCAGGCACTGAACGTCGATGCCATGGATCCCGCCGAGGGCATGCGCACACTGGTCGAGTTCGCGTTTGATTACCACGATAAGCATCGCGACTTCGTGCGCCTCGTGGCCATCGAAAACATTCATCAGGCGAAGTACGTCGAGCAACTCAAGACGTTCAAGAACCGCAACGCCACCATCATCAACACGCTGGAATCGTTGCTCGCGCGCGGCACCGCGTCCGGCGAGTTCCGCGCGGGCATCGACGCGGTCGACCTGCACCTCATCATCAGCTCGTTCTGCTTCCATCGCATTTCGAACCGCTACACATGGGCGGCGGCCTTCGGGCGAGACCCGTCTCACGCGCGCTTGCGCACGCAGCATCGCGACACGCTCGTCGACGTCGTGCAGCGTTACGTCGCCGCCTGAGCGGTAGCATCGCGCGTACAGTTAATCGCCCGGCCATCGCGCGAATCACACGACGCCAATTGCGCACTCGCTCGATTCGATCCGTGGTCGAAGACATGCGAAACGCCCCGGACGCCTTGACGGCGTGCCGGGGCGTTTCATTGGCGTGCCACGTCGATCAGCTTGCCAGATCGATCCGCTTGATGTCCCCCACCACGAAGATATAGGACAGCGCGCCGATGATCGCGATGGCGCCGATGAGCGTGAGCGCCCAGACGAACGATCCGGTTGCGGCGACGATGAAGCCGATCACGAGCGGCGTCACGATACCGGCGAGGTTCGCCGCGAAGTTGAAGATACCGCCCGTCAGGCCCAACAGGTGCTTCGGCGCGATGTCCGAGACCAGCGTCCAGCCCAGCGCCGCCATGCCTTGCGCGAAGAACGCTACCGACAGAATCGCGATGACGACGGCATTGTTGTCGACATAGTTCGCCGCCACGATGCTCGATGCGCCCAGCAACCCTGCGATGATCGGCAGCTTGCGGGCCACGTTGGCCGAGAGGCCACGACGCAGCAACCAGTCGGACAGCGAGCCGCCGAACATCACCCCCACCGATGCCGCGATGAACGGCAGGATGGCGAAGAAGCCGATCTTGAGCCAGCCCATGTGACGCTCGGTCGCCAGGTACGTCGGGAACCAGGTGAGGAAGAACACGAGCGTCGAGTTGCCCGCGAACTGGCCGATACAGATGCCGAGCAACTGGCGGCGACGAATCAGCTGACCGACCGTATTCCAACTGAACGGCTGCCGTTCGACGGCAACCGCCGGCGTGGCCGCTTCATCGCCGCGAATGTAGGCCAGCTCGGCGGCGTTGGCCCCCGGGTGATCCTGCGGGTCACGGTAGAAACGCCACCACACCAGCCCGAACAACACCCCCGCTACACCCACGGTGATGAACAACACGCGCCAGCCGAAGGCGCCCGTGATGGCGAAGAGCACCGGCGAGAAGAACGCCAGGCCGATGTATTCGCCAACGGTATAGGTGCCGGTCGCCATCGCGCGCTCGGTCTGCGGGAACCATGTGGCAACGACGCGGCTGTTGACCGGGAAGCAAGGCGCTTCGACCAGCCCCAGTCCGAGCCGGCAGGCGATCAGCCCCGACAGTCCGGTGACGAGGCCATGCGCGAGCGTGCAGATCGACCAGAGCGTCATCGCCAGGTAGTACGTAATCTTGCTGCCGAAGCGGTCGAGGAACATGCCGCCCGGTACCTGCGCGAGCACATAACTCCACGAGAACATCGAGAACACGATGCCCATGACGGCGGCCGACAGCCCCAACTCCTTGGTCAGCTGCGGTGCGGCAACGCCCAGCACCGTGCGATCGAGGTAATTGATCATGGTGCCGATCGCCAGCAGCGCGAGAATCTTGTAGCGCGCGTTGGTTCGTTTCGTACCGGCCGCCACGTTCGGGCCGCCCTTCGCTCGTGCTTCTACGCCTTGAGATCCGGCGCTTTGTGATGGGTAAGACATGTCTCCTCCTAGGGAAAGGGTATCAGCTCGACAGCAGACTTCGGAAGTGATTGAGCATTCGATCGGGATCCGGCGCCATCCGCGTAAAGATCTCGTAGGCATCCACCGCCTGGAAGACGGCCATGCCGCCGCCGTTGAGCGTGCGGCAGCCCACCGACCGGGCGGTACGGATCAGTTCGGTTTCCAGCGGGAAATACACAATGTCGGCCACCCACATCGCGGCGCGCAGCAACGTCGCCGGAATCGGCATGCCCGGTAGCTTGGTCATGCCGGTGGGGGTCGCGTGGATCACGCCGTCGGCCGCGTCCAGCGCCTGTGCAATGCTGGTGACGGCCAGCACGCGCGCCTTCGGGAAGCGCCCCGCGAGATCCTGCGCAAGGTGGTTGGCCTTCGCGGCGTCGACATCGAACACTCGCAGCTCCTGCGCGCCAAGCTTCATGGCGGCATGACCGACGGCGCAACCCGCGCCACCGGCGCCGATCAGCGCCACGCGCGCCATCGCCACGTCGCCCGGCATGCCTTCGCGGAATGCACGGTAGAAGCCCGACCAGTCGGTGTTGTGGCCGATCCGGCGCCCGCCTCGCAACACCACCGTGTTCACGGCACCGAGCGCTTTCGCGTCTTCGGACAACTCGTCGAGCTGCGCGATGATGGCCTGCTTGTACGGATACGTGACGTTGAAGCCATCGTAGCCCGCCGCCTCCAGCGCCTTCACCGTGGCCGGCAGGTCCGCGGCGCCGCGCCCGAGTTCCGCCATATCGATACGGCGATAGACATACGACACGCCCATGCGGCGCGCCTCCTCCTCGTGCATGGCCGGGGACATCGAGGCACCGATGCCGTCGCCGATGAGGCCGATGAGCCACGACTTCGGCTCGACTCGCAGATCGTTCTTCATACTCACTCCGTCGCGTCGCCCAGCAGCTTGGCCAGGTAGCGCAAGCCATACTCGTAACCGTCGGAGCCCGCGCCGCAAATCACGCAGCGCGCCACCGCGGACACATAGGAACGATGGCGAAACGCCTCGCGCTGGTGCACGTTCGAGAGATGCACCTCCACGACAGGCAGATCGGATGCGCGCAACGCGTCGCCAATGGCGACCGACGTATGCGTGTAGGCGGCGGGGTTGATCACGATACCGTGCGCTTCGACACGGGCCTGATGAATCCAGTCGATGATCTGGTGCTCGGCGTTGGATTGATGGAAACGAATGTCCACGCCCAGTGCGTCGCCGACGCGACGGCATTTCGCCTCGATATCGGCAAGCGTCTCCGAGCCGTAGATGGTCGGCTCACGCGTTCCCAACATGTTCAGATTTGGCCCGTTCAGCACCCATACCGACGGCCTCATTCCATTCGACATCCCTTCACTCCTCTTCACGTTACCTGCTGGCGCGACACCCTCCGGCACTCAGAGGGGAGGGTCGAGGCGGGTCGCCATTCGGCGGCACAGCACCGATTCACGCTCATCAGGCCACCGATTCTGAGAACAAAAACGTCGGGCGTCATCTGGGGTTAACTATAATTTTAACCATCTAGTTAGTTACTATAATTTGCCTCACAACCGTTACATCAATTGAATTACCTTTAGTTATGCATGATCTAACTGGTGGGTATAACCAGTCATCGATCATCGAATCACGTAGCTTTCAGCCCCGCCATGGGGCGATCGGATCGCACCGCGCATGAAGACATCCATTGCCACCGTATCGCTGTCGGGCATGCTTCCGAGCAAGCTGACGGCCATTGCCGCCGCCGGCTTCGACGGCTTCGAACTGTTCGAGAACGACCTGCTGTACTTCGACGGCGCACCCAGGACGGTGCGCTCGATGGCCAGCGATCTCGGGCTTGCGATTTTTCTGTATCAGCCGTTTCGCGACTTCGAAGGCGTGTCGCCGACCCAGTTGGATCAGAACCTCGAGCGGGCGCGGCGCAAGTTCGACGTGATGCACGCGCTCGGGGTCGACACGATGCTGGTGTGCAGCAATGTGTCGCCGAACGTGATTCGGGACGATCGCCTGGCGATCGATCAGCTTGGCGCGCTTGCGGAACTCGCCCGTCAGGCCGGCATCGTCATCGCCTACGAGGCGCTTGCCTGGGGCGCCCATGTCAACTCGTATCGCCACGCCTGGCAGTACGTGAAGGCGGTGAACAGCCCGCACCTCGGGCTCGGGCTCGACAGCTTCCACACCTTGTCCATCAGTGACGACCTCGCCGACCTGGCATCGATCCCCGGCGAGAAGCTGGCCTTCCTGCAGGTCGCCGACGCGCCGCTGCGCAAGATGGACGTGCTCGAATGGAGCCGCCATTACCGCTGCTTCCCCGGCCAGGGCGACCTCGATGTGACGCGCTTCGTTGCCACCGCGCTGGCGGCAGGCTATCGGGGTCCGCTGTCGCTGGAGATTTTCAACGACGGATTCCGGGCTGCCCCGGCCGAGTCGACCGCCAAGGATGGCATTCGCTCGCTGCGCTATCTCGAATCCCAGGTGCGCGATGTGCTGGTCGACGACAAGGCGACGCGCGGACTCGACACGCTGACGAGCCTGCCCCCGGCCCCGGCGGCCATCGACCTTCAGTTCCTGGAATTTGCGGTGGATGCGAACGCGCGCGCCACGCTCACGACGTGGCTCGAAAAGCTCGGCTTCCTGCGCATGGGCCGCCATCGCTCCAAGGATGTCACGCTGTTTCAGCACGGCCGCGCGTCCATCATCCTCAACGCCGAGTCCGATTCGTTCGCCAGTGCGTTCTTTATGCACCACGGCGTATCGCTGTGCGCATCGGCCTTTCGCGTGCCGTCGGCGCACGACACCGTGACGCGTGCGACGCAAGTCGGCTACGCGCGCTTCGAAGGACGCGTGGGACCGAACGAGCGCAATGTGCCCGCCGTGCTCGCCCCTGACCAGAGCCTCTTCTATCTCGTCGACGAGTTGCCCGATGCGCCGACACTGTTCGAGTCCGACTTCCATCTCACAGACATCGACGGGCCGACCCAGACCGGCCCGATCACGGCGGTCGATCACGTTGCGCTGTCGGTGCCGGGCGGCTCGCTCGAACGTTGGGCGCTGTTCTTCCGGTCGGTGTTCGGATTCCAGGCGGAGCATAGCGTCGTGTTGCACGATCCTTACGGGCAGATCCAGAGCCAGGCGATCCGCAGCCATGACGGATCGGTGCGCATTGTGCTCAACGCGTCGGTCGATCCGCGCACGATCCACTCGGAGACGATTTCCGCTTACAAGGGCTCCGGGCTGAACCACGTGGCGTTCCGCACCGACGATATCGCCCTGGCGGTTCGTCGATTGGAAGGCGACGGCGTGCCGATCCTGCGAATTCCGCAAAGCTATTACAACGACATTGCCGCGCGCTTCGGCCTGAACGAGGCGTTCGTCGACACCCTGCGCAAGCACAACATTCTGTTCGACCGTGATGCGAGCGGCGGCGAGTTCCTGCACGCCTATACGGCGCAAGTCGATCACCGCTTCTTCTTCGAACTGGTCGAGCGGCGCGGCGGCTATGACGGCTACGGCGCCCCCAATGCGTCCGTGCGGTTGGCCGCGCAGTCGGCACTGCGTAGCTGAGTGCGGCGTCGCGCTATCACTGGGTTCCAGAAAAACAAGCACCACCCACGTCAATCACCAAGAAGGAGACACACATGAGGAATGCACGTCAGTGCAGGCGCGCGGTCGCACTTGCGGCCGGGATGACGATTGCCGGCGCGGCCGCCGCGCAATCGAACGTCACGCTTTACGGGATGGTCGACAGCGCGGTCACCTACGTAAACAACCAAAACGGCGCGTCGAACGTCTATCTGCGGCAGGGCAATCTTTACGCATCGAAGTGGGGCCTGCGCGGACGCGAGGATCTGGGCGGCGGCACCGCGGCAATCTTCGACGTGCAGGCCGGCTTCGACCTGAACACGGGCGCAGCCGCGAGCGCCGGTCAGTTGTTCAATCGTCAGGCATTCGTCGGCCTGCAGGACAACAAGTTCGGCACGGCGACGATCGGTCGTCAGTACACGCCGTATTACCAGTTCGTCGGCCCGCTCACGGGCAGCAACCTGCTGACGGGCGCCACCGGCGCGCATCCGGGCGATATCGACGGCCTCGACACGACGATCCGCATCAACAACTCGATTGTCTACACGACGCCAACGTATGCGGGCCTGCAAGCCAGCGTGATGTATGCGTTCGGCGGCCAGGCGGGCAGCACGGGCAAGGGCAGCACGATCAGTGCGGCCTTGCGTTACGACAATGGGCCGGTGTCCGTCGGTGCGGGCTATTTGCGCCTGAACAATGCGGCCACGACGACCGGGTTCGACAGTGCGTCGACGGGCTCTTTCGGCACGTCCGTGTTGAACCAGGGATATGTCAGTGCGCGGGCATTGGAGCAGTGGGCGGCGGCGGGCAACTATTCGTTCGGCAACTTCGTTCTCGGCGCGAACATCTCGCACGTCACATATCTGCCGGGCAGCCGTTCGATCTTCACCGACTCGGCGATCTTCAATACGGTGGGCGTGCTGGGCGTGTACAAGCTCACGCCGGCCTTCGACGTCGGCGCGGGCTATTCGTACACCGCCGCGACGAGTGCGAACGGCGTGACCGACAGCGCGCGTTATCATCAGTTTTCGCTGCGTGAGTACTACCGGTTGTCGAAGCGCACGGTGCTGTATGCGCTTCAGGCCTATCAGCACGCGAGCGGGCAGACGCTGGGCAAGAACGGGGCGGGGAACATCATCGCCGCCTCGCCGGCCGTCGGCGACTCGCAGAACCTGACCGGGTCGAGCACGTCCGGCCAGTTCGTCGGCATGCTGGGCATGGCCGTCATTTTCTGATCGTATTGCAACGTCCCCTGCGATACGTTGGAAACAGCCCCGCCGGCGTCACTGCCGGCGGGGCTTTCACACGTTCCGACATTGAACGATCGTCGTTCGGCTGGCGCGGCTACGCGCCGATCTCCAGGAGTGCCATCTTTTTGTACAGTGTGGCGCGCCCGATACCCAATCGCGCGGCAGCCTCCGCGACCCGCCCGCCTGCGGCACGCAACGCGTCGATCAACAGCTGACGCTCGAACGCCTTCATCGCCTCGTCGTATCGCGGCACGTCAGCCGCGCCCAGATCGCCGTTCGCCTGACCGACGGCCGTCTCCGCATCCGCTGCCCCATCGGGTTCGCTTTGCGCGCCGACGCCGTCGCCAATGAAGCGAACCAATGAACGCGCGTCGATGCGCCCGCTCTCCGAGAGCAATGCCACGCGCTCGAGCGTGTTGTGCAATTCACGCACATTCCCCGGCCAGCGATAGGCCCTGAGTCGCCCGATGGCGTCTTCGTTCAATTCCAGATGACCCGCATCGCGGCGCGAACTCAATTTGTCCAGAATCGCATATGACATGGCCTCGATGTCCGACGGACGCTCGCGCAGCGGCGGAACCCGAATCATCAACACGTTGAGGCGATAGTACAGGTCGGCCCGGAACTTCCCTTGCGCGACCAGGTTCGGCAAATCCGCCGACGTGGCGGCGATGATGCGCACGTCCGTCTGGACGACACGGTTCGACCCTATCGGCTCGAATTCGCGCTCTTGCAAGACCCGCAACAGTTTGCCTTGCAGGGATAGCGGCATGTCGCCAATTTCGTCAAGGAAGAGTGTTCCGCCGTGTGCCAGTTCAAACTTGCCCGTTCGGCCTTTACGGTCCGCTCCGGTATAGGCACCGGCCGCTGCGCCGAAGAACTCCACTTCGAGCAGCGCATCGGGAATCGCGGCGACATTCACTGTGACCAGCGGCTTGTCCGCGCGCGCGGATGCGCCATGAATCGCATGGGCCAGCAACTCCTTGCCGGTACCCGTCTCCCCCAACAGCAACACCGGCGAATCGAGCTGCGCGGCGCGACGCCCGAGGCGCTTGGTCTCCAGGCTCGCAGCGCTGGTGCCAACAAAACTCGAAAAGCTGTATTTCGCCCGCCGCGCCTGCGCCAGCGATTGACGAGTCGCAACGAGTTCCGACTGCAGTCGCGAGTATTTGCTGAACATCGGCGTCAGCGCCTTCAGTTCGTCAAATAGCGCGAACCCCACCGCGCCAATCGTTCCCCCTTGCGAGTCACGGATTGGAAGGCGCGTGACCACCAGCGGCTCCTGCCCGGTTTCGAGAATATCGAGCAAGATTGGCCGGCCCGTCGCCACGACTTCGCGCATCAGGCTATTGGGAATCACGGTTTCGCAATCCAGGCCGATCACCTCGTCTGGATTGGTGAACCCGAAGCGGGCCGCGTAACTTCGATTGATCCAGACAATCCGTGCGTCGCTGTCGACGACGACAGTGCCTTCGCTGGAATTGTCCAGCGTCTCGAACAGCGACTGCATGGCTTGCTTGCGAACGAACCCGTAATCGGAAAGCAAGCCACGCGCCTTACCGACCGCGATGGCGTCCGGATTGTTGGTATCAGTCATCTCGAAATCGTCATTTGTCCATATTTCGAGACGATTATTCCACGAACAGAGACACCAACTCCATCCGTGAAAACGCCTTCCCGGCAATCACGCCAGGCAATTTTCAGCCGTCATTGGGCAAACGACGCTCGCCATCCGTCTCCAAATCGAGACAACCCAACGCCAATACATCGCGCTTCGTCGGTCGATGCCTTGTGCAACGCAGGCCACGACATGCCGGAGTCCTTCCCGATCAAGGACTTAAGCAACGAAGGCACGGTTATTGCGTAAGCGGCTGCCGGTCGTAAGAACTTCAGCCTGCACAACAACGTGCAGGCAAACATACTGGAGACAAAATGTCGTTTCTCATCGTGCTCGCCGCATTGGCGTTTCTGATGTTTGTTGCGTATCGCGGCTATAGCGTGATTCTTTTTGCCCCGATCGCGGCGCTGGGTGCTGTGCTGCTGATCCAGCCCGACGCCGTTGCACCCGTCTTTTCCGGCATCTTCATGGAAAAGCTGGTCGGTTTCGTCAAGCTCTACCTGCCGGTATTCCTGCTCGGGGCCGTATTCGGCAAGGTCATCGAACTGTCCGGCTTCTCCGAGTCCATTGTTGCCGCTGCGATCAAGTACATTGGCCGCACACGGGCAAACGCCGTGATCGTCGCGGTGTGTGCGCTGCTCACCTATGGCGGCGTCTCCTTGTTCGTGGTGGTATTTGCCGTCTATCCGTTTGCAGCGGAACTCTACCGACAGAGCAATATCCCCAAGCGCCTGATGCCCGGTGCCATTGCGCTGGGGGCATTCAGCTTCACGATGGATTCGCTGCCGGGTACGCCCCAGATCCAGAACATCATCCCGACCACGTTCTTCAAGACCACGGCCTGGGCAGCGCCTGTGCTGGGGGTTGCCGGGGCGGTCTTCATCGTTGTGGTTGGCCTGAGCTACCTCGAGTGGCGTCGCCGCATTGCCGCGGCCAACGGCGAAGGCTACGGCGATTCGCTGCACAACGAGCCCGAGCGCGTGAACACCGAGAACCTGCCCAATCCCATTCTGGCCATTACGCCGCTGGTCCTGGTGGGCGTGGTCAATTACGCGCTCACGAAGGCGATTCCGCATTGGTATGGCGATCGCTTTGACGTGACCCCGGACATTCTTCCCGGCATTCATGCCCCGCTGACGATATCGATCAATGGCGTGGTGGCGATCTGGGCTGTCGAAGGCGCGCTGCTCACCGGCATTCTGCTCGTGCTGCTGACGGCCTTCGGCAAGGTGCGCCACCGCTTCGCGAACGGCACCAAAGCCGCCGTGTCCGGCGCCTTGCTCGCCACGCTCAATACGGCTTCCGAGTATGGATTCGGGGGCGTCATTGCCGCCCTGCCCGGCTTCCTCGTGGTCGCCAATGCGCTCAAGGGAATCCCCAACCCGCTCGTGAACGCAGCGGTGTCCGTCTCGACGCTCGCGGGGATTACGGGCTCGGCCTCCGGTGGCATGAGCATTGCGCTCGCGGCCATGTCCGACACGTTCATCAAGGCGGCGCAAACGATGCACATCCCGCTCGAAGTGCTGCATCGCGTGGTGGCGATGGCCAGCGGCGGCATGGACACGCTGCCGCACAACGGCGCCGTCATCACCCTGCTCGCCGTCACCGGACTGACGCACCGCGAATCGTACCGCGACATCTTCGCGGTGACGTGTATCAAGACGATGGCGGTGTTCTTCGTGATCGCGCTCTATTACACGACTGGATTGGTGTGAACGATGGATTCCATGACGACGCTGAACGGAAAAACCGCGCTTGTCACTGGCTCGACCAGCGGCATTGGCCTGGGTATCGCACGGGCACTGGCACACGCCGGTGCCAACCTCATTCTCAACGGCTTCGGCGACGTGGATGCCGCCGTCTCGACGATCGCATCGGAGGGTGCCGAGGTCATGCACCATCCGGCCGACATGCGTAGCGCCGAAGCCATCGACGCCATGTTCGCTGCGGCGCGGGATCGCTTCGGTACCGTGGACATTCTCGTCAACAATGCCGGCATTCAGCACGTGGCCCCCATCGAGACGTTCGACCTCGACAAATGGGACGACATCATCGCCATCAACCTGAGTTCGGCGTTCCACACGACCCGCCACGCGTTACCTGGCATGCGCGCTCGCAACTGGGGGCGCATCATCAACATTGCGTCGGTGCATGGCCTCGTTGGCTCCGCGGGCAAGTCGGCCTATGTGGCCGCAAAGCACGGATTGGTGGGGCTGACGAAAGTCACGGCGCTGGAAACCGCGAGGACCGGCGTGACATGCAACGCCATATGCCCGGGATTCGTGTTGACGCCGCTGGTGCAGAAACAGATCGACGACCTGGCGCTGCGCGACGGCCTTTCTCCCGACGACGCGCGAGCTCGCCTGCTGGGGGAAAAGCAGCCGTCCGGCCAATTCGTGTCGCCCGAGGCGCTTGGCAACCTTGCCTTGATGCTTTGTTCGCCTCTGGCGTCTGAGGTGCGCGGCGCCACATGGGCCGCGGATGGTGGCTGGACCGCGCAATAGGCTTGGCCGGTGGTACGGGCCCTCGCAGACCGAGAGGCGCGATGGGCCCACGTGCTGTGACGTGAGTACAAGGCACGGCGACTTCGTATTCCTAACCCGCAGTTTTCATTGATTTGTCATCGACATCATGAACAGCAACGAAAGCCATTTTTCCCACGTCAAGCCGGGCGACACCGCATTTGTGAGCGGCGGTCTGCGCGACTTCTTCATGTATCGCGACCTTGGCATTGCCGACGCCACCGGCGGCAAAGTCATCGCGCATCTGGTTCGCGCCAATCAGGCACCCGAGGCGGGTACGGGGTGGCATATCCACGGTGCCGATTTCCATATCGTCTACATGCTCAAAGGCTGGGCCAAGTTCATGTATGAAGACAAGGAAACGCTCGTGGAAGCGGGCGATTGCGTGCATCAACGACCCGGCATCCGCCACTTCCTTTTCGACTATTCGCCGGATATGGAATACCTGGAAGTGGTGGGCCCTGCGGAATTCACCAGCGTGGGCGTCGAGGGGCCGTGCGCCGTGCCCGCACCGGCGAAATGGTGACGTTCGCGACGACGCGGCTACACGCGGCTATGCGGCGATGGCAACCGCGAGGTGCGCTGACTCGGTAATCCTGAATGACGAGACCGCGGTTTTGAGCTTGGCCGCCTGGTCTTCGAGCGAGTGGGTCGCCGCGGCCGCCTGCTCGACCAGCGCGGCGTTCTGCTGCGTCACCTGGTCCATCTGCGTGACGGCCTGGCTGACCTGTTCGATGCCACGGCTTTGCTCTTCCGACGCCCCGGCGATTTCGCCGACGATTTCCGTCACCCGCTTGATTGCGCTCTTGATCTCGTCCATCGCGGCGCTGACTTCGACGGCCTGTTGCGAGCCATCCTGAATCGTGGCGACCGACGAGGAAATCAAGTCCTTGATTTCCTTTGCCGCCGACGCCGATCGCTGGGCCAGGCTACGCACCTCACTGGCCACCACCGCGAAGCCACGTCCCTGCTCGCCGGCCCGCGCCGCTTCCACGGCGGCATTCAGCGCGAGGATATTCGTTTGGAACGCAATCCCCTCGATCACGCTCGTGATTTCGGAAATCTTGTTCGAGCTGCCGTTGATTCGCTCGATGGTGGCCACCATGGTTTGCACCGCGTTGCTGCCGGTACCGGCGATGTCCGTGGCGTTCGTAGCCAGTACGTTCGCCTGGCGTGCATTGTCGGCGTTCTGCTTCACCGTCTCGGTCAGTTGCGTCATGCTGGCGGCGGTCTGCTCCAACGACGCGGCCTGCTCTTCCGTGCGCGCGGAAAGGTCGAGATTTCCGGCCGCGATTTCGCGCGTCGCGGTGGCGACCGATTCGGTCGATACATTCACGGCGGACACAGTCGCTTCGACACGACGCATCAACTTGTCGAACGCCACGGCGGCGCGGCCGAACTCGTCCATGCGCGGGCTGGATGAGCGCTTTGACAGGTCAAGGGAGACCGCGATGTCCTCGAATTTTTTGCCCATGCGGTTCAACCCACCGCATACCACGCGGTTCAGATGCACACCGCAATAGATCGCGACGGCACCGCCCATCGACGCCACGGCGATCAGGCTGGTCAGCGACAGGCGGTATGACGACGCCGCGTTCGCGTCGAGGCCCCAGAGCGAGGTGAGCGCCACCAGTCCGACGACCAACATCAGGGTTGCCCAGGCGCCGAAGGCAAGCATCAACTTGAATCGGATCGTGAAGACAAATCGCTGCACTTCTCTTCCTTCGTGAGTGGCGACGCGGCAGCGCCATGAAACGTACCGCCAAGGGAGGCCGTACGGCACAGGCTGATGCTTTTCGACGTGATGTCGCGCGCGCTTGTTTTACCGGAATGCAGGGGGTTCGGCCTTCAGATCAGTCCATACAGGCCTGATATTTCGAAACGCGATCAAGGCATTGCCCCTTGCACTTGCTGTTTACGGCCGGGATGCAAGATCTTGCATACGCGTTTACCCGAAAACCCTATCGAAGGTCGGCGGCGTGCATGGATACAACAGAGACGTTGACCGAAACCATCCGCGTCGTTCCTGCACTGGAGTTCACCTCGGTCCCTAGAACGCACACGACGTCGATCTACCGATCTCCCGAAGCGGATCGCTTCATGGTCGGATCGACGGGCGCAGCGGGCCCACGTGCCCGACCCCGAGCACGCGATGTACTTTGATGGATTCGCGGAGGCGATGGTCGCGGCGAATAGCGTAATGCGCCCCTGCGTCATTCTTCACTCGGCAAAACGGGGCGAGAAACCCCGATTGGTGAGATAGCTCAGGTCGAGGCCCATCCGATGCGGTGGGCCGCTTCCATTCCCGATGCCCCACGGGTCGCCGGTGTCACGGCTTGCTGGGCGGCACGCTAGCGATCCAGTTTCACACGATCGTCGACGGGGGTCGAGATTGCCCCAGGTTGCATTCAGCGTCGGCAGGGGCGCCTCGTTGTACCACTTTGTTGATCAACCTCAACGATTGCCTCGACCGGACGCCCACAATTCGCCTATGGGGAATCGCGCTCTCGGCGATCGCATCGAGCTTCGTGCCGAACCGCGTACCTCAAAGGGAGCGCCAACGTGGCGAACGCTCCCCTCGGAGCAAGGTCCACAGCCGAAGCGGTGATCTCATGAATTCGTACCGGGTGGGTAACGCGCCGCGATTTAGCGATCGCGCCGAGGCCGGAAGCGTGCTTGCACGACAACTGGCCCCATATGCGGGACGCAGCGACGTGATCGTACTGGCACTGCCGCGCGGTGGCGTGCCGGTTGGCTATGAGGTCGCGCACGCGCTGGGGGTCGAACTCGACGTGCTGGTCGTGCGCAAGCTGGGCGTGCCGCACTATCCCGAGTTGGCAATGGGCGCGATCGCGTCTGGCGGAGTACTTTACCTCGACGAACGAACGATCCGGACCGCCGGCATCACCCAGCCGGAGATCGTCGCCGTACTGAGCGATGAGCGCCGCGAACTGGCGCGACGGGAAGCGTTATACCGCGGGCATCGACCACCATTGAAAATAGAGGGGCGCACCGTCATCGTTGTCGACGATGGCATCGCCACCGGCGCCTCGATGCGCGTCGCCATCGAGGCGTTGCGTACTGGCAAGCCGGCGCGGATCGTTGTTGCCGTGCCGGTCGCACCGGAGGGCACAGCGGAACGACTGGATGGGCTCGCCGATGAATTCGTTTGCCCGCACAGCGAGCGCGAGTTCGGTGGCGTTGGCCGGTTCTATCGGGACTTTGGGCAGACGAGCGACGCCGAAGTACGCGCGCTCCTCGCCCGCGCACATCAGGATGTTCAATGATGCATCCCGCCACAACACCCTTTCTCGCCGTGCGCGAGCTCGCGCAACGGCTCAATGACAACGATGGCGATTACGATGCGTTGCTGGAGATGGCGCACGATCGCGAATTCGTGCTGCTTGGCGAAGCCACGCACGGCACGCAAGACTTCTACCGGATGCGAGCACAGATCACCCGCCGCTTGATCGTGGAGGGGGGATTCGACGCTGTCGCCATCGAAGGCGATTGGCCGGATACCTGGCGCGTGAACTGTTTCGTGCAAGGCGAAGGCGATGCCGATGCGGAGGCCGCACTTGCGGATTTCAAGCGCTTCCCTACCTGGATGTGGCGCAATCGTGAGATGCGCGACTTCATCCTGTGGCTACGTGAGCACAACGCCTCGCTGTCGCCCGAAGCACGGGTCGGCGTTTATGGACTCGACCTCTACAGCATGTACCAGTCGGCGGATGCGGTGATCCGCTATCTTGAGCGGGTCGATCCCGAGCAGGCTGCCATGGCGCGCGATCGGTACGCGGCGCTCGATCACGTGCGCGAGCCTCAGGCGTATGGGTACGCCACTGCGGTCGGCGCCCGGCCGGATGCCCGCGAAGGCGTGGTCGCCCAGTTACTGCAACTGCGGGCCGACGCGCGCCTCCATCTCTTGCAGGACGGCCTCGCAGCGCTCGATGCGCAGTTCTTTGCGCAACAGAATGCTGAAGTTGTCGTCGACGCGGAGAATTACTATCGGTCGATGTTCGGGCGGCGCCTGAACACCTGGAATCTGCGTGATGCGCACATGTACCGCACGCTATCCGCCCTCGCCCGCTATCGTCTACAGCGTGGTGGACGGGGGCGAATTGTCGTCTGGGCACACAATTCGCACCTGGGCGATGCACGCGCGACGGACTCCCATTGGCGCGGCGAGTGGAATCTTGGTCAACTGGTGCGTGAAGCGGCCGGTGCGAAAGCGCTGCTGGTCGGCTTCAGCACCTACACGGGACACGTGTCGGCCGCGTCTCAATGGGACGGCGACGTCGAGCACAAGTGGGTGCGTCCGGCATTGCACGACAGCTATGAATACCTGTTTCACAGCACCGGGCTAGACCGGTTTTTCCTGCCACTCAACGAGGTTGCGGCGGAGCCGCTTTGCGAAGCCATGCTTGAACGGGCGATCGGCGTGATCTATCTGCCTCAGAGCGAACGTGAAAGTCACTATTTCTGGACATCACTCGCCCACCAGTTCGATGCAGTGTTTCATCTGGACGAGACAAGCGCCCTGGAGCCGCTGGACGCGCCGCCGCACTGGCACCGGCGTGAGACGCCGGAGCAGGCGGCCTGAGTGCGATGAGGCGATACAGCGGTACCCGATGCCCGACGTTCAGTTGACTGGCTCGCTACGCTCCCGATAACCGCCACGTTCAACGTATCGGCTTCGCCACGTCGCGCTGAGGCCGCCAGTGCAGAACGCACCACTGTTTTCCGGATTCCGAAAGAGGCGCTCCGACGGATCTTCGCGGAACACCGGGGCAACGCTCAGATCGACTTGGCGATCAGACCGATCGAGACAATCATGCACACCACGGAAAACGCCTGCTTGAGATGGGAGGGATGCCATCGAGTCAGCAGTCTGCCGCCGACCAGCATGCCGGCCACCGCACCTGCCGAGAACGGCAATCCGATCGTGAGATCGAAATGGCCGCCGTAGATGCTGGTTCCGACACTCACCAGCGAGATCAGCGCGATCACAGCCAGCGAGGTCGCGATGACCGAGTGCATCGCCAGATCGGTAAAGCGTTGTAACGCCGGCACCATGACGAATCCGCCGCCCACACCGAGCAGACCGGAGAGCACCCCCGCCACGCCGCCCATCACCGCGAGCCGGCTGGCGCAGCGCGGCGTCCAGACGAAGCGGCCGCTTTTGTCGCGCAAACAAGGGCAATCGGGCTGCACCGGCGCCAGCGACTTGCCGCGGCGGGCTTCCCATAACCCCTTGAGCGCCACCCAAATCATGATTGCCGCGAACAATAGCGTCAGATAGCGGGTATTCATGTGATGCGCCAACCATGAACCCAACGGCGTGAGCACAATGCCAATGGTGGCGATGAGCATTGCCGCGCGATAACGGACGATACCGGCGCGCACGCCCATCCATGCGCCCATGGCAGACGCGATGCCCACGGCCAGCAGGCCGATCGGACCGGCCTCCGGCACGCTCAGATGCCGGCCGAACACCAGCAGCGGAATCGCGAGGATACCGCCGCCGGCGCCGGTCAGGCCCATGATGCAGCCGACGATGGCGCCCAGCAACAGACTGACAGTCATGGCAAAGGATCTCGATGGGTTGTCATGGAACGAGCGCGCATCAGCCGACCATTTCCGGCTGTGCCATCCACTCATGGCCTTTGAGCATGCCTTCCCAATAGAGCGGCGGCAGAATGCGCTCCTTGAGCAGCCACGCCAGACGCGAGGGGCGCGTGCCGTCGATCAGCCAGGAAGGAAAGCTGGGCGCGAGCTTTCCACCGTACTTGAACTCGGCCAGCACGATCTTGCCGCGCTCCACCGTCAGCGGGCACGATCCGTAACCGTCGTAGCGTGCCTGCCCGCGTTTGAGGCCAAGGTTGAAGAGCACGTTGTGCGCCACCACCGGCGCCTGTTTTCGCGCGGCCGCAGCAGTTTTCGCGTTGGGCGAATTACTGGCGTCTCCCAGTCCGAAGATATTGCTGAAGTGCTTGTGCTGCAGCGTCTCCTGATCGACGTCGATCCACCCGGCGGGATCGGCCAGCGGACTGCGGCTGACGAAGTCGGGCGCCGTTTGTGGCGGCACCACGTGGATCATGTCGAACGGAACTTCGATTTTTCCGGCGTCGCCCTGGGCGGATGCCACGCTGAAGGTCGCAATCTTGCGTACGCCGTCGACGGCCGTCAGGTTGTGGCCGAAATTGAGATCGATGGCATAGGACTTCACATACTCCATGAGGGCCGGTACGTATTCCGGCACGCCGAACAGCGCATTACCGGCCGAGAAGAACTTCACGTGAGACTGGTCGAGCACACCGGCGCGTCGCCACGCGTCGCACGAGAGGTACATCGCTTTCTGAGGCGCGCCGGCGCATTTGATCGGCATCGGCGGTTGGGTGAACAGCGCATTGCCGCCTTTGAAGCGCTCGACCAACTCCCACGTGTAGGGCGCGAGATCGTAGCGGTAATTCGACGTCACGCCGTTGCGCCCCAGCGTATCCGTGAGCCCTTCGATACCCTCCCAGTTCAGTTTCAACCCCGGGCACACAATCAACTGCTCGTACTTCACGACCCGGCAGCCGTCGAGCAAGACCGCGTTGCGCTCCGGTTCGAAGCCTGCGACAGCCGACTTGATCCAGCGCACGCCGCGCGGAATCAGCGAGCCCATGACCCTGGCGGTTTGTGCGGGCTTGAATACCCCGCGGCCCACCAGCGTCCATCCAGGCTGGTAGTAATGCACGTCGGCGGGATCGATGATGGCGATGTCGAGGCCCGGCTGGCGGGCCAGCAGACTCGACGCCACGGATATGCCGGCCGCACCGCCGCCCACGATGACGACCCGGTGGGTCGAATCAGCGACAGTGAACGGCGTGGCAGCGGTCTGTGAGATCCGGCGCACCACCGCGCTCAGGTCGTAGCCGCACGCTTCGGCGCGCTTGAGGATTTCGCCGGTGGACAGGCGATCGGCGCGCGAGAGTCCCCACAGCGTCGTGCTTCGCATGCCACTGCGGCAATACGCAAGGATCGGCTTGGGCAACACGTCGAGCAGTTGATCGAACTGCGCGGCCTGTTCGTCGGAAACCCTGCCGGGTGTCACCGGCAAGTAGCGGATTTCCAGCCCTGCCGCCTGAGCCTGCTGCTCCACTTCGCGAAAGCTGGGTTGGTCGGCGGCTTCGCCGTCCGGCCGGTTGCAGATGATGGACTTGAAGCCGGCGGCAGCAATGTCCGGAACGTCGGCAGGCGAGACCTGCGCGCAGACGGACAATTGCGCCGTCAGTTGCTTGGTATTCATGGCGTGTCTCCTCGGTGACTATAGGTGCTTCGGCGTCGGCATTTCGGGGGCAAAGCCGCGCCGGTGCCGTCCGAGCGATGGGGTCAGCGACCCCGTGTCTTGCAACTGCTGATGCCGAACAGCGAGTAGAGCGGACAGAACCGGACCAGCCCGGTGATCGCGGCAATCAGCCCCAGCCACCCCCACCAGCCGATGGTCCCGGTGGCCGCGAGCATCATCAGCACCGCGCCGGCGACGATTCGCAGGCCACGGTCCACACCGCCCACATTGATATTCATGATGGCGCCTCGCGTTTTCAGACAGCGTTAAGGGGAATCTTCAGGTAGCGCACGCCATTGCCTTCCGCAGGCGGCAACTGCCCCGCGCGCATGTTGACCTGGACTGACGGAAGCAGCAGCGTCGGCATGTCCAGCGTCGCGTCGCGTGTCGTGCGCATGGCCACGAACTCTTCCTCGCTGATTCCGTCACGCACGTGAACGTTGTGCTTGCGTTCGTCGGCGACAGTGGTGACGAATTCCAGCTTGCGGGCGTTGGGTTGATAGTCGTGGCAGAGGTAGAGCCGCGTATGTGCCGGCAGGCTGAGGACCTCGTTGATGGAGTGGAACAGCGTGCGTGCATTGCCGCCGGGAAAATCGCAACGCGCCGTGCCGTAGTCGGGCATGAAGAGCGTGTCGCCCACGAAGGCGGCGATCTGGTCGCCTTCCTCGACCACGTATGTGATGCACGCGGGGGTATGCCCCGGCGTATGCATGACGCGGGCTTTCAGATCGCCGATCTGGAAGTGCTCGCCGTGCGCGAACAGGTGATCGAACTGACTTCCGTCGTGCGCGAATTCGCTGCCCGCATTGAACAGTTTGCCGAACACATCCTGCACCTGGCGGATATGCTCGCCAATGCCGATACGACCGCCCAGCTTCTGCTTGAGATAGGGCGCAGCCGACAAATGGTCGGCGTGAGCGTGGGTCTCCAGAATCCACTGCACCGTCGCGCCCAGCGCCTGAACCCGCTCGATAAGGTGGTCGGCGCTGTGTGTCGAGGTCCGGCCGGACTTCGGGTCGTAATCAAGCACAGTGTCGAGCAATGCGCATTGGTTTGTGGCGCGATCCAGCACGATATAGCTGATGGTGCTGGTCGCCGGGTCGAAGTGACCCTCGATATACAAGTTCTCCATGATCTCCGCCTCATGAATCAATCGAATGTCTGATAACTATCAAAATTCGTGCCAACTCACGAAATTCCATTAACCCAATGATTTAAATAATAAAAATTTAGTTCTCGGATGAGACCGAGCGATTTCTGTCGCTCGTGACAGTGCCATTTGGCAGTGGCATACTGCCAAATGGCAGTACTGGCAGTCGTTGCCGGTCGACTATCGCGAGCATCCGCCATGCACCCCGTTCCCGAAGTTCTTCAGGCCTTTCAGGTCCAGGCCCTGATTTCCTATCTCGATCACGAATCCGCGCCCATGATCGTGATGAACACCGATTACGAGATCCTGGCGGCCAATACGGCCTACAAGCGCCAGTTCGCGACGGCAGGAAAGCCTTACGTCGGCCACAAGTGCTATGCGATGTCGCACCATTACGCGGTGCCCTGCGATCAGGCCGGCGAGCATTGCCCTATGCAAAGCGCGCTGATCAGCAAGGGGCCGGATCGCGTTCTCCACATCCACCACACGCCGCGGGGTCCGGAGCATGTCGACGTTGAACTCCGGCCGATCGTGGACAGCCATCATCAAGTCGTGGGATTCGTCGAACGGTTGCAGACCGTAAGACACGCGTCGGTGCAAGCCAGTCGTCAGGGGCTGGTCGGCAAGTCGCCCGCGTTCAATCGCGCCCTTGGCGAACTGCAGCGGGTGGCTACTGCCGAACTGCCGGTGTTGCTGCTGGGGGAGTCTGGCAGTGGCAAGGAGTTGTTCGCGCGCGCGTTGCACGAGGCGAGCCAGCGCTCGCGTGGCCCGTTTGTGGTGGTCGACTGCTCGGGGCTGACCGAAACCCTATTCGAGAGCGAACTGTTCGGCTACGAGAAGGGGGCATTCACCGGCGCGCATACTCGCAAGGCTGGACTCGTCGAGACGGCAAAAGGCGGCACGATTTTCCTCGACGAGATCGGCGACGTGCCGCTGGGGATGCAGGTCAAGCTGTTGCGGCTGATCGAGTCGGGCACCTACCGCCGGGTCGGTTCCGTCGACACGCAACAGGCGGATTTCCGTTTGGTCGCCGCCACCCACAAGCCGCTGCAAACGATGGTGGCCGAAGGCGCGTTTCGACAGGATCTCTATTACCGGATCAGCGCTTTCCCCATTCACCTGCCCGCGTTACGGGAGCGGCGAGACGATATTCCCCTGCTCGTGGAGTCGCTGCTGCAGCGAGGCAGCAACGCGCCGGATCAACGACTGCATACTTCGCCGGAGGCCATGGCGCAACTCGTTCGATACGACTGGCCAGGCAACATCCGGGAATTGCGAAACGTGCTTGAGCGCGCGCGTCTGTTTGCCGACGACGGCGTGATCAGGCCCGAGCACCTCGCACTTGACGTGGCAACAACCCGCCAGACGGAGATGCGCACGACTGGCGGCGAGGTCGATCTCGCCACGGTGGTTCGCGATTTTCAGGGCACACGCAAGGCGTTGGCGGCCCGTCTGGGGTTGAGCGAGCGCACCCTGTATCGGCGCCTGAAAGCCGAAGGATTGGCGTGACACCGGCATTGCCCGCCGGTTACGCCGCGCGGGTTCGAATCGAACGCGACGTCCGGCTTCGCGGAGAAGCGGGAAACCGGCGGCGGGAGCGGGAAGCGGGAAGCGGCTAGGGAGTGACGCACTCGTGTTTTCAACCCGTCGTACGTCGCGAGCGTTTTTGTCGGTAGCCGATACGTTTCGAGTGTCGACACATCGGCGAAGTTATTCGGAAGTTACTGAAACTCAAGGCTCGATACTGCTGCGATGATGAGCTTGGCCGATAGCTCGGCTGAACCCGCGCACATCACAGGAGGCCTTGATGAGTACTTCAGAGAATGACAACGGAAAGGGCTGTGCAGATGCAGGAGATGACGGACGCGACATCCCGAAGTCGCTGGCACGTGAAGGACACGTCGTCTGGTTCTACGAACACAGGAAATACCTCGGCTTCGAGTGGGACGAGCTGGCAAGGGAAATCAAAAAGTCCCCGGTTGCCGATCCGGAGCACGCCATCTATTTCGACACCTTGGCACATGCCGTGGTCGCGTCGGACAAATTGATTAGCCCGAGTCTTATCCTCTACTCGCCGGGCAAAGGACTGCCGCCGAAAGTGAGGGGGTAGCTGTAGCGGAGGCCCGTCTGCGGCGGCGGGTCTCGCTTCTTCATGTCCAATTTCCCGACTACATGATGGGCGCCATATCCGCGCGCAACTCAAATTCGGGGCGACGTCGCACCGAATCGGCAGCAGCCCAGTTTGCCTCAACCTCGGCGACAATTGGAAACGTGCGGTTGTTGGCAACCGATGACTTGCGGGTCTGCAAGCGATCAATCTTCGCGCTGTGCTCAGGACCCTGCCGCACCTGCCGATAATGGATTTACAGGGTATTGGAAGACCACGATGAGTCACGAAGAAAAGGATTTAGCTCCGAGCTCGCTTCAAGCCGCATTCCTGCGCCACGAGGACAGCCTGGTATCGTCCGGACAGCAGCCCGGCGAGGACAACCCCGCGGTTTATCGCACGTTGCTCGAGTCAACCCGAGCGATCCCCTGGAAGATCGACTGGGCGACAATGCAGTTCACCTATATCGGCCCGCAGATTGAGAAACTGCTTGGCTACGCGCCGTCGACGTGGAGAACGGTCGAGGACTGGGCCTCTCGGATGCATCCGGAGGACCGTGAAGCGGTTGTTGAATTTTGCGTCGCACAGTCGCAAGCGGGCGCCGATCATGAGGCGGACTATCGCGCGCTGACTGCGGACGGCGGGTATGTGTGGATTCGCGACGTTGTCCACGTCGTGCGCAAAGCGAACGGTGACGTTGACGCGCTAATCGGCTTCATGTTCGACATCAGTGAACGTAAGCGCACCGAGGCCCGGCTCGCGGAACTCCAGCGCGAATTGGAGCGGCTCTCGTTGTCAGACAGTTTGACCGGGGTCGGCAACCGTCGCATGTTCGACACGATCATTGCCCGCGAATGGGCGAGCGCGGCGGCATCGGGCAACCCGCTTTCGCTCGTGATGGTCGACATCGATTTCTTCAAATCGTACAACGATTATTACGGTCATCTACAAGGCGACGAGTGTCTGAAACGCCTCGCGCGCGTGCTCGAAGAGGCAGTTGGGCCGAATGCGTTTCTGGGCAGGTTTGGCGGGGAAGAATTCATACTCGTGCTCGCCGACACGAATGCCGATGACGCCGTGCGTGTCGCGGAGCGTTGCCGCGCGCTGATCGCGGAGGAAGCCATCGCTCACCTGCGCTCCCCGCACGGTCAGCGAGTGACGGCAAGCTTCGGGGTAGCCACCGTCGTGCCGACCGGAGACATCGATATCACCGCGTTTATCAATCTGGCTGATGCGCAGCTCTATCAGGCAAAAGACCAGGGACGCAACCGAATTGCGGCGGTAGACCGAGCACGCATCGGCGGCGAAGGATACAAGCGGCAGTCGCGCTGATCCGCTGGATTGGGTGCGGCGGTTGTTTTGGCGTGGCGTTATGTGTTCCGCCGGGCTGATCCTCGCGACTGGGCGTCGTCGGGCGTCCCTGCGGCGCCCCGCACCCGGGGGCGAATTGACCAAGCGCGGAAAAAGCAGAACGGAACGAGGACCGCTTGACTCGCTCATGCCCATCAAGCTTTCCCACCTTGCGGCACAACCGGTTAGCTCGTGGCTGGAATCCGAGGTGCCGGTTGGTCTCACCAGCGCCGCCTACGCCTTCCGCATGCTCGAGGCGTTTGCCAGGTGGTGTGAGGGCGAGGACAGGTACGCAGGCATCCTTCCGTCCGACACCTTGAACACATCCACCGCGCGCTTGAGCAGCGCGGCCTGTTCGCTCATCGACTGGGTGGCCGCCGTCGCCTGCTCGACGAGCGCCGCGTTTTGCTGCGTGACCTGGTCCATCTGGACCACCGCCGAATTTACCTGCTCGATGCCCTTGTGCTGTTCGTCCGAGGCGGCTGCGATCTCGCCCATCAGATCCGCCACGCGGCGCACGGCGGACACCACTTCGTTGATCGTCCGGCCGGCTTCGTCCACGTGTTCGGCGCCGGCGCTCACGTGATCCACCGACTCGTTGATGAGGTCCTTGATCTCCTTCGCGGCCGTGGCCGCGCGCTGCGCCAGGTTGCGCACTTCGTTCGCGACCACCGCGAAGCCGCGCCCCTGTTCGCCGGCCCGGGCGGCCTCCACGGCCGCGTTGAGTGCGAGAATATTGGTCTGAAATGCGATGGATTCGATCGTGGCGGTAATGTTGGCGACTTTCGTCGAGCTGTTCGAAATATCGCGCATCGTGTGAACCACGCGCCCCACTACCTCGCCGCCGCGCGCAGCGATTTCGGATGCGTGGGCCGCGAGCGTGTTGCCCTGTCTCGCGCTTTCGGTGTTGTGACGAACCGTCGACGTCAGCTGTATCATGTTCGCCGCGCTTTCTTCAAGTGACGCGGCTTGTTCTTCCGTTCGCGAACTAAGATCCGCGTTGCCGGCAGCGATCTGCGCCGACCCCGTGGAAATGGTTTCCGCTCCCGTGCGAATCCGGGCAACCATGCTGGCCAGGCTGCTGTTCATCGCTTTCAGCGCCTGCATTAGCTGGCCGGTTTCGTCCGTGGTGGCCACTTCGATATGACTCGTGAGATCCCCGTCGGCCACACGATTCGCCAAGGCCAGCGCATTACGGAGCGGCCCCGTGATGCGGCGTACCACAATACTGGACAAAACGATCGCGATGAGCAGCATCATGCCAAGCAGTCCGACCTGGACCAGCATCGCGCGATGCACGCGGTTCGAGCGCAGGTCGAGTTGTGCCTTAAGGCTGTCGAGCGCGCGGGCTTCGAGCGCAAAGAGCGGGTCCAACGCGCCCGTGAAGGTTTTGATGTAGTCGATTGCCGCGTAGTGGATCGCGTCGGCACTGACGATCTCTCGGGTCGCCAGATCAAGGGCCGCGCGAATCGACGTATTGGCGCGATCGAGCTCGTCCGCGAGCGCGGCACTGAGTCCGGGCTCCGCGTGAAAGGCCTTGTCAAAGGCCTTTCTCAGATCGTCGGCCTGATCCGATGCAGCGTTGGCCAGCGAGGCGAGCATGGCCCGTTCCGTCGGGCTCGCGTCTCCTCTGGCCAGTATTCCGGCGCCCCGGGACCGCGTGAGGCTCAGCGTTGCGGTGGCCTTCGGCAAGCTCACGAGTGCCGCCCGCACGAGATAGTGCGTCCCCACCTCGGGATCGAGCGCGAGGCCGCTGTCGTCGAGCAGGAGATCAAGAAGGGAGAGGTATTGTTCAATGATCTCCGTGTGGCGCATAGTGGATTCCTTGTCGCTGAGCTTGCGCGCGTCGACTGCCGCTGCAATCTCACGCCAGTTCGCGACCGCACTTTCCCAGGCACGCATCATGTCGGGACGGCGCGTTCGTGCCTTCAGATCCTGGTCGATGCGGGCGATGGCCTGGTCCATCGCTGCCCGCGTCGCTTCGCGACTCGCGGCGACGGCGTTGTTGCCGCCCAGCAGCGTGGCGGCTTGCGCCCGGTGCTGCAGCGTCAGCTGAATCAATGACAGGAGCGCGCGTGCGGACTCGAGGCCGGCCTGTTCGATGCTGTCAGCGCTCACGGCGTTCAACGATGACTTGACCTGGAGGTACGTTGGGACGCCTATGGTGGGCAGAATCAGGATTCCCAACAGGAGAAGCTTTCGGGCGATAGGCAGGCGATCAATAAACGATATCAACAATTTCATGATTTCCGAGAGCAGACGTTTCGAAAGCGGTCAGCGCGCGCCAGCGCGCCGAAACGGGTAGGGCGGATGCCAGGCGCGGGCAGTGCATCATCCTTGCCGGCATACGCGTCGCCGGTCACGCTCATCACGCCGGACCGGAAATTTTCAAGCACGACGTCCGCGCTCGCACGAGGCGCCGGAAAATCGCCTTGCCGTCATCGCTTTTGGTTCAGCGAGCGCTTGCCAGCGTTCTGCGAGAGAAAGGAGGTGCCCATGCCGCGCCGGTTCAGCGCGGTGTCGGCGTCGAGCAACGCGAGCTGATAGCCCGCGAACGGGCCGGGCAGCACGTTGGTCAGATCGAGCACGCGCACGCTGCTCATGACTATCCCGACTAGATTTCGACTGTATTCGCGTTGTGCGAATTTCACCGCTTCGACGCCTCCGTTTCGCCGGTTCCGGCACGTTGCGGAGGCGTCGTTTTTCAAGCGGGTGAAGTCAGGCGCGATGCGACTGAGGGCGCGCTTTAGAACACGTGACGAATGCCAGTCACGACCACCGTCTGGTTTCCGTTGCTCGACGGCGCCAGCAGGTACGTAACGGCTTTCGCGTCGGTCGCACGCTGATAGGTGGTAAAGACGTAGACGTTGGTACGCTTCGACAACAGATAGTTGATGCTGATCTGCCCCATGTTCCAGTGCGGAGCCGCGTCGATACCGCCGCCGTATTGCCCCTTCGTGTAAACATAGCCCGCGCCGAGCACGAGGAACGGCGTGATGTCGTAGGTGACGTTGATGTCAAAGTTGTCGAGATGCAGCGACGTGTGGTCGCGATAGTCGTACCGCACGTCCGTGACGACGCCGCCCAGGCGCAGCTTGCCGAACGTGTATTGCGCGCCGCCGCCGAATACGCGCTGACGGCTCACGCCCGCGTTCCTGTTGATCGGGCTGGTATGGAACAGCAGGAACGGCGGCCCGACGTAATCGTCGGTAACCGCGCCGTTCGGATTAAGCGTCGCGCCCGGGTAATTCGTATTCAGGCCGACCAGCGCCAGCTTGAGCGGCCCGTTGTCGTAGGCCACGCCCGCGCTCACCGAGCGATTCACGGACCACTGGCCGGGCGCGTTGCTCATCGCGTACATGACCGACCCACGCAAGCCGTTTACCGTCGGCGACTGGTACTTGATCGCGTTGTTGTAGCGATACGATCCGAACAGATTGTCGTTGTCGCCGATATGGGTGGCGAGGCCCAGCGCGGCAACCGGCGCTTCGAAACGGTCGAGATAGTCGAACGGGATGTCGTACTGGCGACCGAGCGTCACCGTACCCCACGACTTATCGCTCAGGCCGACGTAGGCCTGGCGTCCGAACATGCGTCCACCTTGCTGGAATTGGCCGTTGGTGATGTCGAAGCCGTTTTCGAGCGTGAAGATCGCGTTGAGACCGCCGCCCAGATCTTCGACGCCGCGCAGGCCCCAGCGGTTATTCTGCATCGTGCCTGCAATCATCTGGACGGACGAGCTTCCGCCCACGTTGCTGACCCATCCCACGCCCGTGGAGATAATGCCGTACAGCGTGACCGAACTCTGTGCGTGCGCAGCCTGGGCGCCAAAGAGCAAGGTGGCGAGGGACGCCATAGCTGCGCTCCGGCGCAGCACGGCGTTGGGTGACTTCGAATTCATATGCGTCTCCAATGCGTAGTTATAAGAGTGGACTGCAATACGAAAAGCGGATTGCCCGAAAGCAGTCGCGCTACGTGCCTGATTTAAACGGCCCGTTCCGGAAAGTGCTGCATCAGGCTGTTACTTTTTAGACGAACAGCGCGTCCCGCTCATCCGGATGGAGCCGGATGACTGAACGGGTTTTGTGGTGGGCGCCGCTTTTTTCGGGCGCCCGGACTTCACTGGATCATCAGCACGTGAGCCCGAATACTCTTCGTGCGTTTTCCTCGAAGATGAGCTTCTTGTCGCTCTGGCTGATTTAGTTATTCATGCGGCATACAGAAATGCGCAGCATCCAATACACGTGCCAGCACATCGTCCAGCACCTGTGCCAAGCATTCGGCGGCAACCACGTGGTCAGGACGAACAACAACCGCACCGACCGGCCTAGCGTCAAACCAGGCTTGCAAGCTGGGCTCTCCACCCAAGTCACCGATCACCGTAACTCCCGCAGGGGCGTGGCGACGCGCCCACGGCAGTTGTGTTTTAGGCACCACCTGAACAAGTCGTACGCGCAGATGCGCTAGCGCAGCGCAACGTTCGGCCGAAATAAAAGCCATCGGATTGTTGTTCCACATCACTACGCGCCAACCCTGACCGGTGGCGTCGTCGAGCAGCATTTCGACGCCTTCAGCGTTGGTCACTCGTGGCTGCGGGAAGATGGCACCAGCCATGCTGGGCACATCGCGCGCCGGCACCGTCTTGAAGCTCGGCAGCGGTGTGTGTACCACCACACCTTTGTCGAACTTGGGTTGAGGCTTGAAGGCCTGCCGCTTCTGTGCTTCACGTTCCTCGGGGGTGCGGTTGGCAGCGATCCGGTCTCGTTCCGCGGCTTTCGCGGGGTCGTGATCCGTCATTTCCTTGGCCATGCCAAGTGAGACGGCGACCATCTGCTTGACGTGCCCCATTCGCTCCATCTCGTAGGTTTCGAGCAGAGCATCGCCGCATGCGCCATTGATCACCGCACCAAGCTTCCAGGCCAGATTGAAAGCGTCGCGGATGCCGGAGTTCCATCCCTGTCCACCCACCACCGGCATCACGTGCGCGGCATCGCCCGCGAGGAAGATGGAGCCAACCTTGAACTGTCCGGCCACGCGCGCGTGGTGCCGATAGACGCGACGACGAATGATCTCCAACTTGGTTGGGTCAGGCACATGCGGTGCCAGCAGCGCGTGGATGTAGTCATCGTTTTCCACCAGCGAAGGATCTTCGCTTTCGAACAGCGTGAATTCCCAACGACGGATCCCATGCGGCAGTGCGATGCTGGCATAGCTGCGTTTCGGGTCGCCGCCGAACACGGCGTGCGGCGTTCCAATGGGGTCGTTGGCAACGTCAATGACGATGCCATCGGAGGGTCGAGTTTCGCCGTCGAACGAAATACCCAGTTGCTTGCGAGTGCGCGAGGCACCGCCTTCTGCTGCGACTACGTAGCGTGCGCGCAGCTTCTCGCCACGCTCAGTTGTGGCCACCACACCCTCGCCATCGTCGAGCAAATCGACGACCTCGGTACTGAACCGCACCGCTGTGTTCGGAAAACGCTTGAGCCCGTCAAGCAGCACCCTATCCACCAGCGGCTGAACAAATCCGTTGCGGCGGGGCCACCCAAACTCGCGAGTTGTCGGGTTGACTTCAGAAAGGATCTGTCGATCACCGTTGACCATATAGATCTTCTGATCGGGGATGGTGTGAGGCAACACCTCATCCACAAGGCCAGCAGTCTGCATCGCCCGCAGGGCTTCGTCGTCGATTCCCACTGCGCGTGGGTAATCGATCAGGGTCTCGCTCTTCTCGACGAGAAGAACATTAACTCCCTGCTGTCCAAGCAGGTTGGCTAGCAAAAGGCCAACAGGCCCCGCACCGATGATGAGAACGTCCGCGGTTTTGCTCATGAGCGATTCCTTGTAGATAGCGCGGTCTTGAGTTCGTTGATGTTGTCGCCGAGCGCGCGATTCAACAGAACGAGGTCAATACCGAATGCGACATAGTCAACCAGTCCATCGGCCAACAACGCCGCGGTGTATGCAGATTTGCCTGAATAGATGCCGAGGGTCACGCCATGGGCCCGGGTGAGTTTGCGCAAGTGGACGATCGCGTCGCGAACAGGCCCGTCGTCCCAGTCACCACGCCCCGGCAGGCCATAGGAAACGGCAAGATCTGCAGGACCGATGTAGATCGAGTCCAGCCCCGGAGTGGAGATGATTTCCTCCGCGCGTTCGACGCCGATCCGGGTCTCGATCTGCGCAATGGTCGAGACGGCGAGGTTGCCTGCTTCGGCATACGAATCACCGATGTAGAGCCCTGGCCTCGACGGTCCCATGCTGCGATTACCAACGGGTAGATATTTGGTCGCAGCCACCAAGGCCTGTGCCTGCTCGCGCGACTCGATCGTGGGAGCAACGATGCCGCGCGCGCCGCTGTCAAGCAGGCGCAGGATCTGGCCGGGGTCAGTCGAGCCGACACGTGCCCAAGCGTAAGCGTTGTGGCGAGGAATCGAGCGCAGGATGCCACACGCGGCGTCGACACCGAGTTCGCCATGCTGAAGATCGAGGATGATGCCGTGGTAGCCGGCAACCTCAACCCATTCCGGAATGGAGAACGAAGGCAACGTCTGATGCACCAATATCTTGGGCCCGCTCACGAGATCTGCTGCTTTCATGACTTGCTCTCACTTTCTGTGAGCCGCGCCGCATGCGCAGCAGCAGCGTTGCCTCCGAAGACTGGCACGATCTCGCGGCGGGCGAATCGCCACTGACCATCGACCTTGCGATACCGCTCACGGAACTCACCCACAGAAGCGGGCTGTGTCTGCGGCTCGTTGGTGTCGCGGAACGTCAGATACTGCACGGTGCCGGCCACTTCATCGCCGTCCCAGACCAACCGGACTCCACCAATGAAATGGCGGCTGACGATGTCGGCTTGCTTCACCCGTTTGGCACCCCAAGTCTTGCTCTGCTCGCGATTCATCGTGCCCAAGGGCCCGACTGAGACACCGTCTTCGGTATAGAGCTCCCACGTGGTATCGGCCTGGTTGTGATCCAGGCGGTAAAGCATCTCGGAAATGAGCTGCTCAATCTCGACGCGGGTGACTGCATCAACGGGGAAATAGTTACTCATGGTGTAGCTCTCTCTCGAAACTCATGCCTTGGAATCGACACTCGCGACCACACGGCCGAGACCTGTAATGGTGGCAACACACTCGACATCCACCGGCCAAGGCTCGATGTAGCCGATCGAACCCGAGAGCAGCACCTCGCCAGCTCGCAACGGCTGCCCTGTGCGGATGGCTGTGTCGGCCAGCCAGAGCACGGCGTTGATCGGGTCGCCAAGTACATTGCTTCCGACGCCGCGAGTAATCTCCTTGCCGCCCCCGGTAATCACCATTTCGACCGCTTTGAGATCTACCGAGCCATAGGGATGCTTTTCCTCGCCGACCACGATGCCACTGCATCCGGCGTTGTCGGCGATGGTGTCCACAATCTGCCCCACGCTGCCGTCGTAGCGGAAATCAACGACCTCGAAGGCGGGTGTCACGTAGTCAATGGCCGCCGCCACTCGCTCGAGCGTGGCATCGAAAATATCGCTCTTGAGCACAAATGCGACTTCGGCTTCGATTAGCAATCGGTTGTAGCGCGACTTGGGCAACACCACACCCGACTGAAAAACCATGTCGTCGTGGATAACTCCGTAATCAGGTTCACTAATGCCGACGCGCTTTTGCACGTTCGGATTGGTCAGTCCCACTTTTCGACCTACCCTGCGCACGCCTAGATTCCGTTCGCGCAGTGCGGCGAACTCAGCCGAGATTGCATAGGCCGCATCAAGGTCGCGCTCAGGCAGTCGCGGGCTGACGTAAGGAACGGTATAGACACCAACGCGGGCGTCGTAGAGCTCACGAGCGATGCCAGGGATAGTTTCAGAGAGGATCGTCATAGGGGTCATGTTCTGGCTAGCTCTGGCGGTGCTGTTTGTCGAGGAAGGAGATAGCCGCCGCATTGAACACCTCCGCACCTTCCCACTGGGGCCAGTGCGCAGCGCCCTCAACAAGCAGAAACTCGCCTTGAGGAATAAGCGCAGCCAAGCGCCGGCCTTCTGAAGCGTCGCCCGTAGGTTCATGGTCTGTCCAGACAAAGAGCGCTGGCACGGGGATGGCCGCGAAATCCTGATCTGTGACACGGTTGCGCCAACGCTGGTCCGGCTGACGCAACACCGAGATATGAGCCATGTTTGCCCCGCTCGGATCTCGGCTGTATATAGCTTGGCGAACGCGCACTAACTCGTCCGTTATCTTCTGTGGGTCGTGGATCACGACCTGAAGGCGCTTTTTGACGTTCTCGAACGTCGGCTCGGTGACCGCTTGCTTGCTCACTGATTGAGCCTTGTCTACCTTCTGCTCGCCAACCACGCGGCCGCCGGGCGCACTCAGAATCACGCTCAGCAAACGATTAGAGTGGTGAGCAGCAAACTTGACCGCGATCCATCCCCCGAGTGACTCCCCGGCAAGATGGACACGCTCGAGATTGAGCACATTCAGCAGCCCTAGCAAGTGCGACCCGTACTCGGGGATTTCCAAGTCGTGATCGGTCAGGGTTGTGTACCCATGACCTGGATAGTCGTAACCGATGACACGGTAGCCGGCCTGAACCAGCGCACGCACGTTCTGCGTCCAGGCCTCGATGTGGCCACTGGTGCCATTGGCAAGCACTACGACCCTGTCACCTTCGCCGAGGTCGAGCACACGCGTGCGCCACGGCCCGACGTCAACGTAATGCAGACGATGCGGAAGATCCGACACTGCTTCCCAGAAGGTCATAAGACGGTTCATGCTGCACATCCCGCCTGAACGGCAAAACCGGCGCCCCAGCGCTTGACGGCCCAATACCGGTCGACAGGCAGCTTGTATTTACCAGCAGTTGAGAGCGCGGCATAAGCCGCTATCCAGCTGCGCATCTCATGTGCAGCTGAGCCACCATCAATGACGAACTGGTCGTTGTCCCACGTATCAACCGGTGACAAATCACCCGATCGGAAGGTGTCAAGCAGCAAGGTATCCCAAGCCTCGTTCAGCGGGGCACTCGAACCCTTGCCATCCGCGATCCTCTGAATCGCATCCACTATGGCCTGTTCACGTGCGCGGCGCTCTTCGCGCGTGGGGGCATACGAAACCAAACGTGCTTTCAGTTCGGGAGGAGCCCCCTCCCAACGCGGAATTGGCGGGGAATGCGAAATGCCCCCCGAGGCGATGAAGAGCACTCGCTTTCCAAGCTGCAGCGCAGCTTTGCCAAACGCCTCACCCATCTCGCGCACACGCCTCATCGGTGTCAATGGAAAGGCAATTGCGTTGACGAACACCGGGACGATGGGCCGCGTATGACGCTTGCCAAGCAAGAAGTCCACGGGCTGCATGACGCCATGATCAACCATCATTCGCTCCGATCGCGCGATGTCTATGCCCTGATCCAGCACTGCGGCATGCAGCTGCCGCGCGGTCTCGCCATCAACATTGATGAAGCCCTCGGTCGTGCCGTAGTCGCCGACCCCCTCAGCCTGCGCACCGATCACCCACGGCGTGATGCACGAATACAGCTGGCCATTGAAGTGATCGGGCCCGAAAACGACGACGACCTCGGGGGCGAAACGCTCAATGAAGGCGCGAACCTCCTGGATGCCGGCCATGATTTCGGCAAGCGTGGTACCGCCTGGATCGACGTTACCGAAAGACGGCGCATGGGATAGCGCTGCGACAGCGAGTGACATGTGTATTCCTTTTCGAGGCGACCTGAAGGGCAGCCCTCTTGTTAGTAGGCTTGCTGACTGCGGTCGGCCTGCGTGCCACCAGATCTCGCAGCCAAGGCTGCGCGCTCACGTGATGCCGAGCACTTAAGTCCAACGTGCAGTACCAAAAGGCCGACGGCGGCGATCAACATCGGAAGTGAAAACAGTGTGAAGGCCGTACCCATGTCCATGCCACCATCGAAGCACATACCGCCAAGGATGGGCGCCGCGATGCCGCCAAAGCGACCCATGCCGATGACCACCCCGTAGCCCGTTGAGCGGGCCAACGTTGGATACAGGAGCGGAACGATCCCGTAAAAACCCGCCGTTCCGGCACAGACGAAGAACGACGCGATGAACACCGTCCACATCGCACCGGGCATCGCCGGGCCGGCGATGCCGAAGTACGACATGGCCGCCGCGGCCATCACCAGGAAAATGGGCGTCAGGATGCGCAAGTTGATGCGGTTGCCGATGAAGCCGAAGACGAGGCTCCCGGCGATGCCACCCAAGCTGAATGCAACAACGAGCTGGGGAGCCAGCAACGGCTTGTGGTTCATACTGGCCACCGTGGTGGGCGCCCAGGTGGTCAGGAAGTAGAAGCTCACCATGTAGGCAACGTAGGACAAGATCATCAGCACCGTCTGCCAGAGCAACGGGGCGCTGGCAATGGTGCGCAATGCCCCAGTCACCTTGACATCGGGATTCGAAGACTCCGGCAACGCGGTCAACGTGGGCTGCCCCATCTTCGCGAGGATCCTGTTCAGTTGCAGCAGCGAGTCGCGACGACGCCCCTCGGCCAACCAGGCGAGCGACTCCGGCAGCAAAAAGTAGGTCCCGATCGCGGCAATCACGCTGAGGACAAACCCGACCCACCAGCCGAATTGCCACCCGTGGGTGGCCAGCATCGGCCCGACAAGCATGGCACCGAGCAATCCGCCGATATTGATCGCGGCCGCGTAGATCGCCATCACCAATGGATAGACGCGCTTGGCGGTGTATTCAGACAGGATCACGCCGACCACGGCGACAAGGGCACCAATGCCGACGCCGGTGATGATGCGGCTGATGACCAACAGCATGGTTCCACGTTCGGCTGAAGCGAACGGACCAATCAACATCCCGATCCCGATCACGCACGTCGCGAGCACCCCCGTCAGGCGGCGCCCCATTCGGTCGGCAATGGGTGCGACGACGATCGAGCCGACCAACATCCCGATGAGGGCGCCCGACAGCACCATCCCCAACTGCGTCTTCGAAACGCCAAAGCCCCGCTCAATGAACGGCGCGGCGAATGCCGCCAGTGTCAAGTCGTAACCATCGAGCACGACGAGCACGATCGACACGAAGACGACGCGCAGCTGTAAGCCGGTCATGGGCGAATCTGCGATGTGATCGGAAATTTTCATAAAACGCTGTCTCTTTTGTATAATTGATTTTGTAATTTTATCTCAGCAATTGAGAAAAAAGTCAATTTCTGCATTGGGGCATTCCCGGAGCCGCAGTTAACACCACACACTCGAAGGAGTCAGCGCATGACCAAGATTGGAGATAGCCCGCGAGGCACGGAAAAGCAAAAGGTCGGCATTGTTGTCGCCGGAGGTTCCGGCATTGGCGCAGCCTGCGTGCGTGAGCTTGCGGCCTGCGGCTGGCGTGTCGTGGCCTTGTCTCCGTCCGGCCGCGGTCGCATGCTCGCCGAGTCACTAGGCGGTGCCGGCGTTGATGGCTCCAACACCAACATCGCGGACCTGCGCGCGACGGTTGATCTCGCAATCGAAAAGTTCGGTCGCATTGACGCGGTGATCAACAACAGTGGCCACGCCGCACGCGGGACGCTGCTCGACATCAGCGATGACGACTGGCTGCACGGTGTGGATTTGTACTTGTTGAGCGTAGTTCGCATGGCTCGCATCGCTACCCCGCACCTTCTTGCGTCGGGCGGTGGCGCGATCGTCAACATCTCTACAGCCGGGGCTTTCGAACCCAACCGGATGTTCTCTATCTCGACAACGCTGCGCGCCGCGCTGGGTTCGTTCACCAAGCTCTATGCCGATGAGTACGGGCCGCAAGGCATCCGCATGAACAACGTGCTCCCCGGATTTACAAAGGACGATCCCGCTGCAGTGCCGCCCGAATGGACCAGCAAGATCCCCTTGCGCCGCGCGCAAAGTACCGCCGAATTGGCCCGGGTCGTACGCTTTCTCGCGAGTGACGAGTCCGCGTACATCACCGGGCAGAACGTGCGCGCCGACGGCGGGGAAACCCGCTCGGTCTGACGCAACACCGATCATTGGGTCGTCCAGACTGCTACGCTACGGGTCACGCCCGCTTCAACACTTGCGCAGGTTGCGCTGCGCAATGTTGCTCAAGTGTTTGTGGCGCCCTTGCCGCCGGCGCTCATGCACAGATCGGGGAATCTGCGCCGCGTGCCTGTAGCAATTGCTCCAGCTCGCGGTCTGTCGCGGCGCCCCCCGCGACATAGCGGTCGGGGCGTACCAACGCGGCAACGATGCCCGACGCCTCCATCCAATTCGTCAGCGAAGGCTCGGTGACCGCGACGATGGGCATACGGTCCTTGATCAGGGCCTTCGCCGCACCTAGCGCGACGGGCGATACAAACAACGAATAGGCGTAGCCCGTGTCATCGTCCGTGCGCGATCCGTCGGCGCGAACCGCCTGCGGGATCATGCGTCCGCCAAGGGCGCCTCCCACATGAGCGCCAGGGCCGAGCGACGGTTGCGGAGTCGAAAACAATTCAGGCTGTGCAAACTCCTTGTCGCGCCGCCGCACGACATCCGGGTCGGTAGTTTGGATGATGTGTCCCAGGCGCACCGCCGTTGAGACGAACTCACGCACATGCGGCTCGCGCTCGGATTCATAAGTGTTCAACAAGTCTTCACCTGCCTCGCCGCGAATCACTGCCGCCAACTTCCATGCGAGGTTGGAAGCATCGCGGATACCCGCACACATGCCTTGCCCCATGAACGGCGGAGTCAAATGCGCAGCATCGCCCGCCAGCAGCAAGCGGCCTTTTCGCCACCCGCGCGCGACAACAGCGCGAAAGGTATAGAGCGCGGGGCGCTCCAGCGTGGCCTCTTGTGGCGTGACCCATCGCGACAGCAGTTTCCAGATGGATTCCGGCTGCGTAATGATTGTTGGATCGTCGCCCGGCACCAACATCAGCTCCCAGCGCCGGCGCATGCCCACGCCGCGTACGTAAGTTCCCGGGCGCGACGGATCGCAATACTGGATGCTGTAGTCGCCTAAATCGGGGCGCTCATGATTCAGAACGATGTCCACCACGATCCATTGTTCGTGCTGCTGCAAATCGTCCATGCGCGCTCCGGTAAGTCCACGCATGATGGATCGCGCTCCATCGCAACCGACGACGTAGCGAGCTTTCTCTTGCAGCGCTTTGCCGGTGGAAAGATCCTTAATGCGTAGATCAACGCCGTCTGACGCAACCGTGCAGTCGAGCATCTCGTGCTTCACGCGAATGTCCGCACCGGCGTGCTCGGCCAGTTTTTGCCGCAGCGTTTGTTCCAGCCACGGCTGGTGACAACGGTAGCTGGCATACCAGCCCATGGGCCCGACTTCCAAATCGCGCGACCAATCAATCAGCAGCCGCCCGTCGGAGTCAATGAACTTCATGCCCGGCGATGGACGCACCTGGGATTTCAAGGCATCGGCAACGCCGATGCTCTGGAACACACGCATGCACTCACCATCGAAATGCACTGCACGCGGCAGGGGATAGATGCCCGCCTCGCGGTCGATCGCCAGCACCCGAAGGCCTTGCTGTGCGAGCAGGGTTGCCAGCGTTACCCCCGTGGGGCCGAGACCGATGATCGCAACGTCGTGCATAAATTCTTTTTTCGATAGAGCGTTGCTCTGGTTTGCCTGATGGCGATGTCCCGGATCGCCTCGTCCTATTTTGGAAGCCATTGCGTTGATTTAGGCTCCCGCAGATCAGGTCTGCGCGACCTTGGGACAGCTAGTTCTGAGCGCTGTTCAGGATAGGAAGCCATGCGATGGGCACGCAGCCCACCATGCATCGGTATAGGGTCTTCATGCCGGTCTGTGAATGACCGTGAACATGAAAGAAGCCAAGGCTGATGCGCGATTCGTACGGAGCCGGATCACTGCTCGTCAGCAATCGGATTGCGCAGCACGCCGATGCGCTCCACCTCAATCTCCACCACGTCGCCCGCCTTCATCCAGACTGGTGGGTGGCGTCGTGCACCGACGCCACCCGGCGTACCTGTAACGATGACGTCGCCCGCTTCAAGCGGCGCAATGGTGGACACGTAAGCAATCTGCTTGGCAATGCTATGAATCATCATGTCGGTGGTGGTGTTCTGCATCTCTTGTCCATTGAGGCGCGTCACCATCTTCAGGCGCGTGTCAAACGGAATTTCGTCTGCGGTCACCATCCAGGGGCCAAATCCGCCGGTGCGCCAAAAGTTCTTGCCCGGAATCCACTGCGAGGTATGGCGCTGCCAGTCGCGCACGCTGCCATCGTTGTAGCAGGCATAACCCGCGATGTGCTGGGCCGCCTCTGCTGGGGCGATGCGACGCCCGCCCCTGCCGATGACAACGGCGATTTCCGCCTCAAAGTCGAGCTGCGTCGATTCCCTGGGCCGCACGATGGCCTGCTCATGACCGACTTGTGAACTTGCCACGCGCAAGAAGAAGGTCGGCTCTTCAGTGACTTCGCGATTGGTTTCCTGAACGTGCGCGTGGTAGTTCAAACCGCAGCACCAGATCTTGCCGGGGTCGGGAATCACCGGCAGCAGCGTCACGTCCGACATCTGAAAATCTGCCTGGCGCCCCGATACCAGCTCGGCAGCCTCACCCACGGCATCTGCAGCCAGCAAATCCTTCAGGCTGGCATACCGCCCGTTGAACGCCTGACCCAAGTCCACGATGCCTGCATCGATCACCGCACCAAAACCTGCACGGCCTTGCCATTCGAAGCTCACCAGTTTCATTTAATGCCCTTTAATTAAAGTTAATATATCTCATTATTCGAGATTTATATTTTATCGTCAAGCCATGCAGAATTCGAATGCAAGCCTGAACCACCCCTAGGCGAGCTGGCGAAGCACTTCGTTTCGGTCGGCGCGTGGTGCGTGACAGGCGCTGTAAGTTGATCCCACGAGAGTCGCAAGACAAGATCTCAGAAGATGCACAGATCGCCATCAGTACGGTCACCATTGCCGATGGCCATGGCGAGCGCGAGGCACCCAACGACGACACGCGCCGCACACGCTGGTACGGACAAGCGCCGTGACGCCAGAGCGTTCATCAACGCGCGCCTATGCACGGGGCGTGATTGCGCAGGCAACGCCGAACAACTAGGGCCGCCGCTCGATCAAGTGCCTGTAGACGACTCGTGTTGAAAAGTAGCTCGGCAGCCTGTTGGATGGCGCGACTTCATGCGAGCAATTTGCGATCAAGAAAGGCGCCTATTCTTTCCAGCACCTGATCGCTGGCCGGCAGGATGCCTGTCATAGTGAAAAATCCGTGCATCTGGCCTGCCATTTCATGCTGTTCCACTTCCACGCCAGCATCAGCCATCCCGGCGGCGTAGGCCTGTCCTTCATCACGCAGGATGTCGTGCTGCCCTGTCACCACGAATGCCGCAGGCAAGCCCGACAAGTCCTTGGCACGCAGCGGAGATGCATCGGGATGCATGCGTGCAGATGAATCGGCCACATATTGGTCCCAGAACCAGGCCATGGATGGCGTTGAGAGGAAGGTCTGGTTCTCCGGTTCGTGATAGGAGGCGCGCGTGAAATCTGCATCGGTCACGGGATACACCAGCACTTGCGCCGCCAGCTTTGGGCTGTTTCGCTCCCGCGACCACCGAGCGACGACAGCCGCCAGATTGGCGCCAGCGCTGTCCCCAGCGACGACCAGCGGGACGTCGTCTCCTGCGATCTCCACTTTGTGCTGATTCGCCCATAGCAGAGCGTCCCACGTGTCTTGCAGCGGGATTGGAAAACGATGTTCCGGCGCAAGGCGGTAGCCCACCAGCAATACCGCCGCGCCCGTGCATGCAGCAAGCTTCCGCCCGATGGCCTCGAATTCGGACAGTTCGCCCAACACCCAGCCGCCGCCATGCACGTACATCAACACACCTCGCGGTCGCACCGTAGGCACCAGCAGTCGAGCCGGGATTGAGGAGCCATCTCGTACCGGAATCGCGACTTCCTCACTGCGCGCCATCGCTGGCCCTGGGTCACGCTGAAGCACTCTGCGTCCGGCGGCTGCCCGCGCTTGCACGGCATCGAGTTTCCATAGTGGAGTCGCATTCGCCCCTGCCGCTGCGGCCCAGGACTGCAAAAGGGCCTGCGAGACACTATCCAAAGCCATAGTTTTCTACGCTCCGAAGGCCTGTTAGCTCAATGCGAGATGAAGTCGCTGTCAAAGTCGACGTCATGGGTAAGTTGCCAGTACTCGCGGTGACTGAACGGCCACACCTGAGAAACCCGACCAAAGCGATTCTTGTACCAGGAGCGAATCTGCGGCCGGCCCCAAGCGCGTCGCTGATTCTCGGCGTCGACTCGCTCGACAAAGGCATCAAGAACCTCTGGCTTTACTTCAATGCCTTTGATGCCTCGGCGCAGAACTTGATGGATCGCTTCGACAGCGAACTCGGCTGCACACTCCATCATGAAGTGCTGGCTGCCGTGCACAACGTAATTCGTGTTCGGGCCCAACACCATGAAGAAATTGGGGAAGTCAGGCACGGCAATGCCCCCCCACGCCTTCGCGTTGCCCTGCCATTGCTCCTTGATCGTTCGCCCTGAAGCACCGTGAATCTTCATCGGATCGAGAAACTCGGCAGCGGTGAATCCTGTTGCATAGACGACGACATCAACCGGATGCTCGACGCCATCTTCAGTCACCAGGCCAGTTTCCGTGAAGCGCGCAATGGGACTGGTGACAAGCGCGGCATTTGGCCGCTGCAACGCGGCGGCCCACACGCCGTTGTCGCGCAGCATTCGCTTGCCCCCGGGCGGGTATGTCGGCACGATCTTGTCGATGAGTTCGGGGCGGCTTTTCCACTGTTCGCGAATGATCTCGGTCAGCGTTTCGCGCACCTCCAGGTTCTTTGCCGATACCGAATCCTCTCGAGTCCAACCAGGGTCGGTGACGACGGTATGCACACGTCCGGTCGCTGACTGGAAGAAGCCTGAAAGCCGGAACCATTGACCGTAGCATGGAACATGCTCAGCCAACCACTGCAGCGCCCTCGGAGTGTCAGCGTAGTAGTTCGGCGCAGGAACCATCCACGGACCAGAGCGCTGGAACACAGTAAGGTGCTCAGCCTTATCAACGATGTTAGGGACGATCTGGTACGCACTTGCTCCAGTACCGACGACTGCGATGCGCTTTCCGTGAAGATCAACATCGTGGTTCCAGCGAGCGGAGTGCATACACACGCCCTTGAAATCGCTCTGACCTTCGATCTCAGGGATATTGGGTCGCTCGAGCTGGCCCACCGCCGAAATCACGGCATTGAAACGATGGTGCACCGGCTCGTCACTGCCGGTGCGAGTCATCACATCCCAATTGCCGGAAGCCTCGTCCCAGTTGAGCGAGAGGACCTCGACTCCGAAATGGATATGCTCGCGAAGCCCGGCACGCGCCACGATCTCGCGAGCGTAGTCTTCAATTTCACCACCGGTCGCGTACGCATGCGGCCAGTCCGTGCGCTGAGCAAATGAAAAGCTGTACCCGAACGTCGGTGTGTCGAGCCGCACGCCCGGGTAGGTGTTCGCCCACCACACGCCGCCAACGTCGGGGTTCTTCTCGAAGGCCGTGAAGGGCACGCCTGCCTGCTTGAGCCGATACATGGCGGCAATGCCCGACATGCCGGTGCCAATGACCGCGACAGCGAACTGGCGATCACCCGCCACATTCTCGAATTTCCAACCAGGCGCGCCGAGCTTTTTCGGGGCGAGATCCATCTCGTGGGTGAGGAGCTCAGCATCGGCCTCTCCGGCACCGTTCGTGAGGAAATCGATCAGGATGCGTGTCTCGGCATCCTCAAGAGGACGTGGCCGAGTCAAGCTTTCGTCGCGCACGCGCTTGAGTGCAGCCAGGGCCAGTGCGCGGGCTTCGATTTGCGCGGCTTCGCTCATGCCTCCATGGGCAGGCCCAACCGTATCAACAAGAGGAAACGGCGCGCGCAGGTCCGGACGGAGCATCGACAAGTCTCCGGTGACGGCGGAAAGCGCAGTGAGAAGCGTGGGCAGGTCGGCTTCCGCCACGATGTCGGCGAGAAAGGCATCGTCCTCGTCGATCTGCGCGTATTCCTCGCGCCAAAAGACGTCGTCAACACCCGGAGTTTCAATGGCAGTAGTGGTTAGAGGCATAGCAGAAAGGTTTTCATTGCTGGACAGGAGGCACAGGCGCACGCCTCTTTCTCGTTGCTGTCCCGATTGACTTCGCAAACACTGGCGAGTGGCCGCGGAAGGCCGCGTCGCCGAATGGGTCAGCAAGGCGACTTGCGACCGTGAGATCTGGTTGATTACGGCCGATCTCTCACAGCGCATGCGTAACGGGAGCGTCTCGCTGATGCGCACGGAGAACAGGCACAGGGCGCTGGAGCGAGGATCGCCATCACGGCGATCCAAAGAACTGTGCCAGCCCGACCGCCAGACCAGACGGGCGCCCCTTAGGAAGGAATAGCCCGGGGAACACAACTGCAAAGGCTTTCGGGTACGGCCGGCATCCGTAGCCGTCGATCGCGCTCGCAATGCTGAAATGGCACTGCGCACATGTTGCGCCACTCGAAGCTCGCCTGATTCATCGAATCCCCCCTTATAAGTTGCAAAATCTCATAAATCGAGATTTAAGCTGATACCATGGATCACTGTCAATCCACGGAGAAACCCTATGTCACTGGAAACCCCGAATCAGCCCGGCTTCAAGTTCAGCCACTTTGGCATGTTCGTGACCGACATTGCGAAGGTCACAGACTTCTACACCCGCCTACTTGATTTCACCGTGACGGACCGAGGCCAGTTGCCCGGGCCGAACGGAGTGATGGACCTCGTGTTTCTGAGTCGAGACCCGGATGAGCACCACCAGATCGTGCTTCTGACGGGGCGCCCCAACGATATGCCCTTCAATCCCATCAACCAGATTTCGCTCAAAACAGACAGCTTGGATACGCTGTGCGAGATGCACGAGACTCTGCTGGCCGAGAAGCTGCCCAATATCACGCCGGTGACACACGGCAATGCACTTTCCATCTATGTTCCCGACCCAGAGGGCAATCGGCTGGAGCTCTATTTCGATTTGCCTTGGTACGTTTCACAACCCATGCGCGTGGCGATCGATCTAAAGGATCGAAGCACGCTGATGCAGCGCCTGGAATCGCATGCGTGCACGCTGCCGGGTTTCAGACCGCGGTCGGTTTGGCGTGCGGAGATGGCGCAGCGCATGGGTGTGAAATGAGAACTCAGTCGGCCTATCAAGCGCCATTCATCGCGAATAGTGTTCGCTGGTCTCGCAATCACGGCGGGGCGACGCACCAGCCGCCACCTAGTCATACAGCAGTCCGCCAGGCCTTGATGGACAAGGGATGGCGGGCGATGTCAGGCCGGCTTTGGGGGTTATAAACGGAAGCCAATCGGCGTTTACTCTTGCCTATTGTGGCGGCACCAGATCGCGAGAGAATCGGATAGCTGGGCATATAGGGAGTTGGAAGGCGTGGATCTTGGCGACGCGAGGCGCAACGAACGCGCAAAGACACTGCTGATGCGGTTTGCAGAGAAGCCGACGGCGGGCATTCCTTGCGCACAAGGCCGAAGGCGAGCCTGGTGCCAACACGATCTGGGAGGGCTTGCAGCGCGTTATCATACCCGCCGAAACGCTACGTGCGCTTCGGGGTGAGGCCGCATGAACCGAGATGTGTATAACGAGGCGGCCACAGGCCGCTATCATGTTCACTTTGAACTTCAATACCTAAATCTAATATGAGCAGCCCCGGCCGGGTTCTTGCCATTCTCGATCTATTCACCGAGGAAAATCCGATCTGGCAACCGGACAAAATCAACGATGTTTTGGGCTATTCCCGCCCCACGGGTTACCGCTATGTGAAGGAATTGGTCGAGGCGGGGTTATTGCAAAAAGTCGCGGCGGGGCGCTACTCTCTCGGCGGGCGCATCATCGCGCTGGACTATCAGTTGCGACAAACCGACCCGGTGTTGTTCGCGGCCGATCCGGTCATGCGCAAGCTGGCAGCCAGCACCAAGTTTGACGCGGCACTCAGTGTCATGTTTGCCGGGCCGCAGGTCATCGACGTCCATCGCGTCAGCGCGGAAAAAAATCTTCAACTTTCTTATGGGCGCGGGCGGCCCCGCCCCTTATTCCTTGCTGCCGCCCCAAAAGTTCTGCTAGCGCACCTGCCGCGCAGCTCGCTCAAGAAGATTTACGCAACCCACGCCAAGGAGATCGGCCTCAATGGCATGGGAGATACTTGGCGGGAGTTTTTGAGCGTGCTGACGAAAATCCGCAAGGATGGCTTTTATCGTTCGCAAGGCGAGTTGGAATCCGGGCTCGGCGCAGTGGCTGTTCCAATTTTCAATGCCGAAGGTGATTGCGTAGCTGCGCTGGCACTCGTAGGCAGCGTTCAGCGTTTTGATACCAGTTCGAACGCTCGCCTGTTGAGCCGCTTGCAGGAGGCATCCGCCGTCATACGTCTTTCCTTGGGGTAGCGCTCGATTTTTTCCAGCCACCTGAATCAAGCGTCGAAGATTTTGCTCAAGCGATGGAGCGTAGTGGCCTTCCTTCGACCGCTCAGCGCATCCGAGAAGCAAGAGAGTTACTGTGAATGACCTAGCGTTCTCAGCGACCTGAGCGCGCGCATTGTAGAACAACCAAGCTTTTGTAGAACAACCAAGCTTTTGTAGAACAAAAAAAACGGGTCCCATTTCTGGGACCCGCATGGTATTTGGTGCCGGCTGCAGGACTCGAACCCGCCACCTGATGATTACAAATTTCCTTGTGAATCAATAAGTTATTGATATCCAAGGAAAAACAAGCGTATCCAAGAGAACTCCAAAGTTATTTAGATTCAATAAGTTAGCGAGATTTCACGAAATCCAAGAAAACCAACTGACGTACCGTTACCGTACCGCAGAAACCGTTGTACAACGTACTTGCCTCGAGTGCAGCCCCACTTTAGGGCTCCCGCTGCTATCGCATCCGCCCGATAAAATTTCCGCTTTTACCACCTCAACTTGAGGTAGAATAATCGGAAACATGGAAGGAGGCACCGTGCCGAAACCGAAGTTCGAACTCGCATACTCCAACTCGCCTGCGCCGTGCAGCAAGATTGTCGCCGATCCTGATGATGTTCGATCTAGGCTCCAAGAGCTTTCAGCGGACTTAGATCTTGAGCTTCTCCACAACGTTGTTCAAAACGGACTCGGTGCGCGTAATGACGTTACCCGCGCCTCGGCGATCATCGCGGCTGGTGTACAGCAATGGTTGAAGACCGTCGAGACCCTTCGCACCCTGCTCGGGGAGCGCCAATGGCACATCCACGATAAATTGAACTGTCCCTTTGTTAGCTCTGCGGACCATTCCATATCTATCGTTGTGATGACCGGCAACAGCGAAACGGGCAAGCAGGGCTTTGATGATCCGACTAATCAGGCTGAAAAAGGGGTTGTTGTAGAAGGCATTGTCCACTCCAACCGCCAACTGGAGCTTTTCAATCAGGACTCCCTGAAAAAAGCAAAGGAGAAGCGTGACGAGACACAAGTCTGGGCATTCCTATATCACTACGATAAAAAGACGAACGAGGTTCGGTTTGAGCTTTCTTATCCGACCGGATTTGGGAAGAGGAAAATCACGGATTGGGGGGAGCGTATTCTTTTGGGCGCCATCCCGAACGATCCGACCAATTTCGCCATGCCAACAGACGTGCCCAACGCTCCGGCTACGGTTGAAGTTGAACCGAAAACAGGTACTTTTTGATTTCGCATCATGAATGAAGTAAACCCTTCGCAAATAACGTTTGCCCGGGTTAGAAGGCGCCAAACTAAGGCACAGTTGGCCAAGGCATTGGGTGTCACGAGTCGTAGTATTCAAAACTACGAGTCAGGCGCTTCAGCCCCTGACGCCGACACACTGGCGAAACTTGCAAAACTGCTGAACTTCCCACAGCAGTTTTTTTTCATAGAAGAGAAGATGCCCGTCATCGGCGAGCATGCTGCGAGCTTTCGCTCACTCTCGAAGATGTCTGACGCGATGAAGAACTGTGCGCTAAGCGCCGGCTCTATCGCATTCAAGATTAATGACTGGATCGAAGAACGGTTTAACTTACCTCAAGCAGATATACCCGACCTAAGTGATCTTTGCCCGGAGGATGCCGCCGCTACGTTGCGGCGCCACTGGAATTTAGGTAACGCACCGATTCCAAACATGGTTCACCTGTTGGAATCAAAGGGCGTACGTGTCTTCTCTCTGGCTGAGGAGGCCCGCGAGGTCGACGCTTTTTGCACTTGGCACGATGGTAAGCCTTTCATTTTCCTAAATACGATGAAGTCAGCCGAGCGCAGCCGGTTTGATGCAGCACACGAACTAGGGCACCTGGTCCGCGACGTGTACAGCATGCAACACGGCATGCATCATGGCCCAGAAATGGAGCGGCAGGCGAATGAGTTCGCCGCGGCATTTCTCATGCCGAGAGAAAGCGTTGTTAGTAGTCGCCCTCCAGCATTCACTATCAAGTATCTGATGAAGCTCAAGAGCTATTGGGGCGTATCGCTTGCTGCGATTGCTTACCGCTATAGAGCCTTAGACCAACTGACTGAGTGGACATACCGCAACCTCTGCATTGAAATGGGGCGAAATCAGTACAGGACGAACGAACCCGAACCGATGGAACGCGAGCGCTCCCAGTTACTTACGAAGGTGCTTGACCATCTGAAGAGTCATCAAAGAGGCGCCTCGGAAATCGCTCAGAGCCTCTGCATAAACGTTGAGGAGATCAATGCGCTTACGTTCAAACTCACACGTCTTTCAGTCGTCGCTGGTACTGGGACTAGCCCAACAGCCCCCAGTAACTCATTTAAGCAGCAAACGAAGCTTCGCCTAGTCTGACGCGTTCTGCGCGGGTTTTCCGCCGGCGTCTGCGAAGGAGCACCGCGCGCCAAGATCGACCGATAGCGAGGCAGCACACATTTGGTTGACGCTAGCGATGCCCTCCAATGTCGCAAAACTAATTTGGTTGGTGCATCCCGTCTGATAGACGTAGCTTGTCGACGATTACTAGGGGGAAAATGTACGCAGAGTTTGCTAACGCTCCGACATTCGGTCCCAGATGGCAAGCGAAATGAAGGCTGCGTGCATGTGGGCGACCATCACGCCCGAAGTGGAACGCATGCCTCGTCGTGCACATCAAATCGATTTCAAAATGCTAAGAGATAAGCTCATAAAGTGGTTTTCTCGGCCCACTCCAGACCGAGCTACGAACGTGACAGCCGCACTCCCCTTCGCCCTGGCGACTGACATCGGACTGGTCAGAACGGAGAACCAGGATCGGATTGGCGCGTTCAGGGCCTGCCCAGACACAGCCAATGGCGAATCTTTTCTAGTCGTTGCTATATCAGATGGAATGGGAGGAATGCGTGATGGCGGGATATGCGCGAGTTATACGCTAGCGGCCTTTTTCGCCGGCATGGCTAGCGGCGAAATCGCAGATCCATTCGAACGACTGCGTGCAGCTGCGGAACAAGCAAATCTAGCGGTGTTTGATCAGTACGGCGGGGACGGTGGGGCGACGCTCTCCGCCATATGCTGGAAATCTGATGGTGCCGGCGTATCAGTCAACGTCGGCGACAGCCGCATATACGGTGTCCGCGAACAAGGTTCCCCGCCGGTTCAAAGGCTCACAGTTGACGACTCACTGGAAGAAGCCGTAGGTGGACACGGACGTGAGTTGCTGCAATTTGTTGGAATGGGGTCTGGACTCACCGCCCATTTGTCCGAGCTTCCCTATGAAACAAGCAGGGTTTTGATCACTTCGGATGGCATCCATTTCGTAAGTCACGAAGCACTTTGTGATGTTCTATGGAAAGCACCCGATATTTATCGAACCGCGGAGCGGCTTTCTGCGTTCGCACGATGGTGCGGCGGGCCGGACAACGCATCACTGGCAGCGGTCGATTTACGACGGCTTCCGGAGATTTTTCACACAACGACCGATGTAACGCTCACCGTGTGGGACCCATTTGGCTCCGTTGAGTATCAATATTTGCCCCCACTGCAGGGACGTGACAGGCCTCAGAAAAACGATAATTCAGAAACCAAAAAACTTAGGGCAGCCTCTGAAAATTCGGCATCCGAACCAGATACAAGACAGGCGCGACAAAAAAGAACAAGAAAACGCAAGCCCAAAGACCCATCCAAGCAAGACCAAAGCACGGGAAAAGGGCCTCAGCTTGTAATCCAAATTGACGACACAAGTGATTCAACCGCTTCGGAGAAAAAGCAGTGAAACTTCCAGAAAGATACGCGCTGTCCGGGGGCGGCAGCAGTGGCGGGATGGGGGATATTTTTTTCTGTGACGATCTACACTTACAACGCCGAGTAGTTGTGAAGCTACTAAAAGATGGAGAAGATGAAAGAAGGCTGCTTGACGAACAAAGAGCACTAATTCAACTTCGATCAAAGCATGTAGTACAACTATTCGATGTAATTAAAATCGATGATCGAACGAACAAGAAGGCCTTGGTCCTTGAATATATTGATGGTGAGAATCTGCAACTCAACGGGTACGTTCCGGGAGAAGAGTTTTTAAATGTTCTCTGGCAAATCGCGTGTGGCCTCAAGGACATTCACGCTGCGCACGTTATCCATCGCGACATCAAGCCCCAAAATATTAGAATCGATGCGAGCAGAGTCGTTAAGATCCTTGATTTCGGATTGGCCAGGCAAGCCGGCAATGATGCAAATACACGAAATATCATTGGCACGATTGGCTACATGGCGCCGGAGCTGTGGCACGGTTCGACAATTAGCTTTGACTCGGCCATTGATGTTTACGCTTATGGAGTCATGGCGCTCACGCTGCTGGGCCAAGCTCCCCCAGACGAGATCCTCGTCAGGCCCCCACGCCCGATACCGGTTGACGCTCTTGTTGCACTGAGGGGCAGTCTTCCGAATGCAATCGTCGATACTTTGGAACGCTGTTTGAGCTACGTTCCGGCAAATCGTCCTCGAATGGAAGAGGTAGAAGAGCTTTTGAGGCGCCACCTTCTCAAGGACAAACATCGCGCACTTGCAGTCATGGGAGGGAAAACGCATGAGCTGCACGCCGCGTCGAGAAAGATGGCACTCAGCTTCGGCAACGTCGGAACGCTCGAAATCGTCTACGACGGATTTCAGTTTTTGGCGCAAGCGCAAACAGGACTCGTCTCTATAAATAATATGCCAGTTGCGATTGGACGCCCCTTGCCAGACTGTTGCGTAATCACATTTGGCGTCGCTGGATCGAGCAGAGCATTTGTGACCTTTGACGTATCCAACCCGGAGGTGGCATCGTGATCAGCCCAGGAGACAAAATCGGCGGACGATATCAAGTTATTCAGCATGTTGGCCGCGGCGGGATGCAAGAAGTCTACAAAGCACGCGACACTCTCCTAGAAGTCGACGTTGCACTAAAGACGCCGCAAGTGGGTCAACAGACCAGGCGATTCGCACAAAGTGCAATCATTGCGGCGCGAGTAAACCATCACAACGTCGCAAAAACCCTCGACTATTTCGTGGACGATGTGGCTTATTTGGTTGAAGAGTTTGTCGACGGTGAGACGTTAGAGCAGAAGTTAGCTCGCTTCGGAGCTCTTGATCCGCACCTCGGCGCAAGAGTATTGCACCACCTCGCAAAGGGCGTCTCAGCCTCACATCGTGCCGGGGTTGTACATCGCGACCTTAAGCCGAGCAATATTATGGCTTCCGCTGGCCCTAATCTTTATGACTTGAAGATCACAGATTTCGGCATTGCAACACTAACTGAAGAAGTCTTCGACGACGCTGCCAAATCCGGTGATATCACGAGATCAACGTCGGGGACGGTTCGAGGGGCATTGCCATTTATGGCGCCGGAGATGATGTTTCGTAAGCCAGGGGTTGCACTTGGCCCGCACATTGACATCTGGTCGGTTGGCGCGATGATGTACAAGCTCTTGACGGGAGAGTACCCCTTCGGCGTCTATCTCGATGCGGCGGTCAACGTTAAGAACAAAGACCGTAAGCCCTGGCCGCAGTTCATGACCTCAAACGCGCAATTCGTCCCGCTAGCGCGAAGCCTCCAAGAGATCGTTGATCAATGCCTGTCGTACGATCCCGGAGAACGTCCTTCCGCTGAGGAACTCGTACAGAGCTGCCAAGAGTTATGCTATTTGGCCGTCGCGCGAGAAATCGGCACTGTCAACAAGTTCATTCAGAATGGATATAGCGGTTTCATCGATGGCAAAAATGGGCAAGTCTTCTTCAGCAAGGACAGCGTCTACGGCACTGCAAAGCCCGGCATCGAGGATAACCAAACGGTCTGCTATTCGAGCTTTCCGGGGCACCCCCACCCCCGCGCTCATCCGGTAGTCGTGGTGAAGCCGTAGTCACTTAGGCATAAACGAGCACCTTCGTCCGCGTTGAGTTCTTGTTGGCGAACAAATACGCATGATGCGGGTGACCTGACTGCTTTTCTCGTACCACTGGGGTCTAGAGATTTATGGCCCCGGTGCTTGTAACACCTTCGCTAGCCCGGCGAAATTCTGCCGGGGTCAGGTACTGCAAACTCGAATGCGGACGCACTT